>Ga0116226_10001983_pt1 | contig 17716 bp, 21 predicted proteins | sample S1TSphfallax_FD_89692 | JGI IMG/M metagenome (GOLD analysis project Ga0116226, IMG submission 89692) | Host-associated microbial communities from peat moss isolated from Minnesota, USA - S1T2_Fa - Sphagnum fallax MG | ecosystem: Host-associated > Plants > Peat moss > Unclassified | place: USA... | reverse complement strand
GTCGAGCATTAGCCAACATCCCGCTACCTATCCAGAAGGTACCGACTCTTAACTACCGGAAACCGGCCGTCCATGTGGGGTACTCGCACCGCTAACGATGCTACCGCACCGGGGTCAGAAGATATGTCCCCGAAAAAGCGCACCTCGCCGGTCCGCTCCCCATCTGCGACAGCCACCGAAATCTTCAGCTTCGATGTATCCAGACCAATGAAAAGTTCGCTATGCTGCTCCATGGTTCGCCCTCGCTTAAGCTTGGGGCTCGGCTCTGGCCTGTCCAGAGCAATCCCCGTTCTCAGCTTACCTCGGGAGCGGGCCACTTTCTGCCCACGAACATACGGTCTAAAAAAAATCAGACAATCAAAGCGTGTCGGTTTTTCAATAGCATAGCGGGGTGTGTATTATGTCGTGTGATCATGCGGCTCAATGGATGGCCCGCATGCTCCCCTATCGACGCTTCGCCGAAATCCTCACGGATCCCAGCGCACGGCTCGGGGTCGATGTGGGTTGGCATTCCTTCATCGTGATGGACATTCACCTTCTATTCCGTGCCGGTCTCCCGGCGCACTGAGCCTTTACGAATACCCCGCCCGCAATGGACGCCTTTAGCAAAGACGCGTGCATAGCATCGGTTAAAAAGTCAGAACCTTCTATGGTCATATGCCCATAATCAAACTGAAAAGGCGCTTGTTGCGTTGCCATGGTCCTACATCGTCGATGGACGTCACAAAGCAAATCAACCAGAGAAATATACGGGGTCCGGGTTCGCACGGCCATGGCCTTGAGCACTTGGTCCACTTCAAAAGGCTCTGGCGCTTCGGAACGAACCAGAAGATTGGGATCTTGCTGGCGTTGAGCTGCAATTAGTAGCCGAGGCAAGGCTGTCTCATACTCAGGAATGGGCCCAATCAACACGGGGTGTGCAGAGCGCACAAACGGATCGCGCAAGGTCTCTTCCAGCCCATCGATGTTCCGCATTTGCCAACGCGAGGCCAGAATCGTCAAAGCAGGGTGATGGACCTGAAGCCAATCGTGAAGGGCATAATCTATGATTTGGTGGCAAGTTGGCGCCCGGTCATCGGGGTAGCGCTGAGCAGTGCAGCCCGTCGCTGTTGCCTGCGACACATCATAACGATCGCGCCAACGCGATAAGCCCGGCCAGAGCTGGGCCGCATGACTGTCGCCTACCAGCAAAATCTGCGGCTTGGCGGAAGAAACCAAGCACGCAGCGCGGTCATACTTACCGTGCCATCCTACTTTGAAACATTCCCCTCGCCGGTAAGCTCCATCTCCATCAAAAGCGAGGTAATGCTCAATAGCCTGCTGAGCAGGCGAAAGAGCAGTACCGGGGATGACCAGGAATTGAGACGCAAGAGCGGCTCCAACACCCCCTAGGATGCTCAAGCCCCCGCCCCACAGCACGTAGCTTGTAGTCCACTTCGTCCCAAGTCGCCGGAAGGGCTGCTCAATCCAGCGCCAAGAGGCATAGGCTAGGACAAGAGACAGGCAGATCACCCCGCTTGTGACAGCTACCCCGTGTCCAAGGAACAGCCCGACATCAGCGAACACAATGATCGGCCAGTGCCAAAGATAAAGCGAATAGGAAATCAAGCCGACACCGCGCAAGGGCTGGATCATCAGCAAACGGCTGATGCGGTTCTCCGTACGCCCGCCCTCTATCATCAAGGCAGCGCCCAGACATGGCGGGACGGCAGCAAGGCCCGGAAATGGAGTTTGGTCTGTGTAGGCTTTGATTGCAAAGGCGATCAGCGCCAGACCCAAAACAGACAGCCCCAGAGCGACACGGGGCGAAGGGGCTGGGTAGCGTTCACTCCAGGGGCGTATGGCGACCAGTGCCCCCAGTGCCAGCTCCCAGGCGCGATAAGGCAGGAGATAAAACACAGCACTAGGGTCGGTGGGCAGGTCAATAACTGAGAGGCTCAATGAGGCTAACAAGATAACCAGGACAGGGATCCATGGCCTGATGCGCAGGCGAAAAACGCTCCAAAGGATCAACGGCCAGAACAGGTACCACTGCTCCTCTACGGCAAGAGACCATGTATGGAGGAGAGGCATGGATTTTGCATCTGAATTAAAATAATCAATAACACTGAAAAAATAAATATTAGACGAAAATAAAATTCCCCAAACCGCAGACCATGTTAGATTTTTTTCCTCGGCTGGCAGTAGCCAAAATTTAGACAAAATGATAACAGATAATATCATCGATAAAAGCGCTGGGAATATTCTTACAATACGTCTTTTATAAAAGACAAATATCGAGTATTTCCCATCAATTATTTCTCTGACTAATATTCCCGTTATAAGATATCCAGAAATCACAAAAAATATGTCGACCCCGACAAATCCGCCGGAAAAACCTCTGACGCCTGCATGAAAGAACAATACAGGAAGGACGGCGATTGCCCTTAGCCCATCTATATCGGGCCGATATTTTATTGCATTGTCGCTTTTTTCGCCGTCGAGCCGGCCATTGATGATCGAGAAAAAAGCCAATTTTGCCATTTTAGTCGGAATAAACAATCGTTGTCCCAACCATATCCGCTCGGATAGGGAACCAGTTACAGTCCGGGAACGCGTCCACCACAGAATCTCGCGCCTCACCAGGAGCGTAAGCCAGCAAGAATCCTGCACCGCCAGCCCCGAGCAACTTCCCACCGCGCGCACCGGCGGCCCTGGCGCGGGCGTAAGCCGCATCAATCGCCGGATTGGTAATTCCAGCGCTCAAGCGCCTCTTGCGCTCCCATCCCTCGTGAAGATAATCGCCAAGGACATCGACATTTCCAATGATTTCTCCACGCAGTTGTCGCGCCATATCCGCCATGGCGCGCATGTCCGCAATCGCCTGGGCATTCTTGTCGGCCGTCGCGGCCTGCTCTTGCAGAACCTCACTGGCAGATCTCGAGCCCCCCAGATAAATGAGCACCAACCCGCCTTCGAGCCTCGCTCTCATCTCTACCGACATGGGCAAGACCGCATGGGAAACGCTGTCATCCTCATGGAACTCAATGTAATTGAGGCCTCCCAAGGCGCAGCCGTACTGGTCTTGCTTGCCGATGGGCTCGCCAAGTTTTTCGAGTTCGACTTCGCATGCCTTGGCAGCCAATCTTGAACGATCCTCATAGATTCCGAGATAAGCATTGCATAAATTTAGCAGGCCAACCGTGAATGCACTCGAAGACCCAAGGCCGGTTCCGGCAGGAACGTCGGCGCTAGAGTTAAAGTCGACCCCAGCTATATTATAGTCTTTAAAGACCTGACGGATGATTCTGTGATCAATTTGATCAACGGATCCGACCCGTTCGGTTTTGGAATATTTAAGGAGATAGCTATCTCCAAAAAAATATTTATGCATCGATAGAAAGACGTATCTCGCGATTGACATACTAACGACCGCGCCACCATGTTTCCGATAGAAAAATGGCAAGTCAGTCCCTCCCCCGCAGAAGGATATTCTCAAGGGTGTGCGCGAAATAATCATGCCAGCTGCCCCAATACATCCAGGACAGCCGCCGCTGGATCGGAGGAATACGCCTCGGGCCTGATATCCCGATCGCCGCCTTTTCCATCCCCAATCAAAACCGCCCGCGCCCCCGCAGCATGGGCTGCCATAACATCTGTGACGCGGTCACCGATAAGCCATGATGCCGCCAAGTCGAGACCATGCCGATCAGCTGCAATTTTCAGCATCCCTGGTTCGGGCTTGCGGCACGTGCAACGCACCTTCAATTCGGCGACCTCCCCTGGCCAACCGGCCTCGGGATGATGGGGACATACAAAAACATCGTCAAGATATGCCCCGTCCTCGGCAAGCTTTCCGTCAAGGGCGGCCATGACCGCCTGCAAATCAGACACGGTCATAAACCCTTTGGCAAGGCCAGGCTGGTTTGTGACACAGATCACAGGAACACCTGCTCGGTTGGCCGCCTGGATGGCTGGGCCGACACCTGGAGAGAGAACAAGGTCTTCCGGGCGATACACGCCATCGATCTCGACGTTAATAACCCCATCCCGATCAAGGAAAATGGCTGGTTTTAGCTGGCGTCGGCTCATTCTTGCCACCCGGCCGGAAGCCAAATCGGTCTCAGCGCGAGCCAAACGTTCAGGCGTTCCAACATCCTTGATGTACTCCAAGCTGCGATAGGCCGCCAAAGGCGCACCGCGTGCCAGCATCGAGGGGAATACATCCCCTCCCCAATCCGCCGCCCCTTGCTCTGGGACATACTCAATGGCCTGCGGCTCGAGCACATATAGCGCAGCGCTGACCAGGTTGGGCAGCAGAGCACCGGGCCGATGTGGCTTGGAGAGAAATCTTGTGATCCGGCCCGCTGCGCCGACTTCGAGCAAATCACTGTCGCGAGGATGATCGTTGGGATGAACAAAAAGCGTTCCCAAGGCTCCGGATCGACTGTGAAAATCAGCCAGCGCGCGCAAATCCACATCCAACAACGTGTCGCCGTATATGACGATGAATGGATCGGTCAAAAGCGCGCGAGCTTCGCGCACTGCCCCTGCAGTTCCCAATGCGACCGTTTCGCGCACATGGGTTATATGCGCGCCCCATGCGGAGCCGTCACCATAGCGCTCTGCGATCTGGTCGCCCCGATAGCCTGTCAGGAAAACAAACTCTTCAAAACCGCCCGATCTCGCAGTTTCGATAATATGATCGAGCAAAGGCCGCCCAGCCAATGGCGCAAGCGCCTTGGGCCGATCCGGTAAGCCGAGGCGCGTGCCTTTCCCACCGGCAAGCACGACAACTTTCATAAGTTGTCCAGCGCCCAACGGGCCGCAGCGCGCACCGCCTCTGCGGCTTCTAATCGGGGCTCCCATCCCAGAGCGCGAATCCGTGCGGTGTCATAGGCTACGCTCGGCACATCACCCACCCAGCCACGGTCTCCGCCAGTGTAGTGCACGCGCGCCCGTGCTCCAGCCTCCTCAACCACAATGTCCGCCATCTGCCGAACGCTGCAGCGGGTTTCGCCAGCGATATTGAACAAATTGATCGGTTGATCGGTTTTGTCCCACGCCAACATCATGGCTGCAACGAGATCATTGGCATCGATATAAGGCTTAATCTGGTTGCCATCCCCAAGGACTTCCAAAAGCTCCGGGCTACGGCGCAATTTATGAACAAAATCGAACACCGCACCGTGGGTCAGACGATCGCCCACCACGTTGGGAAAGCGAAATATCCAGGCTTTCATGCCGTAGTTGGCAACATAAGCCGAAATCATGGCCTCGGACGCGAGTTTAGCCGCCCCGTAATGGGAAATCGGCAAAAGCGGGCCATCATTCTCACTGACAGCGCCGATCGCCTCCCCATAGACGGCGCTGGACGAGGCGAAGAGAATGTTTGGGACACCCGCCAACCGCATCGCTTCCAGAACGGCATGCGTCGTAGCAAGGGTATGGGTATAATCGCGGCTCGGATCAGAATGGCTGAGCGAAATATCTGAGTTGGCGGCCATGTGAAAAACTGCGTCAAACTGATCTTGCGATAAAATCTCAGAAAGCGCCGATCGGTCAGAGACATCCTGTTCGACAAACGTGAATCTGGGATGATTTATAACCGACGTCAGTTGGCCTTTGTTTCCAAGGAGAAGATTGTCGGCACATAATACGAAATGGCCGCGCTCAATCAAAACCTCACAGATATGGCAGCCGATAAAGCCTGCCCCACCGGTCACCAAAATACGCAAGGACGGATCAATCATATATCACGCGCTGCAGCTATGAATTGAGCCATGATATGGATCAATGCTTGATGGGCATCTTCAACAATACCATAGTTTTTGGCATCAACATAAAGCGATATATCTGATATTTTTCGAAGCTCTCCCCCCGAAAAACCCGACATACCTATCGTAAGGACCCCTAACGACTTCGCCACTTTAACCGCAGACAAAATATTTTCACTGTTTCCGGATGATGAAACAGCAATCAGCACATCTCCAGATTTACAAAAATACTCAACCTGCCTGCGAAATACGTCATGATATCCAAAATCATTGGCAATGGCTGTGAAAAGCGAGGTGTTGGCCACCAAGGAATGTCCACGAATGGTCGCGTGATCAGGGGCAGCCGTTCCCTTTGTCAAATCACAGCACAAGTGATCGGAAATCGCCGCAGATCCACCATTCCCGATCGAATAAACGTGGTATCCGCCGGCAGCTGCGCTTTCAAGCGCGAGGCGCACTTTTTCCAGAGCCTGCATATCAACGCCAGCGATCGCCTCGCGCAACGAGTTGGCATAAGCAGCCGCATACGCCTCTACGCTGTGGCGCGGGAAAAGCTGATTATGTCGCCTTGGATCATCAGTCATTTAAAATTTGCCCTAAAAATCAGCCTGGGAAAGATTTGGCTTAGCCCTACCCCAAATACAACTGGATTATAGCACGATGTTCCTTGCGTTTTTGCAAATTGGCATGCTCCCATGGCATTAAGGTGCCACGGTCCTGCGAGCTAACCAAAGCTCGGCGATTTCGATGATCGAGAACTTTCTCCCCAGATCTCGCTTGAGCGTCACGTCGCCCCCCCCCGCAGACAACCGATACCGATCGCAGCGGACTTGCCACCAAGGCTTACGTGTCTGTGAAAGGTCTTTTCTGCCATTCTGCCGCATTGCAACAAAAGCCGATTCCGGCGATAGCTTGCACATGTCCGTGATCACCCTTTATCACCATATCATCGAGGCAATCGTCCGGAGCTGCCCTGCCCCTGACAAATTTGCACATACATATGCTGGGCTGTGCATTTGGCTCGCAGCAGCAGTTGTTACGCGAAAATCACTGGGAACTTGGGCACCTCTTGCGGTTGTTTTTGTCGCTGAAATCGGCAACGAAGCCATGGATTGGGCCTATTATGGCCATCTTATGGTTAAAGATACCCTAAGCGATATGGCAGCGACTTGGTTCTGGCCAGTTGTCATTGCGGCGATCTTCAGGATGGGACTGATCCGGAACCAAACGGATGAAAGCGACGCACGGGGTCGTCACAAAACATAGCAAATGTTCCGATCTGTGGTGTGGGACACATGCGTGGGCTGTACCGGCGCTGCAGAGAAAACTGCGCACGGATAATAGACTGGCGGCGAGCAGCGCGAGAAGTGATTGTGTTGCAACGGGCTCAATAATGATGCGCGATCCGTCTTTGCGCATAATGGCATTTTCGCCTGGCAGCTCGAATTCACGCGGAATTCGGACCGCTTGGCCACGCCCATTATTGAACAACTTCACATGACGCTCTTGGTATATGCCAGCTTCCTTGGCCGAAGGCATTTCCCTGAAGCATATGCCGGACATCTCAACCAGATTGTCGTCGTTCCCTGAATGCCCACGCCCGTCAGCAGATGAGGGGCGAGCAGATCAAACCAGCATGGAGGTCAACGCGTGTTTATTGGTTCACATCCGCTGTGGACCGAAGGCATTTGCCATTGCCAAAGGCGCTCAAACTGAGGGATGGCATTGTCGTCCTCAGCAATCCTGAGAACGTCGAGTACCCGGCGCTTGCCGCCGACATTACCGACGCCGGCCACGTCGTTCGCTTGGCGGTGCTTGCGCAAGTCGTTTGCGCACAGACAGCCGGACGGGTCTATCCCCCGCGCGGTCCGCTGCTTTGGGAGTTTTTGTGCGTGGCGCCTTGCTGGCAGCTTTGGTGGCTGTTGGTGGCTCGGTCAAAGCAGAATCAGCGTTTTTCTCGGCTGGCCTGGCAGTACGCCGTGGCGCCACGACTTTGTCTCCCGGCTCTTGCGCCTGTTCAGAGATGGACAGTTTCCGCGCCGACTGCTTCTCAGGGGTTGCTTTTGGCACCTTGCCCTTCGCTACCGCTGGTGGTGGTGCTTCCAGTTCAATGCCGAACAACGCAGCCATATCGTCGTCGTCGAGAACGCGCTCATTCGTCGCCACCGTCTCGGTGAGTGACGGATCGACGCCGAGGGCGATGAGTTCGTTGCGATCGACGCCGCGCAATGCGAAAAGCGCGTCCGGATCGGCATCGAACCTTGCCCCGATGCCATAAAGTACTGCTGCAACGTGTTTGCACATGTCCGCCCAATCCGGACAGGTGCAGGACATCTTGATTTCGCGGGGGCCAGGGAACAGGCCATCGCCCTCCCGGCAAACCCGTTCCATCACTTTTTTCGCCAATTTGCCCTGCAACAGTTCGACGATCGAGCCGATCGAACCGCTGCAATCGGCGCAAATTGCACGCCAGTGCTGCGGGATGGCCTGGGCAACGTCAATGCGAACATTGTAAATCGCAGATCCGCTGACCACAGCTTCGACCCGGCCCGCGCTGATTGACAGATCAATGACCGAACCGTTCCTGACATAGGTCCTTCCGCGCGGCAGGCGATTGGCGTAATCGGAATATCGCTCCAGGTTGTCGCACCACGCCTTGCCCCAGAAACTGGCGGCAATGCGCCGACCCTCGATAACGACGGGCGAGACCGTTCGCCCACTCTTGGCCAGTTGCTTGACCTGCTTTGCCGCATCGGCGCGCCGTTTGGCGACCGGGACGTATGGCTTGTACCCCCAATAGCTCATACCGGCTCCGTCATCGCGCTGGACAGATCAAGCCGGACCAGATCAAGCAATTCGCTGTCCCCCAGTTCGGTCAAGTTGATTTCGCCACCATCACCGCCCAGCAACTGCGTGGCCATATGCTGCTTCGCCTCAATCATCTCGTCGATCCGCTCTTCGATTGTGCCACGACAGATGAACTTGTGCACGAGCACGTTGCGTTTTTGCCCGATACGAAACGCACGATCGGTTGCCTGATTCTCGACCGCAGGATTCCACCAACGATCGAAATGTACAACATGCGAGGCTGCGGTCAGCGTCAGACCCGATCCGCCTGCCTTGAGCGACAAAACGAAAAAAGGAATGCGCTCGTCCTCCTGGAACCGGGCGACCAGGTCCTTGCGCTTGCCCACCGGTGTGGCACCACTGAGCGCCAGGCCCGGCTTGCCGAATACCCCGGCCAGCAGCTCGGACAAGGGCTCGATGATCTCGGTAAACTGGGTGAAGACGAGCAGCTTCTCCTGACGGCTCGCAACGGTCGTGGCGATCTCGGCAAGCCGTTCGAATTTGCCGCTGTCGCCATGCGCCCAATCGGCACCCCCGCCATGCGCTGCATGGTTGCAGATCTGCTTGAGCCGCATCAGCGTCGATAGCACGAGACCGCGCCGGCTCATGTCGTCGCCGGCGTCCTCAAGCAGGCGCGCAAAATTGTCCACCGTATCCTGATAGAGCGCCGCCTGATTGCGACTCAACGGGCACCACGCCTTCACTTCGGTCTTGTCGGGCAGATCGGCGATCACGCGGCGATCGGTTTTCATCCGCCGCAAGATATAGGGCGCCACGAGCTTGCGCAGGGGGGCGTAGTTCGGTGGCTGCTGCGCGGCGAGCCCTTTGGCAAAGCCACTAAAGGCGCGCGCGGTCCCCAGCAAGCCAGGGTTTAGAAAGTCGAAAATCGACCACAGATCGCCCAGATTGTTTTCAACAGGCGTGCCGGTAAGCGCAATACGTCCCTCAGTGCGCAGAGCCTTCACCGCGCGCGTCTGTTTGGCCGCGGCGTTCTTGATCGCCTGTGCTTCGTCGATCACCACCAGTTGCCATTGCGTCTGCGCCAGCCAGTCCTGCCGCAGCAGCGCGGCATAGGACGTAACCACCAGATCGGCCTGCCCGAGGAACGTGTCCGGCGCCGCCAGTTCATCGCGCGACAGGAAAGCGGGATGGGCAACGAACACCCGCAACGACGGCGCAAAGCGCCTGGCTTCCGCAGCCCAGTTGGCGAGCAGTGAGGCCGGGGCCACGATCAGGATCGGGCGCTTGGCCGCCGCCTTTGCGCGCAAGGCCAGTGCGAGCGCCAGCACTTGCACCGTTTTGCCCAAACCCATGTCGTCGGCAAGACAGGCGCCCAGCCCCAGGCTCGTGAGAAACGACAACCACTGTACGCCCACTTGCTGGTACGGACGCAGCTCGGCGCGCAAGGCATCGCCCGGCAAAGTCCTGTCCAGCGTCTCCGGGTTCCGACACGCGGCAAGCGCTTCAGCGAACCAGGCCCCTGCGCGCACTTGCCCCCAATCGGCAGCGGGCGCGGCGGCCCCTTCGCTGTGATCACCAATCCCGGCACCGGCGAGCAGCCGCATTGCCTGCCCGAACGAAATGCCTTCCTCACGGGCGAGCCGTTCGATTTCTCCATAGCGATCCAGAGCCGCTGCCAACCGGTCGCGATCGATTTCGATCCATTTGCCGCGCAACAGCGCCAGACCGTCGGCGGCGGTCAGAAGCTGCTCGATTTCCGCGGGCGTCAACGCCTCGCCATCGAGCACGACTTCGATCGCAAAATCGAGCAATTGCTCACTGCCCACTCTTGAAGGCTCGCTGGCACCGACAACGGCCTCGACCACCGGGCGCGCGGGGCGCTGGTTCGGCCACGATGCGGGCATCCGCACGATGATCCCTGCTTGCTCCAGCGCGGTCAGATCCGACAGCATCTGCATCGCCTCGCCAGGCGACCAGCGCAGGGGATGGAAGATTTCGCCCGTATCGACGATGGCCTTGAGCCAGCCACAGGATTCACTTGCCCGGCTGACCGGTTCCAGCAGCTTCAGCAGCTGGGCTTTGGCGCCGGCCCCGGCAAATTCGCGCAGAGCGCCGCCAAGCGGTGCGTGGCGCAAGGCGTTTTGCGCGCCCAGGCCCGGCACATACGTGGCGAGAAAAGCAAACGGCCGCTCGGCATCCTTGCGATTTTCGGCGAGATTGAAATGCACGCGTCCAACATGCCGCCAACGACTGTCGTGACGCGCGAGATAGGCGCCGAGGTCCAGCCCGCTGACGGCCAGATCGGCCACAAGCGCAATCCTGAGCGATTCCCATAAGTCAGCGAGCACTGTGGCATTGAGATATTCGCCGCCGCGCATCGGCGGCGCTGTATCGACAAGGCTGTCGAGGTCGTCGATGTCCGGGCAACCCACTTCACCTGTTTGCGCATGGCAGCACGCCGCAATGAAGCGGCAGGCGAAGTTTTGCCAGAATGCCAGATCGATCGGCAACTTGGTTTGCGTGAAAAAGCCCAGCGAAAGCAGCCCATGGCCGGCCCCGCGATCAAACGCGTGGATGACATCCGATGCTATCGGCACCTCAAGCGCAGTGCCGTCCTCCGCTTCATCGAGACGCAACGCGCCATGCGGATTCAGAGCCAGAATGACAGATCGAGATGGGGAATGCAGACTCGAATGCTCCAGAGATATGGGGTCATCGAAGCAATATCCCGCTGTCTGTCAAACGCAAACGTCGCTCTTGCGCGCTCCTTGCGCGACAGGCCCCGTTCAATCTGGCTTGTATCGACGAGATGCTCGAGATCCATCCATGCACAGCAATATTGCTTCCCACTGGCAATGGCCACAGCCCCAATTGCCCGCGCAGTGCGTCGCCAGTAATGCATCAAGCCAAGGCTTACTCCGTTGCGCCGGGCAACCTGCGCAATCGCCTCTCCCGATGCAAAACTTTCCGCCGTGATCCGGGACCGGTCTGCATCCGGCCAGCGTTCATGCCGCCGCCGCACAACCATCCCACTGCCAGTCAAATCCACTGCCGCACTGTGCGACGCACACTGCAGATCCCCGTGTGATACATCCCATCGTCATGAGCGCAGGGCATCGAATACGGTTCGCAGCACACTGCCATCGGCCCTGGCGCGCACCAGAACACGCGCGCCACGGATGACCTTTTGAAAGTGCGCTATCTGAGCGATGCCGAAGAGACCCGTCTGCGCAAGGCGCTTGATGCCCGCGAGGAGCGCCGCCGCGCCGAACGCGATTCTGCCAATCACTGGCGGCGGGAACGGGGCTATGTCCAATTGCCTAGTCTGCGGACCGTCATGTTCACCGATCACGTGAAGCCGCTGATCCTGCTCTTGATCAACACCGGTTGCCGTCGCGGCGAACTGTTCGACCTCACATGGTCGAATGTCGATCTCGACCGCCGCATTTTGACCGTGACCGGCGCGACGGCGAAATCAAAGCGGACGCGCCACATTCCCCTGAACCGCGAAGCCACCCGCGTTTTGCAAGGCTGGCGCGCACGGGTGGAGGACGAGAGGGGGTTGGTGTTCGTCAATGACGAGGGCAAGCGTTTTGACCGGGTGAGCTTTTCCTGGCGGCATTTGCTCAAGGATGCCTACATCTCCAACTTCCGTTGGCACGATATGCGTCATCATTTCGCGTCGCGGCTGGTGATGGGCGGGGCCATGGATCGGGCATTTGATGCGCTGACCATTGTGGCCGATGGCGGAACGCAGGACATTGCCAAGCCGCTTGCCGGTCTTGGCGCGGGTGTGTGGGAACTGGCTATCAAGGAGCGTGGCGACGCCTATCGCGTTGTTTATGCTTTGCAAGTGGGCGATGAAATCTGGGTGGTCCATGCTTTCCAGAAGAAATCGACCTAGGGAATTTCAACGCCGCGCCACGAAATGGACCTCGTGCGTGAGCGGATCAAGCGGTTGAAGGAGTTGCTCAATGGCTGACCAGGACGACCATTTCGAGCTGGTGCGCGGCTCGGGCAACGTCTTTGCCGATTTCGCCCAGCCAGATGCCAGCATTCGCCAGTTTCGCGCGATTCTCGCCGCCGAAATCGTCAAGGCGCTGGATGCTGAGCGGCTGACGGTGCGCGATGCCGAGGCGCGCACTGGCATCGCGGCGGCGGATTTTTCGCGCATTCGCCAGGCCAAGCTGGAGCGTTTCACTATCGACCGACTGATGCGCATTCTGGACCGGCTGTACTGCAATGTGAGCGTGAAGCTGGTAGTCGCGGCTCGCGTTCAGCCTGCTAAATATCAACCAGATAACGGTGGCCGAGGTGATCTGCTTAGCCGCCTGTTTTGAGCGAGAACGTATTCCATCGACAAAAATCCGGTTAAAATCGCTCGCCTGAACATTGCTGCACAATTGCTCCTGTGGTTCAACACGCGCTGGCGATACCAACCCCTTGCGAGTTCTTTGCCGGGTGCAAGCCTTCGATTGGGCGGGCCGCATACCTGCAACGCAGCAACTCGCCATGGATCTCAAAGCGCAAGAGTACATGGGCATTCTCGTGCCAAGCTTTGCACCACATGCCCAGGCAGACGATTGTAACCTGGTGCTTTGGGTGTGGGGTCAGAAACCCCATATAGCTTCTCGGCCCGCAACCAAAGAACGAACGCTCAGCAGGCTATGACGTTTACATGTCCCTGAGTGGCATAGTCGATCATCTTACCGTCTCGCGTGATGATCGGGATTTGGTGGTGTCGTGCCGTCGCGATGATGAGTCTGTCGGCGGGATCGCCGTGCGGTGGATCAGGTAGATGCGACGAGGCAATAGCAATCTCAGCAAGAAGCGGTGCCTCCTTGATCCCCGCGCCGCCCAAGAAGCGGGCGAACCAACTATGCGGGTCTGGAAGAAAGAAAACTGCAGGCCGCTTGTCGCCGCGGACGCGGCTCAACAATCCGACCTCCCACGCCGATGCGGGAGAGACGAAAACGCCGTCGGCGAGCGCGGCATGTGAGATAGCTGCCAGCGCATCAGGGCCAATCGGATCACCGTTGGCCAGCCAAATGACCGCACAGGTATCCAGCAGCACTGCCCTTGGCGCTGGCTCGGGCTCTTTCCGCTTCGTCATTGGTGCAGCTTGCCTTCGCTGGGGAATAGCGGTTCATCGAGTACGGGCGCAAGCAGATCGAACCCTTCGGATACGCTTACGGATCCGCGCATGAAACCGTGCAGTGCCTGAACCGCCTCAGCCACGCTTGGCGGAGGTGTCAACACGGCAACGGTGTGGCCGCGTTTGGTTATGGTCACCTGATCGAGATCGCGACGTGCGAGACGGTCCAGGATCGCCAGGCAGTTGGCCTTGAAGTCGGCCGCGCCATAGGTTTCAGCTCGCATAGGGCACCTCATAATCAGGTTTGATGACTGGTCATATACAATGACCATATCACAAAGTCCATAGCGGCTGCTGCGCGCCACTTGCGCAGCGCAGACCCTGCTGGTGCGCTGGGCTGGCATGAATATTCCCCGGACCCAACGACAGCCATGTTCAAAGAATCACGTATGACACTTTGCCCTCGAGACCCTCGGGTAAAGTGTCACTGCCGACAAAAGCGCTGTTGGTAAGCTATCGGGGATTCACAAGATTCTTTGTTTGTGCTCTGTTCAATCCCGTTATGATCCAATCACCCGCATCACGCCTTGCTCCTGCTTCCGCTCGCTCCCCGGCGAACGAGACGGCAGCGCTGCTCGATTGTCTGGCCGATGTCAGCACACGACCTCGCTATGCCTTCATGGTGCTGGGCCTGATTGCGCAAGTCGCTGGACCCGATGGTGTCGCCGGGCCTTATGTGATGACCGGGGACGGTCCCCTGCCCTTGCGGGACTGGCTGTGCGATGGCCTCGCCCCGATGGGGCGACGCGATCCGCGCCGGGCGGCGCTGGCCGAGCGCGTGCGCGAAGGGCTGCGCCGCGATGGCGTCCTGGCCAATGAGGGCGAAGCCGCCGAACGCATCGTTGAAGCCGAATTGCGTGACCGGGTGCGTATTTCGGGCAAGACCAATCTCAGCCGGGCGATTTCCGAACTGGTCTCAGCCGGGTTGATCCGCCGGCATTACAAGGGCTTTGCAGTCGACCATATCAACCGCGGTGGGCAACGGCTGGCGGTCTACGCACTGACCGGGCGAGCCCGCTGCCTACTGCCCATGTCGGTGCCCTCGCCTCGCTCGCAGCCGCAACGGCAGCTTACCTTGGGCCTTTGATTGCCGGACGCCGAATTCGATCAAAGACCCAGCGCAAACTCGGTCTGGTCGTTGACGAACGCCGGCTCGTATTCACGAGCCAAGGCGCCGGAGACACCCACTTGTCGCAGGGCATCACGCCACCCATTTGAGATGCGGCGCGCTGTGTCACGGATCATCGGGCGTGCTTCTGTTTCTGGGATCTCGAAGAACCCGCAGGCCTCCAAAGCGAGGCTGATCGACCGGTCGTGCGTGCCACCCTCCATGATCGCCGTTTCGAGGTGCGGATTGCGATCTGGCGCCGGATTCACATCGAAAACCGGAGACAACCGCCAACGCCCCGCCCCCACATAGAGGAAGCCATGGTTCTTAAGATGGTCGTCCTTGTTCGATACCAGGATCGTAAAGATCAGACGTTGGTAGAGTTCGCGGAAATCATAATGGGGATCGGCGGCATGAGATCGAATGAAATCGACAATTTCAGTGTAGGAACCGAGCTCTGTCCCGGTTTTGCCCAATGCCGTCCGCGCCGAAATATAGGGGATCCTGCTCGTTCCACGCCGATCAAAGCGCTGGACGAGGGCCACCGGAAAAGGCGTCTCAGCAAATTCCAGCCTTGTGACGGGCGTCCGAATGCCACAGCTATCTGCCAGGCGAAGCGTCGCGACCTCCACCCGCTCGACCGGATGTTCGTCGTGGACCGAGGTGAACTTGGCCAACCATAGCGTATCGCCGTCCCGGACATTGGCCTTGGGACGCGCCCCGCCGGAACCACCTGCGCCGGCCAGCGCTTGCAGATCCTGTGCCGATATATCCCTGCCCTGTTCGTAAGCCCGCGCGATGGCCGTGATGGTTGCAAGATCGACAAGGCGCGGAACCGCATCTGGTGCACCTCCCCGGATAATCTCACCCTGGTCATCAAGAAACCGCAGCGCGCCTTGTCGGCACGTATCATCTGACAGCGTCAAATATTCGAACTCATTAAGGCCGTTGCCGTAGGCGCGCTCGAGAAGCCTGCGGCCCCAACTATCTGGAGCGGCATCTACAAAGACACCGGCCAACGCGTCGCGCGTGTTGCCTGCCTGGCCCGATGCGTGGAATGGGCCGCTATCGAGCGGAAAATCGGGTTGGATGGCAAAGGCACGGCCATTTTCGATCCAGGCGCGATCATAAGCGAAGGTCGAGAATTGGCGCGGGCCAGCCTGCGTAAAACGCAACTGGCCGACTGGAGCGAAGCCTTGTCCAAGAGTAACACGGGCACTGCGCTCTGGCATCAGAAGGAAGCGCCATCGGGATCGACAACGTCCCCGTGTTGATGCTCCGCATCCGGTTTGGCCTTCTGCTTGCGCAGCGTGGTCGCGAATGACCTTCCTCGACGCGGCAATTGCGAGGTTGCCAATGCCAGTCCGAGTTCATCCTTGCGAATGTCGATCAAGTCGGACAGGCGTTCGACAAGGCCCAAGACAACCAGCACATCGGCTAGAGTGCCAATGCCGACACCCGGGTCGCCCTTCTCGAGGCGGGTGATGGAACTCGTGGAAGTCCCCGCACGCACGGCGAGATCCGCCACAGCGATGCCACGGCGCAGACGCGCATTGCGCAGATCCCGCCCAAGTCTCTCGAGGGCTGGCTTTGCCTTCGGCGATCCCATCTAAACTATCCAGATATGAATTATAAAATCATTTAACCTATCATATATGACCGATTAAATCGATTGTCAAGATTGCCCGATCAGGCAGGATCCTGAGTACGGATCGGCAAACCCAACGCCTCTGACGCCCCGCTCGAGATTGATGACCAGATCATGAGCCCTTGATGACGGGAATTACCACCTATCGGAAGCGCACGAACTATTTTCTGAAGCCGATGAGTGGGTTCTGACAGCGAAGTCGCAACTTGGCATCTGCCGTCGGCAAACGGGTGTACTTCGCTGACGACATCATGAAGACGGCACGATGGAATGGATCGTCCAGTGCCTGAAGGAAGTCGAAGCCTCTTTCGAGCGTGCCAGCTCTTCGAACAGAGTGCGGCAATTGAGAATTTGGACATTAGCGGCTCCGACTGGAGCCCATACCCGACAAAACGCGCCTAAGAAGGTAATTTTCCGAAAAAACGAGGTTTAAGGATTCACTTTTGGAATTTTTCGCGCCTTAAGAAGCCGGGTGCTGCGACCACGTTGTTCACATTCGCCATGCATAAACCACAAAAAGTGCGCCAGTTATCATGGATGAGGCTACCTGCCGTGGAGCACACAGATGGCCCCGGTCGATCGCGGCAGAGCTTGGAATGCGCACCTCCCCCTTGCAGATTAACCTGATTGCACATATCTTGCCCTATAAATAAGGCATCTGACGAGACACCACAAAGGGCATCATGGCATCAGCATTTCTGTCCGACATGGTTGGACAAAGCGGCACGGTATCCCCCGACGTCGTCTCAGGTCGTCTGCGCATCACCAAGACCGAGCTGGCCAACGCGCTCGGCCTTTCGCGCGAAAGTGTATCCAAGCAAAGCCGGGTGACGTCGGTCGCCACACAACAACGGCTGCGCGACATTGTCGAGATCATCAATCGGGTAATCCCCTGGGCGGGGTCGGAACTGGCAGCCTTCGCCTGGTATCGCTCGCAGCCGCTACCCTCGTTCGGCGATCTCACCGCGGAAGATCTGGTCCAAGTCGGACGCGGCGAGGCGGTGAAACGTTACCTCAGTCGCTTGGCCGAGGGCGGTTTTGCTTGAGCCTGCCGTACGTTCGTTTCACCGATCCCGTCTATCGCGCACACCATCCCCGCTGGGCATTCGACCCGGTTTCGGGCGAAGGCGCACGCCGGCATGGCGGGCGTTTCAACCGGCCGGGTAGTTCCGCACTCTATACATCCCTGCGCATGGAAACCGCCTGGCTGGAGGCGCAGCAGGGTTTCCCATTCAAGGCTC
>Ga0116226_10001982_pt1 | contig 17726 bp, 10 predicted proteins | sample S1TSphfallax_FD_89692 | JGI IMG/M metagenome (GOLD analysis project Ga0116226, IMG submission 89692) | Host-associated microbial communities from peat moss isolated from Minnesota, USA - S1T2_Fa - Sphagnum fallax MG | ecosystem: Host-associated > Plants > Peat moss > Unclassified | place: USA... | reverse complement strand
TATATGGGTACATCTTAGTATGTACCCATATAATAATAAGTAGAATACATTCAATACACAATTGTGGACCCCTTATGCCTAAAATATGTATAATACATTTGGAATACTCATAGGGCTATGACTCATTTGGTGACATTTGCAACTAATGGTAGGTAAAGGGGTCTTCTTGGATGGAAATTGTATTGAAAGTTATCCAAATGAAAGGATGAAAAAATCATTAGTCGTAAGTTAGTCATAGAGTAATTACAAGCGGCTTCAAATGCAAAAAGTAGTTGTAGATATAACCAACAATAGTTGTAAATGTCAAATAGTTGTAACTAGTTGCAAATTGGTTGGTTACAAAATCCCAATTTTCTTCTAGTGACACATGCCTACAATTTCTTCATTTGTAACAAATTATTCACAATTGGGAAGTTTAATGTATCAAATGGTTCCATATAAATTTGTTCTTATAGTGAATGCATGTTTCAAGAAATTGATTTCATGGTTAATGGGATGAAAAATGCATATTGTCATGGACAATTTCAAGCAATGGCACAAGTTGCCTAACATATAAGGTACTATCGATTATGCCCATGTTTTGGTTGCAATCCTTTCATCATTTTCCCAAACTAATTTATTTTCATAATTATGGGAGATGTTTCATTATTGTTCGTGTTATGGTGGATTATAATAACAAATTCCTTGATATTATCATTGGTTTGCTAAAAAATGTGATAGAATTTCACATAGGTTTGGATTGAATTTATAAGCTCAATATCACAATTTGTTTGACGTGAACAAAGGATGTGGAAACAATATTCCTTGCTTGCATGGGGACAAAAAATATATATTTATCAATTTGATCATGACACCAAAATAAACACCATATTATTTTAGAATTGTTCTATAACAAAAAAACACGAGTGGGATTATTTCATGGTTGGAAATGTTTTTGGCATTTTCAATTTTTTTTTTTAAGGAATATGTATTACATAACTCTCATGAAAAGCAACCAATAATCAACATCAATCAAAATGATATAACAAGTCTAAGAAGATGTGTGTGTGTGTGTGTGTGTGTGTTTGAAAGGAATTGACCCCTTACCTTGGCAAATAAAAGACTTTTACATGAAATTAATAATATATTAACCCTTCAAGCTTATTTGGTATCATCCTTTAAGATATTGTAAAGTTATTATCATTTGCAATGTCATCATGCTTAAGATTTTAGATTGAAACGTTAATGTTGTCATTGTTGTAGGTAGCCCATGAAAAGGCCATGGTCATCAACTCCATCATGGTAGGAATTTACACAATGAAAATATAATGAAATGACCCACTACACTTAAAATAACCAATTGTTAATTGATATGTTTTTAAATGATAAAAAAGTTAACATTAAAAATGTTTGTACTTATACAACAATGTTTTGAATATATTATGAAAACTTATGAAAAGGTTTCAATGAATCCAAAGTGTCCAAAAGCATTTTCAAAAGATTATAATCAATCATTATAATTAAGTAATAATTGGACTTTTCAAAAGACTTGACAATATTTCAAAACAACATAATTTTGAATTTTTTAAAATATCAACCTTAGCATAATAATATAAAAATATTCGAGATCTTTTTTTAAATAAAATATGTTCCAAAACAAACTCATCCTAAAACAATTGCCCATTGGTCATTTTATTGTATTTGCACCTTGCACCCCATTTTTATTTATTTTTGGTCGAGGTTTTGGTTTCATTCTTTTAGATATTCCATATGTTTGTTAACATGGTCCATAGGAGCCAATCCATTTATATTCCATCAAAATCCATATTTTTCCCATCAACAAAATATTATTAACATGCATGTGGTCAATATACTTGATGAATTGTTTGTTTCCCTTTTCTATAACTTTGGCCATGGTTTTATGTGTTGAAAAATATTTTTAACCCTTTAAAGTTTTTTGCAAATAAAGCAATTACTAGTCCTTTCTTACACCTAGTTGTTGACAAAAAATCGGGGTTAGGGGATTAGTAACTAAGATCTACACAAGGATAGTGTTAGGGACAATGTTCTTCATTCAATTAATAGTTGAAGTCTACAAAAGAATGGATGCTTACATAAAACTAACTTGTGAAATTAAAAATAATGTTGTTTGGGGTTGTTCATACAACTAAATTTCATTACTACTAGCAAAACAAACCTTGTTTGTTGGATTCAAATTTTCAAACTTCCTTCTTAACTTTATATTTACAAACTCATGATTGATCTCAATGGGTTCTTATGAGGTATGCCCAATTAGTTTGTAAATTATTTTTTTGATCATCCATCAAGTCTTTAAATATATGTGTGGCAGTTGCAAATGGTTCCAATAGCTTGGAACCCTATAATCATATCAAACAACCCCATGTCTCAAGTTACAAAAAAAATGGACGTGGAATCTATCATGAATAATCATTGTCCGATAATGATGATTATGTTCCCTGCATGCCATGTAATCATACATCTTTTTGAAATCACTAATAATAAAATGTTGGAAAGGTTACAACAATTTGATTTTGGATTGGCCATGCATTATATAAAAGGCAAGGAAAAGTTTCTAGCTAGTGCCTTATCTCAATGGCCATTGGCCAATGCTAATTCCATGGTAAGAAATACCGCCATAAAGGACATAAAAAAAAAATGTCCGATATGAATGGTTTAAATAACATTATGAAAGCTTTCAAAAAAATGGTAAATAATGAGGAAATCCAAAAATATATGGCTTATATTTTGAACAATGATAAATTGTATTATGACACCATGGTATGTATCCTTAACTTTTAAGATTTTTGTGTCTGCATCCTTTATAATTACCATAACATTCCCATTGTAGACTATCTAGGGATTTAAAAACTTATATGGTTGTGAAGAAAAAATATTTTTGGCTTGGCATGAGGAGGGATATACATGACTATGTAGAAAAATGTTACATGTGTCAAGTATCCAAAGTTGAACAAGTAATGACAATTTTAAGGTTATTACAACCTTTAGGAGTTCCCAATAATAAATGGGAGTTCATAAGGTGAATGCATGATTGAATGTCTCAATATTAATAGAAATTGCACTCCCTATAAGTCCATACAATTGTTTTTTAAATGATTCAAATGGATATGGTTGTTATTTTTTTAAATGTTATTATTCTAATGTTTGAATAATACATGCTCAATCACCTACAAACCTTTCCAAATATATGTGAAATTTTGTATTTAATATAACTGATGCCATTTTCAAATTTGAAAGTCTTAAAAGAAAACCCATGAAGTCTAAATGAATAATGCCCATGTAAAGTTTTCAAAAAATATGTTTTTGAGATAATTTTTTTGAAAAAAAAACAAAAATTGCAACTCATATGGACTTATGAAAATATGGTCAAATTTTAACCATTCTAAAGTCCTTAACTATCAAATGGTTAAAATTCTCAAAAAACAATTCTTCACATGAATTTATCATCTTCTATTACATCATATATTGATTCATAATAATTTTTTTGAAATGTGAATAAATAGATTTTTTTCCATTTTGTGATGGTCCAGTCAAATGATCATTCCATATTTTTCAATTTCAAAAGTCCATTATTATTAACAAATTATTTTTTTTATCAATAAATAACCACATAAATCTATTCATAATGAAATTTTTAGTTTAGATCCAAGTCTTTATTAATAAATTTAAGGATATATTAATCATCATATGCATTTGAACCAAAGGTACCATGGGAAAAATATCCATACCATCACAATAGTGAGACATTTAATCTTACATCCATAAGTATGGACTATAATGGTGTTACCCAAAAACCAATGTGGGGATGATAAAATTTGTGTGGTTGTAAATAGACTTACAAAACATGTTCATTTCCTTACTACCAAATTCATTATGATGGCCATAGATGTCTTTAGATTAGTTTTACAAAAAAAAAAAATGATTACGGGGATTGCCTAAAAACATCCAATATGTGATTGGGATTGAAAATTTGTGAGCCAATTTTGGATTACCTTACTTAGAATGTTTGGCACTAAACTCAAAATGAAAAATGGTTATCATCCAAAAACAAATGCACAAATTATAGAAAAGATTAATTGTACCTTAGAAGATATGTTAAGAATGCATGTTAGCCATCAACAAGGAACTGGAAACAATGTTTATACTTGATGGAATTTGTTTATTATGGGAGTTTTTATTCTTCCATTAAAACAAGCTCATTCCATGCCTTATATGGGCAAGAATGTTTAATTCATTTTTCCATTTCAACACCTATTTTTAAGATAAAAGTTGTAAATGAAATGATTGTTATCATGTAATATATTTTGAAATTGGTGAAGGAAAGTATGCAAAGTGCCCAAGAATGAGCCAACTTAAAGTTCTATGTTGATAAAAACCAAAGCTTTAGGAAATGTGAAATTAATGACAAAATGTATTTGAAAGTCAAGCCCTTGAGAAGTGGTTTGAGATTGGAGAAATGTCGGAAATTTTCCCCTTAATATTGTGGCCCTTTTGCCATACTCAAAAGAATAAGCAAAGTGGCCTATTAATTGGATCTCCCAAAAGCATGGAAGACCCATGATGTCTTCCATGTTAACCTACTTTTAAAATGTTTTTGACCTTAGCCATATGTTGCTTAAATTATCAAAAACTTTACATGAAAAAAACACCATAGTCAAACCAGAAAAGATTTTAAGCACAAAACTCCAACAACCCCAAAATAAAACTTGGAAATATTTTTTTTAAAATGGAAACATTATCCCATGCATGAAACTACATGGGGAAAAACATTGTTTTTAAGGCTAACTTCTTTGATTTTTGTCATTGAAAGCAATTACTTATTTTAGGATGGGGAACATGTTAGCAATCATCAACTTGTGGATAAGTGACCACCAACGGTTAGGTGTTGTAGTTAGGAATTAACATTAGCACATAAGTACAAATATAAATAGTTTAGGTGATCTTGTACATGCACGGGGGAAATGACAAGGGGGAGATAAGAAAAAAGATAGGGCAAGAAAATAGGAGGGATTAGACATGAAAAACAATAGAATAGAAGAAAAAGCTTGTAGAGGAGAGGACCTTTTTATGCTTGTGGTTGGGCAGAAAACCATGTTGATGTAAACTTATTTTAACAAAGGTGTAAGTGCATTGCAAATGCTTTTGATTTGGTTGTGTTTGCATCTTGTTTGAAGTAGTAAATGGAGACAACAAAGAAAGGGGAGTGTTAAGTTAATTTGTCAGAAAAGGATGTAAACAACCACTAAGGTGGATTGAAGGACTCTTTATAAGCTTAACTAGTCCACTAAAGTGGCTTTTTAAAAGGACCTTTTTGTGAGCATTTTTCATGTTTGTGGCATTGGAAGATTGGGGGAAAGCAATTGACTAGGGAAATTTTTGAAGTATGTAATTTTTTTTATCCTTACATGTCAAACCATTCTTAAAGTACTTTCAACATCCCACATCCTTGACAAATTTTGAAAGATTTTTATACTCGTTCAATGTTTGTGAGGTGTTGATTTCTCTTGGCTTCTATTAAAGTTATGATTTCATCATAAGTTCCCAATTGGGTTGGTGACGCTTCCAAACTTGTACTTATACATTTGATCAAAAATTATGAATCATTGTTTGTTTCATACTTTTTGGATTTTTTCTTGGTGGATTGAGGGACATTCACTAAATTGTGAATGTTAGATACAAAAAAATTTAATATGATTATTTTTTTCATGTGAAAATTTGTAAAGATCAATAATTTAAATTAATGGCTTTGAATGTGCAAACTTCAAAAAATGCATGTAAAGAACTTTTTAAACCTATGTGTATTGAAATAAAACTTGTGTGTGTGACTTGCAAAGATAAATTTAGGTGTAGATATGTGTGCAAAATTGCAAGAATCATGAACCTAAATGGATGTGAAACTTTTACAAATTTCTAGATGATTAATGTCATGTTCCATTTCCTTGTAGCTAGAAATGCCAAAGACATCCATGGTGAATGTTAGCACTATGAATTTAGAGATTACATTGATCATGCATCTTGGGATGGTAGAACTCAAACAACATGGAAATGGCAAGGCAAATATAATGTTGTGACTATATAATGTGAGGCAAGGTGAAGCTTGTGAAGTTCATGGATGTGGGAATTAACCAGTGTCATAGATCAATTAGAAAACATTAAAAGAGTATGGATCAATTGTTAGGGAATGCACAACCAAGAATTCAATTAAGAAAATATTTGAAAGCGAATTAGTTTATGAAACATTGAGTTAAAAGACCTTTTTGGGGGGATGCTACAACCCATTGGCTTTATAACCAAATTTTATGATTTCTAAATTTTTTATCATAGCATATCATTGACCTATACTAACTTACCACCAACATAACACCTAATGCCACATCATATGCCACCTAGGATTTAGCATATAATGTAACATTATTAGTGTGAATTGGTGACCAAAGTTGTATTTTTTAAACATTAATTTAACATGCATTTATAATCCCCAACCCCAACCCCCTTTACATTTCAAAATGATTTCCTATGAGATTTTTCATTAGGTTTTCATCTTTCTTATTTATCTATTATAATCCTTTTTTTAACAAAAAAAATATTAGTCTAGATATTTAGTGGAATACAAAAGTGACCATTTATCAAAGAGATAAGGATTTTTTAAGGTGTTTATCAAAGTCAATTGATTAATTTTTTTACCATCTTATAATACCTTTGAGCTATTTCGTTTAACCATAACAATGATAAATTGACACAATATGTTGTTCACATTGAACTCAAATCAAAGTTGCACCAAAGTAAACTCTAACGATGCTACATTAAAATTTATTTAGTCATGCTACATTAATTTTTTTAAAAAAAAAATTAATTCCATTCATTGATGTTTTTGTAGTAAATGCTTTGGATATTCTAAAAATAGTTGGAAAATATTTGAAATAATAGTTTTTAATGTTAAATGTGTTTATTTAAATTAAAATTGTAAAAATGAATTCAATCCCATGAAATTATGAATGAATATTTTATTTATATGAGTCTACTAGCTTTGTTTTGAGGTTTCAATCAACACAAAATCCTCGTATATGGTTCTTGATGATTTTTCAATATTTACATCAAATCTTGAAATGGGAATTTTCATGTCCATTTGATGTGTACAACAAAGGGATCAAATATATAGGCTTCAAAAAGGTAAATTATTATAAATAACATGTTATTATAGATAACATGGACATGAAAATGCACATTTTAATTCACTAGCACAAAAATAAGGTGTAATTCAATATCACTATGGGATCTTTAAAATGAAATACTACAACAAATATGTATTGTATGCAAGCAATTTCACTAGATTTTGAGTGAATTCACTAATCATAGTGAACAAAACTTAATGGGGATGCAATGGATTTACTAGTTTAATGAATGGGGACTAATGAACTATGTTCACATTTTGTAATAACGAATAGGTTCACCTTACCTTAATCATTTCACTTTGATTAAAATGATGTCACTATTAAATCATTATATAATTATCATGTTTTATTACTAATTAACATAATTCATTACAATATATAAATATATATTGATCATGTTATTTTAAATACCTTAAACTATACCACCCTATGTTATTGTACCCTAGCTAGTTATGTAGTTTAAGTTATTTAAACTATACTTTAAAACTATTTAAAATTATTGAAACCTAAGTTACACCTTGCAATATTATAAATTATTTAACCTTTAGCCACACTAAGTTATTGAACCACAAGTTAGGCTACCATAACTTATTTTAAATTATATGTACTTTAGGTTATACAACCAAGGATATTCTAAGTTATTTTACCTTGATATATTATAACTTACATTATTAATGATGTTATTTAACCTTGACTTATAATAAAATATAACATGATATACTAAAATATACCTTTAAAATATTATACATTATAATAAGTTATACCTTAGGTTATGATTAGTTATTATATGTTTAGAATTCAAGTTCAACCAATTACACTATAAGAAAGTGTGATTTGCAATTAACTTTGCAACTAGGTTTTTGAATTACAATGACCACTTGCAACTAGTTTACAACTACTACTGTAATATCATGTTAACATTTTTCATCCATCCATCCATCATGATGAACTTTGCTGATTTCCGTTGTAATTCCTTTGCAACTACAAGTGCAATGGAAACACATAAATGGTTCAACCAATTGGCAATTATGTGACAACTTACATCAACACAAGGTAGTACTTGTGTGTAATTGTAATATACCCAATTTGTAATTGGCAACTAGGTGATTACACTAGAATAATTAATATGTAAGTTCATCCATTGACAAACCTAATGATTTATTTATTTTTCATTGAAATACAATTTGACCATAAATGTAAATATATTGCACAAACTACTTATACTAAAAAATTTCCTCTATCTAAACAAGAGGTCACCACAAAGATCATGGACCACAACAATCAAATATTGTCATCAAAATATTATTTTTATATATTAATGTTTTGTTTTGTTTGTTTTTTTTGGTGAAATGGAACTTGAGACATAATTTTATCATTCCACCATATTTATTTGAAATATGTCATATGATGAAATTCAAAGTCACATGTGAAATGAAATCAATAACATATACAAACATTATAATGCAAAATATATCTAGATGTCCATCCTTTTAACTTAAAATAAAATAAGTTTAAAATTACAATGCCACTAATAAAACTTATTTATCACTAAAATGTAACATACATAACATTGTAGTGTAAAAGATATATAGATGTCCATCCTTTCAACTTAAATACAACTAATTTATAATGATAATGCCATTGATAAAACAATTATCATTAAAATATAACATACATAACATTGTTAAAAATTAAATTGCAATCACCTACATTTGCATATAATGGTAGTTTTCAAAATAAAATGCATCATATACTTGAAGTATTGAAATTAAAATTCATGATACCTTTGCTGTTTTGGAATTTATCTTACTGCATGTATTAGTTTGGATTATTACACAATGAACAACATTCAATGACATAATTATTAGCAATTTAACCAAATCATACAACATCACATGTGCATGATCTTTTATTCAATATTATATCTTACAACACAAGATTACCATTTTATTTTTGAAAAAAATTTCAACCTTCCTGAACAAAAATAAGAACTTTCAATCTTCAAAACCAAAAACTTTCAACCTTCGAATTTTATGAATAAACAAACAAACTTGTGACAACCTTTTAGCTTGACCTTTAAATTGGAAAAAAAATCTTTATTATCTAACACATGATATGGTAATTACATTACCAAAAAACTAAAAAATGATTGGCTTTAAAGAATTGGCCTTTGTCAATGAAACAATTAAAAGTCTAGGGTATAAGGCAATGAACTATATAAAGCAAATCCATATGTACACAATAATTGAATTTTTAATACAATATACACACTACTTGAAAAACTTGGACTTGAAATTTTGTTGCAATTAGAAATTTTAATTAAAAATTATTTACAATTATAAGGCTCATTCCATATCTGTTTTCATTATTTTACTTGTGTAAATTATATAATTCAATTGCAAAGTGACTCCTACCTAATTAACTAACAAATAACTAATTACTAATTAAGTAATTAATTTTAACTGCCCTATTAAATAAGTAGCAAAAATTAAAAAAATTAATTGCATATAATAATAATTCATCAAAAATTTCTAGTTACATAACTATATAACTACAAAATATTGGATAAATGAGAATGAGTATTCAATTTATTAAAATATTAATTAAAAATATTCATTGTTTTAAAAAATATTAATTACGATAATACAAGTAATTTTAATAATTTAGATTATTATAATATAAAAAATAAAATAAATTTGAAACTAAAAATATTAGTAGTGTATCTAATGAATAGCCCATATTATTTATTTTTTCTTGATGAATTTCTGCAACCTAGCAACAACAAAAAAAGGGCTAGCAAATCCAACAAAAGGATTTTTTATATTTAAAGAACAATTCGCCATATCTTGACCAAAAAAGTTTAAAAGTCACAAAATTTAACTAATTTGTTCCAATAGGTTGCTAGAACTAGAGAAGATTCCAAAAATGATCTACTAGTTGAGTAGGATAATTGTTGTTTGTTTCTAATTAATGTTGAGGATCCTAGCTAATGCACCTACTTGAAAAATTTGAAATAACACATTGGCCTATACTACGTATTATATTTTTATTCACATTATTATTTTGCTTGACATAACTATATTTCAACTATTAAAATAAATATTATTATTACTAAAAGTTTAAATCATATATGTGTTTAATAATTGATAATAAGTTATGAAATTACATATGATAATTAATTAATGTCCTTAATAACTATTAGAATATATTTTAGGAATAAAATTTTATATTTTCAAAAATATCAACATTTAATATATAATTCAAATTATAGTATTAATAAGTAATTATAAAATAATAAATTAGAAATTTGGTAAAAAAATTTATTCTAATAAGAATATAATAATTCAAAATTTTCCTGATGCATTCAAAAATATTTATAAGATATAAATAATTATAAGAAACGAGAATTTTAATTTAATGTGGTATAATCCTTGTTAATTACATTAATTACATTGATTATAGTAAAATTGCTTTAAAAATTTAAAATCTGATGAAAAATTTAAAATAAAAAGCTCTAAATCATGAATAATTGAGTTCAATTTTAAACTATGAAGCTACTATAACTAGAAAATAAATACATAAATTACGGTTATTTTACAATAATTGTACATCAATTACTGGAATTCTTTTCAATTATTATAAAATTAATTATTAGTATCTTTAGAAATATATGTTATAACAATATTTAATGTTTCCAAATAGGTCATTATGAAGAATAGATAGAATAATTTATTGTACTTAAATTGTCTAATGTACAACAATTGCATGAAATTTTTTAATCATATTAAAATTATTATATTTTGAATTCATTTTAAAAAAATACGTTTTAAGTTCTAGATTATGAATACCATCTTAGATTATAAACAATATAATCAATATGCAATTACTATAGTCAATATGTATTTCTCTTATTATAATTTTTTTATTACTCAAAATATTAAATGTTAATGTGAAACTTTCTGTCAAAATTATTATTATTATTATTTATTTATTTGTGTTGGTTGAACGTAAATTAAAGTATTTGAATTAAATATAAAATTATTTGGAATCCTTAAATTAAAATATAATTTGAAATATTAAAAATATATAAGAATTTATTACAACATAATCATGGAATTATTTTAATTCTGATAAAATTACTATAAATAAAGCCAAAATAATAAGTTACAATTTGTGAGTAATTAAGTTAAGTTTTAATTTTAAAAATCTATAATTAATGTAGTAATAAATAAATAAAAGTTATTTTAGAGTAATAAATGTAATAACTTAATGAATTAAATTGCTTTAATCATAGTAATTATATCAAATAATAAGATTATAATCAAATTACCATGAATATCTTTTTAAATAATTAAAAATTAAAAATCAGAAATTATGAAAACAAGCTTTGACCATAAATTATATAGTTATTACAATTAATGTATAACTATCATAATTTTATCAATTTGACAATAAATTTACATTAATTGTAGAAATTATTTTATTATAATTACTGGATTGTTTTCTATGATTAGAAAATAATAATAACTTTTTTTAAAAAGTTAAACATTATACATAACCTATTGTATACACATGTACATTTGAGTATTTATTCTTATAGTAATGGGTAGATTACACCTAATACACCATTTGAAACCCATACACCTTGGAATATGTGGAATACATTTTGAATACACAATGGGTTGCTATTCATTTGATCACATTTGCAAATAATTGGACATAGATGGGTCTCCTTGGATGATAAAAATTCTAAAAGTTTTTCCAAATGGAAAAATGAAAAAAACATTGGTCTCAAACATAATCAAATGCAAAAATTAATGGTAGTAACAAGGAATGTTAGTCACAAATGGCAAATAATTGCAAGTAATTATACGTTGATTTGTCACAAAACCGTGTTTGTAAATTCCAATTAAATACTAATGTTAAAACAAATAACCAAAAATGAAATATGTCAATAGTGCAGGAATTCCATAGGTGTTGACGGTGTGACATTCGACCATCTATCACAACAACACATTTTAGGTTTTGCAACTATCTACATATTGATCAAGGACATATGCGACTAATGATTAGTGAACCGTTAAACCCATGTTGTTTCACCCATTTAATTGTAAAGGACATTCAATTACAAAGCCAAGTCGTTTTAACGATTATAATTTCAAAAATTTTATAATAATGAAATTCCATGTCATCATTAACCTTTATATGACATGTAAAGTGCATGCCATCTCAATTTAGTCATTTTATTGAATAAAGTGTTACATAAGATGCCTTGATGGATTGATGACATGTGTTAAGAATCTACAAACACATTACGAGTCATTGCACATGGACAAAAGTCAACCTAATTTAACCCATGTAGCTAGTGTAACCAAAAGTAAACCTAGCCCAAACTAGTTGGGCTAACCAACATAGCTAACTTGCGTAAGCAAAAGTCAACCTAGCCCAATCTAGCTAAGCTAGCCAACCTAACCTAGCTTGCTTAACCAAATGTCAACCTAACATAACATAACTAGGTTAACTACTTGTGTTCAACAACCTAGTGTACCTAACCTAAGCTTATAGGTGGCCTAAATTAAAAACAAAATGTTGGACTCATAGCCCAAAAAACTTAGACTAGGCTACTTAATATAAACCAAGTGGCCTAGATATCATAGGTTGCAAAAATGAGAATTCAAACCCTTGACCTTCACTTTGGGGTTCAAGTCTTCATTCATCACACTACCATAGTTATATTTAACACAAACTTATAAAGCTCAAGATTTTTAGCCTTGAATTTACATTGGCCACCTTAGGTTGACCTATATCAAACTACCTACAATCTACCAACCTAGTCGAAACATAGACCTTCTTAGGTTGTTTTTAAATGAATTAGTTTGTCAACCTATATTACATATTAACCTAGCTTCCATTAACTTAAACATTTTAAAGCTAAAAATAAACCTAGGATAATTATGTCGCATTTAGTCACACAAACTTGAAGTGACCAATTATAAACTCGATAAAATATCTTGTAATGAGATTACTTAAGTTGACTTAGCAAAAAACCAAAAGTTAGGAATCTATGCAAACCTACCTAGGTTAACCTATTAGTAAAATAACCTATTATAAATACATTTAAACATATTAAATATAAATTTTTAATGTTTAATTAAGTAACTCGCAAAATAACCTATATTATGAAGTAGATTTTTACTAAGTAGCCTACATACATAGGTAAACTTAATAGGTATGTTAACATAAACTAGCGTGTTAATTAGTTAAAAATCAATGAGTTATGTGTCACCTTTTTCAAAATGACTATTAATATTGTAATCATAATTACAAGTTAATAATAAATTATTTAGTACACATAGACATGCATGTGAATTCATGACTTCAAAAATTTCATGGCACACAAAAAATTATGGCATGTCATGACAAATATTTGTGCCATAAATTCAAGATTCACAAAAACTTATGGTGTCACAAAAAATCATGGATCGCCGTGAAAATTCATGACACCTTGTTGCCAAACAACATGCCAAGTCATCATCACATGGAAGATTGAGTCATTATTAATTGCAAAGGACAACAATATTTTCAACTAGCTAATAAATGGGATTAATTCATTAAATCAATGACATGAATCATCATGTGAAAATAGTGCCAAATGTCATGAAGTGTTGCGACTACTAATCAAAATCATTGTTATGTGAATATCATGCCACATCAGCATCACACGACCATAAGTTGTTATTATTCCCCAAAAGTTGCAAGAATTGATGGAATTTTGTTATAACCTAATTTTGGATGATTAAAATATATTAAAAAAATATTCTTGAAAATTTGAAAGTTGATTAATAATCAAGTATTTTATTACCATCACATTGCAAAAACATGTCTTTTATGATTAATTATATTCGACTAAAATCATTTTTCTAATTGATTCTAAAATCATTTATGCCATTTTATAGTTGTTTATCCCTTTGTAATTAAATAGGACAACCCATAAAAAAATGTTGTTGGCATGTGGATTGCCACATTATCATGTTGTGAGACTAAAAGTCTTTATTATAATTGCAAAAGTTAGAGTATTTCTAATTAATCAATTAAAATTAATTTCAAGCATATTATTATTAAAATTTCAAGAATAATAATATATCTATCCAAAAAGCCCACTAGTTGTCATATTAAATATAATCGCACAACCATGACATCACAATGGCCTTTGCAACTACATAGTGATTCTTGTGATTAAGTATTTATAATTGTAATTTAAAAGGATAGTAGTCATTTTTTTGACTAGTCTTACTTAACTTCTAGTTTAATTTCAATTCATTTTTAATTTGTTATTAGTTAAGTTTTAATTCACTTCTAATCCATTCTTAAATAAGTCCGAATTCACTTTTAGTTTATTTATATTTATCTTTTAGTTAATTTTAAGTTAATTCTCAATTCATTTATAATTAACCTTTAGTTCACTTTTAGTTAAATTCTTAGTTAACTTTCAGTTTATTTTTAATTGAATTTTAGTTCATGCATAGTTTACACATGGGTACACATGGGCCACATGTGAGCTAGATGCCCAATGGATATAAATAAATGTAGGATTCCCCATTACCTTTAGTATGTTCAACATTACTTTTGGTTATGTTTTCTTGTAATAACATCATTTTGTTTTTGTTTTGTTCGTACAATAAAATCATGTTCAATTTTTGTTTTGCACTTGTCATTTTTTTATTTTTTTTCATGATCTATATTTGTATTTAGGCATGCCCTTGTTTTTGTTTTTGTTTAGGAGATCTTGTAAACTTCATTGTTTTCGTGCTCGTGATAATTATTGTTGGTAAAGATAATAACTTGATGAGGTGGAAAACTTTGATCCCCACACCTGCTATTCACATTTGTTATTATTGTTGTAAATAATGATTTTTTTGACAATTACCATGAAAGGACTTCCAAAGGTACGTGGCAATGGTGATGGTTGTGCTGAACATTGCTACTTTTTGGGCAAATTTTCATTGATGCAACAAATAGTTAGTCAAGGAAAAATTAAAAATAAATTATATATATATATATATAGAGAGAGAGGGGGGGGAAGGGCCTTTATAAATGGTAGGGCCTTCTTCCTAGGTTGTTATTTTTCCTTTTCCAATTCCAAATTACCTTGGCCATGTTTGGGTTCAACTCCCAAAGGCGTTTAAAAACTAAACTTGATGTTGAAAACACCAATTTCATTTGTTGAACTTCTTCAAGCCAAGAAGTGCCTTTGTTGCAATTTTATACAAGTCAACAAACAAACAAAAAACACAATACAAACTTCACAAAATCAAAACACAACATGATATTTGCACAATTTGTGATTAAGTTCATTTTGTGTTTCATTAAATTTTGAATGAAGTTTGACAAATTTACCATGGTGAAAGTGACCAACCCCCTAGTGAACATGGATCAATTATTGGGAACAAATTAATTCACTAATAACTAATCATATTCACCAATAATTTATTCATTAATAGTTAGTCAAAATCATTAGTAATCAATTCATTAGTTAGCTTTTTAGTTCATAGTTAAACTATTTAGGCTTAAAACCTATGTTAAACATTTTAAAACTAAATCATTTACTTACGCTAGGTTAAGAACCTATGCTAAGTTAATAACCTAATCCATTAAGTTCACAAATTTAAAGTGAAAATGTGAATATTTGAACCCCTCAACTCCTTTCACCTCCATGCTTTAGATGTAAATCCATAACAATTACACCACTCTTCAAATAAATCAAATTTATTATTTGTCATGCCAACATATTGTTATTGCACATTGTTTCGGAACATATTTAGGTATCTACCCCATGTATCTTTCCTAGCTACCTATGTTACCTTGTTACTTTACCTTACATACCTAAATAACCTAAGATAATGATAGACTAGGCTATTCATAATTACCATATGTTAGGTTCTTGGGTTAATCCTAGCTATTCTTAAGTTATGTGTAGTCTACAATAGGCTAGGTTTTTAAAGTTATTTGTAGATTATATTAAGTTATTCATAAGTTAATGTAGACTATTTTAAGTTATTCCTAAGCTGATGTAGCTTAAGCTATTACCTTGAGTTAATGTAAGCTACCATAGGTTATGTTTAAGGTACCATAGGTTAATCATAGGTTATTTGTAAGCTACTATGCATAGGTTATTCTAGATTATTCCATCTTATGATATTTTAAATTATTTTACCTTAGGCTAGGTTCTTACACCTTCTGTTATCTTAGGTTATTCTACTTTACATTGTTTCCATTATTCTATGTTATTTTTGTTATTTAATTAAGTTATTCCACCTTTTAATGCTATTATACTTTAAGTTATTTTCAATTGTTTTAGGCTAATCCACCCTAGGTTATATTAAAGCTAATTTTGGATATTCCACCTTAAATTAATATAATATATTAATATAACATAATATATAATATTAAACTCAACGTTATTGTACGTTATTTTATGTGATGTTATTTTAGGCTATTCTAACATGTAAGTTGTTATAAGTTAATGCACCTTAAGCTATTCTATGTCACTTACATTACATTATTTTTTAATATTCTAGGCTATTATACCCTAGGGTGAAATAACTTAAAATTGGATAATATATATTTTATTACATATGCATATGTGGTGCAATTTTAATGGAATGTTAATATCACGTTATGTTTTATGATTAATATGGATGTTGAAAAATCTAGATTAAATGATCAAATATTTTAATTTCAAATTTTGGTTTGAACAAAAAGACCCTTGAAGTTAAACAAATGTTTTGTCAAACATGTTTATTTTCACAAAACACCTTTAAATTTTCATAATACAAACGTTTTGAAGCCTATTTTTTTTGTAATAATAAAGGACTATTAAATGAATGTCATCACATTCACAAATCTTTTATGACATTTAAATAGGATGAAATGTGTATGGAATAAAAAAACAAAATTATAATTTGTAATATTATAAACTAGACCTTAAAATACTTAACATGTTTTAACATGATTTGAAATTGTGACCATTTTTCAAGACAAAACACAAAAATGGGAAAATTTCGTACACTTTTAAATTTTCATATTAAAAAATAAATCAACATAAAATGTGTGGTATATTGGGGCATCTATACATATATTTAATAGCAAGTTGTAAAATAATCAAAATTCCTTTCTATGAAAAATTCTTTTGTAAAAAATTTAAAAATTTTGAAAACAAAAAAACACATTGATTCATGAAAATGTGGACTTACTTAAAGTATAATCTATAATAGCCTAGGGTATATAATAACCTAGGGTATAATAACATAAAATAAAATAATATATAACTTAAAGTGTAATTTATGATAATTTAAGCTAGGGAAAAATAACTTTAAGCATAATTTATAATAACCTAAAGTATAATAGCTTATAATATAATTTAAAATAATTCAGGGTAAGATCAAATAACTTAATTTATATATTATAATAACCTAATGTATAATTTAAAATAACCATAATAACTTATAGTTTAAAATATAACCTAAAATAACCTAG
>Ga0116226_10001981_pt1 | contig 17732 bp, 14 predicted proteins | sample S1TSphfallax_FD_89692 | JGI IMG/M metagenome (GOLD analysis project Ga0116226, IMG submission 89692) | Host-associated microbial communities from peat moss isolated from Minnesota, USA - S1T2_Fa - Sphagnum fallax MG | ecosystem: Host-associated > Plants > Peat moss > Unclassified | place: USA... | reverse complement strand
GGATGGCCATCATGGGCTTCGGCGGGGGCGCGATGATCGGTTCGCCGCTCGCGACCAACCTGATCGCGCATTACCGAGGTACCGGCTACGCGGCCGGCCCGGCGATCGCCGCCACGCTCGCAACCATGGGCATCGCGTACCTGGTCTTCATGATGTTCGGCGTGCTGATGATTCGGGTTCCGGCGGCGGGCTGGGCGCCGGCCGGCTGGACCCCGAGGGCGGCGAGTTCCGGGCTGATCAGCTCGCACAATGTCGCGGCGCGATCGGCGATGCGGACGCCGCAATTCTGGCTGCTCTGGCTGATGCTGTTTTTGAATACGACGGCCGGGATCGGCATCCTGGAGCAGGCCTCGCCGATGATCCAGAACCTGTTCGCGGGCAAGGTGAACGCGCTTGAGGCGGGCGGCTTTGTCGGAGTCCTGTCGCTGTTCAATATGAGCGGGAGATTTGTTTGGTCCTCGCTTTCTGACTATATCGGGCGAAAGTGGACGTTTGTGTGCTTCTTTGTGATCGGAACGGCGCTTTACGCGCTTTTGCCGGGGTTGAGCTCAGTGGCGGCTTTCGTACTGACGGCGGGGCTGCTGATCAGCATGTATGGCGGCGGCTTCTCGACGGCGCCGGCGTTCTTGAAGGACCTGTATGGGACGGCTGAGGTGAGCGGGATCTATGGGCGGCTGCTGACGGCGTGGTCGACCGCCGGCATCCTCGGGCCGCTGCTCGTCAACGGGGTGCTCGATCATTATGCAGCCCGGCACCAGCCGCTGGCCGAGGCCTACCCGTCGGTGCTGCATATCATGGCCGGCTTGCTGGCAGTTAGCTTTGTCGCCAGCCTAATGGTGCGGCCGGTAGCGGCGAAGTACTGGATCAAAGACGGAGACCCGGTCCCGCTCAAGGGGCATTGAGTTGGGTGGAGGGACAGAGATGGCTGAAAATGAAGGGGTTACAGGGAGTTCGCCAGTGAGCATCGCGCTGGCTTGGCTGGTGGTGGTGCTGCCAGCGGCCTGGGGGGTGTACAACACGGTGCTGCGGGCGGCGCGGCTCTTCCATTAGAGCATTTTCACAGTGGGTGTCATGCCGGGGCTGAAGCCCTGGCCACTTTTCTTGCGGGAAAGGTGGCCCATAGCGAAATTGCCTTGATCACAGTAACTGTGAAAGTGCGCTCATGGCTGGTTTTCCCATTCAGGGAATACGAGGCGTGATTGCAGGCGATTCGAGCTGAGATTGGGTTGGGTTGCTGGCTATAATCGAGACAAGAGTCAAGGCCGGAGGAGTGATGGCTGCCCCACGTGTTGTGTCCACTCAAGCGATCCTCGCGCCTAAGTCTTCCTCCGCGACTGCCTTGACCTTCGTGCCGATCGAGGAGTACCTCCGCACGTCGTACCGGCCGGACGTCGAGTACATCGATGGCTACCTGAGGGAGAAGCCTGTGGTCATGTCGGTGCACGGCCGTCTGCAGGCTAAGCTGAGCCACTGGTTTGTCAGCCACGAAGAAGAGTGGAAGGTCATGGTGGGGGTGGGGATTCGAATCCAGGTCGACACGTCCCGGGTGCGGTTGCCCGATGTGATCGTCGATCACGCCCGTTTCTGGCCGGAGACGCTCGTCGAACCGCCCCTTTTACTGATCGAGATACTCTCGCCATCCGATACCTATGGGGAGATACGCCGGCGGATTCAGGACTACCTTACGATGGGGGTCAAGACCGTCTGGGTGATCGACCCGGAGACCCGCAAGGGAGAGGTTCACGGCGAGCGAATGGAGGCCGGTGCGACCAGGCTCACGGTGTCAGGCACGCCCATTTATGTTGATCTGGCTGAGATCTTCGCCCGGCTGGACAAGCACCAGCCGGGCTCTGCGGCAGCCCCTTCGGAGGTGCGCTAACTTAGACTCCGGTTCGTTGGTAGCGCTCCTGGTGCCATGCCCACGCACTGGCCACGATGGCGTCGATTGAGTCGTGCTCCGGCGTCCATCCGAGTTCGCTCGTGATCTTAGCCGAACTCGCGATCAGAACGGCAGGGTCGCCCGGCCGCCGCGGCTCTTCTACGACCTCGATAGGCTTGCCGGTGACGCGGCGGACGGCGTCGATGATCTGGCGGACGGAGAAACCCTGGCCGTTGCCGATGTTGTAGATCATGCGGTCGCGGGTCGAGAGCGCCTCGAAGGCGAGCAGGTGAGCGTGGGCCAGGTCGCCCACATGAATGTAGTCGCGGACGGCGGTGCCGTCGGGGGTAGGGTAGTCCTGGCCGAAGATCTTGATACTCGAGCGGCGGCCGATGGCGACGTCGAGGATGAGCGGGATCAGGTGCGACTCCGGTTCGTGGGTTTCGCCCCGCCCGAAGGCCGCCCCGGCGACGTTGAAGTAGCGCAGGCTCGCGTAACGGAAGCCGTGGATCCGGTTGAGCCAGGTGAGCATCTGCTCGACGAGCAGCTTCGATTCGCCGTAGGCGTTGGTGGGGCGCAACGGAGCATCTTCAAGGATAGGGGTCGACTCGGGCTCGCCATAGAGGGCGGCGGTGGAGGAGAAGACCAGCTTGTGGACGCCGGTCGCGAGCATCGCTTCGAGCAGGGTGAGCGTGGTAGCGCTGTTGTTGCGGAAGTAAACTTCGGGGTGCTTCATGCTCTCGCCGGCCTCAATGAGAGCGGCAAAGTGCATCACACCATCAAAACCTTCAGCAAGCAGGGCTTCGAGCGCCGGGCGGTCAGCCAGATCCTGCTCGACGAAGCGGACGCCCTCGGGAACCATCGAGCGAAAGCCGTGGCAGAGGTTATCTAGGATGACAACCTCATTGCCGCGATCGAGCAGGAGTTGTGCGACTGTTCCGCCGACATATCCTGCGCCACCGGTGACCAGAATTCTCAAGCTCAGTACTCCTTTTCTTCAAGTCGTGCGTCTATACCAGCGAAAGGGGATCCATAGTCGACGAGAGCAACCGGACGCTGGCGAGGTTTGTCCAAAATGGGAATTCTCGAGGATGATTTCTCTTCTTCCCTGTGTCTCAGGTCTGAACACTTTTATTATTTTACCGATAGAGGAGGCTAGCAAGCCGTCGATGTCGGCTACATCAGACTGCTCGCACTCCGGATCCATGAGGTCATAGTGGAAGACCGACAAGAGGCGCCTTCGCGGCAAGACGACAAACGCGGTGCGGTATGGTTGCAACAGCCGGCAGCGAAACGCCCTCTGCCGGAGCTAGAGTCCGCGACTCTGGATGTGTCTCGAAGCCGCCGGGCCGCGTCTCCGAACCAAACCGGACAGACCGGACACGTCGGCTCCGTCGCGCAGAGGGGACAGACCCCCTCCGGAGACTATCGGACAGCGGGCCCGAATCCGAGTGGGCATAATCCGAATAAAGGTTCCATGGTGAACAAAGATATCCTGAACCACGCGAACTTTGGCCTGCTGCCGGAAGAGAAGAACCGGTTCGGCTCCTTTGGGGTCAGCCTGCTGGTCAACGGGTCGATCTGTGCGGCGGTGCTCGTACTGACGGTCTCGAGCGTACACGAGGCCCACATACGGCAGCAGCGCCTGCAGCTTACCTACCTGGCCGAACAGCCCAAGCCATACGTGCCGCCGGTCATCAAGGTAAAGATGCCGCCCGTGCCAAAGATCGAACCACCCAAGATCGAAGTGCCTAAGATTGTGCCGCCCAAGGTGGTCGTCACCCCGCCCCCGCCGAAGGTCGAACCCTTGAAGGTCGAGACGAAGGCTCCGGTGATCCCGGTCCCGGCGCCTCGTCCGGTTGTCCAGCCGCCGGCGCCGGTCGTCGGTAAATTCAACTCGACGCCGGCCCCGGCCGCCGCGCCCAGGGTGGCTCAGGTGGCGAAGCCTGCGGGCTTCGGCGATCCGTCGGGCGCCGCCCCGAACCCCAACGCCAACCGGCCCACCGCGATTGCTGCGATCGGCGGGTTCGGCTCTACGAACAGCACGGCTTCGGGTTCGTCTCCACGCAAAGGGGTCGTCACCGGAGCCGGTTTTGGAGCCGGAGCGGGGGCGGGCAGTCCCAATGGCAGTGCGCATGGCGTGGTTACCGCAGTAGGCTTTGGGACCGGAACCCAGGCGGCCGCTGCCGGGACCCACGGAGCCGTGGCCACAGCCGGGTTCGGCAGCGGCCCTTCGGCCCCAGCCGCAACTGCGGCCCGGGTGCAGCAGCCGGTTACGACCGCAATCGTGGTCCTATCGAAGCCCCTGCCTCAGTACACCCCGGAAGCGCGAGAGATGCACATCCAGGGGGATGTGACGCTCGAGGTTCGCTTTACAGCGTCCGGGCAGGTGGACGTGCTGCGGGTCGTCAGCGGTCTCGGCCATGGCCTCGACGAACAGGCCAAACTCGCCGCGGAGAGAATCCGCTTCAAGCCGGCGACCCGGGATGGCAAGCCTGTCGATGAGGTGAGCGTGATTCACGTCGCTTTCCAGCTCGCATAAAAACGGGAATGTGGCCCATATTGGGCGGACGGCAGATTACTTCGCCGCTGAAAGCCGGCCGACGCTTCAGGCGTCCGGCTGGCTTTCCGGCTACTATCGGATCAGAGTCATCGGCGCAGTCACAAGCTCGCTGCCGGATCAGGAGTCTTAAGTTATGTTCGAGCGGAAACTTTGGGTAGCGGCGCTTAGCCTGTCGCTCGCAGTCGCGCCGGCCTTCGGGAAAAAAGAGAAGCCAGCCGTCTTTGTTCCACTCACTCCCGAGCAGGCCCAGCTCGTCGACGAGGCGATGGCGCGTGAAAAGGTAACCGTCAAGGAGATCGCGAAGCATACCCCGGTCGTGCAGACCTACATCCAGAATCTCAAGCCGGACCCGGTCGAATACCAGGTTCCGGTCTCCGATCAGTACATCATCGGGCGGGTGGACTTCGGCAAGACCTTTGGCGATGAGCAGTACGACGCCCGCACGACCCATCGCGGGCTGCTGCATGGATCGCTCCAGTACATCACGGGGCTGAGCAAGGCCTTTGAGCTGAGCTACTCGCCGACCGGCTTTATGGACATGATGTTCATCGACCCGATCGGCTTTGATCACCAGCACTACGAGTTCAACTTCATCAAGAAGGAGTTCCTGGGCAGCGTTCGCACCACCGTCTTTGACGTGCGGCCTAAGGCGAAGACCGGCGCCGGGCGCTTCTTCGGGCGTATCTGGGTCGAGGAGCAGGAGGGCAACATCGTCCGCTTCAACGGCACCTACTCAAGCGCGGCCAATGACGAGGAGACCCACTACTACCACTTCGACAGCTGGCGCTCGAATCTGCAGGAGGGGGTCTGGCTGCCGGCGGTGATCTACGTTGAGGAGAGCGACCACGCGGCGGCGGCCAAGGCCAAGGGCTTCCGGGCGCAGACCATGTTCTGGGGCTACTCGCTGAAGCTGCCGCAGAGCAACTCCGACAACTCCTCGATGGAGATTGAGAATGCGCAGGACCAGAGCGAGAACTCGCAGGATGTGAGCCCGCTGCAGGCGCAGCGGCTCTTCATCACCCAAGCGGAGAACAATGTGCTCGACCGGCTGGTCACGGCCGGGCTGATCGCGCCCCCGTCCGACTACGACAAGATCCTCGAAACCGTGGTCAACAATATAGTTATTGGCAATAACCTGACCCTGCCCTCGGACCTGCACTGCCGCGTCATCCTGACCCAGCCGCTTGAGTCGATGTCGGTCGGCAACACGATCCTGCTCTCGAAGGGGTTAATTGATACGCTGCCGACCGAGGAAGACCTCGCTGCGGTGCTGAGCTTTGAGCTCGCTCACATCGTGCTTGGGCACCACATCGATACGCGCTATGCCTTCAACGACCGTCTGCTCTTCCCCGATCAGGCGGCCTTTGAACGAATCCTGATGAATCATAACGAGACCGACAATGAAGCAGCGGCCAAGAAGGCGGTCGAACTGTTCGAGGGCTCGGTCTACAAGGACAAGGCGGCCAGCGTGGGGCTGTTCTTCGAGCAGCTTCAGGTTCGCGAGAAGAACCTGACAGCGCTGTTGTCGCCGCGGCTGGGCGACGCGCTAATCAAGCCCGATGGTACCCCCTGGCTGGCGGCGCTTGGCAAAGGCGCGCCCAAGCTGGATGTGAATAACCTGACCCAGATTGCCGCCCTGCCTATCGGCAGCCACACCAAGACCGATCCCTGGAATGACAAGATCCTGGCGCTGAACGCGAAGTTCCCCGTACTGCTGAACGCGGCTGATAAGCTTCCGTTCGCGCTTACCCCGGTCTACCTGCGTCTGCAGCGCTACCAGGCGAACGCCGAGACACCGGCATCGACACCGGCCCAGCCCGGCGCTCAACCTACGGGAGGGCAGAACACTGGCCAGGCCGATGCGGGCACGCAAGCCGCGCCCGCTCAGGTGGCGCCCGCTCAGGGAACCGTGACAGGGCAGACTGCGCCGCTGCCGGGAGCACCGCCAGCGGCACCCCCGCAGTAGCAGCCAACGTGAACAGGACCCCGGCAGCCTCTATGATCTGATTGTGGTTTTGCCCCTGAGCTCCCGGATCTTCGGAGATGGAATGCAAAAGACGCTTTTCTTTTTACTCGCCTGTGCGGTGCTCGCGGCTTCCCCGCTGCGGGCGCAGGTCGCTCCAGCGGCGATCGGCGGCGAGTCGCGGCTCTGGGTTGGGGCCGAATACGCGAACTTCAGTCCAGACTGGGCGCCACCGCTGGCACAGTTTCCTGGGGTCGTCGCGCCGCCCGGCATTACGCGTCTGCCCGGAGCGACTGTCTATGTCGACATTGGCCCGCGACGCCGTTTCGGCCTCGAAGGTGAGGCTCGGTTTTTCACGTTTACTAAGCCGGGCGGTTTGACGGAGAAGAGCTACCTCGGCGGGGTGTACTACACGGCCTACCGGCGCGGCAAGCTCTCGCTCGACGTTAAGTTCCTGGTTGGCGGCGGCCTGATTACGTACTCGCCCGCGCCCGAGGTCGGGTATGGCAGCTACTTTGTCTATGTGCCGGGCGGTAATCTGAGCTACCGGATCGCGCGCAAGTGGAAGGCGCGGGTGGACTATGAGTACCAGTTGATGCCGAGCGCCCCGGGCAACCTCTTTATCCCTGGGCTGCCCAGCGGGCTAAAGCCGAATGGGTTCAGCGCAGGGGTTGCGTACCGCATCTTCTGATCCGACATGAGGAAAGTGATCCGCCGGCCGCATTCGCACTCGCAACTCCGAGTGCGAACCAGTGAAGCAAGAGAAACACACAGCTCCAATCAGGCCTCTCCTGATAGAAGAGGCCTGCTCACGAGCAGTGCCGCTCGTTCTTCTGACCGGTTCGCTCCAAACTAAAAGTGGTACGCGACGCCGATGACCGGATTGCTGATATTGGTGTATCGGCCGGTGTGCGTGAAGGCAGAAGGCGCGCTGAAGTCGGGGGCCTTGACGACGATGCCGCGATACTCGACCCGGATGTCGAAGCTCGGGCTCAACTCGTAGGCGACGCCGCCGCCGTAGGGTACACCGATCTCCGTGTTGCTCTTGAGGCCTTCATAGCTGGTCTTGTTGTCGTTGATGATGCCAAACAGGTAGCCGCCGATGCCGCCCTCAACGAAGGGGTAGAAGTTGTGCCAGGCGAAGGCGCTGTAGACGGCTTCGGCCGAGCCTTCCTGAAACTGGGTGTGGACACGTAAGTCGTTGATGCAGCAGTACTTGAAGATGTCGCGGTCCCAGCCGTAGTTAGCTTCTAGCGCGATATGCGGGGTAACCAGGTAGCGGTAGCTGGCCAGCAGGCCGACGTCGCCGATCGTTGATGTCTGACGTACAGCGTTGGCATCGACATCGCGAGGGAAAAAGCCGGCATAGCTCACGCTGGCATCCATACGGCTTTCCTGGGCGTAGCCGGTCGCCATCAAGAGCGGCAGACAGGCTAGAAACAGCATCCAATTCTTCATTCGTTCGTGAACCTCTTGCCGGTCGGCACTTGGTCGCCGGCGTCCGCCCCTGGGGCCTTCTGGAATCGTAACGGGAGCCCGCGCAAAAGCGTTCCCCGTGCCTCATTGTACCCGTGCGCGCCCCGGCGAGCACGGTCCCGCTGCTCGAAAGCCGAATAGAAACCGGACAGACCGCTCGTCCCGCCGTCTCGCGGCTTGAACGTCCACCGGCCGCATGGCTCTGATCTTGTTGCCTTTAGACCGCGCGATCGTCCACATGTGAGCGAGGACGCCTCAAGATCGATGCTGGCGGGAAGCGCCGAAGCAACTCGAGATGAATCGCCGGCCCGACTTCAACCGGCAGGCATGTAGAGAAATGGAGCACCGCGCTCCGACGCCTGGGTCTCGAGGACCTTGAGAAGCGCGCGCGCCGCGTGCGAGAGCGTGCTCTGCCGGCGATGCACCAGCCACAGACGGCGCCGGCTGTCGAGCTCGGGGACCTGGACCCGCACCAGTTCGCCGCGAGCTACCTCCTGCTGGACCGCGAGCCCGGGCAGGATCGCGACGCCTTCGCCCATGGCGACGAAGCGCTTGATCGCCTCGAGCGAAGGCAGCTGGACGCCGGTGTGAAGCGGCGTCTTCCAGCGCTCGAAGAGCTCGGTGATCTGCCGGCGCAGGGGCGAGGCGACGCTGTGGCCGATAAAGTTCTGCGCGCCCAGCTCGGTGACCGAGACGCTGGCCTGCCGCGCCAGCGTGTGCCTGCGATCGACGACGAAGGCCACGTCGTCCTCATAGACGCAGATCGCGTCGAGCGCCTCCTGCTCGGGGCGGAAGGAGAGCACGCCTAGCTCGACAGAGCGCTGGAGGATCTCGTCCGGGATGCGGCTGGCGAGCGAGCGCTGGACATAGATGCCGATCTGCGGGCAGGCGTGGCGGTAGATTTCGAGGCAGGAGAGCAGAAAGTGGGAGGTGTACTCGTTGGCGGCGACGGTGAGGCGGCCGCGAGCGAGCGAGCGCAGCTCATCGACAGCCGAGGCCGCTTCGCCGCGAAGCCGCAGGAGGCGTTCGGCGTAGCCCCGCAGCACCTCGCCTGCGGCGGTCAGGGTGCCGTCCCGGGCGTAGCGCTCGAAGAGACGCTCGCCGAGCTCCTCCTCCAGACGCCGGATCGACTGCGAGACGGCGGGCTGGGTTCGGTGAAGGCGGATCGCGGCTCGCGAGAAGCCGCGCTCTTCAATGATCGCGATGAAGGTTTCGAGTTGCGCGAGATCCATAACGCGAACAGCTCCCCGAATTGAGATTAGGCCAAATCATAATCCACGCTTATGTATTAGAGAATTATTTGCGTCTTGAATTATTTTCGCCAGACTGTCAGACTTTATCTGACCAGCAGTTTCCACCAGGAACTCACACATCTATGCACAACCGGCTTATCTTCTTCGATACGACCCTGCGCGACGGCGAGCAGTCCCCCGGCTGCAGCATGACCGGGGCTGAAAAGCTGCGGTTGGGGCACGCGCTCGCCGACCTGGGAGTGGACGTGCTCGAGGCCGGCTTCGCGATCTCCTCAGACGGAGATTTCGCCTCCATCCGGGCCATCGCCGGGGAGGTGCGCGGACCTGTGATCGCGTCCCTCGCGCGCGCCCGCCGCCTGGATATCGAACGTGCCGCCGCATCGGTGGAAGACGCCGCCGCGCCGCGCATCCATACTTTTCTCGCCAGCTCCGACATCCATCTCGAATTTAAGCTCAAGATGAGCCGCGCCCAGGCGCTCGCGCAGACCGGCGAGATGGTCGCGCTCGCGAAGTCTTACGTCGACGATGTGGAGTTCTCAGCCGAGGACGCGACGCGGACCGACCTCGACTACCTGTGCCAGATGATCGCGGTCGCGATCGAGGCAGGGGCGACGACGATCAACCTGCCCGATACGACCGGCTACTCGACCCCGGCCGACTACACGGCGATGTTTCGCAGCGTGCGGGAGCGGCTGCCGGCGGTGGAGGCGATCACCCTCTCGACCCACTGCCACGACGACCTCGGCCTCGCGGTGGCGAACACGGTCGCGGGCATTGAAGGGGGCGCGCGCCAGGTCGAGTGCACGATCAACGGCATAGGCGAGCGGGCTGGCAATGCGGCGCTGGAAGAAGTGGCGGCGCTGTTGAAGGTTCGCGGGGACCGTTACCAGGTGAGCAACGGCATTGTGCTCGAGAAGCTCTACCCGGTCAGCCAGCTGCTGGGGGAGATGATCAGTTTTCGCCCGGCGCCGAACAAGGCGATCGTCGGGGAGAACGCCTTTGCGCATGAGGCCGGGATTCACCAGCACGGGATGCTGGCCAATCCCCTGACTTACGAGATTATGACGCCGGCCTCGGTCGGGCAGCCGGCGCATAAGTTCGTGCTGGGCAAGCACTCGGGACGGGCGGCGATGCGGTCGCGGCTGAACGAGCTGGGCTACACGCTCACGGGCGAACAGCTTGAGGGGGCGTATGCGGCGTTTACTGAGCTCGCGGATCGCAAAAAGGCGATCTACGACCAGGATTTGCTGAATCTGGTCGCGCATCATCCGCGGCGCGAAGAACAGGTATCGCTGAGTAGTTAGGCCCACTTAGTCGGCGCGAGCCTGACAGCGCTGCAGGGCTTGCTCGCGGCGCATATGGAGAAAGCAGAACGATGAAGCTTCACATCACAGTAGTGGCCGGCGACGGCATCGGGCCCGAGGTGACAGCGGAGGCCCTGCGCATCCTGCGCACAGTGGCAGAGCACGGTGGGCACGCGTTCACCTACCAGGACGCGCTGATCGGCGGGGCGGCGATCGATGCGGCCGGTACGCCGCTGCCGCAGGAGACGCTCGATGCGGCGCTCGGGAGCGACGCGGTGTTTCTGGGCGCGGTGGGTTCGAATAAATTTAATGCGCTGCCGCCGGGTGAGCGTCCTGAGGCCGGCCTGCTTGCGATTCGCGCAGCGCTGGGCGGGTTTGCGAATCTGCGGCCGGCGTTTGCGCATCCTGCGCTGGCGCAGAACTCTCCGCTGCGGCCGGAGGTGATTGCGGGCGCGGACATTCTTTTTGTGCGCGAGTTGCTGGGCGGCCTTTATTTCGGCAGGCCGCGCGAGTGGAATCGCGAGACGCACGAAGCGTGGAACACGATGCGCTACACGCGCGGCGAGATCGAGCGCGTGGCGCGGGTGGCGTTTGAGCTTGCGGGCAAGCGGCGTGGAAAGCTCACTTCAGTGGACAAGGCGAATGTGCTCGAGGTCTCGCAACTCTGGCGCGCGACGGTGAATGAACTCGCGAAGGAGTATCCGGCAGTCGCCGTTGAGCATGAGTTCGTCGACGCGTGCGCGATGCACCTGATGAATACTCCGCGCCGCTTTGATGTGATTCTTACGGAGAATTTATTCGGCGATATTCTTTCCGATGAGGCGGGCGTGATCGCGGGGTCGCTCGGCGTGCTGCCCTCTGCAACGATCGGCGGCAAGGTGAATCTGTATGAGCCGGTGCATGGCTCGGCGCCCGATATTGCGGGCCACGGAATTGCCAATCCTATCGGCGCGATTCTTACTGCGGCGATGCTGCTGCGGCACTCGGCGGGGCTTGAGGCTGAGGCACAGGCGGTGGAGACTGCGGTGCGCTCGGCGCTCGACAGTGGCGCGCGCACGAAAGACCTGGCGCGGGGCGACGACGCGCAGGTGCTCTCGACCAGCGAGATGGGGGATCGAATTCACCAGGCGTTAACGGCTGAGTTGCAGAAGCAGCCGCAAACCGTATGAGCAGACTTTTGTGAGGAAGCATGGCAGCGCCGAAAACATTATTTGAAAAAGTGTGGGAGCAGCATATTGTCGCCGAGCCGGAGGGCGAGCCTGCGCTGCTCTATATCGACCTGCACCTGGTGCACGAGGTGACTTCGCCACAGGCCTTTGAAGGGCTGCGACTCGCCGGGCGCGGCGTGCATCGTCCGGATCGCACGCTCGCCACGGTTGATCATAATGTTCCGACCGATCGCGAGCGAGTCCATATCAAGGATCCAATCGCTGCCAAGCAGATCGAGGCGCTGCGCAAAAACTGTGCGGACTTTGGCATCGAACTTTTTGATGTGAACGCACCCGAGCAGGGCATCGTGCACATGATTGGGCCGGAGTTAGGCGCGACCAAGCCGGGCATGACGATTGTCTGCGGGGACTCGCATACCTCGACGCACGGCGCATTCGGGGCGCTCGCATTCGGTATTGGCACAAGCGAAGTGGAGCACGTGCTCGCCACGCAGACCTTGCCGCAGTCGCGCCCAAAGACATTTCGTATTTCGGTCGAAGGCGAGTTGCCGCACGGCGTGACCGCGAAAGATATTGTTCTGGGTATTATCGGCCGCATCGGCACGGCTGGCGCGACTGGGTATGCGGTCGAGTATGCGGGCTCGGCAATTCGCGCGCTCTCGATGGAGGGCCGCATGACCGTCTGCAATATGAGCATTGAGGCCGGTGCACGCGCCGGCATGATTGCGCCTGACGAAACTACTTTTGCCTATCTCGAGGGTCGGAGGTTTGCGCCGAAGGGTGCGGATTGGGAGCGCGCGAACGAAGAGTGGCGAAAGCTTGCGACGGACCCGGGAGCGAGCTTTGATCGCGAGTTGACGATCGATGCGCATAAGCTTTCGCCGTATGTCACCTGGGGCACGAGCCCGGGCATGGTGGTATCTGTAACTGATACTGTGCCAGACCCGCAAGTAGGTGCGACGGAGGCCGATCGGAATAATCTTGCGCGGGCGCTGGAGTATATGGATCTGACTCCGGGAACACCGATCGAGGAGATTCAGATTGACCGCGTATTTCTCGGCTCGTGCACCAATGCGCGCATTGAAGATCTGCGCGCGGCAGCGAAGGTCGTGGCCGGCTACCATGTGCATGCGCGAGTGAGCGCGATGGTTGTGCCCGGTTCGCAGCAGGTGAAGGCGCAGGCCGAGCGGGAAGGGCTCGATCATATCTTTCGCGAGGCAGGCTTTGACTGGCGCGAGCCTGGCTGCTCGATGTGCCTGGGAATGAACCCCGATATTCTGCAGCCCGGCCAGCGGTGCGCTTCGACTTCCAATCGCAACTTTGAGGGTCGTCAAGGCAAGGGCGGCCGGACTCACTTAGTCAGTCCGGCGATGGCTGCAGCGGCGGCGATCAAGGGCCACTTTACTGATATTCGGACCTGGGAATACAGGCGCGCGGAGGTGATGGCCTGATGCAACCGTTCACTACGCTTACATCGATTGTTGCGCCGCTTGCATTGTCGAATGTCGACACGGACCAGATTATCCCCAAGCAGTTTTTGAAGAGGATTGAGCGCACCGGATACGAGGATTTTTTGTTTTACGACTGGCGGCAGGAACCTGGCTTCGTGCTGAATCAGCCGGCCTACAAAGGCGCGCAGATATTGGTTGCGGGGAAGAACTTCGGCTGCGGTTCGTCCCGTGAACATGCGGCGTGGGCGCTGACTCAGTATGGTTTTCGCTGCATTCTCGCGCCGAGCTTTGCGGATATCTTTCACTCCAATGCGGGGAAGAACGGGTTGCTCGTCATTACGCTGGCTGAGGCAGAGATCGAGCGAATCACTTTGCGGGCCAAGGCAGCGAACGGCTATGCGCTGAGTGTTTCGCTCGAAGCTAATACGATTCGTGATGAGGATGGTTTCACGACCAGCTTTGCGATCGATCCGTTTCGGCGCGAGTGCCTGCTTGGCGGCCTCGATGAGATCGGGCTGACGCTGCGCCACGCAGAAGCGATAAGCGCATATGAGCAGCGGCACGATCAAGAAAACTGGTTAGCTGCGCGCGCATAATTCAGACCAAACAATCAGATTCACTTCAAGGATAGAACGTGAGCGAGAACGGTTCCACGCTGTACCAGATAAAAGACGCGAAGACCAACAGCATCGCGCTTACTGAAGGAGCAAGCCGCGCGGCTGCGCGCGCGATGCTGCGCGCGATTGGATTTACCAAGGATGATCTGCATAAGCCGATCATCGGCATCGCGAATACGTGGACCGAGATCGGGCCATGCAATTATCACCTCCGTGAGATTGCGGCAGCTGTGAAGGAAGGCATTCGCGAAGCAGGCGGAACTCCGATGGAGTTCAATACAATTACGATCTCTGATGGGATCACGATGGGCACGGAAGGCATGAAGGCCTCGTTGATCTCGCGCGAGGTTATCGCGGATTCGGTCGAGTTGGTGGCGCGTGGCAATATGTTTGACGGGTTAGTCGCGATCGCAGGGTGTGATAAGAATTTGCCCGGCACGGTGATGGCGCTGGCGCGTCTCGATATACCTTCTCTGATGTTGTATGGCGGCTCGATTGCGCCGGGGCATCTAAACGGGCGCGACCTGACGGTGCAGGATGTGTTTGAGGCGATAGGCGCGCATGCGGCGGGCAAACTCGACGATGCCGGCCTTGAGGCAGTGGAGGCGAATGCGTGCCCCGGAGCGGGCGCATGTGGCGGCCAGTTTACAGCGAACACGATGGCGATGGCGTGTGAGTTTCTCGGGATCTCGCCGCTTGGTCTCTCCGGCGTGCCGGCGTTTTTGCCGGATAAGTTGCGTGCATCCCGCGAAGCAGGCAGGCTTGTGATGGAGGCCGCGAAACATGACCTGCGGCCGTCTAAGATCATTACTCGCACCGCGATTGAAAATGCGATTGCGAGTGTGGCCGCGTCGGGTGGGTCGACCAATGCTGTGCTTCATTTTCTTGCGATAGCGCATGAGATGAACATTGCACTGAGCATCGATGATTTCGACTTGATCTCGACGCGCACGCCGCTGTTGTGCGATCTCAAGCCAGGCGGCAAGTATGTTGCGGCAGATTACCAGGCGGCGGGTGGAAGCCGTCTGCTTGTGAAGCGGTTGCTGGAGGCTGGACTTATTGACGGCGCGAGCATAAATATTACGGGGCGCACGCTTGCGGAAGAAGCGGCGCTCGCGCAGGAGACAGCGGGGCAGCAGGTGATTTTTACGGTGAAGCACGCGATCAAGCCGACCGGCGGACTTGTGATCCTCAAAGGCAACATCGCTCCGGAAGGTTGCGTGATCAAGGTAGCGGGTCATAAGCGGTTGACGCATCGCGGACCGGCGCGCGTATTTAATTCCGAGCAGGATGCATTTGCAGCGATCGAGGCAGGCAGGATAAATCCTGACGATGTGCTGGTGATTCGATATGAGGGTCCGCGCGGCGGGCCGGGCATGCGCGAAATGCTCGCTGTAACGGGCGCGATCGCCGGCACTCCCGGCCTGAGTGAGACCGTGGCGCTCTTGACTGATGGCAGATTTTCGGGAGCAACACGTGGACTGATGGCCGGCCACGTTGCGCCGGAGGCGGCGATGGGTGGACCCATCGCTGCGATTCGCGAGGGAGATATTGTGGTGTTTGATATTCCGAATCGCACGCTGTCGATCGACGTTCCTCAAGAGGAGATCGAGGCGCGCATGAGCGGCTGGGTTGCGCCGACGCCACGGTTTAAGCGCGGGGTCTTCCGCAAGTATGCGGACAGCGTTTCTTCTGCGTCGCTGGGTGCGGTGACTACCTAGAGGAATACGCGCTGATCACATACGTGCTGATCACAGATACGTTTTAAGTGGTGATATACGGAGGCTGTATGGCGGGCAATATCCCTAACCCGAACCAGGATCCGCAGGCCGGCAATCAACGGCAGCAGGATCAGTTGCAACAACACTCCGCCCAGCATCGCGCGGAAGCAGAGGCGCATGGGGATGCCACCCCGCAACTTACAGGCGCGGAGATTGTGTGGGCAACGCTTGAGGGCGAAGGCGTGCGCGAAGTCTTCGGGTATCCGGGCGGCGCGATTTTGCCGGTGTATGACGCGATGCGGAAATTTCCTGTGCGGCATATCCTGGTGCGGCATGAGCAGGGCGCGGCGCACATGGCGGACGGGTATGCGCGGGCGTCGGGGCGCGTGGGCGTAGCGCTGGCGACGTCGGGGCCGGGCGCGACAAATCTGGTGACAGGCCTGGCTACTGCGATGCTCGATTCGATTCCTGTGGTTTGTATTACGGGCCAGGTGTCGAGCAAGGTGCTGGGTTCCGATGCATTTCAGGAGATCGACATCACCGGAATTACGCTGCCGGTGACGAAGCATAATTATTTAGTTACGCGGGCAGAGGATATTGCGCCTGCGCTGCGCGAGGCATTTCAGATTGCGCAGACAGGCCGGCCCGGTCCGGTGCTGGTCGATATCACCAAGGACGCGCAGCAGGCGGTGGCTGCATTTGATTTTAATCGCGCGGCGCCTAAGCCGTATCGTCCACATCCGATGTTGAAGGCCGAGGTTTCTTCAGTCAGCGATGCGGCGCGGCTGATTCGAGCAGCGAAGCGTCCCGTAATTCTGTCCGGGCATGGGGTCATCAAGTCCGGCGCAACGGCACGCGTGATGGCGCTGGCGGAGCGGATGCAGATTCCTGTGGCGGAGACGCTGCTTGGTCTCGGAGGCTTCCCTGCTTCGCATCCCCTGTCGCTGGGGATGATGGGCATGCATGGTGAGTCGTGGGTGAATCAGGCGATCCAGGAGGCGGATTTATTGATCGCCTGCGGGATGCGCTTTGACGATCGTGTGACGGGGTCGCTGGCGACGTATGCGCCCCTTGCGAAGAAGATACATATCGAGATTGATCCGGCGGAGATCAATAAGAATGTCAAGGTAGACGTGGCGTTGATCGGCGATCTCGCGGAGGTGCTCGACGTGATGCTGCCGCATCTTACGCCTGCCTCAGGAGATTCGTCACCGTGGCTGGCACATATCAATGCATCGAAGGGCGCGAGCGCGGTGCGGGATATTCGCAACCTGCCGGATTTGGGGCACCTCTATGCGGCGCATGTGATTCATGATTTATGGCGCGCGACTGACGGCGGTGCCGTGGTGGCGACCGATGTGGGTCAGCACCAGATGTGGGAGGCGCAGTATTACAAACACGAGTCGCCGCGAACGCTGATTACTTCAGGCGGCCTCGGAACGATGGGGTTTGCGCTGCCTGCAGGCATTGGCGCGAAGGTGGCGCGGCCGGAGAAGGAAGTGTGGGTGATTGCCGGCGATGGCGGATTTCAGATGACGGCGTGTGAGTTGTCGACGATTGCGCAGGAGAATCTCGACATCAATATTGCGATTATCAATAACGGATATCTGGGCATGGTGCGGCAGTGGCAGGAGTTTTTCTACGAGAAGAATTATGCGTCGTCACCGATTTTGTCGCCCGACTTCGTGAAGCTTGCTGAGGCGCATGGGATTGCTGGGAAGACAGTAAGGACGCGGGGAGAAGTTGCCGGGGCGCTGGCTGAGGCGCGCGTGACCAAGGGGCCGTTTTTGATTAATTTCTTAGTCGAGAAGGAAGAGTCGGTGTACCCGATGATTCCTGCGGGCGCGGCGCTGCATGAGATGATTCGCAGGCCGGCGACGGGGCCTGACCCGATGCTCGAAACCGGCGACGATGTGTAACCGCGCGCGAAGGAGATTATAACGATGCTGCATACATTTATTGCGCTGGTTCAGGATCGGCCGGGAGTGCTGAGCCGGGTGTCGCTGTTGTTCCGGCGGCTGAATATCAATATCTATTCGCTGTCGGTCGGGCGGTCGGAGCGGGCGGATGTCTCGCGGATGACGATTGTGGCTGAGGCTTCGCCTACGGCGAGTCATCGGATTATGGCTTCGCTGTATAAGTTGGAGAATGTGCTCGAAGTGGATGATGTGGGGAACCTGGCGAATGTGAGCCGCGAGCTCGCGCTGATTAAGGTCGCGGCTACGGCGAAGACGCGTTCGCATATCTTTGAGTTGGTCGAGGTGTTTCGCGCGCGCATTGTCGATCTTGCGCCTGAGTCGCTGATGATCGAGATTACCGGTGTCGAGAGCAAGATT
>Ga0116226_10001979_pt1 | contig 17739 bp, 11 predicted proteins | sample S1TSphfallax_FD_89692 | JGI IMG/M metagenome (GOLD analysis project Ga0116226, IMG submission 89692) | Host-associated microbial communities from peat moss isolated from Minnesota, USA - S1T2_Fa - Sphagnum fallax MG | ecosystem: Host-associated > Plants > Peat moss > Unclassified | place: USA... | reverse complement strand
TGCACAAATCTTTCCAGGCATGCACGCCATCGGCATTGCGCCAGAGGACGAGATCTTCGCCCATGACGTGCGCGGAACGCACCTCGCCCAGGCGAAAGCCATCAGCGCGGGCCACAATATGCCAGTCTTTGAGCAGAACGGGATCTTTGACCACACGCTAACTCAGCAAAACATGTTCCATGAGCGCGCCTGGGCAAACGCCCCGCCCTCCCAACACGCGGTGGCATACGCTCTGCTTATTAATACACGAGAAATTCCTGACCCAACCTGCCGTGGGCGGTGCCACCTGATCGCTCTCTGCGCAACCCTGCACGCATCCTTTATCCGGTGAACCCGCACATGACTGGCCCGCACTCCTCATCTCAAAATTCGCGCAAAGTCCGCCGCTTCACCCCACGCGGGTTCCTCCTCGCGCTGCTCCTCCTCCTTATGACGGGCCGGCCCGACGCCATCGCGGACAACCCGCCGCTGCAAAAAGTTCGCATCGTCGTCGGCGGCGCGACCGTGCTGGGCATTGTCTATCCGTGGCTCAACCTGCCGCGCGCCCTCGGCTACTGGAAAGAGGAGGGCTATGATGTCGAGGTCATCGGTCTCGCCCCGATGATTCAACCCATGCCGCTGCTCGTTGCCGGTCGCGCCGACTTCATCCAGACCGGCAGCTCGGACATTATCCAGGCCAACGTGCTGGGCGGCCAGCCCGTGCGCGTGGCCATGCAGAACACCAGCCTCGACTGGGCCATCGGTGTTCCCGCGGACTCGACGATCAAGACGCTCCAGGACCTCAAGGGCAAAAAGATCGGCGTGCTCAGCCTCGCCGCCGGCGGCATCAAGTATCTCAAGACCTACATGGTCCAATGCGGCCTGGACCCGGACAAGGACATCTCGCTCATCGCCGTGGGCTTTGGCGCGCCGGCGGTGCAGGCGCTCCGCTCGAACGCCGTGCAGGGGCTTTTCTATTGGTCGGCCGGTTTGGCCAGCTTTGAGAATGCCGGTCTCTCCATGCGCTACATCTTCGCGCCGGATTGGCGGACGTATCCCGACTACTCGCTCGCGGTCATGCAAAGCACCCTCGAGAAAGACCCGAAAATGGTCGAGGCCATCGTCCGCGGCGCGGCCAAGGCGACCCTCTTCGCCATGACCAATCCCGACGCAGTGCGGCAGATTCAATGGCAGGCCTTTCCCGGGACCAAGCCCAGCGGGAATGTCGACGAGTTGACGCTGGTCAAGTGGGACCTCAACAACCTCAACGCCGAGCTGCGGGGCATGAAGGAGAGCTTCGAGATGAACGGTGGAAAATACTACGGAAACACCGACCCGGCGGGATTTGATCGCCTGCAAAAGTTCATGCTCGCGACCGGCCAGATTCCCAGCACGCTGCCCGGCGCCACCTTCCTGCCCGGCATCCCGGACTTCTACGCGCAAGCCAACCACTTCGATCACGCCGCCGTGATCGCGGCCGCCCAGCAATGGAAACCCTGACCTTGGATTCGCCCGTGATACCCACGCCGGTGGAAACCTCGCCGTCCGTTCCGCCGCTGCTCGCCCTCGAGCATGTCGGCAAGTTTTATCAAACCCGCCGCGGCCAGCGCATCGAGGCGCTGCGGGACATCAACCTCACGGTCCAGCCGGAGCAATTCATCACCGTGCTCGGGCCCAGCGGCTGCGGGAAAAGCACGCTGCTGAAAATCCTCGCCGGGCTGGAGCGGCGTTCCTCCGGGGCCATCCATTTCAACGGCGCGAACCTGGAGGGCCCCTCGCGCGAGATCGGCCTCGTCTTCCAGGCTCCCGTGCTCCTGGCCTGGCGCACCGTGCTCGACAACGTCATGCTGCCCATCGAGGTGCAGCGCCGCGACCGGGCCGCGCACCTCGACAAGGCCCACACGCTCCTTGCCATGGTCGGACTTGAGGGCTTCGCCAACCGCTATCCGTTCGAGCTTTCCGGCGGCATGCAGCAGCGCGTCTCCATCTGCCGCGCGCTCATCCACGACCCATCCTTTCTGCTCATGGATGAGCCCTTCGGCGCGCTCGATGCCATGAACCGCGAGACGATGAACCTTGAGCTGCTCAAGATTTGGAAAGAGAGCCGCAAGACGGCCATGCTCGTCACCCACTCAATCCCCGAGGCCGTCTTTCTCGCCGACCGCGTGGTGGCCATGTCGCCCCGGCCCGGGCGCATCATCGAATGCATCGACATTAACCTGCCCCGGCCGCGCACGCTCGACCTGTTCACCTCCAAGGCCTTCGGCCATTATGTCACCCACATTCGCCAGTTGTTCAACAGCGCGGGGAGCCTCGACGCATGAGCGACCTCGATTCACCCGCGCGCCTGACTGCGGCCAACGATGCCATCGTCGAGCCGTCCTCCCACCTCGACCGCAACGCCGTCCTGCTCGCCATCGCCATTCTCGTTGCCACGCTCGGCGCTTGGGAGGGAATCGTCCGCCTCTGCCATGTTCCTGAAATGATCCTGCCCGCGCCCTCGGCCATTGTTGCGGCCCTGTGGAAAGGCCTCGTCAGCGGAATTTATGTCACGAATTTCCTGGTCACCCTCGGCGAGACCCTCGGCGGCTTCGCGCTCGGTGCCTCGGTCGGCCTCCTTCTCGGCTGCATCATCGGCATGTCGGCCCTGCTGGAGCGCGCCTTTTATCCCTTCGTCGTCGCGTTTCAACCCGTACCCAAGGTCGCCCTCGTCCCTCTCATCATCATCTGGTGCGGCTATGGGATGTCCTCCAAGGTCGTGATCGCCGCCACCATTGCGGTCTTTCCCGTGCTGGCCAACACCATCGTCGGTCTGCGCGCGGCACCGCGCGAGGAAGTGAACCTGCTCACCGCCTGCACCGCCTCGCGCTGGCAGATCTTCCGCATGGTGCGGCTGCCGCAGGCGCTGCCCTACATCCTCGTCAGCCTCGATGTCGCCGTCATTCTCTCCGTCATCGGTGCCATCGTGGGCGAATTTGTCGGGGCCCAGGCCGGCCTTGGGTTCCTGATCCTCCAGTGCAACCTCTACTTCGACACCGCGGGTGAATTCGCCATCATCCTCCTCCTCTCCGCCATGGGCATTGGCCTCCATCTGCTGATCGACTACGCCCACCGGCGCATCGTTTTCTGGAACCCGCCGTCCACGCCATCCGGCAAGCCCCAATAAAGCGCCGCGCCACCTGAAAAAAACCGTATGAGCAATGCCTCCTCCCACGAAGCCGCCATCGATGCCCCCAACGAAATCCCCATCATCGATTTTTCCCGGTTCAAGGGCGGGACCGCCGCCGAACGCCAGGAAATTGCCAGCCAGATCGGCGAGGCCTGCCGCCGCATCGGCTTTTTTTATGTCACCGGCCACGGCGTGCCCGCCCAACTCCAGCACGATCTCTTCGCCCAGGCCTCCAGCTTCTTCCACTTGCCGCTGGCGGAAAAAATGCGCTACGCCCCCCGCCGCGGCCAGACCTGCGGCTACCTCCCCTCGCGCGGGGCCAGCGAAGGACGCAAGCGCGGCGAGTCGCTCCAGAAAATCGGCCCCGACGGCCAGCCCGAGGCCGCGCCGGAGCGAAAGATCCCCGGCGGCTCCCTCGAGCAATTCACCGTCATGCGTGAATTGCCCGCCGATGACCCCGGCACCCTCGCCGGCCTGCCCCTGCACGGCCCAAACATCTGGCCCGACCTGCCCGGCTTCCGCGACACCACCGTCGCCTACCAGAAAGCCTCGATGGACCTCGCGCGCGATCTCCTGCGCTCGCTGGCCCTCGGTCTCGGCATCAACCAGGAGTACTTCGCCGAGCGCCACACGAAAACGCTGGCGAATTTCGCCTTCAACTACTATCCCGCCCCGGAGCGGCTGGAGGATGTGGGCCTCGGCGTCGGCGCGCATTGCGATGTCTCGGTCATCACCGTGCTGCTCCAGGACGATGTCGGCGGCCTCGAGGTCTGCGACCGGTCCGGCCGATGGATCAAGGCGGCCTACGTGCCCGGCGCCTACGTCGTGAATATCGGCGAAACCATGATGCAGTGGACCAATGGCGAGTACGTCTCCACCCTGCACCGGGTCATCTCCAAGAAGCTGGCCGACCGCTACTCCGTGCCCCTCTTCATGGCCCCCGACTACGATCTGGTCATCGAGCCCCTGGCCGCCTGCATTACGCCGGAGCGCCCCCGTCAATTCCAGCCCTTCCACAACGGCGAATACAGCGCCAACCAATTCGCCGCGCATTATGGCCGCATCTTCGAGCAGAGGAAGGACATCTTCGAGCAGTTCGGCCTCATTTAGGGCCTGTTCACACTAAAACGATGGCGTTTCGTTTTTATCCCGCAGGAGACCTCAGCAAAAGCCGGCTTTGATCCCTTCGGAGATCTCTGCGAAAATCAATTTTGGTTCGAGCGAAGCCGGAGGCTTCCCACCTAAGTAGCCGGTGGTAGCGCCCTCCCGTCCCGCCGCGGCGTCACAGGATCGCTCAACCACCGGCTTGGCTTGCGACCAACCGCGCCCGATTAGTTTTAACACGTCCTATCGCCTTGGCCCAGGCCTCCTGCCGTCGTTCGGCTAACTGAACAGGACGCAGCGATGTGTTCATTTTTAGTCAGCGCGATCAACGTAGCGGCCTCCCCAGGGCGCGGACTGGTTAAGTTCTTACTTAATTCGCCTTTTTTTGCACTTCGTTACCAGCTTGTAACTAATTGGCATATCCGGTGCTAGTGGGGGACCCCGGAGGAAAGAACCTGGTATGAAACTAAAACTCGCAGCCTATTTGGTCATTTTCGTCATCGCTGCTCACCTGTCGGGCCAAGCCCAAGTCAGCACGGCACCCGCTCCGGCGTCCACCGGCACGTCCACGCCCGCTCCCGTCGCTAGCGCCCCGGTCACCGGCACGATGCAAACCATTGTTGTGACGGCGGGCAACCCCACCTCCGTGCTGCCGACCGACCAGTCGGTCAGCTCCGTCTTCGGCACCGATATGTCCGTGCAGGACACCCCGCGCAGCGTCACGGCGGTCAGCAGCCAGTTGCTCTCGGACGCCAACATCCAAAGCCTCTCGGACTTCGTCAAGGTCGCGCCCAGCGCCTACACCACGGACCAATTCGGTGTCGCCAGCGTGCCCACCATCCGCGGCCAGTTGGCCGAGGTCTTCATCAACGGCATGCAGCGCACCACGCGCTTTGACGGCCCGCCGACCAACTTCAACGAGGTCGAATCCGCCCAGGTCATCAACGGGCCCGCCTCCTCGGTCTTCGGTCCCACCGCCAACACCGGCGGCTACGTCAACCTCGTCACCAAGCAGCCCTACTTCGACGCCTTCCACAGCGACTCCGAGTTCACCTACGGCCAGTGGGACGAAAAGAAGTGGACGGAAGACTTCGGCGGCCCGATCACGTCCGATCTCGCCTACCGCGTTAGCTATTACGGCAACTACTCCGGCAGCTACTACGACAACGTCAAGACCGAGGAAAATGACATCTACATGGCCTTGTCCTATGTTCCGAACAAGGACTTCCGGGTCGATATCAACGGCGACTTCTACGATGGCCGGTTCAATGAGGAAACCGGCTGGAATCGTCCCACCCAGGGTTTGATCGACAGCCATAATTATAACACCGGAGGCTACGCTCCCTTTACTGGCGCCGGGCCCACAGGCGGTGGCACCGCCCCGGTCTCTCCGCCCACGGGTTACGGAACCTTTGGAGGCTTGATTAATTCCCCTGGCACCGAACGTCTCAGTCCTTCGAGCGATTTGGTTAGCCCGGTTGACTCCGACTTGGGCAAGGACGCGAATTTCCAAGTGCGCACGACCTATAACATCAACGATAACCTGAGCTTGGTGAACAACGCCTATTGGGAATACTTCGAGTTGCGCAATTACGAAGTCGCCCAATACTACACCAACACGGCGAACTCGAACATCTTCCAGGACCGTCTTGAGGTTCACTACAACTTCGATATTCCCATTGGTGGTGCATCCGATCCCAAGTCCTCCGATTCCGATCCCAAATCGTTCAAGGATAGCAAGCAGATGGCGGTCGTTACTGATCCGCCGCTGGACTTTCACAACGAGATCGTTACTGGCGTGGCCGGCAAATATTTGAACGCCCTCGGTTACGGCAATTACTTTGACGAAAGCCTCAACGCCACGGACCTGACCACCGGTGTCTTCCCTGGCATCGGTGGCCAGGGTTCCGGCGGCTATCCCGAGGGCCAGATTCCCGGCAAGAATTTCTATGCCGTGTCGGGCGTCTACCAGCCCAACACCTTCACCGAGGAAGCGGAAGTTGCCAGCGCCTTCTGGCAGCACCAGATCACCTTCACCCCGCAATGGAGCCTGATGTACAGCGGTCGCGGCGACCTGCTCTTCGATAATTTGGGCAACCCCGTCAACGGCACCTTTGATCCGAACACCTTCACCGGCTACGGCTCCGGTGGCCAAGGCAAGGAAAGCACCACCCAGCTTCTCGGCACTGGCGACGTCAGCATCACCTACAAGCCCGAGAGCTGGCTCACGGCCTACGCCACGTTCGACTTCAACCAGTCGACCGCAGGCTTCAACGAAGCCGGCGGCTACAACACCTACACCAACGGCAATTCCAGCAAGTACTATCAGGCCCAGAACTTCCTCTATGAAGGTGGCGTCAAGGTCGACCTGCTCGACCACACCCTCTACGGATCATGGGACGGGTTTTACCAGACCCACGAACAGGCTAACGGCTTGGGAACTACTTTTGCTCAGATTCGCGACATTGGCTCGGAAATTTCCAGCACATGGCAGCCGGACAAGCACTTCTACATCACCCTCAACGAAAGCTACCTCGATGCTATCGTCGTCGATCCCGGCCCGCAATTTACCCAGAACGTGTACGACGCCTTTGCCTCCAATTCCACCAGCGTAAGCGGCAGCGGTGTCGGTGCGCCTAACTTTGGTGCCTATCCCGCAGGCCATTACCGTGAGAGCGGACTGCCTCAGATGCTGATGACCGGTCAGGCAGCTTATCGGTTCGACAATGGCTTGGGCTTCAGCGCCGGCTACCAGATCACCGACCCGATCCCCACCAGCGAAGCAGAGAACGTCTGGATTCCCTGGCAGTACCAGATCGACGCCAGCATCTTCTATAATTGGAAGAACTTCGGGGCCAAGCTCAACCTCTACAACATCACCGATCAGCACAACTTCTCCAGCGGTGGTTACCTCGCCGGCAGCGGCAACGACATCATCACCATCCACGAGCCCTTCCACATGGAAGGAACCATCTCCTACAAGTTCTAACGTCGGTCAACACCAAGGTGATTCCGCGCTGGCCCTGAAAGAAGCCTCTGCAAAAATCGCTTAAAAAAACTCCGTCATCCTGAGCGAAGGCGAGCGGGGCGTGGGATGAAAAGAATGTCTTTCACTCGCGTTCGCTCAGGCTGACGGAATCTGAATGCCGGCTTTTCCAGAGGTCTCCGGTACGAGGCGAATCGAATAACCTCTACAGATCGGACGGAATATCCACCGGCGCTTCCATCAGTTCCGGCCCGGCATCCGATGTGTGCTTCGGCGCGCCGAGCCACCAAAACACCAGGCTCAGCACCAGTCCGGCGAGGATCGCCAGCGCCAGGTGCAAGGCGCTGTCGAAAACCAGCGGGCAAACCACCCCCGACACCACCGCGAAGAGCGCCATGAAAACAAACGCCGTCAGCGACGCCGCCAGCCCGCGCGTCCTCGGGAACAAGTTCATCATCGTCATGTTCATCGCCGGCCCCGCCGTTGACATCCCCACGCAGTAGAAAAACGGCGCGATCATCACCCACGGCACCGCCGCGGTAAACAGCGCGCTGTAGACCACGTTCCCCACGGCCGAGACCAGCATCACCGCGTAGCCCAGACGGATCATCTGGTGCGGCGCAATGCGGTGGCTCAAGTGCGCCGTCAACACCGAGCCCAGCGTCATCCCGCCAATCAGCGGAACAAACAGCCAGCCAAAGTCATGCGGCCCCAGGTGCAGGATCGAGTAAATCAACTCCGGGGCCGCGCCGATGTAGATCGACGTGCCGACAAACGTCAGCGAATTGCCCACCGACATCAGCACAAACGGCACATGGCCGCCCACATCCCAGTAGTTGGCCAGCACCACGCGCAAGTGAAACGCATGCCGCTTCTCCGGCACCAGGCTCTCCGGCAGCAGCCGCAGGCTGAAAGCCAGCACCACCACGCTGAAGCCCACCACCGCGTAAAAAATATAGCGCCAGCCAAAACCCGCCTGCAGCCAGCCGCCGATGATCGGCGCCAGCACCGGGGCGATGCCGAACACCATCTGGATAAACGCCAGCATCCGGCTCATCTCCGCGCCGCTGAACAGATCCGCCACCAGCGCGCGCCCCACCACATTACCCGCCCCCGCGCTCAGCCCCTGCAGCAGCCGAAAAAACATCAGCCACCCGAAGCTCGGCGCCACGGCGCAACCCAGCGCCCCCAGCACGTAACCCCCCTGCGCCAGCAGGATCACCGGCCGCCGCCCGAACGAATCCGACAGCGTGCCGTAAAACAGCAGCATGAACGCATACCCGAAGATAAAAATCGTCAGCGACTGCTGCACCGCCTCCGGCGTCACCTTGTACTCGTGGCCGATCTCCGGCAGCGCGGGCAGGTACGCATCGATGCCCAGCGCGCCCAGCATTGCCAGCGCCGCCAGCAGCGCGATCAGCGCCCGCGGGTGCAGCGCCGTCGCGCGCGGTTGAGGTGAATTCGTCGTCATGGTTGCCAAACCGCAAGCCTCGCCGATTTCATCCGCGCCGGGAAGGCAAAGTGCGGCTCGAAAAAGGTGCGCCTCGCGGCACAGGCCTCGCTCCGCTCACGCGCCGCGCCCGGGCCATCCCGCCGTCATCTCTTCACCAGATCACCGGGTGCGTCTGCCCGGTGCGATTGTTCACCAGGCAATGCGGAATCGTGTCCGTCGGCGGCACCATCACCCAGTACCACGGCGGGCAGGTCAGGAAGCCGTAGTTCAGCGCCTCCGTCGTCGACTCCACGCCCAGCAATTCCCGGAACGGGAACGGCCCTTTCTCCAGCAGCTCCATCTGGTCCATCTGCGCGCGCAGCGCCAGCAGGTCCTTCGCGAATTCCTCCGCCGGGCGCGCCGTCATCAGCCCCCCGATCTCCAGCCGCACCGTCGCCACCACCTTGCCCGCGCGCACCAGCACGTAGCCGCCATCAATCTCCGCCATCGCGTTGATCGCCAGCGCCATCGCCGCGTCGCTGCTCCCGGTCACCCACGCCTGGTGATTATCATGCGCGATCGAGCAGGCCAGCGCCGAGTCCGGCGTCTTGAAACCGAGGTCCTTCCAGAACATCACCGAGGCCTTCTTCCGGCCAAAGTAACGGTCCAGCAGCGCCACCTTCGTCACGCCCTGCGCCTCGTCACGCTGCACCGCGCCGTCCTTCACCGGCAACACGCCCCTCGGAAAATCCGGCTCGAAAAGAAACGGCGTCAGCAGCGCCGCATTCACCGTCTCGCGCCCCGCCGGCGCGGGCACGACAAACATCTCCGGCGTGATCGTCCCGCCCAGGTTGATCGTCTTCGTCGCCCACTCCGGGTAATCCACCTTCACCGGCGGCACCAGCATCTTCCCCCTTTCCGATACCTTGATGCCGTCCGAGTACACCTGCTCAATCACCACCTTCTGCGGATCGGAAAGCAGCACAACGTCCGCGTACCTCCCCGGCGCGATGCTTCCCACCCAGTGGTCGATGCGGAAATGCCGCGCCGTGTGGTAACTCCCCAGCATGTACGCGATCTCCAGCGGCACGCCCTGCTCGATGGCCACGCGGATGTTGAAGTCCATCGCGCCCTGCCGCAGCGTCGTCTCCGCGTTGCGATCATCCGTCGTCACGCTCACGTTCGACCAATCCTTCAGCCCGCGATCCACCAGTTCCCTGATCGCCCCGCGGGCCAGCGGCAGCAGTTGCAGAAAGACGCCGCGCTCCAGCTTATTCCACGCTTCATCGCCCGTCTTCACGCAATGGTCCGAGCTGATGCCCGACGCCGTGTAGGCGCTGATCTGATCGTACGACGTCAAACCATAGCCGTGCCCCTCCACCACCCCGCGCGAGTCCATCGTCGCCTGGATGTTCTCCCACAGCCGCTGGTAACCCGGGTTCTTCCGGTCCACCACCGCCGCCCAGTCCATCACCTCATCCAGCCCCGTTACGAACGGATCCTGCCGGATCTGGTCGCAGATCTCCTGGTAGCCGTAGAAACCGCCCGTCTCCTCCCAGCCCGTCGGCGGCGTGGCCGAGCCCAGCGACGGAAACACCTTGAACGGACTGCCCGCCTTCCGCGCCATCAGCCAGAACTCCACGTTCTTCTCGCCATTCACGTTCGAGAACTCATGCGTCCCATCCACATTCCACGTCGTGCCAAAGCGCAGCACCAGGTCCGCCTCGTACTCCGGCGAAAGCATCGTGCTCTCGATATGCTTGTGCCCTTCGCCGAAGCCCGGCACCGCCCACAGACCCTCCACGCTGCGGACTTCCCTCGCCGTGCCCGTCCACGCCCCGCGCGGGCCCGTCCACGCGATCCGCTGCCCGCTGATCACGATGTCCCAATCCTTCTTCCATTCCGCGCTGAAAACATTGAGCACCGTCGCGCCGCGCAAAATCAAATCCGCTTCCTCGCAGCCCAGCGCGATGCGCACCAGCCGCTGGCGGGTCACAGCTTCTTCGTTGAACGCATGCGGCGCGGGGCGAGGGGGCAATTCCATGGCAGACCTCCCAGCATTTTGGATGCCGCCGGACTTTCCTCGCCCCGGCACCGCCCACCCCCGCGCGCGTTGCATGGACGCCCTGCGCCATTCCACCCACGCTGCCCCCTTTTCTGCGCATGCGTTCGATTAAATGGACGAATCTTCGCCTCGGAACAAAAGCTGCTTTTCGCCCTCATGGCCCTCACGCGCTTTTCTCTTCCTGCGCTCCATCGGGTCACGCGCGATCTCGCCGCCGTCGCCATGGGCACGCAGCCGCCCGATCTCGTCATCCGCCACGCGCGCGTCCTCTCCACCTACACCGAACGCCTCCTCGCCGACCGCGAAATCTGGCTGCGCCACGGACGCATCGCCGCAGTCAAGCCCGCCGGCACGCTCGCCCGCAACGCCGCCGCGAAAGAATACGACGCGCAGGGCGGCATTCTCGCGCCCGGCCTCGTCGACCCGCACATCCACATCGAAAGCAGCATGGTCACCGCCTGCGCCTACGCCGAGGCCGCTCTCCTCAACGGCACCACCACCATCTTCTGCGACAGCCACGAAATCGGCAACGTCCTCGGCGAGGACGGCGTCACCATGATGCTCGAGGACGCGCGCCAGGCCCCGCTCTCCATCTTCCTCACCGTGCCCAGCACCGTCCCCGCCACCCATCCAGGCCTCGAGACCGCCGGCGGCGACCTCACGCCGGAAAAAGTCGGCCTCCTCTTCGACCAATGGCCCGAGGCCGTCGCGCTCGGCGAGAAAATGGACTTCGTGCCCGTCTGCCTCGGGGACGCGCGCAGCCACGGCCTCATCGCCGAATCGCTCCAGCGCGGCCGGCCGGTCTGCGGCCACATCTACGGGCGCGAATTCGTCGCCGCCTACGCCGCCAGCGGCGTCACCGACACGCACGAGGCCATCGACCGCGACATCGCCAACGATTTCATCGAGGCCGGCCTCTGGGTCTTCCTGCGCGGCGGCCCGCCCGGCTCACCGTGGAACAGCCTCCCCGAAGCCATCGGCGCGATCACCGCGTTCGGCGCCAACCCCAAGCGCTTCTGCATCTGCACCGACGACCGCGACGCCGCCGACCTCTTCCTCTTCGGCCTCGACTGGGTCGCGCGCGAGGCCGTCTCGTGCGGCCTCTCCCGCGAAACCGCGTGGAGCCTGGGCTCGCTTCATCCCGCCACGCGCTACGCCATGGACGGCGAGATCGGCGGCCTCGGCCACAGCCGCCGCGCCGACCTCGTCCTGCTCGACGACACGCTCACCGTGCGCAACACCTGGTACGGCGGCGAACTCGTCGTCGAGGACAGGAAAATCACACCGCTGCTCGAGGCCGCGCTCAGCCAGCGCTACCGCTATCCCCGGCGCGCCCTCGAGACCGTCAAGCTCGCCCCCGGCTACACGCTCCTGCCCAGCATGCCCGCCGGCGCGACCCAGGCGCACGTCCTCTCCCTCGGCGGCGCGATGATCCTTACCGGCCACGAAGTCCTCGCTATCAAGCCCGGCGCCACGCTCGAGTCCTTCGTCGCCGCCCACGACCTCGTCTACCTCACCGTCCTCGAGCGCCACGGCAAAAACGGCAGCGCCGGCCATGGCCTGCTCAAGAATTTCGGCCTCAAGCATGGTGCGGTCGCCAGCTCCATCGGCCACGACGCGCACAACCTCATCGTCGCCGGCACGAACGAGCCCGACATGCACCTGGCCATCGAGACGATCCGCCAGCACCAGGGCGCGGTCGTCATCGTGCGCGAGGGAAAAGTACTCTCGCTCATCGAGCTGCCCGTCGCCGGCCTCCTCTCCGAGGAGCGCGTCACCATCGTGGCCGAGAAAACGCGCCACTTCAAGGCGCAGTGGGACGCCATGGGCTGCACGCTCGCCTACATGGGCTTCAACCTCCTGCCCCTCTCCGTCATCCCCGCCCTCCGCCTCACCGACCAGGGCCTCGTCCTCGTCCCCGAGATGAAGCTCGTGCCGCTTTTTGAGTAACGGATTTAGATAATGACGATAATGATGGAAAAGATTTTCTATATCTCAAGTTAAGTCTCTCCCCATCATCAAAATCATCATCACCCGTATCTAAAAAAACGAAGGCCCAGGCCCGTTCGCGCCTAACCGAAGAGATAGTGCAGCAAAAACAGGACAGCCAAAATCGGGCTGAAGATCGGCAGTTGCCGCCCTTTGCCCAGGCCAAGCTGCATCACCACATGCACCATGAAACCGATGGCGATCCCATCGCTGATCGAGGCCAGCGGCATCAGCACCATCGTCACCACCGCCGGTGTGGCGGACTCAAGATTCATAAAATTCTGCTTCGTCAGCTCCTGCATCATGAAGATGCCGATGATGATGAGCGCCGGAGCCGTCGCCGCTGCCGGGATGATCGCAATCAGCGGATTGAACAGCAGCGCCACGAGGAAGCACAGCCCGGTCACAATCACGGTCAGCCCGGTGCGCCCGCCCGCCTCCACGCCAGCGGCTGATTCCAGGTAAACCCCCGTGGTGGACGTGCCCAGCAGCGCGCCCACCCCGGCCGCGCCTGCATCCACGCACAGCGCGCGCCGCATGTTCGGCATGTTGCCGTCCTGGTCGAGCAGCCCCGCGCGCTGGCAGGTCGCGATCTGCGACGCGAAGCAACAGAAATAATCCGTGAAAAGCAGCGCCAGGATGACCGGGAACGATTGCTGAAAATGATCGAACGGATAGGCGAGATCGAGATGCAGGAACAGCGGCGCCATCGAGACGGGCAGGCTCACGAATCCCGCCGGCATGGGCGTGAGTGGCTTGCCATCCGCGCCGTGCAGGAAAAGCCCGGCAACCGTCAGCGCGATGATGGTGAGGATGATCGCCATCGACACGCGATGCAGCAGCAGCAGGGAAATCATCACCACGCCGATCAGCGCGAGGAAACACGGCGGCGAATCGAGGTTGCCCAGGCCGACGAAGGTCGCCGGATCCGCCACCACGATGCCCGCGTTGCGCAGGCCGATGAAGGCGATGAACAGCCCCACCCCCGCCATGATCCCCGAGCGCAGATAGGGCGGAAACGCGCGGATGAACATCTCGCGCACGCCCGTCCCGGCCAGGATGAAAAAGAGAATCGCGTTGTAAAACGTAAACCCCAGCGCCGCCTGCCACGGAATTTTCATGCCCAGGCACACCTGGTAGGTGAAGTAGGCGTTCGAGCCCATGTACGGCGCCAGCGCCAGCGGATAATTCGCGATCAGCCCCATGGCGATGCACGACACCGCCGCCGCCACCGCCGTCACCGTGATCATCGGGGCCAGCGGCATGCCCGCTTGCGACAGAATGAACGGATTCACCGCCAGCACATAGGCCATCGTCGCGAAGATCGTCAGCCCCGCGATCACCTCCGTGCGCACGTTCGTCCCGCGCGCGCTCAGTTGAAACAGCCGCTCCAGCAGCGTCCCGCGCCCCGGTGCGGACGCCGCATACGCCAGCTCAGAAACATCGCCTGCCTCGCTCATATTAGGTCCAATCCAACGAACGGAAATTCCGTCCTTCCCTTCCTGCTTTTGCTCCTCGGCCTCATACAAATTCCAGCACCGGCTCCATCTTCACCTGCCGCATGCAATCGACATAACCGTGATCGGTCACCGCGTATTCGGGAAAGCCCACCAGCGTCACGAACGACAGGAACATGAACGGCTCCAGCACGGTGCAGCCCCACGCCTTCGCCGTGTCCAGCATCAGTTGCCGATGCTTCGCCAGCGTCCACGCATCCATGTCGGCCAGCAGGCCGAACAGCGGCAGCGGCAGCTCGTGCACCACGCGCCCGCCGTTCACCATCACGATGCCGCCCTCCAGATCCACCACGCGATTCACCGCCAGCGCGCAATCCTCCGGCGTCGTGCCGATCACCACGATGTTGTGATTGTCGTGCGCCACGCTCGAGGCTATCGCGCCCTCGCGCAGCCCGAAGCCGCCCATGAAACCGCGCCCGATATTTCCCGTCTTCAGGTGCCGCTCCACCACCGCAATGTGAATAATGTCCCGCTCCGGCGCGCACGCGATGCAGCCCTCCTTCACCGGCAGCGTCGTCTCGCCCCCCTTGGTCAGCGGAATCCACGGCAGCGTCGTCATGTAGTGCACCCTCGCCGAAGTCGCGCCCGGCTTCGCCGCCAGCACCAGGTCCATCGGCTCCGGCCGCTTCTTCAAATGGAACGTGTGCAGCATCACCGGCGCATGCACCGGGTCCACCGCCGGCGTCACCAGCCGTCCGTTCGCCGCCATCAGCTTCCCGCGCGAGATCGTCTTCAGCACCTGGAAATCCGCGCCGCCGCTGATGATATTGATGTCCGCGTACCGGCTCGGCGAAAGCGACCCCACCTCATGCTCCATGCGGAACGAGCACGCCACGTTGATCGTCACCATCTGCAGCGCGGTCACAAAATCCACGCCCAGCGACAGCGCCAGCCGCGCCAGGTAATCCATATGCCCCTTCTGCGCCAGCGCAATCGCGCTCGTATCGTCCGTGGCCAGGCAGATGTAACGCGAGTCGATCTTCCCCTCCACAATCGGCTTGATCAGCGCCGGCAGCGTCTCGCAGATCAGGTTGTGCCGCAGGTGCGCGTAGACGCCGTTGCGCGTGCGCAGCAAAACATCCTCCGCCGTGATTGCCTCGTGGTCATTGGTAATTCCCACCGAGACAAACGCATTCCAGGCCTTCCCATGCGTCTCCGGCCCGTGCCCCACCAGCGCGCGCCCGTTCGCATGCGCCGCGCCGATCGACTTGAACAAATCGCCGTGCTCCGCGTTCACGTAAAACGACACCACCTCGGAAAGCCCCACCGCATCCGCCCGCGCCAGTTGCGGCCCGATGTGGCTCGAATCAAAAATCGCCCCGCTCGTCTCCAGCCCCGGGAAAAATGGAATGTGCGACGGCACCACCCAGTAAAACTTGATGCCCGCCTCGTTCGCCTCCTTCAGCGCCGCGTCGATGCCCGGCTGCCCCGCCACGATGCCGATCTCATGCAGGTCGGTGAAGACCGACGTCGTCCCATGGCACAGCGCCACCTCCGCGAACCGCGTCATGCTCATGCAACTGCTCTCGGGATGAATGTGGCCCTCCAGGAAACCCGGCACGATGAACTGCCCCTCCGCGTCGATCACCGTCGTCTCCGGCCCGATGGTGTAATCAATCTCGCCCTGCACCGCGATGCGCTCGCCCACGATGGCCACGCCGCCGGGATAAATCTGCCGCGTATGGACATTCACGATTTGGCCGTTCGTCACGGCCACGTCGGCGAAGGCTTTGCCCTGCGCCACATGCAAAATTTTCAGGTCAACCATAGGGGGTAAAACTCCCTTCTAGAGCAACGGATGTGCCAACGTCATCCCGTGCGCGTTGGATAATCCCCTCGCTTTTCGCGCGAACACGCGGAATTTTGTTCCCATGCCCGTACCGGAAACCACCTCCGCCGATGCCTTCGAGCGCTACGTCGGCGGCAAGTGCCTCGCCTTGGGCCGCGGGGAAGCCTGGCGCGAAGTCCGGGCCTGGACCGCCGCGCTGCCCCCGGTCATGGACGCCCTGCCGCTCCCTTCCGTCAGCGAAACCTCGCTGGCGTGGACCCTGACCGGCGAAATCGACTTCCAGGAGCGCGAAGGCAAACGGCCCTGGATCACCCATCGCCTCCGCAAAGGCTCCTACTTCCTCACCTCCGGCGGCGCACCCTACGAGTGCCGCTGGAAAACCCTCACCCCCGAGCCCTTCACCGCCATGTCCGTTTTCCTCGAACTCCCGCTCCTCCAACGCGCGCTGGAGGAAGTCCACGGCCCCGCCGCCGCCCAAACGCGCCTCCGCGACCTCTCCGCCTTCACCGATCCCGTGCTCGATCCGCTCATGGAGCAGTTGCGCGCCGAACTCCATCGCCGCAAGGCCAGTCCGCTCCTCGTCCAGGGCGTCGCGCAAGCCATCGCCATCCACCTTGCCCGCAACTACGCCCAGACCCTCGACGAATCGCCCAGCGGCAGTCCCTCCCTGCCGGGGTTCAAGCTCCGCCAAATCACCGAGTGGATGGCCACGCATTTCCAGGAGGAATTCAACCTCGACCAACTCGCCGCCCAGGCCGGCCTCAGCAAGTTCTACTTCCTGCGCCTCTTCAAGAATGCGATGGGCGTCTCGCCTTCCCACTATCACATCAGCCTCCGCCTCGACCAGGCGCGCCGCCTCCTGCGCGAAACGAAAAAAAGCGTCGTCGCTATCGCCCTCGACGTCGGCTACACCAACCCCAGCCACTTCGCCCGCGCCTTCCGCCAGGAAACCGGCCTCTCTCCCAGCGACTACCGCCAGCAGCGCTGAGGCTCCCGGACGTTTCCAGCAATCCATGCACAGGTCTGGCAACATCCGGTGCGACGGCTCCGCGGAATCGGCGTAGTTTCATCGCATCACCAAAACCCGCGAAAGGAACCTACCCATGCAAAAACGCAAACTCGGCCACAGCAACCTCGAAGTCTCCGCCCTCGGCCTCGGCTGCATGGGCATGAGCTTCTCCTACGGCCCGCCGAAGGACATCCAGGAAATGACCGCGCTCCTGCATGCCGCTGTCGAACGCGGCGTCACCTTCTTCGACACGGCTGAAGTCTACGGCCCCTTCACCAACGAGAAACTCGTCGGCGAAGCGCTCGAACCCTTCCGCGGCAAGGTCGCCATCGCCACCAAGTTCGGCTTCAACGTCACCTCCGGCGGTGCGCCCGGTTCGCACAGCCTCAACAGCCGGCCCGAGCACATCCGCCAGGTGGCCGATGAATCGCTCAAGCGCCTGCGCGTCGACGTCATCGACCTCTTCTACCAGCACCGCGTCGATCCCGCCGTGCCCATCGAGGAGGTTGCTGGCACGGTCAAGGAACTCATCGAGCAGGGCAAAGTCCGCCACTTCGGCCTGTCCGAGGCCGGCGTTGGCACCATCCGCCGCGCCCACGCCGTGCAGCCCGTTACCGCGCTGCAAAACGAATACTCCCTCTGGTGGCGTCGGCCCGAGGCGGAAATCCTCCCCACGCTGGAGGAACTCGGCATCGGCCTC
>Ga0116226_10001978_pt1 | contig 17752 bp, 20 predicted proteins | sample S1TSphfallax_FD_89692 | JGI IMG/M metagenome (GOLD analysis project Ga0116226, IMG submission 89692) | Host-associated microbial communities from peat moss isolated from Minnesota, USA - S1T2_Fa - Sphagnum fallax MG | ecosystem: Host-associated > Plants > Peat moss > Unclassified | place: USA... | reverse complement strand
GAAGAAAGCGAGTTCCGCATCGTTATAACGCTCGCCTTCGATCTCATTGCCGATCCAGAAGGCCTCAAACTCAGCAAAGATCTCGTTTAAGCCTTTCTCCGTGACCTCCATTTCATAGAGGGCTTGAACAGCTGCGAGCCGCGCGGCGGAGCGTTCCATCGCTTTCGCCATCAGACTGCCCCTGCGTTGCGCTTGAGGCGATAAAGCGCCAGCGCCGCGCGCGCCGCGTCACCGCCTTTGTCGCCTTGCTCAGGGTCCGCGCGGACAAGCGCTTGCGCTTCATTTTCAACGGTCAGAATGCCATTTCCGAAAGCAAGTTTCCGTGTGACCGCGAGATCTGTCAACGCACGCGCGCTTTCATTCGAGACGATTTCAAAATGATAGGTCTCGCCCCGGATCACGCAGCCTAGCGCGATCGCACCGTGATAGGGCGTATCCGTCGCGCTTGCCTGATCGAACAGAGCCGCCAGAGCAATTGGAATTTCGAGCGCGCCTGGCACGCTCGCGACATCGAACCGCGCTTCGGCCTTTGCGAACGCACGCTTTGCGCCGTCGAGCAGCATAGCGCCAATATGATCGTAGAACCGCGCCTCGACGATGAGGAAGCGGGCGCCTGCGACGCCTTCATCTTCTGAGGCGGGTGATCGGCTCGGTCCGGCCATTCAAAACTCTGGAAAAAAGAAACTGGCTCAAAGCGAGTAATCGGGCTTTGACAGCGGGATTGTGAGTAACAAGCGCCGCTTGACCGCGCAAGCCAGATAGCCGCGTCAATCCGCCCGAGCCGTCGCCAGCGCTTACGCCGTTCATCAATTTCGCGGTAAAGCCCCCTCCCGCCGTGCTTAAAAATAATCTATGACCTGCGGCATGGCCTCGACGGCAACCGCCACCGCATGAGGCAAGCTAAAAGCTGACATACTTAAGGAGATGAGACAAAATCTCCTTGTCATCGAGGACACTGAGAAATGGCAACCGACTACGCATTCATCCGTGCCTATCACAAATATCTAGGTTCGAGAGAGCCAGTTCTGGACAATGCCGTCCGCCAAGCACGCCGCGAATATGCTCTGCCGGATGCGATGAAATATGACGAAGAAGCCAAACGCTGGACGCTCTTTTCCGAGATCGAAGCTTTGGCTGAGGCTGGCGATCAGGAAAAAGCAGATTTCGTGAAGCGAATACGCGAGATCATGAGATAGACGCGCAGTATTTTCCGCGACGCATCTTGAACGAAAAAGCGTTGTTCTTACCTCGGTCCCAGAGGTAATCATGCGCTTCTCCAATCACGCGCATTCAGGAGAGATCTTCATGAACGCTCAAACGGAACCCAAAGGGCAACCCCGCGGAAATCCGCCGCTCGCCGCTTTCGACGCAGAGATCTCGGAACTCTGCCGGGAAGAGAAATATCGCGAGCTGGCTGAAAGCTTTTCAAGCTTCGTGAAGACCCATACGGGAACGGACTATCTTGCGTTTGAGCCGATCCCAGCCAAGGTCAGCGATTACATTATTAAGAAAACACAAGCGCCTTCCGCCTTTATAACCATGACATTGCGGAAACCGACCTGGGTAACGCAACTCAGCAAATCTCTCAGCGACCCTTCGGCCTTCCAGGCTTTTGTTCAATCGCTTGAAGCTGAGGTGCTGGAAATCGCAAAACAAGCGAAGAAGCTCAGCTGAATCCGCTGATCTCGTGTGAGCAAATCAGGCTTTATCCGCCCCGGCGAGGCGCGCCGCGTAGCGCGCCATCAGATCGATTTCGAGATTGATTTTGTCACCGGCTTGGCGTTCATCCCAAGTCGTGACGGCCAATGTATGCGGGATCATCAGCACTGAAAAGACATCGCCTTCCACCTCATTGACGGTCAGCGATGTTCCATCGAGCGAGACAGAGCCTTTTTCGGCGATGAAACGCGCCAGCTCGTGCGGGACGCGGATCGAAAAGCGCTTCATGCCGTCGAAGGCGTCGATCGCCAAGATTTCAGCCATAGCATCAATGTGACCCGTGACCAGATGGCCGCCAAGCTCATCACCGATTTTCAGGGACCGTTCGAGATTAACGCGTGTCCCAGCGCGCCAGGCAGAGGCTGTCGTACGGGCCAGCGTCTCCGCCGCGACATCCACTTCGAACCAGGTTTTATCGCCGCTGGTGCCAATAGCTACGGCGGTCAGGCATGGCCCCCCGCATGCGATGGATGCGCCTAGGGCAATGCCTTCAGCTGGATAAGAACAAAGGATGCGGACGCGGTTCAAATCGCCGCGCGGCTCAATGCTTGCGACTTCACCCACATCTGTGACGAGACCCGTGAACATCAAAGCGTCCTTTCGTAACGGATGAGCTGATCCGCGCCCAAAACTTTGCTGCCGGCAAGCCGGTAGACCGTCTCGCCGGATAATTTGAGCCGCGCGTTTGCGTCAAGCGATAAGAGCCCGGCATGCCCCAGACGCGTCTGGCTGGTGAGAAGGATCACCTCATCGGCCAAATCCGCCGCGATCAAAGCCGCACCGAGACGCGGCCCGCCTTCACAAAAGACACGCGTGATGCCGCGCGCGGCAAGCAAAGCCAGCGCCGCATTGAGATCGGCATGGCCCGCTGCATCGCAAGGCACGGTGACAACTTCAATATGATTTGCCGCGAGAGCGTCACGCGCTTCTTGAGACGCCCCCTCCCCTGCGATCACAAGAGTGGGCACGGCCGCAGCTGTCGCGGCGAGCTGTGACGCGGGCGAAAGCCGCAGCTTCGTATCGAGCACGATACGCAAGGGATTGCGGCCCTCAAGCCCAGGCAGACGCACGGTCAGCAAAGGATCATCAGCAAGCGCGGTGCCGCTGCCAATCAGGATCGCATCATGCGCCGCACGCAGCATATGGACAAAGCCATTAGCCGGTTCACCCGTGATCGCGAGCCTTGGCTCGCCTTCAGCGCCAGCGGCAAAACCGTCCGCTGTTTCGGCGAGCTTCAACGTGATCATCGGGCGGCCCGCCGTGACGCAGAGGATATGCCCGAGATGAAGCCGCCGCGCCTCCTCTTCATGAAACCCAGTCACGACATCGATACCGGCTGCCCGCAGGCGGCGATAACCTTCGCCTGACACTTTCGGATTGGGATCTTCGAGTGCGGAGACAACACGTGTGATGCCAGCTGCGATGATCGCATCCGTGCAAGGCGGGGTCTTTCCATGGTGGTTGCACGGCTCAAGGCTGACATAGAGTGTTGCGCCGCGCGCCAAGGCGCCTGCTTGCTGGAGCGCCAGCACCTCGCCATGCGGCCGGCCGCCCTGCCCCGTCACGCCCCGCCCTACGATGAGCCTATCCTTGACGACCAGTGCGCCAACTGACGGATTGGGCGCCGTGAGACCAAGGTTGCGGCGGCTGAACGCCAATGCCGCCGCCATAAGCCGCGCGTCATCTTCTGCTTGAGTCATGCGGGCCTAAGCCCGTGTAGGTGAACGGCTTTTCATCGTCCGTTCGTCCAATTCCGCTGGCGCCGGATCGCTTGCCAATTCATCGATCAATGTATTGAAATCGCGAGCCTCGCGGAAATTGCGATAGACCGAGGCGAAACGCACGTAAGCAACGCTATCGAGCGAGCGCAGGCCTTCCATCACGAGCTCGCCGATCTTATCGCTCGGAATATCGCTTTCGCCTTGGCTTTCAAGCTGCCGCACAACGCCATTAATCATGCGTTCGACACGATCGCTTTCGACCGGCCTCTTGCGCAGAGCCACCTCGACCGAGCGCATCAGTTTGTCACGATCGAAGGGAACACGGCGGCCGGACTTCTTGAAGACCATCAATTCGCGCAATTGAACGCGCTCGAAAGTCGTGAACCTGCCGCCGCAATCAGGACAGACCCGCCGCCGGCGAATGGAAGACGCGTCTTCTGTCGGCCGCGAGTCTTTCACTTGCGTTTCGAGACTGCCGCAATAAGGGCACCGCATGAAAGTCCTGACTTGAATCTAAGCGAGCAACCCGCTCAGTAGATCGGGAAACGCTGCGTCAGCGAGGCGACATCTTCACGGATCTTGGCCTCGACAGCGCCATTGTTTTCCTCGCCATTCTTGGCAAGGCCTTCAAGCGTTTCGACGATCAATTCGCCAACCTTTTTGAACTCCGCGATACCGAAACCGCGCGAGGTCGCGGCCGGTGCGCCGAGCCGGATACCCGAGGTAACCATCGGGCTCGCGGTATCGAAAGGAACGCCATTCTTATTGCACGTGATATGCGCGCGGCCGAGTGAGGCTTCCGCCGCTTTGCCAGTCAGCCCCTTTGGACGCAGATCGACCAGCATCAGATGATTGTCGGTGCCTTTCGAGGCGAGCTCAAAGCCGCCTTCGAGGATAGACCCCGCCAGCGCCTTCGCGTTTTCGACGATCTGCCGGGCGTAAATTTTAAAGCTCGGCTGCAAAGCCTCGCCGAAGGCGACGGCCTTACCGGCGATGACATGCATCAGCGGCCCGCCCTGCAAGCCGGGGAACACGGCCGAGTTGAACTTCTTTGCAAGATCGGCGTCATTTGTGAGGATCAAGCCGCCACGCGGGCCGCGCAACGTCTTATGCGTGGTCGTTGTGACGACATGCGCATGCGGAAGCGGAGATGGATGCACGCCGCCCGCCACCAGACCAGCGAAATGGGCCATATCGACCAGGAAGAAAGCGCCGATCGAATCTGCGATCGCGCGAAACCTTGCGAAGTCCCAGAAGCGCGGATAGGCGGAGCCGCCTGCGATGATCAGCTTCGGCTTATGTTCTTTGGCCAGAGATTCGACGGCATCCATATCGATCAAGTGATCGTCTTGACGGACACCATAAGAAATCGGCTTGAACCATTTGCCCGACACATTCACCGGAGAGCCGTGGGTCAAATGACCGCCAGCCGCCAGGTCGAGACCCATAAAGGTGTCGCCCGGCTGAAGCAGCGCGAGAAACACGGCCTGGTTGGCCTGGCTGCCAGAATTCGGCTGCACATTGGCAAATTTGCAGTCGAACAGGCGGCAAACGCGTTCGATCGCCAAATTCTCTGCGATATCGACAAATTGGCAGCCGCCATAATAACGCCGCCCAGGATAGCCCTCGGCGTATTTGTTCGTCAGAACCGAGCCTTGGGCTTCGAGCACCGCGCGAGAAACAATGTTTTCAGAGGCGATGAGCTCGATTTCATCGCGCTGCCTGCCAAGCTCCTTGGCGACCGCGGCGGCGACCTCAGGATCTGCTTCAGCGAGACTGGCAGCGAAAAAGGAATTCGATGCGGGCCTGTTTTCGGCAGCGGACTGGGTCATGAAGGGAAACTCCTCGGAACGGATGGCAGGTGTAAGGATGGCTCGCTAAGCCTTTGCTTCTTCGCGGGATTTGGCATGAAAAGTCAGAGACTTTCCGGCCGCTTCCGAAGAAGCACTATTTTAGCGCGAATCCGTACTAAAAGACAGTTGACTTTGCCCATACCACGCTTGTTCCAGCACGGAAAGGCGGCATTGGAGCGTTTCGATGGTATTGATTATGCCTAAGGCGGCTAGCTTTGCCTCCGCCGGTGGCAATGAGGTGTATAGCACCCGCCGAAAGACCGCGGGGCTCTGCCAATAGGCAGATCCCTCAGGCAAAGACGACGTTCGCGCTTATTGTTCGTCGCGCATCGGCTCCAACGCAGGTTCGCCGCCGCTTCGGGCACTCGGCCCGTTATTAACGGCCTCCTGCTGAACGGGCGGCACCAGCGCCTGTGCGACACCGGTTCCAGCACCAAACCCGTCGCGCTGATAAATATCGTCTCGGAATTGTACCGTGCCGTCTGGCGTGGCCCAAGCCGTTATATAAACCCAGTAAACAGGCACAGGCGTCGCCAATTTCGCATCGACACGGTCGCCCGAGCGGATCACTTCGTCAATATGCGCACGATCCCATCCTGGCGTATCCTTGAGGAGCCAAGTCACATAATCACGGACATTCTGGACGCGAATGCAACCCGACGAAATGAAACGGAAATCGTCGCCAAATACGCCGCGTTCGGGCGTATCGTGCATGTAGACGCCATAAGGATTGTTGATATTGATGCGCACGACGCCCAGCGCATTGACGTCGCCGCCGGTATCCTGCCGGAAGCGGTAATTGACGGCGTCCATCGAGTTCCAATTGACCGAGTTCGGAGGAACCTCGACGTTTTCTTTATTGAAGACGCGGATCTTATGCTCGGTCAGATAATTTGGATTGGCCTGCATCCTTGGGATCAGATCCTTGCGGATGATTGAGACCGGCACCGTCCAAAACGGATTGAAATTAATGTCGATCGCCTTGGTCATCATGACCGGCGACTGGCGGTCGATCTTTCCCACTCCGGCGATGTGATGTGTCGCAACCACACCATTTTCGACAGTTTCGACGGCAGCGGCTGGAATATTCGCCATGACGAAGCGTTCGCCGAGATTGCCGGAATAAGAGCGCAGCCGCACGAGGTTGATTTCAAGCTGTTGGAGCCGCACATCGGCGGTGATGTTCAAAGCTGCGAACGTATCTTGCGACACGATTCCGTTCTCGTTGATACCGTGGCGGGCTTGAAAATGCCGGACACCGGCATCGACATAAGAATCGAAGATCGGCGAATTGCCAGCGGAGGGATCGAGATCGCCTGACACGATCAGGCGTTTCCGGAGAGCCACAACGGCTGGACCGCTGGCTCCAAGCTTGAGCGTATGCGCAGCCGGGACCATCCCCCAGCCCCCGCTGGCAACGATCTGTTTATAATGTTCGATCGCTTGTTCCGTCGCTTCCAAAGTTTGCGGGGACAGAACCGGCGTATTCGAACGTGTTACCGCGAGATGCGCATCGGTATCATAGTGCTGCGCCCATTCGGCTTGTGAATCAAAATGCTGCGCCAAAGCGCCTGTCGAAGAGCCCAAAACTCCAAAGGCTACGGAAAAGCCGGCCCATGCTAAGCCATTTGCCTTGAAGGACGAATGTAAAGGTCTTGCCACCTTGAAGCTCCAAATCCTGACCGGACAGCGCAACAACTTTGGGCCGCGGTGCCCTAGCGATTTCCCGGAAGCGCTGCCATTCACCCGCATAATGCTTCGCGGAGAAAACAGCCAGCCTCAACTAAGCATCGTCGATAGTTAACAAGGCGGAAATAGCACGGCGAATTTGTGGCGTCAGGTTCAGGTTATGAATTCTAAGGCGAGAGATAGGTACTTATGGATCAAAATACCGCAGTTGTGATCCCTCCCGGCCAATCCTCCAACATACTGCCGGATCATCCTCATTTAGGCGATTTTGTTCGAATCAAAGCCGGTAACGAATCTGATCGGTCCAGAAGCGTTCAAGACGCACCAAAGACTGGTTGAGCTTGGCAAATTCATCCGGCGAAATGCCGCCGATTTGCTCGACCGTGGTTGCGTGTTTATCGTAAAGCATAGCCACGATATTGTGGACGTCCCTGCCCTTGTCGGTCAGGCTAATGCGGACCGAGCGGCGATCCAAGCGCGAACGGGAATGGTGGAGAAAACCCATCTCCACGAGCTTCTTGACGTTATAAGAAACATTCGAGCCGAGATAATAGCCGCGCGTGCGCAGCTCTCCAGCGGTCAGCTCCTTGTCTCCGATGTTATAAAGGAGCAAAGCCTGCACCGAATTGATGTCGCTGCGGCCGCGCCGGTCGAATTCATCTTTAATGACGTCCAGCAGACGCCGGTGAAGACGCTCAACCAGCGTCAAGGCTTCGAGATAGACGGGGCGAACTTCACCAATGCGTTCCGCGCGAACCTGCGAGGCATCAACTTTAAGAGCATTATTCATTGACCCAACCCTCACTCTTGCGTCGCCGATCCATTTGTCCGGCCTTTAATGATGACAGCTATAAGGTAAGGGGAATGAAGACGAGTTTAAGTAACAACCTGAATCATAAGTTTATATTTTTAAGTGAATCAGAGGTGAATTCAAAGGTTTCTTTACGATGAACATCCGTTAAATTCTAATATATCCATTTTTAATCATGACGAATGAGGATAAGTAAAACAAGTAATAACCTTTAAAGCATCATCAAAGCCCTGGTAAAGGACGTCTAAACTGTCCGGTTGAGTGCCCGGCTTTCCAAGTCAGCACAAAATAGATCGAAATAAGAATAAAATCCGACACGGCAATGAGTTGTTCAGCCGCGAAGAAATGCTGGATCGCGACAGCGACGAAAATTTGAGATACCGCCGCCAGAAGCCAAAGAACGCCTCCCCAAGGAGTCGCAAGCCACAGGCCCACGGCGGCGACGAGATCAAGCACCCCGAAAAAAATGACAGCTGCCGTCACGCTTGGAGATGTAGAATCGAACAAGGGGGTCGCAGCGGTCAAGACTTTGATCCATTGGTTGAGGCCCTGAACGATCCACAGCCCCGCTAAGAGGCGCATGAAAACAACCAGCACAAATCCCCATCGCATGGCTTCACGCTCAGCATGGCCCTTCTCACCAATGCGAATGGCTGCGCCGAATTCCCCCGCGCCTTCTGGACGTCCGAACGAATGCGGGGCGTTCATGAATAGAGCATTTGAAGTATCATGCGGCACAATCTGCGGCGCTCAGGCCTTAATGTCCAGTTCGCCCTCGGACATCGGCGAGAAATAAGGGTCGATATCAGTGCCTTTGACGGCATCGATTTCCGCCGGCGTCCATTTCGGCTGATGATCCTTGTCAATGATCGCCGCGCGGACGCCTTCATAGAAGTCAGCGCTCTTCATCAAGTGAGTCATGAGGCGGTATTCGAGCTTGATGACTTCATCCTGATCCAGCTTGGGACCGATCTGCATCAGCCGCAAAGCAATGGCTAGAGCCGTCGGGGAATTGCGCGCAATCGCGTCATAAGTCTGCGTGGCGAAGTCCATGCCCGCATAACCTGCTTCATCAATTTCTCCGAGGATCGCATCGACCGTCAACGGCGCGAAGCAAAGGTTGATGAAATTGGCATATTCCAAAATCTTCGACGTCGGCGGCGGATCTGCCCGCAAAGCCGCGATGGCAGCGTCAGGTGTTTCTCCATCGATCAGCTTCTGCGTCAGCTCGGCAAATTTCGCAGATGGCAGGTAAGCATGGACGAGTCCAATCCCGACGGCATCGGCTGGGTTTGCCCGCGCCGCGGTCAGCGCCAAGTAAGTTCCTGCATTTCCTGGGAGGCGCGACAGAAAATAAGTGGCGCCGACATCTGGGAAGAGACCAATGGCCACCTCCGGCATGGCAAAACTGAACTTGTCGCCCGCGACACGGTGTGAGCAGTGCATCGCGAGACCCGCGCCGCCGCCCATGATAATACCGTCGATCAAGGCGACGATCGGCTTTGGATAAAGCCGCAGGCGCCGGTTGAGAAGATATTCCTCGCGATAGAAAGTGAGCTGCTCTTCATATTGCCCGGCCTTGCCAAGCTCATAGAGGCGCTTGATGTCGCCGCCTGCGCAAAAGGCTTTGTCACCCGCTCCGCGAAGCACGATATGTTTAACGGCGGGATCCTTTTCCCAGTCGGTCAATGCCGCGTCGATGGCACGGGTCATCCCATTATTGACCGCGTTCAAAGCCTGGGGCCGATTGAGCGTGAGCAAGCCGCACGCGCCTTGCTTTTCTGTGAGAAGATCTAAATCGGTCATCGCGCCTTACGTCTTTGAATAAGCGTTTGGCCCGGGCCCGCCAGAAGAGGCCGCCAGGAGGAGACCGCTTGCAGCGCCAAACCAACGCGGTTGGGCTTAGACCGATGCGCCGCCTTGCGTCAACGCGGCTGAATGGCTGCCCGGCCCAGGTAAACCACTTAAACTCACATCCTATTTCATTTTTTTCGGGCCGGCATGCTAGATAAATCTGGATAATCGGGAGAATCCTATGGCCACACCCTTGCGTCCAAAAGGCGATCTGACGCCGCTCGCTGAAGCGAAAGCAGGCTATGAACCGCTGGGCCTGACACATCGGCTGCGCCGCAACCGTAAGGCCGAATGGGCGCGCAAGCTCGTCCGGGAAAATGTGCTGACGGCAGGCGATCTCATCTGGCCGATCTTCATCATCGAGGGCAAAGGCAAGCGCGAACCCATTTCGTCCATGCCTTTGGTCGAGCGGCTCAGCCTCGATGAGGCGGTCCGCGCCGCAGCCGAGGCAGCCGAACTCGGCATCCCTGCCATTGCGCTTTTTCCTTACACTGACCCTGGCTTGCGCGACCCGCGCGGCACGGAAGCACTCAATCCGCAAAATCTCGTCTGCCAGGCCTGCGCCGCGATCAAAAAAGAAATCCCTGATATCGGTCTCATCACCGATATCGCGCTCGATCCTTATACAAGTCACGGCCATGACGGCGTGATGCAAGGCGATGAGATCGTAAATGATGAAACCGTCGCGATCCTCGTCGCGCAGGCCTTGAATCAAGCCCGCGCCGGAGCCGATATCATCGCGCCCTCCGACATGATGGATGGCCGCGTCGGCGCCATCCGCGCGGGCCTCGATTCTGAAGGCTTCGAGATGGTCCAGATCATGGCTTATGCTGCGAAATATGCCTCGGCCTTTTATGGCCCCTTCCGCGATGCGATCGGCACCAGCGCCGCGCTTACCGGCGATAAGCGCACCTATCAGATGGACCCGGCCCATTCAGACGAGGCCATGCGCGAAGTGGCGCAGGATATCGACGAAGGCGCCGATATGGTCATGGTCAAACCCGGCCTACCTTATCTCGACATCATCCGCCGCGTGAAGGACAATTTCTCGATCCCGACCTTCGCTTATCAAGTCTCCGGCGAATATGCGATGATCATGGCCGCGGCTCAGAACGGCTGGCTCGACGGCGACAAAGCGATGGTGGAAAGCCTCATCTCCTTCAAACGCGCGGGCGCCGATGGCGTGCTGACCTATTTCGCGCCAAGGGTTGCGAAGAAGCTGAAGGGGATGGGGTGAGATATATTCAATGAGCCGGAAAGGACGATTCTAGTGTCCGACGTGCTAGAAGAGATGACCGGCGAGAAACTGGACCGCGCTCAAGTCGAGGCCCGTATCGACGACTGGGAGCATCGTGTGATTGAGTTGTTTGCTCAAGTCGGGACATGGTTACCGGACGGCTGGACCGCGGAGGTAAATAGGTACACCCGGATGTTCGAAGAACCGATGCGTGAGGCTCAGGTACCCGAGCGAAAGCTTCCAATACTCGATCTCTTCAAAAATGGTGTGTGCGCTGCGACGATTGAGCCGCGTGGCTTCTGGATCATTGGCGCAAATGGGCGCCTCGATTTTAGAAGTAATGAACTGCACCACCTCATTATCGACGAGGCTAAGAACTTCGAGCCTCCTCAATGGAACATAGTTTCAATGACAGACCGAAGTCACTCCGAACCATTTAATCAATCAGTTTTACAATCTGTTCTTTGACATGCTCTGCGATGCAGGATTTGGCAGCACTCGCCTCTCTCTATTCGGAGTTGGATGCCCATCTAGAAAATCTGCGTTCGCAATTTATCCAGGTGAGCGATCAAATAGCTGTCAACAGAATTGAGATGAAACATAGGCTTAACGATCAAGCCTATTGAGGAGCAGGTTGCATTAGTTCTTGATCGAAATGGCGGACGTAGAAGTCCCTGGGCACGGACACAACAATTATGAATTAAGGAACCAAATTGCCCGCGGAAAACTAAAGCCTAATCGCATCGATGTCATCGCAGTCATTGAAGATATGTATCAAATCCGAAGCGCGCTTGCTATTTAGGAGCCGAAGCGCGTTTGTAAATTATTGGCACGGTCTATCTGCCAGGCGATGAACGTTTGATCCTGTTCAAGACCGATATTTATTGGGCTTGCAAACGCTACGGATTTTTACTGGACTTTACTTACCGAAAATTAGAGTTTGTATGATTTGGATGATGTGTTTTCAAGTTGCAGCCAGATAGCGCTCCTATGCCATCTCAAAAATGTAAAACAGGAAATCATTAACTGTTCATTCCGCGGCAATCATCCCGCAAAATAGGATTTTTTTCATGTTACGGAAAATTTTGCCCTTCGCGGCAGCACTCGTCTTCCTCACATCTCTTCAAAACGCGCAAGCCGCCGAAAACGGTTTCTTCTCCAGCGATAAGACACAACCTGCTGGCGCTGCGCCAACGCTCGCTGATCTTGAAACAGCCGAGAACGCTATCGCAAATTTGTGGTCGCAGCTGCCTTACACCGCGCGGCATGTGATGTTTGTGAGTCATAAAGCCGAGCTGTATGGCGGATACGAGCAGCGCCCATCCAATGTCTTCATACAAGGCGAAAAGCTGCTTACCTATCTGGAGCCGGTTGGATATGGCTGGAAGCCACTCGACGCTGGCATGTTCACGTTTGGCGTGACAACTGATTTCGAGATCCTGACACCCAGCGGCAAAGTGCTCGCCGGGCAGCGGGCCTTTCAGAAAGTTGACCTCGCAAGCCACTACAAGAACCGCGAGTTTTTCGTGAGTCTGACCCTCACGATCGATGGCATCGAACCTGGCGACTACGTGCTCGCCTATACGCTACATGACAATGTCAGCGGGAAATCTACGCGCGTCGAACAGCCTTTTACTATTAAGGTGTCTGGCTGAACGTCGATTTTCATTTCGTCCCGGCTGGGAAAAGCACGCTCATGCAGCCTCATGCAAAGCCGACCGGCAATGTTTGAGATAGGCTTCCTCATGCCGGACAAGCAAAGCCAGTACCGTGTTCCAAAGCCAAGTCGGCGCGGCAAAATCGGCGGTATGCCGGCTTTGTAACTCCTTCATCCACGCCTTACGCGTATCGGGGGTCATTTGACGGCCGTGCGCTTTCCCGACAACGCTGGAAAGATAGCGCGCCGCGGAGACAGCTTCCTTGCGCGTGAACTGCTCGATATCCAGCTTCAAATCTTCAGGCATCAACTCCCGGACGACAATAGGCTTGCCGAGGAAATCTCCCGAAGCCATTCTCTTCCCCAGGTTTGGCGAAAGCGCTTGAGCGCCAGCCACGACGCGCTCGCCAAAATGCGCAGGCATCGCAGATGCGTCTGAAGGAGGTGCCGCGGATAACACAGCTTCCTTAATATCGATCAACGATAGTTTGTCTTTACGCTCACCTGAAATATGCACAATCGCGGCATACCGCATTTTACCAAGTGAACTGCATCCTTTGATCCAATAGGCCGCATCGACCAGTTCGACTCTGGCGCGCTCCGATCTCTTATTGATTGATAGGATCAAACTTTTAACCGGCTGCGAATCCAGGAGCAGGCCGATATTCCATTTTTCCTCATCGGAAACAGCCCAGAACTTATTGCCAAGCGGAATCGAAGGCTTCACGCTAGCGAGGCGCTCTTCTGCGAGGTGCCGCCACTTGCGGCCAAGCGCTTCGCGTTTCACGGTCGCGACAACGGCAGGCTCTTCAACCGGCGTTTGACCATCCGCTGCCAAAAGGCCGGCCTCATAGCCGATCAGCATCTCCTCGATCATACGGGCTGTGACCGTGCCGGGAAGGTTTGAGCCCCGCGCAGCACTCGACAGTGACAGCGCGAGCCGGATGATATCATGCGCGGGATTGCCGATAACTGTCTGATCGAGATCCCTGATTTGGACCTCGACGTTACCCTTCACATCGGCGAGAGGGCCGAGATTTCCGACATGGCAATCGCCGCAAATCCATATGGCCGGACCTTCCGGCATGTGGATCTTGAGGTCACGCAGCCATTCATAATGCTGAACCGTATTGCCGCGCACGAAGGCATGTGGCGACCGGGCCATTTTTTCGGCCTGCCGCGCCAATAGGAACGCCAAACGTTCCTGCTCGTCCTTGAACATAAGCGATAACCCCCTTGCCGTAATGGCTGGCGCTTAACTGAGCAGTACCGTTTTGGTTGCAGCCACGGGGATTTTCCGCCACGCGCCGGTCAGCGGATGGCAACCTATAAAGCAAGCCTCGCGCAAGGTTTAAATAGGTTAATAAATCGTTAACGGAGGCAAAGATGGCAAATAAGGTGCAAAATCGAAACGTCTATGAGCCGCGCGAATTACAAATCCTCAGAACAGCACTTCGCCGTGCGAGCCGTCTCGTTCAAGAAAAATACGGAAATTTCGGCGCGAAATTACCGGCAGTTCAACTGGTGGCAGCGTCGGCGATCTTTGATGTCGCTAAGACGGGCGATTTTGAAACTGAGCATTTGGTGGAAGCCGGAGCTGAATCGGTGCGCGTGTTTCTGAAACGGGCGAGCACCCTCCGCCGGAAGGGCCATCCTTCCCGAGGGCCTTTTGATCGCTAAAAGCTTCGCCGAACTTTCCGCGGATCGGCAAAACGGCGATGAAAGATCAAGCTGGCCTCAGCCTGAAACATGATGCTTTGGGCCTTCCCGAGGCCGCTATCATGGGCATCGCTGGAACAGCGCCAGCTTACAGCATGGCGGCCACAACGGCGACATTGGTCACAGCCACAGGCATTATGGCACCTGCCAGTCTGTTGATTTGCGGTGTGGTCATGTTCGGTGTGGCCTTCGCCTTTCTGCATCTGACGCGGATCGATCCAAACGCCGGTGCTGCCTACATCTGGGTCAAAGTGTATCTGCACCCGGTGCTGGGGTTTTTCGCGGGCTGGACGATGCTCGTCATGTCGGCCCTGTTCATGGTGTCGGGCACTGTGCCCGCCGCGACGGCGGCACTCGGGGTTTTTGCCCCGAGTTTTGTTCGGAGCACGATCGCCGTCACGCTTGTTGCAACGCTTTTCATGATTTTGATCGGGTTGGTCGTGCTTAAAGGCATCAAGACCTCAAGCACTTTTCAGCTCGTGATGACCCTCATCGAAATCGTGATCGTCACGGGGCTCATCATCTGTGCTTTAGCCGTCTCCGCGCCACATCCGGCGCACACCCTGAGCCTCGGCCAGTTTTTCGGACAGGGATTCACGCCCTCGCTCTTCGTATCCGGCGCACTCATCGCTGTCTTCTTCTACGCTGGGTGGGACGTCACCGCCAATCTGAATGAAGAGACGCGCGATCAACGTAAGAGCGGCGGAATCGCATCGGTGCTCGCAATGCTGGCCTTGATGCTCATGTTGATCGGGTTTAGCGCCGCCTCCCTGCTGACGCTCAACGATGATGAGATTCAAAACGCGGGCACCAATATCGTCACCGCTGTCGCCGCCAAGTTTTTACCTGCGCCTTGGAGCTCTCTCGCCGTCATCGCGGTAGTTCTCAGCACAATCGGCACGCTTGAGACCAATGTGCTCCAATTCACGCGCACGCTTTTCGCCATGGCGCGCGATGGCCTATTCCCAAAACGATACGCAAGCGTCCATGCTGTTTATCAAACGCCCTGGGCCTCAACTGTTCTCATCACGGCGATTGGCCTCATACTCCTGCTGCTTTCCTCAACGCTCTCCAGTGTCAGCATGATCATGAAGGATTCCGCGAGTGCGCTCGGATTTCAGATCGCCTTTTATTATGCGCTAAGCTGCGGCGCTTGCGCGTGGTGTTTGCGAAGGCGCTTCCGGTCAGCACCGATCCTTCTGACAGGCATCATCTGGCCCTTGATCAGCGCGATCTTCCTGATCGTGGTCGCCCTCTGGAGCATCCCCGGCTTCGACCGCGTCACATTATGCGTGAGCCTGGGAAGCCTGGTTTTAGGCGCAGTGCCGCTTGCCTTCAGCCGGTGGCGGAGTTGAAGCGTTCAATTCATTCCACATCAAAATCGGCTGGACTTGGGTCAGCCGAGCCTTTGAAGGTGAAGTGCCACCACTCATTCGGCAGATTCTCGAAGCCATGCTTCACCATTAAAGCGACAAGACGATCGCGATTTTTCCGCGCGGCGCTGGTGACATTCGGATCGGCTGTCGCCGATATGTCATCGAACAGATCGAAAGGCGTGCCGAAATCGAGGCCCTCAAACGCAAGATCGACCGCCAGACCCGTCGTATGGGTCGAAGCTTTGGCAATATAGCCGAGATCGAAGAGCGCTCTTTTATCGACACGCGGATAATAGGCCTCTTTCATCTTTTGATCCGCGGCGTCCTCGGCCCAGGCAATAAAAGCTCTCGTCGCAGCGGGCGGGCGGTAGCAATCATAGACGACGAGATTCAGGCCCTCCTTCGCGGCTTCCTCATGCGCCGCCTTCAGCGCCTGCGCGGCCTCGACCCGCAGCCAGCAGCGCGGCGCATGATATCCTGGAACCGGGCGGCCGGTAAAATTCTCCGGACCCGCATAACGCATGTCTTGGACAATATGCGGCGCAACGTCTGAGAGCCGCACGAAGCCTTGCGGCGGCGCGGCCTTCGCACATGCCGCGCCGGCAGCCGTTGCGATTGAGCAGAGGCCCAGCAAAGAAGCAGCGGACAAAGTGAAATCCATCATGAGGGTAAACCTTGGATAATTGGCTATCCTAATGCCGTTTCAATAACATTTAATAGCGGCAACAATCGAGGCGAGCTAAGCTAAGCTTTCGTTTGCAGCGGCTGAAAGGGTGCCGCCGGGCTTCCCGCTCCCGTCCGCCGCCATTTTGGCCTGTCCCAGCGAGGCCTGCGCATTGGCTCCGAACGTGCATAGGCGTAAGAAAGGCTGGACAGTCGAATCCAACCGCAAAATGGCGGGGGCACGGCGCCAACCGAGCAAGAAAGCACTTAAAGCATGACAGACAAAGAAGACTGGGTTGTCTGGAACGGCTCGCTGGGCGTGCTCGATACCGTGGCGATCGGCCTTATTGAGGAAAGCGCGGGCGGCAGAATTGCCTTTCTGGCGGCACCCTATGACATGGTGGGGCCTTTCAGCCTCGATGAGCTTCATGCGCAGGGCCGTGTCGCATTTGGGGCCTGCTTTGTGATGTCCCGTTTGAGATGGCAGGAGGATCAGGTCGAGCTGCGCGCCGAAGGCATCAAAAAGCGCAAGGCCTACCTCTTCCAGCCAGATTTAGACAAAGATCAGGAACATCGCGAAGCCCTGAAACTGCCCTTGGAAGGCGAACTCACAGCGACAGAAATCAAAAACGCATTCCGGCGGCTCGCCAAGACCGCGCATCCGGACGCTGGCGGCAGCAACGAAGATTACCGCCGCATCGCCGAAGCGCGCGACGCGTTGCTCGATCAACTCGAAGACGCCTGATTCGCTTCGGCTAGCTCGTGAGATTCGTTTTAGCCCCCATCTTGTTATGTGACAGACCGGGTGCCACATTTCTGATGCCGGTAAGTGAGTGGAGCGGCAAAATGAGCGATATGAGCGGTTTTTCCAGAACATCCCCCGCCCCTTTCCAATGGCAGATGCAATTGCCTCCAGCGGCCCTGTGGGGCGTACGCTCGCGGCGCATTTTGGCGGTATGCCTGGATTTCATACTGGTTTCGATGCTCGTCGCGGCGCTTTGGTTCGTCCTCATCTTCTTGACGCTTGGACTCGCGCTTTTCGTCCTGCCGCCGCTCTTTCCCTTCATCGCGTTTTTTTACAACGGATTTACGGTCTCAGGCTGGCGCATGGCGACGCCCGGCATGAGAGCGCTCGATCTCGAAATGCGCATGACGGATGGATCCCGCGTTCCCTTTCTTTATGCCGCGGTGCACGCGGTTCTTTTTTACGTCAGCTGGATGTTTCCACCGGTCTTCCTCATCTCGCTTTTCACCACCGATAAGAGATGCTTGCATGACATTTTTTCTGGGATCATTGTAACGCGACGCGCCATGTGATCCGCTCATATGGCTTTGGGAGCTGAAAGCGCTTGACCCGGGAACCCCGCGACGCACCGCAATTTTATCTGACAGCGCCTACGCCTTGCCCTTATTTGCCCGATCAGGAAGAACGTAAGGTCTTCACCCATCTTAT
>Ga0116226_10001977_pt1 | contig 17757 bp, 14 predicted proteins | sample S1TSphfallax_FD_89692 | JGI IMG/M metagenome (GOLD analysis project Ga0116226, IMG submission 89692) | Host-associated microbial communities from peat moss isolated from Minnesota, USA - S1T2_Fa - Sphagnum fallax MG | ecosystem: Host-associated > Plants > Peat moss > Unclassified | place: USA... | reverse complement strand
CGGTGATCAATCTGATCGGACCGTAGATTCCGGCGGCGTGAATCACCCCGTCGAGCGACCCGTTCGCCTCGCCGGCAAGATCCATCGCCCGCGCGACTTGGCTTTCGTCCGTCACGTCGGCCACGATCGACGCCACGGAACCGGCCGGGTCGAGCACTCGAAGCGCTCGTTCGGCGGCCGCCAAATCAGCGCCGCCCCGAGCGCAGATCGTGACGCGCGCACCGGCTCGCAGACACGCTTCCGCAGCCGCATACCCGATGCCCAAGCTGCCGCCGGTAACGAGGACGCTCTTGTCCTGTAAATCGATCGACGGCACATCGATCGCCCCGGAAGGATTCATTATGCGGCCGGACCGGCCCCGAAGAGGCTCTTCGCGGAGTCGGCGCGCATGCGGTCCAATAGAGCGGAAACGATCACGAGTTCGATTTCATGCATTTGAATGAAAGGTTCATCCTCTTGAAGATTTGTGTTGCGGGGCTTTGGCACTGTGGACTCGTTACGGCGGCTTGCGCCGCGACACGACACGATGTCGCCGCGACCGACGTCGATCCTTCGACGATCGCGCTTCTTCATTCCGGCAAGACGCCGATCTTTGAGCCCGGCCTCGACGGCCTGCTTGCGGAGAATGTCGCGGCCGGGCGGCTCTCGTTCGCCGATGCGCATGATGCCGTTGCCGGCAGCGAGGTGCTGTGGCTGACCTACGATACCCCGGTCGGCGACGACGACACGCCCGACATCGCGTTCGTCCGCGCCCGTGCCGACGAGTTGCGCCGGCTCCGGCCGGACGCGCTGCTGCTCATCTCATCGCAAATTCCGAGCGGGTTCTGCGCCGAACTGCAACTGGCGCATCGGGCCGAGTTCGGGCGAGCGCTGCGCATCGCATACTCCCCGGAGAACTTGCGACTCGGCAAAGCCATCGAAACGTTCCTGAACGCCGATCGATTCGTCGTGGGGGTCGACGACGCCGCCGACCGCACGGTCCTCGAAAGCGTGTTTGCCACCTTTGGGCGGCCCATCGTGTGGATGTCGGTGGCCTCCGCCGAGGTCACGAAACACGCCATCAACGGCTTCCTGGCAACGAGTATCTCGTTCATAAACGAGATCGCCGCCATTTGCGAGGCCGGCGGCGCCGATGTCGCGGAGGTCGAGCGCGGACTGCGTACCGATGCGCGGATCGGTCCGCAATCGTACGTCAAGCCGGGACCCGGTTATGCGGGCGGAACGCTTGCACGCGACGTGCGGACGCTCTCGATGCTCGGCGATCGATTCGACTTGCCGCTACCGATGCTGCGGTCGCTCCCGCTCAGCAACGACCGCAATAAAGCCTGGCTTCGGCACGGCCTCGAATCCGCACTCGCGCCGGCCGGAGCGATCGTCGCGATCGCCGGTCTCACGTACAAAGGCGGGACCAATACGCTCCGGCGATCGAGCGCGCTCGAGCTTGCCGCCTGGGTGCTCGGCGCCGGCGGCCGCATCCAAGCCTTCGATCCGGCCGTCGATGCGCGCGATCCCGCGCTTGGAGAAGACATCCGGCTCATGTCGTCGCTGGGCGAGGCGCTCGAAGGAGCGGCGGCCCTCGCGATCGTGAACGAAGTCGCCGGTTTACGCGATCTCGCGGTCGACGCCGTCGTCTCGGCGATGGCCGAGCGCCCGCTGATCCTCGACGCGCCGAGAACGCTGCCCGCCGCTTTCGCGCACGATCCGCGTCTGCGGTATCGCACGATCGGCTTCAAAGCGGCCGAGCCTGCACATCGCTGAAAAAGGTCCGGCGCTTCGGTGCCGCCTAAAAAGTCGAAGAATGAAGATCGCGGTAACCGGCGTGGCGGGTTTCATCGGCAGCAATCTGGCCGATCGGCTACTCGCCGAGGCGTACGACGTCGTCGGCATCGATAATTTGGCCTATGGCGTGCGCGAACAGATTCCCGCAGGCGTCGATTTCCGCTGCGTCGATATTCGCGATCGATCGCTCTCCGAACAGTTCGCCGGCTGCGATGCCGTGTTCCACCTCGCCGCAAAAAATTGCATCTCGGATTGCCAGCTCGATCCGGTCGAGACGAGCGATATCAACGTGACGGGAACGGTGAACGTCTTCGAGAGCGCGCGCCGCGCGGGGGTTCGCAAGGTCGTCTACGCGGAGTCTTCCGCATTGTACGAGGGATCAGCGACCCTTCCGACCCCCGAGTCGGACATCGCTCCGCAGAGTTTCTACGCGGTGAGCAAGCTCGGCGGGATGGCGTTCGCCGAAGGCTACGCGCGCTTCTTCGGCATGCGCATGACCGCGCTGCGCTACTTTTGCGTATACGGCCCGCGGCAAGACTACCGCCGCACCGTGCCGCCGGTGATGAGCGCCTTTATCATGAAGATGCTGCGCGGCGAACGGCCGACCATCTACGGCACGGGGGAGAAGCGGCGGGATTTCATTCACGTCGACGACGTCAACGACTTTCACGTGCAGTGTTTGAGCGATGAGCGAACGGACGGCGGCGTCTTCAATCTGGGCAGCGGCACGAACGACTCCGTACGTGAGATCTATGCGAAGGTCGCGGAGCTGGTCGGGTTTACGGAACCGCCCGTGCTCAAGTCCGATTTGCCGGGTGAAGCGCAGGAGACGCTAGCCGATATCTCCGCCGCCCGGGCGCTCGGCTGGAAACCCAAGACGTCGCTCGAGGACGGCCTGCGCTCGGCACTCGACTATATCCGAGCTCACGTGGTGGCGAGCGAAGAGGTTTCGATCCGATAAGGACGGCCGTCGTGCGCCGAGCGGTAGAGCGCATCGACCATCGTCATGGCGCCGATTCCGTCGGCGGCCGTGCCCAAGAAAGCCGAGCCGGTCGTTACGGCGCTCATGAAGTCACGCCATTCCAGTTCCCACGAGCGATCCGGCTCATCGAAGACGATCTCCGTTAGCGTCGGGATCCCGCCTTCCATCGCGCGATCGGCGATGACGAGCCGCTCGACGCCATAGCTCTTTCCGAGACCCTCGATACAGAGCGAACCGCGCGTCCCATAGATCTCGAGGGAGAACAAATTCTTCCACTGCGTCCAGCTCGTATGAAAGCTGGCGATGGCACCGCTGCCGAAGCGGAAGAGGCCCTGCGCGTTGTCTTCGAGATCGCCGAGCGGCCAAACAGCCGTTTGCAGATAGGCAAACGCCTCGGCCGGTAATCCGGCGAACCAATGCATGAGGTCGGCGATATGGACGCCCTGATCGGTCAATTCGCCGCCCCCCGCCGCTTCGCGGCTGCCGCGCCACTCGCGCTCGTACCCCGGCCGGCCGCCGTGGCCATAGCGCGCCCGCATGTTGATGATCTCGCCGATCCGGCCGCCGGCAAATTCCTCATGCGCGCGCGCGATCGCCGGATGGTAGCGATGATTGAAGCCGATCTTCACGAGCCGCCCGGCTCGCTCGGCGGCCTGCGCGATCGCGCGCGCCTCCGCGAGATTGCGGCCCATCGGCTTCTCGAGCAGCACGTGCTTTCCGGCGTCGAGCGCCGCGATCGCGATCGGTGCCAACAGCATGTTCGGCGTCGCGATGCACACGATATCGACATCGGAGGCCTGAACCACATCGTGCCACGAATCCGAGGCCGTCGCTCCCGCCGGGTTCGCGACGGTCTGCGCGATCTCGAGCGAGGTATCGACCGCCCATCTCAGGCACGAGCGCGAATCGAGCTCGGCCTGCTCGGCACGACGCTTTCCAATGAGGCCGCATCCGACGACGGCGACACGCAAGGGAACGCTCATACGAGCGTACGCTCCGTGCGAGCGAACGCGGCAAGCGCCGGGTCGGCGAGCGTCCGTTCGTAATCGCGGATTGAGTCGATCCACCACAAATGATCGCGCATCCGGTACGCCGCGATGTGGCCGCCGGCCGCGAGAATCGCGGGCAACACGTCGCGGCCGAAGTCGCTGGGGCCGGTCGCGGGGATGAAATCGAAGATCGCCGGCTCGGCGACGAGGATACCCGCGTTGACCCAGTGGCTGAACACGTCGGCCGGCTGCGGCTTCTCGAGAAAGCGCGTAACGCGATCGCGATCGTCGATCCCCACGATGCCGCTCGCCAGCACGTCGTCGCGTTCGTAGAGCGCGAGCGTAGCGAGCGCTGCCGCTTCGCGGTGGCGGGCGACGATGGCAGCGAGCGGGCAATCGGTGAGGTTGTCGCCGTAGACGACGAGCATCGTTCGATCGAGCTCGTCGCGCATCGGAACGAGCGCTCCGGACGTACCCCGCAAAGCTGATTCGTGCGAATACGTGATTTCGGCACCGAAGGCACGGCCGTCGCCGAAATGCGCGCGGATAACGTCCGCATGAAAGTGCGTGTTGATGATGATCCGCTCGATCCCGGCGCGAACCATCGCCCGGACGTTGTATTCGAGGATCGGCCGGCCGAAGACGTCGATCATGGGTTTCGGGACATGCGCCGTGTAGGGCCGAAGACGGCTGCCTTCGCCGGCGGCTAAAATGAAGCCGATCATCGCCGGTCGCGGTTTCTCTTATCTACCAGGAACGTCCCGCCGCGTGCAAAAACGAATACCCGGCAATGAATAACGCGACGATGTCCTATGCCCAGCAGCATCTGGCAGAAACGATCGAAGTCGTTCAAAAACTCGACGCAGGCGCCATCGAACGCGCGGTATCGACCCTCGCGGCGGCGCGCGATCGCGGTGGCCGGCTCTTCATTCTGGGCGTCGGAGGCAGCGCCGCTAACGCTTCCCACGCGGTCAACGACTTTCGCAAGATCTGCGGTTTCGAGGCCTACGCACCGACTGATAACGTCGCTGAACTGACCGCCCGCACGAATGACGACGGCTGGGAAACGGTCTTCGCGTCGTGGCTCGCAACGAGCCGTATCAACGAACGTGACTGCGTTCTCGTCTTTTCGGTCGGCGGCGGCGATCTCGAACGCAATGTGAGCCCGAACCTCGTCTCCGCACTCAAGGCGGCGAAATCCGCCGGCGCGTCGGTGGTGGGGGTCGTCGGCCGCGATGGCGGGTATACGGCGCAAGTCGCCGACGCGGCGGTCATCATTCCGACCGTGAGCACCGTAAATACGACGCCGCATGCTGAGGCGTTCCAAGCGGTCGTCTGGCATCTCTTCGTCTCGCACCCGGCGCTGAAGACGAGCGCGACGAAATGGGAGACCGTGCGCTGAATCGACCCGCGGTCTTCTTGGATCGCGATGGGGTAATCAATGAGGCCGTCGTGCGGGCCGGCAAACCGTACCCGCCCGCCACGGTCGCCGACGTACGGATCGTGCCGCAAGCAAAAGAAGCCCTCGAACGTTTACGGACCGAGGGATTTCTCTTGATCGTCGTCTCGAATCAGCCCGATGTTGGCCGCGGCACGCAAAGCCGCTCCGAAGTCGATGAGATCAATCGGCTTCTCCGCGCTACGCTACCGCTGGACGAGATCGTCATCTGCCCGCACGACGACACTGACGGCTGCGCGTGCCGGAAGCCGAAGCCGGGAATGATTGTGAATGCCGCGCGCATGCACGGGATCGATCTCACCCGTTCGTTCTTGATCGGGGATCGCTGGCGTGACATCGACGCTGGGCGCCGCGCCGGGGTGGCAACGGTGTTCCTCGACTATGGGTACGACGAGCCACAGCCGAACCCGCCGGCCGACTTCACGACGAGCGATCTCCAGGGCGCGGTTTCCTGGATACTGAAAGAAGGGTCCCATGCAATCCAGTAAAGTCGCGTTCGCGGCTCCCGATACCGCGAAGCTCTCGGTCAAGATCTTTGCAGACGGAGCGGATCTCGGCGGCATCAAGTCGCTGCTCGCGAACCCGCTGATCGCCGGCTTCACGACCAACCCGACGCTGATGCGCAAGGCCGGGATCACGGATTACCAGGCCTTCGCGCACGAGGTTCTGGCCGTGATCGGCGATCGGCCGATCTCGTTCGAGGTGTTCGCCGACGACGAGGCCGAGATGGAGCGCCAGGCGCTGGCGATCGCCGGATGGGGCAGCAACATCTACGTCAAGATACCGGTCACGAACACGCACGGTGTCTCCACCGCGCCGCTCGTGGCGAAACTCACCGCGCGCGGCGTCAAGCTCAACGTCACTGCGCTCATGACGGTCGATCAAGTTCGGGAGATCACGGGTGCCCTCGAAGGCGGCGCGCCCGCCTACATCAGCGTGTTCGCCGGACGCATCGCTGATACGGGACGTGACCCGCTGCCGCTCATGACGGAAGCGCTCGATGTCATGCGATCGAATCCGGGGCTCGAATTGATCTGGGCCAGCCCGCGCGAGTTGCTCAATGTGTTTCACGCCGACTCGATCGGCTGTCACATCATCACGGTGACAAACGACGTGCTTGCCAAACTTGCGCTCGTCGGTAAAGACCTCGACGAATATTCGCTCGATACGGTCAAGATGTTTCACCGCGACGCCACCGAGGCGAAGTTCTCAATCTGAGATCAGCGATGACGCTTGCGATTCCGGGCGGCGTTCGCGCTGCCTTCGGTGGCCGTTGGTACCTGCTGCGGCTGCTCGTGGCACGCGATCTCGCCGCGAAATATAAGGGTGCCATCCTCGGCCGGGCCTGGCCGCTCGTCATTCAGCTCTCGCAGCTGCTCGTCTTCACGTATCTCTTCGCGTACATCTTTCATGCCCGCGCGACCGTGCCGGGATTGCCAGCGAGCGCGACGACCTTCGGCATCTGGCTTTTCGCCGGGCTGCTGCCCTGGAACGCATTCGCGGCGTCGATCACGCAAGGCGCGATGACGATTGCCGGCCAGCCGAATCTGATCAAGAAGGTCGTTTTTCCGCTTGCGCTCCTGCCGCTCGTCCCCGTCTGCAGCGCGTTCCTCGAAAGTCTGTTCGGCGTGGTTCCGCTGATCGCCATCGTCATCGCGTGGACGCACGCCGTTCATTCCTCGCTCATGCTCTTACCTGTCGTGATGGGTATCCAGTTGCTGTTCACGAGCGGCATCGCCTACGCCGTCGCCGCGCTCACCGTTTTTTTGCGCGACACGCCGCAAGCGCTGGGACCGCTGATCCTGCTCGGCTTCTACGCAACGCCGATCGTGTATTCGTTTGCGATGGTCCCCACCGCAATCCGCCCCTTCGAGGTCGTTAATCCGATGGCCGCGATCGTCGCGAGCTACCGCGACACGATTTTCAGCGGCACGCCCCATCTTGCGTCGCTCGGTTCGGCAGCAGCCATTTCGGCGATCGTGGCGCTGGCCGGCTTCGCCCTTTTTCGCCGCACGCGCGGCGCCTTCGCCGACGTCCTGTGAAGACGACCGTCATGCGCGCGCAGCGCGTCTCCAAGACCTACCGCCGCTTCACAAATCAATGGCATCGTCTGAATGCCGCGCTCTTCGGCGATCGGACGGGTGAGGACTTCACCGCCCTCGAGCCGCTCGACCTCTCGGTCGCGCGCGGCGAAGCGCTCGGTATCATCGGGCGTAACGGTAGCGGAAAGAGCACGCTGCTAAAAATGATTGCAGGCGTGCTGACGCCGACGACGGGAACAATTGAACGCCACGGGCGGATCTCGGCACTGCTCGAGCTCGGAAGCGGGTTCAACCCGGAATTCACCGGCCGCGAAAACGTGTTCTTCAGCGCGGCCGTCATCGGTATGAGCCAGGCGGAGATCGCGGAGCGCTACGAGAGCATCGCGGCCTTCGCTGAACTGGGCGACTTCATCGATCAGCCGGTCAAGACGTATTCGAGCGGGATGTTCGTGCGGCTCGCGTTCGCGGTCGCGGTCAACGTCGATCCCGACCTGATGATCATCGACGAAGCGCTCGCGGTCGGGGACGTCTACTTCCAGCAGAAGTGCTTCGAGCGGCTACGCGAACTTCGCAGCCGAGGTTCCTCGCTGATCTTCGTTTCGCACGACAGCGGTGCGATCCACCGGCTCTGCGATACGGCCATCCTGCTCGATCGCGGCAAGCTCCTCATGTCGGGTACGCCGAAGAGCGTGATCGCCGCGTATGAGACGCATCTTATCGAAGAACGCGACGCGATTCGGCGGCACGTTCCGGCCGAACTCTTGCAAGGCGTCGAGCGAGATGAGGCCGTGCTCGAGGAAGTCCATGTTGTCCGCGGCGACGGCTCGGTGACGGAGGCCGTCGTCAGCGACGAACGCGTCAGCATTCGCTTCACCCTGCGCTTCCTCGTCGCGCAAGACGATCCGCATGTCGGTTTCAAAATTCGCGACCGCTTCGGCATGGTGCTCTTCGAGACGAACACCTACTGCATGAACGAGGTCATCGGACCGGTCGACGTGGGCGAACGCGTCGCCGTGGACTTCCCATTTCTCGCCTCGCTCGTGCAGGGCGACTATACGATCTCGATCGGGATCGCCAACGGCGGTTTCGGCGAAGGTCTATTCAAGAAGCAACTCGTCTACGCGCACGAAGTCGGGCATTTCAAAGTCCTGCGGAATTTACAGGGAATCATGTGGTCGGGCATCGTGAACTTGCAGCCCGGCGTATACGTTTACCGCAACGCCGATATTCCGGACGTCGGGAAAGCGCTGCTTTGACGGCGCCCGCACCAAACGCATTCCGCGCCGGTGCCGTGCCGGGAGCGCTTCTGCTGATCACGGCGTTTCCGCTGCTGTTGCTCGGATCGGTTCAAGCGCACTTCGCGATCGACTGGACCAATATGTGGTGGATGAGCGGCTACATCGGCGAATTCCTGAAGCTGTATCACCACTTCCCGCGGGTATTCCAAACCACGCAGTACCTTGGGATGGCCTATCCAACGCTCTATGGTGAGCAGGTGTTCCGGATTGCGGGCGCACTGTCGGCGATCACCGGGCCGGACCTTGCGCTTCGGATTGTCGTTTTCGCCGCCGCATTTTTTGCGGTCGTGCTCGTGTACCGCGCAACGCGCATCTTGGGCGGGAGCCGTCCGCTCGGCCTGCTCGCCGCGCTCACGATCAGCTGCTCGACCTACTCGCTGACCGATCTGTACAACCGCGGCGATCTGCCCGAATACATCGCGATCGAATTGGTGACGGGCGCCTTGGCCGCGCTCTTCGCGAGCCTCACGGTCGACGACCTTCGCGAGCGTTGGATCTACCGCCTGACGATCGCCGGCGCTTGGATTCTCGTCTTCGGAACGCACCTGATCAGCGAAGCGTTCGGCGCGATCTTTTTTGCAGCCATCGTCTCCATCGTGCTCGTGCGCGACCATAGAAAATCGGTGCTCGTAACGGTCGGCTGCACCGTTGCCGGGATGGTAGTCGGCGCGCTCTGGCAGGTCTTCGCGTTCGTACAACTGCACGGCTTGATGGCACTGCCGAGAACTCTGACGTTCTACTCTGATTCGATCGATTCCGTGCTCGAGCGGTTCGCGCCGATCCCTTTCGATATTCGCATGCTGCTGCCGACCGCACCGGTGTCGAGCCCGTATCTCGAAGCGCCACTCGATTACGGATTGCTCGCGATCGTCGTGGCCGCGATGTTCTTCGCGCGTAGCCGAACTGCGCTTGCGACGCTCGCGGTCGGTGCGGTCTTCCTCGTTTTTTCCGTGAACGCGCAGGTCTGGCGCCTCGTGCCGTCCGTTCTGCAGTTCGTGCAGTTCGGCTACCGCCTTGTCGCGTACGCCGACATATCGGTCCTCGCCGCCTTTTTCGCCATGGTATGGATCGCTCCCCGAGCGATGGCGCGCGTCGGGCGGACACCGGTCCCCTGGGCTGTCGCCACGGGTGTGATTCTCCTCTGCGCGATCAAGCTGACCCAGGGAGCGGCCGTCGAGCGCCCGGGGCCACCACCGCAGGGCATCGTGACCTACGAAAGCCTGCCCTCCACGTTCTATGGTCCCGCCGCGTACATCGTGGATGTTTCCAAGGCGCCGGCATCGCCGACGCTCGAGACTCCCCCATTGGTTCCAATGCAAACCGTCGGGACTCCGGCGACGCAATCAATGGTGGCGGACAAATCGGGCTTCGTGGACACGCGCATCCTCGCATTTCCGTGGAATGTCATCGTGGTCGACGGGAAGCCCATCCCGAGCGATCGACGGCTGGTTTGGTTCGGTCAACCCACCTACGGAATCCGGCTGCGTCCCGGAAGCCGGCACGATATTTCCACGTATTTTGCGGTACCTCAAGCCGTTGAGGCGGGAATACGTCTCGCCGAAGTCTCGCTCGCGCTCGACTTCGCCGGTATCGCGGTGCTCATCGCGTGGCTCGGGTTCCGGCCGGAACGCCAGGTTCAGGCCGGTGTCGTCGCCGGTACCGCGATCCCGTCGTAGACGGCTTGATATTTCTCGACGATCTTGGGCCACGCATAGGAGCGTTGCACGAACTCGCGGCCGTTTGCGCCCAGAATATCGCCAGGCTGCGCGCGTAAAAGCGGGATCGCGGCACTCATCTCGGCAGCATCGTTGTACCAGAGGCCGGCGTTCGCGCGACGGGATTGACCGACCAGCACGTCGCTCGCCGCGTTGACGAGCGCCGGTCGCCCGACACTCCACACTTCGAGGAGCGAGATCGAGAGTGACTCGAGCGATGAGGGCATGATCAGCATCTCGCTGCCGGCGAGCGCATCGAACTTCGTTTGCTCGTCGACGAATCCGAGCGCGCGCAGATACGGCACGTTCGGGATCGGCATCGCGGCGCGGCCGAGCATCACGAGCAACAGATGATCGGCCCGGTATTTTTTTACGCGGGCGAAATCCTCGAGCAACTGCTCGCAGCCTTTCGAGGGATCGATGCGCCCGACGTAAATCGCGTAGGGATTAGGAATGCCGAAGCGGCGGCGAAAGCGATCACCCTGTGCGTCTTCCGGCATATCGACACCGATCCCGATGATCGGGCCGTCGAATTGGGCGCGGAAGCGGCGCTGCAGAAAATCGCGCTCCTCAGGCGTGCTCAGAACGATTTCGCGCGGCCGGGTGAAGAACTGGTTCCACATCGACAAATGGATCGGCCATTCATCGTGCGCGAACGGCACGAGGACCGCGCGATCCTGCACGAGCGGCAACCCGAAGTACGTGGTCGCGTAGAGATACGTATAGAAGAATACGAGATCGTATTCGCGGCCATGGTCTTCCAGATACCGCAAGAGTGACGTGGAGTAGGGTCCTTGCGCGCGCATCCACGCCTCTTGCTCGGCCAGCGGCGCCGAGTCGAGCCGCGTGACGATGCGCTGGCTCAGCCGGTCGAAATCGTGCCGGCTGCGCGTTTCGTCGACGTCGAAACGCAACACGGGAACGCCTTCGATATCGCCGGGGCCCGCTGCGAATTCGGGTTCCCAGGTCAGATAATCGACCGCGGTCGTCGTCACGATCGTCACATCCCAGTCGACCGCGAGTCGCATCGCAACATCGCGGCAGAGCGTCTCTGCGCCGCCGTTGACCTCTCGGCCGGCGCGCTGGACGACGAGCGCGACGCGCGGCCGGCGACCGATCATGCCAGCGCCTCGATCAGCGCATCGATCCGCCGCTCGCCGGCATCGGGCAAATAATACGTGCGCCGCCGGCGGCCCGCGGCGACGACCCGTTCGCGCAGCCTCGGCGTCCCACACACGGCGTGAATGAGCGCGCCGATCTCCTCGGCCGTGGTCTTCTCGTCGACCATGAGACCGGCTTCGCCGAGGGTTTCCGGAATCGCCGTCGTGCCGAGCGCGACAATCGGCAGCTCGAAGAACATCGCCTCGACGAGCGGAACACAAAAACCCTCGTGTTCGCTGAGCGAGACGAAGACATCGGCGCTGCGGTAGTAGGCCGTCAGTTCGGCCTCATCCACGAGTCCGGTGAACGTGACGGCCTCTTCGAGACGCCGCTCGAACACCGTGCGCATCAAACTCTCGTAATAGCGGTCCGCCGGGTCGTATCGGCCGACGATGCTCAAGTGGGCGTGCGGATCGAGGCATAGGAACGCCTCGAACGCATCGATCAGCTTCGCGATACCCTTGCTCGGCGAAACCCGGCCGACGAAGAGCACGTTCGTGCCGTGAAACCGTCGTGCGAAGACGCGTTGGTCCGGCATGCGATCGAAGCGGCGAAAGTCAACCACGACGGGGATCGTACGCACCGGTGCGTGCGTCATCTCGCGCAGCTCCTCGGCATTGAACTCCGAATCGGCGACGAGCGCGTTGAACCGCGGAAGCAGCGGTGGGGTTTGGGCACGCCCGATATCAAGCAGTTCGGCGAAGCCCGGCGCGTGGGGCGCGAAGAAATGCGCCGGCGTAATATTATGATAGATCAGCGCCTTCGGAACGCCCAGCGCGGCAATCGTCTGGGTCGCCTTGGACGCGATCGAATGATGGTAGATCACCGCGGACGCATCGTCGAACGAACGATCGTAGAACGAGATCGCCTCGCCCGCGACGCGCGGCCCGATGCCCTCGGCGAAAATATCCGAGTCGTAGCCGAGCGTTCGCAGCCGGTTCCGGATGTGGAGCGCGTAATCCGAGATTGCGTCGCCGTACTCGAGCGTCTGGACGAACTGATCGATCCGCTTGCCGCGCTTCCGCGGCGCATCGGCACGGCCGAAGAGCGTCTCGAGCAGATGTGGGATCACGCGCTCCCAGTCGGCATATTCGCGCGCATACGCCTCACCGCGCGCGCCCATCTCGAGGAGCGGTTCGTCCGGCCCGCCCTCGAACGCCGCGAAGACGCGCGACCACTCCTCGGCGGATTCCGCCGCGAAGCCGCCGCCGCTCGCCTCGACCGCGATCGCCGTCGCCAAGCACGCCCGCTGCACCGCGACCGGGCGCCGCTCGAGCCAGGCTTCCATCACGACCCGTGAGTAGCTCTCGTTCAGGCTCGGCTGGACGAGGCCGCGCGCCGCTGCGATGAGCGAACGCTTCGTCTCCGCGCTGACGAAGCCGAGATCGACGATCCCGTTCTCGCGGTCATCGTACGAGCGTTCGCCCGGACCCGCGAGCACGAGCGCGAGCGAACGATCGGAGCCGTTGGCGCGGTACGCATGGAAGGTTTCGATCAGCCAGTCGACGTTCTTGGTCGCATCGCGACGGCCAACGAAGAGCATGTATGGACCCGCGATATCCGGCGGCAGTATGCCGGGCTGCGTTTCCCGCTCGATGCCAAGACCGATCACGGTCATCTTGTGAACGATCCCCGGCCCGTAGAGGCGGAGCGCGAGTTCGGCCTCGCCGGCCGAGTTCATCAAAAGCGATGCCGCGCGATGGAAGATCGCCTCGATCCGCGGAAGCCGCGCGTAGGCTTCGTCATGCAAGCACGGCAAGAGATGGGCGGGACCCGGGTAGGCTTCGATTCCGCGGACGATCACGCCGTAGAGATACGGCAAGAAGATCACCGCATCGTAGCGGCTCGTCGCCTCGACCCGCAGATGGCGCTCGAGCGCGCGCGAATTGATCGAATCGTCAATGAAGGCATTGGTCTGCGGCGCGCGCAGCCCGAGTTCGCGCCAGTTAGCCGGATCGAGAGCGAGCAGATCCGCGTTGATCGCATCGAACGCCGCGCGATCGCGCGGGTCGACGGCGAAGCGCGCGACCGTGTAGCCGCAGTCGCGCGTCTCGCCCTCAGCGTAAAACGGTTCGTCCCAGGCGGAGAGAAACGCGCGCGAGGTCGTGGTGAGAATCGTTACCTCGCACGTTTGCGCCAAGCGCGCCGCGAGTTCGCGCGCGACCGTTTCGGCGCCGCCGACGGCATCGTCGCCGTACCACGGCGTGACGATGGCGATGTGGCGCATCAGCTCCGCGGCGCGCGAGCGACGAGCGCGTAATCGAGCGGATGAGAAAAGACGGCGTTGAGCCGTACGGAGAGATCGTCGTCACCCGGAAAGAGCGGGTGCTCGGGCGGATGCAGTTCGAGCACCTCGCAGCCGCTGAAGCCGACTCCCTCGAGCAGCGCCTGTAAAAGCTCGCGCGGCACCGGATGCAGGTGCGTCGGATCGAGGTAGAAGGTTTGGGAGGCGACGACGAGATTGCGCGGATCGGGCGTCTCGAATATGACGACTCCGCCCGGCACGAGCACACGGAGCGATTCGCGCAGCGTATCGACCAGGTATTCGAACGGCAGATGCTCGACGACGTGGAACGCGGTGATCGCGCCCAGCGAAGCGGCGGCGCGCGAACGCAGCACCGCGAGCAAATCACTCGTCTCGACAGCGAGGCCTTGCACACGGCACTCTTCGGCCAAGATCCGGTTCGTCTCGACACCGAAGGCAGCGATCTTTTCTTCCTGGAGACGCGCCAGCCATTCGCCGCGCCCCGGGCCCGCGTCGAGCAGCGGCGACTTCTTCTGCACCGTCTTGGCCGCGCGCACGATCGGCAGATAGATCGCGAGCCGTTCGTCGATGTCCACGCGCGAACCGCGAAAGCGATCCGCGATCATCGCATGGACGGCATCGTCCGCCTCCGGCACCGCCGCCGGGGCGGCGGGCAACGGCCGAGCCGGAGCGAGCATCTCCGAACGCAAGACGGCAAGCGAACGCAGCAGCGACTCCTGCGTTTCGCCGATTTTCTTCTCGAGTTCGCGCGCGGAATCGACGATCTGCAAGCGCACTTCGGCGCGAGGCGCGAGATGACTCGCGAGGCTGCCGATCGTCTCCTCGGCCGAATCAACGCGCCGGTGTGCAAATTCCGTGCGTTCGTGAACGCCCTCGAGCCGCGCGGCGAGCCCCGGCAATGCCGAGACGGCACGAGCACGCACCTGATCGGCTTCGACGAGCGCCGTCAGGCGTGCGCTGATCGCGTGAATATCGGCTTCCGCCGAGTCGACGCGCTCGTGGGCAAAGTTCACCCGAGAATCCGTCTGCGCGAGCCGGTCATTCTGTTCGCCGATGGACCGGACCGCCTCGTCGACCGCAAGCCGCGTATGGTGGTGGGCGAAATTGAGTCCTTCGAGCTGCGATTTGAACTCATCGATCGCACCGCGAAATTCGCGGAACGATTCGATGCGGTAGCGTTCGAGGCCGTGCAGGTCCTCAATCGAACGCGCGACCGATTCGCCGATCGTGATCTGCATCGCGAGCAGTTCGCGCGTAGCCGATGTGAGGTTGGCGTTGTACTCCCGCTGCCGCTTGAAGAGATAATTCAGCACGCGCGTGATGAAGCGGCCCAGTGGACCGAACGGCCGCAGGCGGGGCGGAACGTCGATACGGAGATTCGCGTTGTCGGCGCCCGCGAGCAGGTTCGCGACCACCTGGTGCCGGTCGAGGGAGCGCGCGAGCCGCACATCGTCGAGGTTGCGCGGTTCGCCGCGCCGGAACTCGATCGCACCGCTCGAGCGCAGTTGCTCGGCTTCGGCACGGACGCGCTGCATGAGGACGTCGACGTCGATCGCCGGATTGTTGTTGAGAATCATCGTTTTGACGGGCGCGGGACTGGTGCCGCGACGGGATCCAGCAACTGGAGCGCGTCGAGCATGTTGGCCGTCACCGTAGAAGGCCCGTACCGCGTGCGTATGCGGCGTCCCTCCGTGATCGCCGCTCGGCGCAGGTTTGGATCCGTGGCCACCACCTTGAGCAGCGCCGCGATTTCGCGCGGCACGCGCGACTCCATCACGAAGCCGCATGGCTCGACCGTCTCGCGCACGATCGGATCGTCGAATGCAACGACCGGCACGTCGAACCAGAGCGGTTCGATGGCGCGCGCGACGTCCGGTAACGGTGACCCGAGCGCACACGCGAGGGCCGCGGCGCGCCGCGCCGCATAGCGGCCCGACCGCTCCCCATCGAGCAGCACGAGGGCATCGTGCAGATCGAGCTCGCGGCTGTCGCGCTCGAGCGCGGCAAGCGCATCGGCGTCGCAGTCGGCGCGCTCGACGATCAGCCGCGCGTCGCCCGTCGTTCGCACGAGCGCAACGAACGTCTCGATCAAGCGCTGCGCATCCTCGAGGCCGAGCGGCGCGATCGAAAGCAGCGTCACGCGACCGTCGTCGAACGGATTCCGGTCGAGGCGGATCCCCGCCCAGCCCCCCGGATCGACGACCTGCGGCAGCAAACGCGCGGCGATCCCGCGCTCGGCCAACCCGTGCAGCGCCGAAACGTTCGCCGCGAACAGCGGCGGCACGCGTTCCGGAACGATCGCATCCGCGACGTGAACGATCATCGCGGCGGGGACGACCGCGGGCGGCTCGCCATGACCGAGATGCACGACGGCGCTTGCGCCGGGCCGGACGATCGGCCCTTCGGCGACCGTCGATGCGACGTCGGCACCGGCATCCCGAAGGGCATCGCCGAGCGCGAGCGCATAGCGCGTGACGGGCCCCTCGCCGAGCGGAACGATCTGATCGATCGCGCGCGCAGCGGCAAGCGTGCCGCTCGCGGCATCGATCGCCTGCAGCGTCCGCACGGCCACAACGTCCCAGGTGCCGTTTTCGAGCGCCGCGGCAAACCCGTGACGGCCGATCGCATCGACCGCGTCGTCCGCGGATTCATCGATCGTGGCCAAGATCCGAACCCAGTCGTCGACGCTCGTCCCCGTCCACCCGCCTTCGGCCTCTTCGACCGCGCGCGCGGTCGCGCGACAGTCGCCATGGACGACGACCGGACGCCGCGCAAACCACGACTCGTAGATCGCGCGCGAAAAACTCTCGTTGGTGCTCGGCTGCACGAGCGCGCGCGCGTACGTCAACAGCGCCGCCTTGACGTCCTCGTTCACGTAGCCGAGGGTGATGACGCCGTCGCGCCCGTGAAACGCCGCGGGCTGCGGCCCGGCCAATACCAGCTGCAGCGACGACCCGACCCGCCGCTCGCGAAAACGCGCGAACGCATCGAGTAAGAAATCGGTGTTCTTCGTGCGGTCTTGGCGGCCCAGATAGAGCACGTACCGCGAGCGGTGCGGGGCGAACGCACCGACCGTCACGGGTGCGCGCGGGGGCGCGACCGGATCGACGGCGTGACCGATCACACTGCTCTTCGCATGCACGGCCGGTCCGAAAATCGTTCCGGCGACTTCGCCCTCACCGTCGGAGTTGAACAGAATGCCGCGCGCGCACGCGAACACGTCGCGCACCGGATCGAGATAGGCGTACGCCTCATCGTGCAAACACGGGATCACGAAGGCGCGGTCGGCGACGAGCGGCACGCCGCCCAGCGTCGTGCCGTACAGATACGGGGTGAAGAGGACGGCCGAATAGTTCGAGCCCTTCTCGCGTAAGAAGGCGAGCAACGCACGGCTCGTGATGTTCTCTCGAGCGAACGTCTGCGTATCGCGTTCGCCCAGCGGCGAGCCGTCGCGGCGCAGCGAAATGCGCGGCAGCGACAACAACTTGCCGTTCGCGCGCGCGAACGCCGCGCGATCGCGCGAATCCACCTTGAAACGCCGCACGATGAGATTGTCGACGACACTCGTCCCGGCGCGATGGTAGTTCGCGCCCCAGTCGTCGTGGAACGAGCGGCAGGTCGTCGTCAGCACTTCCACGAGCGCCCCGGTTCGCGCGAGCGCATGCGAGAGATCCCACGCCAAGCGCTCCGCGCCCCCGCTGAGATCGCGCCCGTACCAGGGCGTGACGAACGCGATCCGGCGGCGCGCCTCAGTCCGGTGCATTGCGGCGGGCCATTCGTTCGGCGCGCAACGCGGCGCGCTCCGATTCCAGTTGCGCCTCGAGCCGGTCGATCCGTTCGATCAACCCGTCGACCAGCGCGATCGTCTCGCGCTGCGCGCGGATGAGGTGCGCGTTGACCTCGTATTGATCGCGAAACGCCAGACTCAAGACGCGCAGTACGAAGCGCTGCAGCGCCGGGCTGACGTGCACCGGAAAGAGGCGGATTTCGGCGGGCCACACGGTCCGGGGCGTCGAGCGCTCTTCCGCGCGCTCGAGCGCGTTTTCGATCGTCCGAACGTGAACGG
>Ga0116226_10001976_pt1 | contig 17759 bp, 9 predicted proteins | sample S1TSphfallax_FD_89692 | JGI IMG/M metagenome (GOLD analysis project Ga0116226, IMG submission 89692) | Host-associated microbial communities from peat moss isolated from Minnesota, USA - S1T2_Fa - Sphagnum fallax MG | ecosystem: Host-associated > Plants > Peat moss > Unclassified | place: USA... | reverse complement strand
GGCAGAGCGTCGGGCTTATATGCTGGACGATGCCAGACCCAGCCGCATAATCACGAACACAATCCTTGGCGCACGATTGCCGGGTAATGTGCCGCGCCTACATCTGGATGGTAGCGATAGCTTCGCCTCATCTGCTACATTACTATGCACCGCCCCCAGCGACACGGACCGTTCGGAACCGCTGAAGCTGGGACACCCCGCCTACATTATCTATACATCTGGCTCGACAGGTCGGCCTAAAGGCGTCGTGGTCACGCATCGCGGCATTGCCAGCCTGGCCGAAAGCCAGATTGATCGCTTCCAGGTAACACCAGAATCACGCATATTGCAATTTGCTTCGATCAATTTCGACGCCGCCTTTTCAGAAATCTGCCTTGCGCTTTTATCAGGTGCGCGTCTGGTTTTGGCACAACAAAGTTGCTTGCTGCCGGGGGAACCCTTAACTACCTTAATCAACGGAACCGGTATTACCCATATCACGCTACCGCCTTCGATGCTGCCAGAGATGTCACCTGATGCATTACCTACCTTATCGACATTGATCGTCGCGGGAGAATCATGCCCACCACATCTGATTGAACGCTGGTCTTCAACGCATCGCATGATCAATGCTTATGGTCCGACCGAGACCACTGTCTGTGCAACGATGAGTGATGCACTAATCGGTGCAGTGATTGCTCCACTAGGGCAAGCGATACCGGATACGCAAGTCTTCGTGCTCGATGAAGCATTAAACGAATGTGCATTGAATGTGGCGGGAGAATTGTTTATCGCAGGCTCAGGTCTCGCGCGCGGGTATCTGGGTCGTGCCGATTTGACTGCGGAACGCTTCCTGCCAAATCCATATGGACTCCCCGGTAGTCGGATGTATCGCACTGGCGATCTCGCATGCAGACAAGCGAATGGGGAATTGCATTTTCTTGGCCGCATCGATCATCAGGTGAAGGTGCGCGGTTTCCGCATCGAACTCGGCGAAATTGAAGCCGCGTTGATTTCACATGTCGGAGTTAGACAAGCCAGCGTGTTGGCACGTACAGATCAGCACGGACAACAAATGCTGATCGGCTACATGGTCATCCAACCAGGCCACGACGTCGATGGCAATGCGCTACGCGAGTACCTCGCTGCGCAATTACCGGACTATATGGTGCCAGCAGCCATCATCACACTCGATGCCCTACCCCTGACACCGAATGGGAAACTTGATCGTGACGCCATGCCACTACCAGATTTCAATGCTGGCATGAGCAAACCGCGTAATATCGAAGAGGCCCAAATTGCCGAACTATTCATCGACATTCTCGGCATTGAACATTGCAGCATCGATGATAGCTTTTTCGATCTCGGCGGTCATTCGTTAAGTGCGAAAAGATTAATCAGCCGTTTGCGCAAAGTCTTCGGACTCAAGCTGGAGCTGGATGATGTATTCGATACGCCAACGGTTACAGGCTTGGCTGCAAGGCTAACACATACCGCTGAAAACGATATCACCCACACGACCATAGAGAAAGCACCACGCAACGTGCCATTGATGCTGTCGTTCGCACAGCAACGTTTGTGGTTTCTCGATCAACTACAGCCGGGCAATCCGTTCTACAACATGCCAGGCGAAGTCCAGCTAACCGGGAGATTACATGTCGATGTGCTGCATGCAGCAATAAATAGTGTTATAGAGCGACACGAATCCCTACGCACCAGTTTTGTCGTTCTCGACGACACACCGCATCAGGTCATTGCCGACGATATGACCATTGGCCTGCCTTTCATTGATTTAAGCAATCTGCCACCTGCCGAAAGGGATGCAAAGGTAAGTTGGCTCGCGCAAGACGAGAAACAAACGGCCTTCGATTTGTCCACAGGGCCATTGATACGCGCAAAGCTATTGCGCCTTGAAACAGAAAAACATCTGCTGCTGATCACAATACAGCATGCCGTCGCTGATGGCTGGTCAATGGCTGTGTTGGTCAATGAAATATCTGTGCTGTACCGCGCCTTATTAAACGACGAGGCCACCCCATTACCCACTCTGCCAATTCAATATGCCGACTACTCGCATTGGCAACACAATTGGCTAACTGGCCCGGTCTTGCAAGCACAACTCGACTATTGGGTGCATAAACTCGCTGGAGCGCCATCGATACTCGCGCTGCCGACCGACAAGCCACGGCCAGCAACCCAGAATTCACGCAGTTGTGCACACGTGTCGATACAAATATCGCAAGCCGTTACCGACTCGACAAAAAGATTTGTCAGTGAACACAACGCAACGCTATTCATGGGATTGCTGACCGCTCTTCATGCAACTCTGCTTCGCTGGGGCAATCAAAGCGATCACGTCATCGGCACCGTCATAGCAGGCCGCACACATGAAGTTCTGGAGCAGATGATAGGTTGCTTCATTAATTTCTTACCACTCAGAACGCAGTGTGCATTGGACGATACGCCGGTCAAACTATTGGAACGCGTAGCTACCACTGTTCGGGACGCGTATGCACATCAAGACGCGCCTTTCGAGAAAATTACTGAAGCAGTCAATCCCAAACGCGACCCAGCCTACAACCCTATATTCAATGTCGGCTTTTTGCTGCAGAATTTCCCTGAACCGACACTATGCAGTGATGAATTGACGGCGGAAATGCTACCCGTCACACAGGATACCGCCACCCTGGACTTGCGCATGGTCGCGCAGGAGAACACCCAAGGCATCCTGCTGAGTTGCGAATACAATACCGATCTGTTTGAACAGGAAACGATTGCACGCTTGCTCACTGCATTTCAACAAATGTTAAATGCATGTGCGACGGAGCAGAATACGCCGCTCACGCATTTGCCATTCCCAGATGATCTCGTAGCACATCGTGTACCTTCTGCAGAAACCAAAGCAGCACAACGCATCGTCATCGCTTCAACTTTTACGGCAGAACCAATCGAAGAGGCTGTCGCCTTCTGGATGAAGCAGTTCGACATTCCAACCGCAATTGAGTTCGCGCCATACAACCAAGTGTTCCAAAGTTTGCTTGATCCAGGTAGTGAATTCGCTCGCAATCACGATGGCGTCAACCTGATTCTGCTGCGCATGGAAGATTGGATACGCTATGCCGACACATCAACGACATCCACAGCGCGCTTGGCGCAAATCGAAAAGAATGTGGCAGAACTGCTCACGGCAATCGAGGGCTTTGCACCCAGGTCGCGCGTGCCACTGCTTGTCTTCATCTGTCCCTTGTCTGTTGAACTTGCTGAGCAAAATGGCTATTACGACTTCTTCGCAAAAACCGAGCAACATATTCTGGAGACACTTCACGCGATCAACGGGGTATATCCGATCGCATCATCAGAACAACGACGCCTATATCCAGTCTCCCACGAGGAAGATGCATATGCGAATGAATTAGGCCATATCCCTTACACAGCCGAGATGTTCGCTGCAATCGCAACCCTGCTTGCCCGCAAAATTATCGCATTGCGTACGCGCCCATACAAGGTCGTTGTACTCGACTGCGACAACACTTTATGGCAAGGCGTTTGCGGGGAGGCTGGGCCGCTAGGCGTCGCCATCACACCGGAATTTCAAGCGTTACAGCAATTCATGCTAAAGCAATTCGATGCTGGTATGTTGCTATGCCTTTCGAGCAAGAATGTAGCAGACGATGTCGATGCGGTATTCAGCCAGAACGATAAGATGCTGATCAAGTCCGAACATATCATCGCCAAACGTGTGAACTGGCTACCAAAGTCACAAAGCATCAAGGAAATGGCGAAGGAATTGCAGCTTGGCATAGACAGCTTCATTTTCGTTGACGACAACCCCGTCGAATGTGCTGAAGTGACAGCCAACTGTCCAGGTGTTCTGGTACTGCAACTACCAGAAGACGTAGCACAAATACCCACATTCTTACAACACATCTGGGCTTTTGATCGTCTTACCGTCACGGCAGATGCACAACAGCGCACACGACAGTACCGCGAGAATCAGGAACGGGAAGCTGTACGCGTGAGTGCTACGAGCTTCGAAGAATTTCTGACGTCCCTGCAATTGCGCGTGAATATACAACCGGTGCAGCCATCACAACTGGAACGCGCAGCAGAACTGACGCAACGTACCAATCAATTCAATCTACGCCCTGAACCGCGTCAGGTCGCACAGATACGAGCGCTGGGAACACATTGCCTAGTCGTTGAAACAGCGGATCGATTCGGCGATTATGGTTTAACGGGAGTAGTAATCTATGCGGTCGCTGAGGGTATATTGATCATCGATACCTTCCTCTTGAGTTGCCGCATACTCGGCCGGGGTATTGAACATCAGGTCCTGGCGTATCTTGGAAACATCGCGTTGGAAGCAGGTTGTCGCACTCTCCAAATGCCTTATCGGTCAACGGGTAAAAATCTTCCGATATTGAATTTCCTACGCAGCATAGCGACCGAGAATGCCTCTACTGAATTACCTTGTTTCCAGATTGATGCAACATCAGCCATCGCAATCAAACCCGAGCCTGCCAACGAGCCGGAGGTTACATCAGGTTCGACATCACTACATATAGCTATACCGATCTTGCGTTCTTCGTTGATAAGGGAAATTGCATCCGAATTGCACGATGTCACATTGATTAGCACCCGCATCGCACAGGCATCCTTGTGTGAAACCAAATCGATTGATGATGATGAACATCCGCAAACCCCAACCGAGGAAAGCATCGCGGCCATCTGGGCTTCTGTACTACGTCGCAGCGCGGTCGGCAGACACGAGAACTTCTTTGATCTGGGCGGGCACTCATTGATCGCGGCATTGACGGTATCGAAGCTCCGCACAGAATTCAAGCAGGATATTCCACTATGGGTATTGTTTGAAGCACCCACGGTAGCGACTCTGGCACAGAAAATCGACAATGCCGTTGCACAGTCCGCCAATGGAACCTCAAGTTTGGATGACGGCAGTGGTCATCGTCACTGGGTGCAACTTGATCAAAATCTGTTCAAATTAGACAGCGCCATCGACAGCACACGCAATGTGTTGTTGATTCCCGGTGGAGGTAATGGCGTCGATGTCTATCGCTCCATTGCGCAGGAGATTGCTGCATCCGGGACAAATGTTTATGTCATCCATCATGACGGTGTTGATAACGACGACGAACCGCTATCCAATTTACGGGAAATGGTGGAGAGATATCAAACCCAGATACGCACACATTGTTCGGGGAGCTTTGTCGTCGCTGGGTATTGCATGGGCGGAACCATAGGCTATGAGCTGGCGCTATGCTTGCAAGATAGCAATTTCCACGTAATCGGCATGTCGCTGGTCGATGTGCCACTGCCTAATGCAGATTTGGTCGAGCGTTCTATACGCGTGATAAACCCAGAATTTAACGAGAACAATCACATGCGCGGTTTCTTCCGCGCGGTATGCGGACTGTATTCGCGCGAAAGCATAGCACTGACAGGTGACGACTTCTTGCACATGTCAATGGATCAATGCCTCGATAGATCGCTCAAAGCAATGCAATTGGAATCCGTCACTGACGCTGAGCGTTGGCGGCAGGTCATCCGACAACGCTATCTGGCCGAGCGCGCACACTCAATCGCCATCAACAGCTATTGCGAATCGTACGTAAAGCTAGGCGCACAAGCAAAGCAAACCGACGTTACCCCCATCGCTTGCACATTGACGATACTGGAAAGTGAGGAAATGAACCAGCTTGCACCAATGACAGCAGATGCACTCGCACGTCTCGGTTTCACAGATATAGAAATCGAGCTGATAGCAGGCAAGCATGAGCGCGTTTTGGTCGATCATCACAATCTCGTCGCGAATCACCTGATCGCCCACAATGACAGACACTTTCGCGTTCCGAGCGAAGCCTAGAAGGGAATATTGCAATGCATTCCAATCTCTCCAACGACAGTGGAAAAATCGCATACCTCGATGGTTGGCGCGCTCTGGCAATCATCCTGGTATTGGCTTTCCACTTCCTTGATAAACCATTTTCCTATATCGGCGCATTTGGTGTGTTCCTCTTTTTTGCGCTGTCAGGTTTGTTTATGAGCCAGATGTTATTCATCAGGAAAATGGACTTGCCAACCTTCTTTGTTCGCCGATTCAGTCGCGTGATACCTACCTTCTGGCTATTCACCGCGTGCATGATTATTTACGCGGCAACCCTGCAAGTTATGCGTTACAACACGCCATTGGAAGAAATAGCTTCAACGCTCGTGTTTCTTCGTACCTATCTGCCATCTGATATCAGTATCTGGGCAGGAAAGCTACCCACCGGTCATTTCTGGTCATTGAACGTCGAGGAGCACAGCTATGCTTTCCTGGCGTTAGGCGCACTGTTGTTCAACAAATCTATACGGAAAAATGCATCCCTGATATTTTTGCTGACGAGTACGTTAGCGGTACTTGCGATCAACGTCATCTATCTGATTTCGCCACCGGAGAGTGCGTCCCCTTGGTTCCTTCGCACGGAAGCAGCATCGATGGGTTTGCTGGCATCCGCTACATACACACTGTTTAGAGAACGCAGCAAACTTCAAGCCTTGAAATCCATGCCAGCATGGGCTCCACTATTTACATTCTTTGTCGCAGCCGCACTATTCATCTCAGGCAAGATGCCATTGATATTACTCTCGATGTTTTTTCTTGCATTTACAGTCAATCATCTTGATACAGCTCCTGAATTTTGCAAGCGAATGTTATCCACAAAAGTTATGCGCTGGTTTGGCAGATGCTCATTCTCCATCTACCTATGGCAGCAGCCCTTTTACATGATGATTGAGAGATATCCAGAATATCGTTATCCGTTATTGCTGTCCGCGCTTGCAACTGCGTGTATTTCATTTTACGGTTTTGAAAATCCGATACGCCAGACTATCAATCGCGCTTGGGAAAAGCATACGCAAGCATCAGCACGACATGTCGAAGCATTATCCAATAACTCCAGCATCATCTAAGCAATGCCCAACACCTTCCGCTTACTACGTAACCGCGATTTCTTATTGACTTGGCTTAGCAGCATCGCCGAGGGAACTGCCCTGGCCGTGCTGATGCTATCGACTACCTGGTATGTCGTTGATGTGCTGCAAATGAAGAGCAAGTTGGGCTGGGTCATGATTGCCGGTTCCGTACCCCGTTTGTTGCTGATGACGGCAGGTGGAGCGTTCGCAGATCGCATACAAAAGACGCGCATCATGACATTGACTTTCAGCTTACGCGTCATCATTGTCAGTATTGGAGCTCTACTGTTCTGGCAAGGTGCAATGTCGCTGGTCACTGTACTGATTTCGGGTACGCTCTTCAGCATTATCGATGCATTTTTCTGGCCTGCGCGCGACGCATTAATGCCGTCCATCGTTGATGATATCGATCTGACGAAAGCGAACTCCGTCATGCAAGCCACCAACTGGATCTGCATGACGGTGGCACCAATGCTGGGTGGCACATTGTTATCGCTGCTACCGTTCCAGCATATCTATTTGTTCATCGCTGCATTACTCGCCGCTGGCGCCCTATTGATGTCACAAGTGCGGGAACACCGCATCCCAAGCAACGAACATCAAACGCTATTGCATGACATACGTGAGGGTGTCCGATTCGTAATGAGCCATTCGTCTCTACGCACCCTACTTTTGATTTATGTGGTCGCCAATTCCCTGTTCGTAGGACCCGTCAATCTTGGGCCACCGATTATCGCCAGCGCACACTCAACGATAGGCCCTTCCGGTCTGTCCTACATGTTGAGTGGCTTTGGCCTCGGCATGTTGTGCGGCTTTATGACGATGATGATGTTTCCGCCGACACGCAAGCGGCTGTTCCTGATCCTGGCTGTCATTACCATAGAAGGTGTGCTGTTGGCGATGATAGGACGATCCGCAAACTTATGGCTGCTGGTCATCCTTCAGTTCCTGATGGGCCTATGCATCGCCTGTAACAACGTGCCGATGCTATCGCTACTACAGGAGAAAACCGAACGCAACAAATTGGGCCGCGTGATGAGTTTGGCATCGGTATCATCAATGGGGTTGTCCCCGATTTCGTATGCAATGGTTTCTGCCTTGCTTTCAGCCGGGGTATCGATAGGCATCATCATGCCTGTTCTCGGACTGACAATGAGTTTGATGATGTTACTCATTGGTGCACGTAACAGTTCCGCAGTAACCGCGTGATTGGCAGTTGTAGCAGGGAGATTAGAACGCTCCTAATTTGATATCAAGAAGCTGGCAGTTCATCTATCGCAATCAACAAATAACCAGGGGGAGAATAATGATCAACATCGCAAGTTCCATCCGTCTTTATTCACGGTCAACAATTACAATTACTGCAGTTAGTGTGGCAATGGCACTCGGCTTGAGCAATCAGTCGCAGGCAGATACCACAGCACAGACGACAATCAGCGCGCAAGAACCAAACAATGCGCCAGCTTACATGCATTCGACTTATACAAAGTCATTGAGCGCACCCCGTCCCAATATCAAGCAAAGTGACAATCCGCCGGCCGTATTCAGCTCGCAAACGTATCCAAACGGTCACGGGCAGGAAGGCATCTACCAACAGGGGGGAAGCGTCAGCACGGCCAACAATGCTTTCTTTCAATCTCTTGGCACCAATGGTCGCTCCTGCTTCAGTTGCCATAAACCCGCCAACGGCATGGGGGTAAGCGCCAAGGCGATCCAAAAGCTGTTTATAGAAACTGGCGGTCAAGATCCAATTTTCGCACCGGTCGATGGCTCCAATTGCCCAAGCCATGTTCCTGCCGCAAACACCAGCCCTGCACTACTTGGCGGCGCTATTGGTGGTGGCTTGAATTCTTTTGCCGGTGCGCATTCGCTGCTGCTGAACAAGGGTTTGTTCCGCGTCTTCCTGCCGGTACCGACACAAACCAATGACTTGAGTTCGGTTGGTTTGCCTGCACACGCTACGGAATTCACGATCTCGGTCGTGAGCGATCCCTATGGTTGCAATACCAATCCAAGCTATTCGACTTATACAGACCCAGTCACGCAACAGGTCAGCCAGATCGTGTCGGTATATCGTCGTCCGCGCATGTCATCCAATCTGAAATTTGCATTGACGCCATCGTTGACACTGGGTTTTGGTTATCTGCCCAATAACGACAACGTTACTGGCGCAGCGGTGGTAGATCCCTCCACTGGTTTGCCCATCAGCGGCAATATCATGTGGGATGGTCGTGAGCCAACGTTGCAAAGTCAGGCGTTGGATGCAACGCTGACCCACGCGCAAGCGACAACACCGCCAACAGCCGCACAGATCGCACAAATCGTCGCGTTCGAATCGAACACTTTCGCTGCACAATCATCGTCTTATGTCGCGGGCGACCTGACCGGTGCCGATGGCAGCACTGCTTCCGGCGGACCGCAGAATATGTCAACGCAAGCTTTCACGTTGGGGGCTTACTCGAACTTCACTGCATGGAACGCGCCGGTTAATACGTCGGCATCAGCACAAAATCAAAAGCGCGCGTCAATTGCTCGCGGCCAGGTATTGTTCAATACCTTTACCTTCCCAACTGCGAATGTTGCAGGGTTCAACAATGGCGGCATCCTGGTCGCAGCACCAGAACCTAGCACGTGCTCGTCCTGTCACATCGCACAGGCTGGTACAGCGATACTGCCGCGCAACCAGATGTCTATCGGCACAGGCGGACAATCGCAGAAATTCGGCGGCCCTGCACCATCAAGCGATCTGCCGATTTTCAAGCTGACATGCAAAGCACCATACACAACACCATTCGATGGCAACGTCGTGTTGACGAACGATCCCGGCATGGCACTGATCACAGGGCGCTGTGCCGACATCGGTCGCAAGTCTGTACCGCAAATTCGTGCAATGGCTTCACGTGCCCCCTACTTCAGCGACGGTTCGGCAGCAACGGTGCGTGATGTGGTCGAGTTTTATAACAAGCGCTTTTCGATCAATTTCACCGAGCAGCAAAAGCAGGATTTAGTCAGTTTCCTCGAAGCGTTGTAGGCTATCGTTCCCTATTCCAGAAATCATACTGGCACAATCAATAGCAGGTTTTACAGGCCCATTTGTGGGCCTGTATTGCTTTAAATTCCCCATCGCACAGTTACGATTCCGATTGTTAACTATGCCTAATGAGACATGGCTTTCCTCATGCTGGCGCTCTACGCGTCGAAAAACCAGACCCTGTTGGTGAAGCGGTATCGCTGCAAGATGAGAGGAAAAAAGCCGGATTCACAGATGAATAATTTGCAAAGCTGAAGGAAGCGCAAGGCAACTCCGATGGCTTGGTGAAGGCCGAAATAATCGCGATGAATGCGGTTAAGGGCTTATATGATAATGGCACCGGCCACTTCACCAAGAAAGATGCCCCAAATTTGGAAATGGCACGCAATCCTGTTCATGATGCCAATTATCACAAGGCGAAAACCGAGATCATGAAACCGCTGAATGAATTTCTGGAATTACTCGACAACCGTACAGCGCAGACTGTCGCGGTAGCGGAACAAGCCGGGCGGCGGCTTATGCGCAATCTGGCGCAACGTTCAGCCAGTGCAGCGAAGGAAATCAAGGAAGTGATTGGTGACTCCGTCGATAAGGTTGATGCAGGCAGCAGATTGGTCGATGAAGCCGGTGCGACGATGAGCCAGATCGTCACTTCGGTGAAGCAGGTAGCCGATATCATGAGCGAAATCGCCGCCGCCAGCCACGAACAAAGCGACGGCATCTCGCAAGTGAATCAAGCGATCACGCAAATGGATGAGGCCACACAGCAGAATTCCGCGCTGGTCGAACAAGCTGCCGCTGCTGCGCAAAGCCTGCAGGATCAAGCAGCAGAACTGGCTCGCGCGGTTGCGGTATTCAAATTGATGCCCGGTGACGCTGCGGCATCCCAGCCCGGTTTTTCCTCAGTACCACGCGTGCCGCAAACTGCCACCAAACCAATTGCAAAAGCACATGTCGCTAAAGCGCCTCTTAAGGCTATTGCTTCTACAACCACTGGTGGAGACTGGGAAGAGTTTTGAAGTCCACTCACGGTCGCATGGTTAGCCGACCAGCACCTATGCTTTACGGCGTCGCCCAAGCATAGGTGCTGCCTCCTTATTATCTGTCTTCGCACAGATATCGCGTACGACACCGCGCAACCACCGATGAGCGAGATCGGCATCCAGTCGCGGATGCCACATCAGCGATACGGTGTAGTCCGCAATTTCGATAGGCAGGTGAAAGCTGTGCATACCGCTACGCAAATTGCCCGTATATTGTTCTGGCACGGTCGCGATCAGATCCGATGAACGTGCCAGGGCCAATGCCGTCGCAAAGGTGCCGACTATCGTGACGACGTTTCGCTCGAGCCCAAGTGATTCGACCGCTTTGTCAACGATACTTTTATCATGTCCTCGTCGCGATACAAAATGTGCCGACCACTGACATAGCGCTCAGCAGTCATCTTGCCGCGGCTGAGTGGATGCCCTGCTCGCACCACGCCGATGAAACGATCCCTGAATAAACGTTGGGTACGGATCTCCGGGCCGGTTGTATTGCCAATGATGCCGGTATCCAAATCGACGCTACCGTCGCGCAGTGGCGTGCTGTCTTTATCCACTTTCTCGATGAAATGCAAACGCACGCCTGGTGCTTCTTCGTTGACACGAGCAATGAGTGCGACACCGAAATTTTCGACGAAGCCGTCCCTGACCCGTATCGTGAAGGTGCGAGTCAACTGCTTGAGATTGAGCTTCTCGGCGGGACGCAATAGCCCTTTACCGTCTTGAACGACCTGTCCCACCCGTTCGCGTAGTTCCAACGCACGCGGTGTCGGCACCAGCCCCCGCCCTGCCCTAACCAATAGCGGATCGCCAGTCACCTTTCGCAATCGAGCCAATGTGCGACTCATGGCCGACGGGCTTAGGCGTAAGCGCTCCGCCGCACGGGCGACACTCCCTTCAGCCAATAGTACGTCCAGTGTTACCAACAAATTGAGATCAGGGATATCCATGTCGCGACAATAGCATAATTTATTTTGGCATGGCGTTGTATGCATGAATATATTGTCATTGCTGCGTATTTCGCGATATCAAAAATCCACCTATGCTTGTTCTGCAAATACGAGCAATGACAACTAGGAGGTATATTGAAACCCATTACTGCACAATCCAGCCAAGCCGCGGGGGAAGTTCCTACGCAAAACACGTCCACACGCTGGGCATTGATCAGTCTTATGCTATCGATGCTGATGCCCTCGCTGGACACCAGCATTGCCAATATCAGCGTGCCGACGGTGGCAAGCACCTTTCATGCGACGTTTCAGACGACACAGTGGATTATTCTCGCTTATCTGCTTGCGCTGACTTCTTTAATCGTCAGTTGCGGACGATTAGGCGACATTGTCGGACGGCGACGTTTATTGATCTGCGGTCTGATCCTGTTCACAGTGGCATCATTGCTTTGCGGACTTGCTCCGGGCCTTTCTCTGCTTATCGCAGCTCGCGCACTGCAAGGTGTTGGCGCCGCAGTCATGATGGCGTTAACCACGGCGCTCATCAGTGAAACCGTACCCAAGGAAAAAATAGGCAGCGCTATTGGACTATTGGGTACCATGTCTGCGGTGGGCACGGCACTCGGCCCCTCTCTTGGCGGAATCATCATTGCCTGCCTCGGTTGGCGCGAAATATTTCTCGTGCAAGTACCACTAGGTATGCTGACCGCCTGGCTCGCATTTCGATATCTGCCGAATGATCGTCATCGCGACATAGCGCAAAAGCCTAGGTTCGACAATATCGGTACATTGCTGCTTAGCGCAACACTAGCGTCCTACGCACTGGCCTTGACACTCAAGCCAACCGATGGAAAATTCGACGCAATCAATCTAATGCTATTTGCCGGTTCCATCGCAGGCATGATTTTATTTATCGTGGTGGAACCCAAAGTAGCATCGCCACTATTCCGTCTATCGCTGTTTAGCGACCGCCAGTTAAGTGCAAGCCTTATCTTGAGCGTTTTGATCACCACCGTCATGATGACCACATTGGTGGTCGGTCCATTCTATCTATCGCGCGCATTAGGGTTATCCCCCGCATTGGTTGGGATAGCGCTGTCGGTAGGTCCTATCGTCTCTGCGTTGATTGGCGCACCTGCTGGCCGTATCGTCGATCGCTTCGGTCCTCAACGCATCGTTCTCATCGGATTAAGCGCCATGCTGATTGGTACAACCTTGATAGCAGTAATCCCAACTAGCTTGGGTGTGGTCGGCTACATTGCGCCACTCGTTGTGCTCACGGCTGGCTACGCAACCTTTCAGGCCGCGAACAATACGGCTGTAATGCGCAACATTCTGCCGCATCAAAAGGGGGTAGTGTCTGGCATGCTCAGTCTGGCGCGCAACCTTGGTCTCATCACCGGCGTATCAGCAATGGGGGCCATATTTGCGACGGCGTCTGGTGCATTGGATATTGCCACGGCAGACCCACAAGCAGTTACAACGGGCATGCACTATACGTTTGTGGCAACAGCGTTACTCATCGGATTCGCGTTGGCTATCGGATATTGGAAATACAGTATTTTATTGAACAAGTAAAGACGCGAGAATCCAGCCAACGGATTCCCGCAATCTCTAGACTATCCGAACTAGATGATCAAAGCGGTGGTTCGCCATTGATGACACGCAGCAGGATCACAATGATCGCAATAACGAGCAAGATGTGAATGAAGCCGCGCATGGTGTAGGACGTTACCAGCCCCAATAGCCACAGTATTATGAGTACGACGGCAATGGTATAAAGCATGTTATCTCCTCGTTGAATGACGCAGGCGATACCAGTTCCAGTCCAAACCTCGACACAATCGGGTTAGACCAAGGTGTGGATTAGTTAGTCAGCTCTAACCACAATGTCGTTTTTCACTGCACGCACACCGTCAGTTTGACGAGCAAGATCTTCCGCCTTCCTTGCGTCGTAGTCAGTTGCAGCATGACCACTCAACCAAACGATGCCCTTGTCGTCGGTATCGACGCGAATATCCTTCAGGCTCTTCAGGTGCTCAGCCGCCAGCTTGGTCTTGATTGCTGCGGTAATGGCAGAGTCCTTGATGAAGGTGCCTGGATGTTGAGCATCGACGTCGTCTGCGAAAGCAGGGACGGCCGGAACAAGCGTGCTAGCGACAAAAATGAGCGAATAAAGTGCATTGCGTTTCATGGTCAGTTCTCCTGATTTAGAAAAAACAGTGCCGCCGTGGCGGTGCTGCCACTGTCGTAACATGGTTCATTATTCTGGTTAATCGATATGAAAAGGCTGATGTAACTTAAGCCTTTCATCCACCGGGCCAAACGTGATACACAATTTCGCGAGCGACACGAACTTGTTGGCCAATATAGAAATCGGCATATCCGTTCTTTGCGAACACTTGATAATCGCTTCGGTTAATTACACGCCGACGTAATACGAAGTATGTACAGGCGCCACCAGCACATAAGATAGAAATTGTGCTCGCGATTTTGTGTTTCTGGCAGGTTGGATACGGATTTGGCGTTGTAAGTTCCGCAAAAAATTATTAGATCCAATCTTCCGGTTAATTGTGTTAACCACCGTTATCATTGTTTATGACAATCAACGATTGCGATTCTGCTCTCATCAGCGCAGATTAATATAGTGCAGAGAAAAGAAAAGCGGCACTCAGGTTACCGAGCGCCGCTACGGAACACATTCAGGAGAATGCCGATAAGAAATCAGTCGATATCACTTCCAAATGATTTGCACAGAATTTTCCTGCTAACTGGCCAGCTTCTCAACCACTGGCTCCAAGGCCGCAGGACGAGAACCAAAATTCGCCAACCGCGCTTGCGCATGCGGCGCAAGATCAAGATCGTAAGGCAATCTGCCTGCAACCAGCCATAACTTGTCTTGCGGTAGTGTTGCAATGAAATTCCGCTGCTGCGTCAACAATACCGCGTTATAACTCTGTACCAAAATTTGCGGTGCAGACTGGGCAAAAACGAGCGCTTCGGCAATTTCCTTTTCACTTGGGTCTGCCGACAATGCGAATTCAATCACATCAAATCCAGCAGCAGCCAAACCCGGTTGCATTGAACTACGTGGCTCCTTGTTGCGCGCCAACGCAATTTCATCGATCTCGGTATGGGTACGGACTTCAAACGTTATCAGCGCAACCGGTAGCTTGCGATCCAGCGGCTTGAATGCACCATCAACGCGTAATGACGCTTTTTGCACGCGCCGCGACAAGGCCAGCGCTTCTGGTTTCATCAGTCCGCTCAAGGTCGAAGACCGCTCACGCCACTGGCGAACTGCTGAGCTTTGTTTCAGTCGCCGTACGCGCTCGACGGCTTGATCGATTCGCGTCATCGAAATGTCACCAGCCTCCACAGCTTGCATCACCGCTTCAACTGCGGCCAGTTGACGCTCCTGTCGGTGGGAGACCAATACGATATCCGCCCCCGCCTGCAATGTGGCGACCGCTCCCTTAGCGACACCAATACCCTCCGATATGGCAGCCATTTCCAGACAGTCCGTAATCACGGTGCCGTTGAACCCCATCTGCTCGCGCAGTAAATCCGTCAACACGGCTTTCGATAAGGTTGCAGGTACGGAGGGATCAGGCTCGATCGCTGGAAACATCACGTGCGCGGTCATGATGGCATCGATACCTGCATCGATTGCAGCCTTGAATGGCGCCAACTCGACAGCCTGCAAACGGGCCAGATCGTGCGGCACCGACGCCATATCGTAGTGCGTGTCAGTCGAAGTATCGCCGTGGCCGGGGAAGTGTTTAGCCGTTGCAATCACGCCTGCTTTCCGCATACCACGCATGGCAGCAACACCGTATTTTGAGACCGTCTCTGCATCCTCACCAAACGCGCGCACGCCAATTACCGGATTCAAAGGATTGTTGTTGACATCAAGCACCGGTGCAAGATTCATGTTGATGCCCATCTGGCTCAACTCGTACCCATTGACGAAACTCAGACTTTCACAATCTTCAATCGATCCAGTCTGCTGAAACGCCATCGCTGATGGCAAGGGGGTCACACCTTGCTCGATTCGCATGACCATGCCACCTTCCTGGTCGATAGCGATCAATAAAGGCTCATCACTGACTTCAGCGTTGATTTCTTGAAGCTGACGTGTCAATGCAGATAATTGTTCAGGCGTATGCACGTTACGGCGAAACAGGATCACGCCACCAATACGCTGTTCCCGTATCATGCGCGCGATGTGTTCATTGGCCTCCAGCGCGTCGAAACCCACCATAAACAATTGACCGATTTTCTGCTTCAACGCGATACTCATGAACCACCCTCTCCAAGCCACCGAAATAGCGGCACATTACATGTTTCCAAAGAAAATTTTACAACCGATGTGATGACACCCGGCGCATTAGCTTATCCCATTATGGCGTTATGCCCGCATGGGGAGGCGATAAGGGATGCACTCCATTCTGGCTGATTGGCGATCGACTATAGGATTGCTCAAAGTGGATGTCAAGTGGTATTTATCTGGATCTATTTGTGGTTTTATGTACCGAGGGAAGAATATCCGACTCCGATGTCTGCCCAAACTAACTGGTGTTTCGCGAGAATATATTCGTAACTTTTGGAATATATTCGTAACTTATTGCAATGCAGCATAGAATATATTCGTAACTTTTTCTTGTGCCATTTTTCTGGGAATTGCACTAAGTGGTCATAGGCGATCTGGCGTCAAGATATCATCGCCACGATTGCACACACTGTTGAAATGGAAGCCTTGCAAGTCAATCACAAGCGGATGGAAAAGAGAATCGGAAGGTTGGGCTATTCTTACTATTTCGCAAACGACATAAACGACGGAGCCATAGTCGCATTGTGACGTTGCAGCCAATTTACTATATTTTTCGCTGGACGCGGAAGTTCGATGAACGTAATACGTCGGCCACTACTGGCTTTAGCTCAGGTGATGCGTTCGAAAATTATGTTCGTGCTTGTATGGCCGCGAACAACTTTGTTCTTCTCAACACGATATTACCCTTTCGATGTACAACCGAAACTTCGTGCCGCTGGTAGGGTCCAGTTTTCGCCGCGCTCAGCCAATTGAACGAACCAATGCACAGAGCAGTACTATCTACTGCAACGATTTTGCTGTGGATGCGGCTAACAAAATGCAATTGCGCCCCTGCGGCCGCAAGTGCAACCTCTGCGCCATCGTCAGTGCGCTCTCTGGATTCAAATTGACGCCGACGTTCCGTTCTGAATTCGATGTCAGCAAATATTTTCACACGCACACCTCTCGCCGTTGCCGCCTTGATACTTGCGCATAGATCAAACCGCTTAATGCCGGCACCTGTAATCCATGGTGACACGATCAGTACTTCTTCGGTCGCTGCAGCGATTACCTCATTGAACCACTTATCATGTTCATCGACTGAATCCAAGACTTCAATCTGTTCAGTGGTCAAGTCGCGCACTGCTTCATCGAGTAGAGCCTTCGTGTTTGGTGCTTTGACAGTTTCAAGTAGTGCAGTCACGTCGCTCATAAGCTTAGCCCGTGCCTCGATATTGTCGAGCGCATATCTCAACGCCAATCCTTGAAGAAAAAATTCCGACAACGGAATGGCCGAACTTAGCATCGAATGGAATAGTTCTTGGCCATCGGTCATTTGCAACAGATCGCCTGGACTTTGGTTGTCAGGCAGCATGGCAAATTGCACCTGTAGAGCGTCAGTGAGTGCAGACAAGGCAACCTTCATCGTGCTCCACGCGAGATTGGTTCCATACTTCGTATTCGGGAAG
>Ga0116226_10001975_pt1 | contig 17762 bp, 14 predicted proteins | sample S1TSphfallax_FD_89692 | JGI IMG/M metagenome (GOLD analysis project Ga0116226, IMG submission 89692) | Host-associated microbial communities from peat moss isolated from Minnesota, USA - S1T2_Fa - Sphagnum fallax MG | ecosystem: Host-associated > Plants > Peat moss > Unclassified | place: USA... | reverse complement strand
GCGCGATCACCCCGCGGCTCGACTGCAGCTCGAATCCCGCGGGAAACACCACGAAGGTCAGCAGCAGCGTCAGCAGCATCGCGCTCAACACCGCGATCAGATGGAGGCTGGCGTAGTCCGGCCGCAGCATATTGGTGCGGGCGCGGTAGCCGTCGATCAGGTAGATGGCGACGACGAGGGCGAGGGCCGGGGCCGCGAGAGGCTCCAGGACCAACCGCTGGCTGATGCCGCGATAATGGCTGATGACGTTGAACACGGCGACGGTCGCCGCGAGATCGAGGGCGAGCAGCGCGAGCCACGTTTTGAAACCTCGGGTCATGCGCGGGAATCGTCGGCCAAGGCGGGGAAAGGTAGATTCCGCCCCGGCGCGGTGCAATCTCCGCGAAAGAGGAATTCCGCCCACGCCGCGGCCGCGGCGGCGACGCCGCCGTTCGCCGCGGCGAAGCGGAGCGCGGCCTGCGCCAGGCGGGCGCGGGCCGGCGGATCGGCGCGCAGCGCTTCGACCGCCGCCGCCAGGGCGGCCAGGTCCGAGGGCGCAAAGGCGAGGCCCCAGCCGCCCTCGACCACGGCCCGGCCGGCGTCGCAGCCGGCGGGTCCGATGAAGAGCACCGGTCGCCCGACGGCGGCCGCCCCGTAGAGCTTGCTCGGAAAGACGTAGGTTTCGCATCCGGCGCGGAGCGTCACGAGATGCAGGTCCGCCGCGCCGAGGACGGCGCCCAGACGCTCCCGCGGTTGATGCGGCCGGAACCGCACGTTGGTCAGCCCGCGGCGCGCCGCCTCGGCCGCCAGCGGCGCGGCGCGGGCGCCTCCGCCGATGAAGAGGAAGACGAATTGCGGATGGGGGCGCAGCCTTTCCGCCACGTTCAGGACGCTGTCCAGATCATGGACCCGGCCGAGATTGCCGGAGTAGGCGATGACGAACGCGTCGGCGAGTCCCCATTCGGCGCGCAGCGCCGCAATGGCGGCGGGAGTCGCCGGCCCCAGTCCCGCGGGGGCCCAATTCGGTGCGAGGTGAATTCGGTCCGTCGGAACTCCACCCTGGGCGATCACCTGCGCCATTTGGGCGCCCAGCGTCACGCAGCCCGCCGCCTGGCGCCAGCTCCGGTTGCGGAGAGGAATCAGGCCGCGCAGTTCTCGCCGGCCGCTCACGGCGATGGCGACCTCGGGATAGATATCCTGGACCCAGTGAAAGCAGCGGGCCCCCCGCCGGCGGGCGACCCAGGTCACGGCGATGCCGAGGAGGGGAGGGTCGGTCAGCACGACGACCGCGTCGCCGGGACGGACCACGTTCGCCACCCGCACGAGAGCGCCCAGCCAGAACGAGGCGAGATCGAGGGCCTTGCCGACGATTCCGCCCCGGTCCAGCCGGGTGCTGCGGATGGACTCGAGCGCGACCCCGCGGGGGCGGGAGTCGAGGCCGGAGGCCGCGCGCGGGGCCCGGCTGGCCATTACGGTCACCGTCGCCCCGCGCTTTGCCAGCGCTTCCGCCAGGTCGGTCAGCAGTTGGGCGGTGGCCGTTTCGTCCGGCCAGAAAGTCCGGTTGATGAAGATTACCCGCGGCATCGCAGTTGGCGCAATTCCGCGGCCGTGAATCCCTCGTAGCGGGCGAGCAGCCGGCAATAGCGCCAGCCCGCCCGGCCGTCCAGGAAGCCGCGGCGGATGACGTATTGATAAATGAAGCGCAGGATCGGACGCAGAGGCCAGCGGTGACTGAGATGCTTGAGCGCGCGGCGTCGGCGCAGCGGATCGCGGGTCCAGACATCCGGCCAGCCCCAGGCGCCTTCGGCGCGGAGGTAGGCCGCCGCCTCGGCCCGCGCGTAGCGGCGGTGCTTCTCGAGCCAGGCGGCTTCGCCGCCCGCGGTGAGATCGTGCAGGTAGCTGGCCCGCAGCCGGCCCAGCCGCATGGCGGGGGCTTCGCGCTGGCCGTGACCCGCCTGGATGAAGCGAAATCCGGGTGCCTGGACGAAGCGGGCCTGCCAGGCGGGAAAATCCGTGCAGTGCGGGATCCACCGTCCGCCAAACATCATCTTCGGAGCGACCAGGAAACCGTCGACGGCGGCCTCCTCCGCCGCCGCCGCGGCGCGGCATTCCTCGGCCAGCTCCGGCGTCATCTGCTCGTCGGCGTCGAGGTGAAACACCCACCGGTGGCGGAAGGGTATGCTCTGCTGGGCATGGTTGCGCTGGCCCGCGAAATCGTCGAATCGGCGGGTGAAGACCCGGGCGCCGACGGACTGCGCCAGGGCCGCCGTCCGATCGGTCGAGCCGGAGTCGAGCACGACGATGTCGTCGCAACCCAGGACGGAGGCGAGACAGCGGGGCAGGTCCCTTTCCTCGTTCAACGTCAGGATCAGCACCGAGAAACCCCAGCTCATATCAGCGCGGGGCGGCGGGCGCCGGCGAGTCGGAGGGAGTCGCGGTCCGCGGTCCGAGGCGCGCATAACGCAGCGCGCAGAACCAGGCCAGCCACCAGGTCAGAACGACCGCGCCGTTCCCGAAAGGGAATTCGACGGCGGCGTAGACCAGGACGAGGGCGCAGCCGGCCAGGAGCGCGCGGGGCAGCGGTTCGAACGCGCGTCGTCCGCGCCCGGCCCACGCCGGCACGAGCGCGCACAGCCCCAGCAGCACCGTGCCCACGACGCCGTGCTCGGCCAGGGATTGCAGCCAATCGCTGTGCGCGTCGTGATAGAACATCGGCAGATGATCGGTCGGGTTGGGCTCCTGCCGATTGTAGAGCAGGAAGACGGAGGGATAGGAGTCCATGCCCCAGCCAAACCAAAGCCGGTCGCGCGCCATGCGCCAGGTGTCCTCATAGAGGAGGCTGCGCGAGCCGATCCCGTTGCGGGCGCGCATCGCCGAGACCTGCTGGCGCGTCAGCGCCACGCGCGCGGCAATCGTTTCCCCCGCCACGAACCAGACCGCCGCGGCGCCCAACCCGAGGGCGACAAGCAGTCCCCCGACGGGCGCCAGCGCGGCGGTGGGCCGATCCCGGTGGCGTTGCCAGGTTCGGCGGATCCAGAGCGCTGCGGCGCCGATGAGGAGGGTGCCGATCAGCAGGCTGCAGGCCCGCGATCCGCTCAGCGGCACGGTGACCGAGAGCACGAGCACCGCCAGCAGGCCGCCCAGCAGCGGGCTCTGCCGGGCGCCCGCTCCCTCGGACCGCTCGACATAGTGCGCCGTGAGTCCGAGGCAGACTGCCGTCATCAGCACCATGAATGCGCCCCAATGATTGTCGTACACGAAGGTCGCGAAGAAATAGGCCTGGGGCGTGGGAAAACGGCCGAAGTAGATGCCGCGCGCGTGTGCGAGTTTCTGCACCGTGCCGAAGATCGCGAGCGCGAGCGCGTTGGCCGCGGCGAGCAGCAGCAGGCGGCGCAGCGCCGCGCGGCTTCGCACCAGCACGTAAAGATTGAAGGCGACAAGATAGAGGCCGTCGAAGATCCACAACCCGCCCACGGAGGCCCAGGGTTGGGCCGAACTGGGCCGCCAGCCCGGATACGCGAGTGGAATCAGGATCGTCGATCCTTCGACGCGGCCGGTGCGGAAACCGGGTGAAAGACAGGCGATCAGCACCACGGCATTGAACAGGGCGAAGGGCCAGAGCGTGCGGCGCGTCGTCCGCACCGCCATCTCCCTCGTCTCCGGATGGCGCAGTCCGGCGAGCAGGACGGGCACCGCGAGGCTGGTCCAAAGGGCGACCGGCAACAGGATCCACGAGGCGTTGCCCCCAAAGGCCCAGGTGATCCCGAGCAGGGATGTGCCGGCGTGGGCCAGCGCCAGACGTTCGGGGCTATCCCAGCGATAGTGCGAATGGGAGCGCGGCGACATGGGGGCTAGGCGCGGAGCGTGGGATAGAAGGCGAGCAGCGTGGCCGCGGCCTTGGCCCAGGAGTATTCGGCCTGGACCCAGGCGCGCGCCCGTTGGCCCCGGGCGCGCAGCCGGTCGGGTCCCTCGGCCAGGGCCGCGCGCAGCGCGGAGGGATAGTCGGCCCAAGGCACGCACCAGCCCAGGTCGCGGTCGTTCAGCGCCGCCCAGGGTGATCCATCGGTCACGACCGCGGGCACGCCGTTGGCCATGGCCTCGGCAATCGCCAGGCCGAAGTTTTCGCTATGGGAGGGCAGGACAAACAGGGAGGCGACCGCGTAGGGTTCGGGCCGGTTCGCGCCGTCGAAGACGCGCACGCGCGCGGAGCCGAGGCTGCGCTGGACGTAGGCCTGCAGCGCCGCCACCGCATAGTCCTCCGGGATCCCCACCAGCAGGAGCAGCCAGTCCGCGGGCGCCTGCTCCAACCAGGCGTCGATCAGCTCGATGACCCGTTTCTTGCGGTGAAAGCGCGCGTAAAACAGCGCGGTCGGCCGCTGGCCGAGTTCCGGGCACGCTTCGAGCCAATGATCGCGGGCCGCCGCGAAGGCCTCGGGGGCGGGGAGTTCGACCCCGTTGGGCGCGAGGCAGATCGGCTGCTCGAATCCGCGCGCGCGGATATCCCGCGCCTCCTGTTCGCTGGTGGCGTGCCAGCCGTCCACGGCGGCGAGCGCGCCGGGGTGAATCAGTCGGGCCGCGAGTTGTTTGCGCCGCCCGTGATGGTGCCAGGCCCAGTCATTCAGCATGCCGCGGGGCGAAACGACGAACGGGACGCGGTTGCGCGCGGCGCAGGTGTGGGCGTAGTGGAGGGTGCGCAGCCAGACCGAATGATGGTGCACGATTTCCGTCCGGTCGGTGCGGAGATAGGCGCGGAGCCGGGGCGACGGGCAGAAACGCTCGGGCCAGCCGCGCGGGAAACGGCGGACCGCGAGTCCTTCCTCCCGGTCCTCGCGCGCCGGGCCCGGATCCGTCGCCAGCAATTCGACGTCGGCCCCGCCGCGGGCGAGCGCGCCGGCGAGCGCGCGGACGGATTTGCTCGGGCCGCCGTGGCGGACTTCCAGGCTCGGCGTGATATGAGTCAGGCGCATGCGAGCGGGGACTAAGGCCGGGGCGGTGTCCGGTCGCGCACCGGGCGACACGGCTGGCCCAGGCAGACCTTGCGGGCGGGCAGGTCTTTCATGACGACCGAGCGCGCGCCCACCACGCAGAGCTCGCCGATGGTCACGCCGGGCCCGACAAACACGTCGGCGGCGACCCAGGCGTTCTCGCCGATGACGATGGGCGCGGCGACCAGCGGCATGCTCCACCGGTCGAAATCATGGCTGCCCGCGCACAGATGGACGAACTGGCTGACGTTCGCCCCTCGGGCCAGCGTGATGCGCGCCGGATTGTAGACCCGCACATGCCGGCCCAGCATCGCGCGCGGATGGAGCGTCAACCGCCAGGGAAAGAGGATGCGGACCGTGGGGAAGACCACCACCTGGCCCGGAGCCGGAATGTCGGCGCCGAATCCGCGCAGCAGGCGGGCGCGAAAACCATGCAGCGGCCGCGGACTCCAGCGAAAAAGGGTGGCTTGGACCAGCGCCCAGACCCAGCTCCAAGCGACCTCGCGCCGCGGGAACGGCGTCACACAGCCTTGGCCCAGATAAGGCGGTTCCATCGACATCGGGGGCAGCGTATTCAATCGGTCTTGTCAGCCGCGAGCCAATCTTGCCCGGCGCCGGCCTCACCGCGTCGGCCCGGCCGCCGCCAGGCCCGCAAAATCGGCCAGCAAGCCCGCCGCCACGACCGGATAGTCGAAGCGCCGCGCATCGGCGACCGCCTGCGCCGCGAGCCGCCGCCGGAGGTCCGGGTCCTGGAGCAGCCGCGCGAGGGCCCCGGCCAGCCGTGCGCTCCGATCCGTGGCCCGCTGGTCGAAGGTCAGGCCGTTGTCGCCGTCCCGCAGCAGGTCGGCGTAGCAGGGCAGGTCGGAGGTCACGGGCACGGCGCCGGCGGCCATCGCCTCGATCGGGGCGATGCTCAGCCCCTCGCCCTGTTCGGCCAGGCTGGGATAGCAAAACACGTCCAGGCCGCCGTAGACCGCGGCGAGTCGGGCGGGATCGTAGATCGGCGGTTCGATCTCGACCGCGGCTCCGGCCGCGGCGGCCCGGGCGCGCAGACTGGCGATGTACGCTTCGCCGCCGCCGCCCTGCGCGATCGACTGCGGGCCGACGAGACGCAATCGCCAGGGCGGCAGATCCGGGCGCCCCGCCAGCAGGGCGGCCGCATCAAGGAGGATTTCCAGGCCCTTTTCCGGGTGCAGCCGTCCGACGTAGCCGATCGTCAGCGGTGCGGGCGGGCGGCCTTGGGCGCTGGCGGCCTGGTGCAGGGTCCAGTCGATCGGATTGGGGAAGACCCGCGTCCGCGCGGCGAGCCTCGGATTCTGGGCGAGCGCCCGCTGCCGCACCGCGGCGCTCGTGGCGAGGACCCGATCGGTCAGACCGTACAGCCGGGTTTGCCCCTTGGGCATGCGGCCCAGTACGACGGCGACCCGGCCGGCGGAGGGTCGGAGCCGGCGCAGGTAGATCGGGAGCGTCACGGTGTTGCAGACGACGACGTCGGCCCGCGGCAACCGCCGCGCCACCCGCCACCCCCAGCGCAGATCGAGGAGGAGATTCCGGCTGAGGCGGGGCGTGTGATCGAATCCGGGGAGGCGCACCAAGCTCACGCCGTCGATCGTCTCCTGGTCCGGGAAACCGGGCCATTGGCGCGTGAACAGCGTGACCGTGTGACCGGCGCGGGCGAATTCGCGGGCGAGTCGAAACCAGATCTTCTCCGTGGCGCCGCCCGCGACGGCCGGCACCGGGAGAAAGAATCCGCAGACGATGGTGATCTTCATGGTCCGACGGTGGCCAGGGCGGCGAGCAGTCCGGCCGTGGCCTGTTCGTACGTGTACCGGGCGATGCGCGCGGCGACCGCCGTCTGGACGGCCGCGCGTCGTGCGGGGTCGGCCAGTGCGGCCAGCGCCTCCCGCAATTTGGCGGTGAGATCCGTCGGATCGGTCGAGGCGAAGACCCAACCCGTCTCGCCCGGCGAGACCAGGTCCTGCTGGCAGCCGACCCGGTCGCTGACCAGGCAGGGGATGCCCATGTGCATGGCCTCGTTCACCGCCAGGCCCCACGTCTCGTAGAAGCCCCGCGACGGGAGCACGAAGAGGTCGGCCAGCAGGTAGCGCGCCGGCATTTCCGATTGATTGGCGAAAGGGAGGAAATGGACGGCGCCCGCCGTCGCCGTTGCGGCCGCCTCCTTCAGCGCCGCCTTTTCCGGGCCTTCGCCCACGAAGACGAGGGCCGCCGGCGAAGGCGGCAGTCGCAGGAAGGCCTGGAGGAGTTCCCGGGGTTGCTTGGCGGCCACCAGTTTGCCGGCGAAGAGCACCACGGGCTGGGCGGGTCCGAGGCCCAGCCGTTGGCGGAGCTCCGCGGCGGCCGCGCGATGGCTCCGCTCCGCCGGGTCGAAGCGATCGGCGTCGACCGCGTGCGGGCTGAAAAACGTCCGTTCGCCCGGCACACCGAGGGCCGCGAAGTAGGCCCGGTTGGCGGCCCCGACGCAGGTGACGGCCGCGAACTGGCGGAAGATCCACGTCATGAGCCACCGGCGCCATCCCGTGGGGCGGCCGCGGCCGAGGAAGTGCGAATCCCCGCGGAAGAGCAGCGGAATGCGCCGCCGCCGCGCCCAGGCGATCACCCGCAGATGGCTGACAGACTTGTACCCGAACAGCAGGACCGCTTCGGGTCGCCAGTCCGCGAGGCGGCGGGTCAGGGTGGGATGGTTCAGGCCCATGAACCGGTCGGTGCCCGGCCGGCCCGCCGCGTTCGGAACGAATTCCGCATCGTAACCGGACAGCAGGTCGACGTCCCAGGCGAAGGTGGTCCCGAACTGCGGATCGCGCCGGGCCGCGACCCCAAAATCCCCCAGATAGAAGACGCGGAAGTCGAGCGCAGTGCGGCGCCGCAGCCAGCGGAACCACGGGCTGTAGTATTGGATCGGATGCGAAACCACGATCGCCAGTCGGGGGAGGCGGGCGGATTTCATCGGCGCAACAGCTCCTCCCGGAGCCGGCTCGTCCGGCGCACGAACGGCAGCGCGGCGAGCCCGATCGGGATGAGCGACTCCTCGATCGAGGTGGCCAGCACCGTCGACACCATCTCGAATGAGTTGGCCATGGCGACCATCAGGGCGAACGCGAGCATCCCCTCCAGTGACAGGATCAGCTTGCGGGCCGTGAAATTCTCGATGAAGGCGAAGACCCCGCCGAGGAAGCAGCCGAGGATGACGGCTCCGGCGACGGGTCCGAAATTGCCGTAGGCCTCCGGCAGCAACCCCCACGCGAGGTAGGTGGAGAAGGTCGAGACCAGGTCCTGGCGCCCGAAATGGACGTTGAGAATCTCCTGGGCGATATGGGCGCGGGGCTTGTCGGGCCAGAACAGGCGCGGAATCAGCAACTCCGGCACGAGGGCATAGGTGGCGCCGTGGATCAGGGTGACGGGCTCGGTGTCGACGACCCGAATGATATAGAGCAGATTTTGCAGGTTGTTGATCCGGGAGATCACGCTGTGGCTGTCGCCGTCGGGCTCCGCTTCGCTCTGGGCGCCGCCGGCGGGATGGTCCCCCGTGGCGGCCTGCAGACTGGCGTTGAACCATTCGGCGTAGATCCCGGGCATTTGGCCGAGGGTGAAGACCGCCGTCGGTTCGGCGCCGTCCTCGTCCTGGTGCCAGTAGCGGGTGCGCATGGCAAATTTCCCGGCATTGAAGAACATCAGGATGGCGGCGAGCGCGAACAGGTAGCGCCAGGGCAACCGGCCGTTGCCCCAGAACAGGCCGAGGGCCACCGACGCGAGCAGCACGGTGGACGAGGACAGCAGGAAGGAGGAGGCGTTCACCGCGCAGTCCAGCGTCAGCAGCGCCCAGAAGCCAAGCCGCGCCGCGCGGCTGAGGTCGCCGCTGGCCACGCGCATCGCCAGCAGGAAGAAGCCGCTCATGCCCGCCGCCGACACGAGCGCGGCGAGGAGCGAGGCCGCCCCGGCGGGCAGGAGGGTGTAGACGAAGTCCGTCAGGCCCAGACTTTGGAGCAGCAGGTAACCGGTCGCACCGAGCGCCAGGTTGACGCCCAAGCGGGTCAGGCTCCGTCCGCGGGATTGCTGATAGCCGATCAGGGCGTACGACACCGGCAGCGCCGGCGTGAACATCTGCATGCCCAGCCACCACGCGAGCGTCAGGCTGACATTGAAGATCAGGACCTCCCAACCCGCTTGATTGAGGTAGTCGGACGAATACTCGGCGATCGTCGGGTTGCCGATGACGATCGGCAGTCCATAGACGAGCAGGTGCTGCACTCCCAGCATCGGCACGACCGGAAGTCCGGTGGCCTGTTTTTGCCAGACGAGCAGCACCAGGGCGGAACTGGCGGCGATGAGGGCGAAAGCCATCGCACCCGGCTTGTTCGCCCAAAAAAGGTAGCCGGTCTCGCCGGTCAGCAGTCCGGCGAGCGGAATCCGCCCGCGTCGCACCGCGACGGCGAGACTTCGCGCCAGATCGCCGATGACCCCCAGCGGCTCCGGTCGTTTTTGGGGCGGCGTGGCTGGTAACAGGGGCCTCATCGAGCCGGGCGGGACTCCGGTTGCGTCCGGGTTCGGCGGACGAAGGGGAGGGTGGCCAGTCCGATGGGAATCAGGGATTCTTCGATGGACGGAACCAGCACCGTCGAGACCATTTCGAACGAGTTGACCATCGCCAGCATGAGCGCGAAGCCGAGAAAGCCTTCCAGCGAGATGATCAGCTTGGGTCCGGTGAAGTTCTCCACCCAGGCAAAGGTTCCGCCGAGCACGATGCCGAGGAAGAGCGCGCCGGCGATGGGCCCGAAATTCCCGTAGGCCTCCGGGAGCAGGCCCCACGCGATGGAGGTCGAGTAGGTCGAGATCAGATCCTGACGTCGAAAATGGACGTTGAGGATCTGCTGCCCGATGTGGCTGCCCGGTTTGCCGGGCCAGAGCACGCGGGGAATGAGTTCCTGCGGCACCAGGGCGTAGGTCTCGCCGTAGAGCGGCTCGATGCGCTGGCGTTCGATCGCGCGGATGACGAAGAGCAGGTTCTGGAGATTGTTGATGCGGGACAGGATGCCCTGGCGCTCCCCCTCGTCCGGTCCGCCCAGGCGGCTCTGATGGCGGGCCTGCCCGTCGAGCTCGGCGATACTGGCATCCATCCATTCCAGGTAGACGCCGGGCATCTGGACCAGCGTGAACGCGGTCTCGGAGATGTCGCCGTCCCGCTCGACGTGCCAATAGCGCTCGCGCATCGTATACTTGCCCACGCTGAAAAATCCCAGCAGCAGCGAGACGATCAGCGTGTAGCGCCAGGGCATCCGACCGCTGGTCCAAAACAATCCCAGCATGACCGCGGCCAGCAGCACGGCGGCGCTCGAGATGAGAAGGGAAGAGGCTTCGATCCCGCAATTCGCCGCCAGCAGCAACCACAGCGCGAGTCGCCCGGCCCGATTCAGGGCGCGCGAGCCCGCGCCCATCGCCAGGAGGAAGAAGCCGCTCGTGCTCGCGGCCGAGACCAGCGTATTCATGAGCGAGAACGATCCGTTCGGCAGGAGAGTGTAGAGGAAATCCAGGCCGCCGACGCTGTTCAGCACCAGATACCCGGTGGCGATGCCCGTCAGCACAAAGCCGAGCCGCGTCAGCTTGCCGCCGCCCTGGCCGCGGAAGTCGAGCAGCGCGTAGGAGATCGGACGCGACGGACGGAACATCTGCAGGCCGATCTGCCACGCGGCGGTGAGACTCACGCAGAACCAGAAGACCTCCCAGCCGGCGGTTTCGAGGGATTCGGTCCGGAATTCGGCGATGGTCTCGTTGGCGGTGACGATGGGCAGCCCATAGGCGACCAGGTGCTGCACCGCGAGCGCGGGGATGACGGGCAGCCCGATGCCCCGTTTGCGCCACACCCCCAGGATCAGGCAGCAACCGGCGGAAATCAGCGCGAACGCGACGGCACCCCTTCGGCCGGAGCCCAGGAGATAGCCGGTTTCCGCGACCAGCAGGACGATCAGGATAAAGAAGCTGCGCCCGATGACGTTCCGCACGCTGCGGGCGAGGTCGCCGATGAGGGCATGAGTTCCTGCTCCGGGAGAGGTGAGGGTCGACGCCATGGCCACGTCAGCTCGGGCGCGGCGCCAACGCCCGTTCAAACAGGACGCATTGCTGCCGCGTGAGTTCCTCGGCGAGGTAATGTTCGGCGAAGGCCCGCTCGTCCCGTCCCGTCGGCGCGGCCGGGAGGAGACCGTCGCACAGCTGGTCGAAGAAGTGGTGCAACGCGCCGTCGACCGTGCCTTCCGCTTCGTCGGATCCGAACGTGACAAGGCGGGCGCACTGCAGCTCGTTCAGGAGGCCGGCCATGACGCTGTCGCGAAACACTAGCGCGAGCATGGGTCGGTGAGAGAGATAATAGGGATAGATCTTCGAGGGGGAATAGGCGCGGTCGCGCGAACCTAGGAGCAGCAGCGCATCGGTGTCGAGCTGGAGCCGCAGGGCGGCGAGGTGTCCGATGCGGTGGGGCACTTCGCTGACCAGGTCGGCGACGCCGCAGCGGACCGCGAACGGCAGGATGCTCGGCCGGCCCCGGCCGGGCGGCACGTAGCTCGTCCCGACGAAGTGCAGCCGCAGCCGCCCCGCCCGGTCCGGATCGCGCTCGCGGTAGCGGCGGAGCGAATCGAACAGGCGGACGACCGCGTCGGGCAGGATCGGGCCGGCCGCGCCCGTGTAGAGCAGATGGCGCTGGCCCTGTCCGCGCGGGAGAGCGTACTCGGGCGCCGGCAGGCGGGCGGCGGCCTGCACATCGCCGAGGCTGGCGCCGAAGCGAATCACCGCGGTGGGCGTGGAGCGGAAGCGGGGATAGCGGGAGCGGAGGTCCTCCAAATAGGTCGGCGAAACGCTCATGGCGGCGGCCGCCCCGACGAAACACCGCCCCTCGCAGGCCCAGGCGACGGCGCGGGCAAATTGGTATTTCCATCCGCCCGGCGGACGGGATGCGCCGATCCGTTCATAGGCGTCGGTGCGCCAGGGATCCTGCACGTCCAGGACGTAGGGGACGCCCAGCCATCTTCGCCAGATCGGACCGAGGGTGAAGGTGATGAACTGGGTGGTGGAGAAGAAGACCAGGTCGAAACGCTCCCGGTGCAGCAGGGCGGACCCGGTCCGCAGCAGCGGCAGCCACGAACGCCATCCCAGGGTGCCCAGGCCCAGCGCGCGGGAGAGCCGGAGGGGCAGGGCGCCGGCGTAAACCACCCTGACGTCGGCCGGCAGGCTGGCGGCGAGTTCGGGTTCGCGAACGCCGTCCTGGAGATCGGGACGGACCGCCAGTACGACCGGGTCCCAGCCGTGGGCCCGGTAGTAAGGCAGGCTCATGCGCACGCGCTGCAGGTCCGGCGTGTTGATCGGCGGAAAGTAGGGGCTGACGATCAGCAGCTTCCTCATGGCGGGAAGGCGCCCGGGACTGCCGGCGGGCGGGCGAGCGCGGTGGCGACGAGCCGCAGCAGGTGCGCAGATTCCCGCTCCCAGCTGTAGATCGTTTCGGCCGCATGGCGGGCCGCCGCCTGACGGCGGGCGAGCTGCGCCCGGTCGGCGAGCAGGCCGTCCAGGCCTGCGGCCGCCGCGACCGGATCGCGCAGGTCCAGGATGAGCCCCGCTGCCGGGGCGCGGGCGAGCACCTCGCGCTGACCCGCCGTCCCGGTGGCGACCACGGCCAGGCCGGCGTTGAGATACTGGAGGATCTTGTTGGTGATGGTCAGGTCGCGATTGACGATCGTCGCGTCCTCCAGGGCGAGTCCCACGTCGTGGCGGGCGATGACCGAAGGCAATTGGGCGGGCGGCACCGGGGACAGAAATGTCAGCGCCGCCCGGCGCTCCGCCGGCACGCGGGCGGTGAGGGCCTGGACGAATCCTTCGACCGCTTCGCCCAACAGGACCACGCGGCTCGGCTGGACGGTCAGGGCCCAGGCGGCGACGAAGGCCTCCAGGCCTCGTCCCGGTCCGAGCGTTTGCGAAAACCAGAACCAGGCCGGCGGCTCTCCGGGAGGCCCCCGGTGCGGATCCGGCTGGAGCGGGAAGGCATTGGCGATCACCGCCGGCCGGACGCCGCCATAGCGGACGTGCAACGCCTCCGCCAGCGCCTCCGAGGTCGTCGTGGTGTAGGCGGCGTGCCGCAGCAGATCGCGTTCGATTTCCCGCAAGGTTTCGAGCGGCCGATGCCGTCGTTGTTCGGGCAACAGATCCTCGGAGTGCCAGTCTTCGATATCCGCCGCCACGCGGAACCCCTCTTTCAGCAATTGCCGACCCACCCAGTGGGGCACCTCGTTGTGGACAATGGTGAGGTCGGCGGCGCGCCGCCGGGCGCGCTCGAGCAGCAGTCGCGCCGGGCCGAGGCTGCCGAGCGTCGGTTGGCCGCCGAGGCGGGTCCACTGGCGGGCACCCCAGGCTAGGCCGCGGCGGACCAGCAGCCGCGCCGGGCCGGTCGCGAAGCCCGGAATCAAATCGATCGCCTCGCGGCGGAAACCGGCGCCGCTGAGCGCGGCGGCTTCCGCTTCCTCGGTCGCCGCGTGGTTGCGGACCATCAGCACGGTCACGTCGTAGCCCGCCCCCGCGAGCGCCTCAGCCTCCTTCCAAGGGCGGGGATTTCGGCCCAGCTGCCCATTGGTCACGATCAGGATGCGGGCGCGGCTGCGGCCGACCCCCGTGCTCCGCCCGGAGGCGTTCACCGCGTCGACCCCCGCGCCTTTGTCCACGACGCTGGCGCGGGCACTGCGGCCCTCGGCCGCCAGGAGTGCGGAGTGGTGGAGCAGCCAGTCCCACACCGCGCGGTGGGCGCGCCGAAACCCCAGACCCCGCAGGAGCCGAAGCGGGTGGCGGGCGGAACTGGCCAGAAACCACACCCAATCGCCCAGCCGGGCCGGTCGGACCAGGCGCGGAGCCCGGAGCGCGAGGGCGGTGAGGAAGAGCAGGTCGGTGGCGCGCGGCCGCTGCGCGCGGACCGCCTGCCACAGCTTCGCCACGGACGTCCGATCGGTCGGGACGCACCGAAAAAACGAGGCGGCGATCAGCAGCTGGCATTGCAGCCATTGCGCGCGGTCGGAGCTCCGGGCCGTCTGCCGCGTTTGCGCAAAATGGGCCAGCGGTTGCGGGAGCAACAGCAGCGGCCCCATCGCCGCCCGCTCGCGCAGCGGTTCCACGATGGCGAGGGGCGTGGCGGCGGGCACCGATCGGGCGCGGAAGCGGTCGGGCCGAAAGACCATCGCGCCGTTGGAATGCAGCGCGTCGATGCTCTGCAGAATCTCCGGCGGTTCGAACCGCACGGGCGGCGCGCCGGCCGGCGCCGGCGGCCAGATCGTCCGCCCGGTGTCGGTCCAGCGGCCGTCCGCCTCTTCCTGCCAGCGCCGCATATTCGCCCAGACGAGCGCGGCGTCGGGCGCCGCGAGGAGGGCGGCCACGGCCTCGGCGAGAAATGTCGGATCCCACCAGTTGTCATCCTCCAGCATGCTGGCGAAGGGTTCGGGACCGCCCCGATACACCTGGTTGAACGCGGCGACCGCGCCGCCATTCACCGCATGCGGACAATAAATGAGCCGCGCATCGGCCGCGGCGCCGACGCTGACCCCCGGCGCCGCATCGTCGGGCGCGTCATTGTGGACTTCGCAGATCCAGTCGGTGAACGTCTGGGCGCGCAGACTGGCCAGCGCCCGCGGGAACAGATGCGGTCGGCCGCAGGCGAGGAGGAAGACGCGGACGGTGGGCATCAGGAATCGCCGCGGCGGGGCAGGGCGTCGCGGATCCGCTTGGCCGCGCGCCAGCCGATCAGGCCGGCCCACCGGCGAAAGGCGGGGCCGGCGGGCCAGGGGAACGGCGACCCGCCGAGCGCGCGGCTGCGGCGTTCGGCTTCCGCGGCGAGGTCGGCCGCACCGGGGTAGCACTCGAACGCGAGGCGCTGCCATCCGTTGGCCGCGGCGGCCCGGGTGCGGGCCGAATCCGGGGCGGCGCGCAGCAGCCGCTCCAGATTGAGTTCGGTCGATCGCCACAGGGATGCGAGCGCGGCCCGATCCTTGCGCCGGCTCAGGCTGCCTGGCACGCCGGACCGGTAGTAACTCCGCGCGTCGGCGCAGAACAGGATGCCGCGGGCCTCCAGCAGCACGCGGGCAAAATATTCGCCGTCGTCATTGAGCGAAAGGGCCTCGTCCCAGGGTCCGGCGGCATCCAAAACCGCCCGCGGGCAGAGCCAGGCGGCGGGCACCATCATCCAACCCGCCTCGTAATGCAGCAGCAGGAATTCCAATCCGTCCAAATCGCGCCAATTCGGCTCCGGGACGAATCGCGCCGCCGCGGGATCCTCCCGAAAGCGCGTCCAGGCCCCCGCCGCGACCGCGCCGGGCGGCGCCGCCCGCAGCCGGGCCATTTGCCGGCGGATCTTGTCGGGGGCGATCAGATCGTCGGCATCGAGGAATTGGACGAATTCCCCTCGCGCCAGCCGCAGCCCATGGTTGCGGGCCGCGCTCGCCCCGCGGTTGTCCTGCGCGACGACCCGCACGCCCCGCCCCGCGTAACCCGCGGCGAGCGCGGACGAACGGTCGGTCGAACCGTCGTCGATCACGATGATTTCCACCGGCGACCAATCCTGCGCGAGCGCGGATTCCAGCGTCGCCGCGAGCCACGGGGCGGCATTGTGGCAGGGTACGATGATGCTGACGAGCGGGGTGGACATCGGGATCGGCGTCTACCGGGGAGCGGCCGTCCCGGCGGCGACGAGCTTCCAGGCATGCCGGAAGTAACCGCGCTTGGAGAGGTCGACGTAGTGATGGCACACCGCGGTCGGGTGGCGGCATTCCGCCTCGTCCGGCATCACCCGGTACTCGCCTGCCGGCAGCGCCAGGGTGGACTGGCCGGCAAAGAGAAGCGCGGTGAGCGCCTGTTCCAGGTAGTAGCTCGAGCCGTGGCGCTCCAGGAGCGCCGCGCACCAGGCCTCGAGGCGCGGCCAGTCGATGCTCTCGCTGTGCAAACCGCAGACGCCGACGTTGATCCGTTCCGGGAGGGCGGTGCCGGCGAGTTCGGCGAGGGTCGCCGCCGGATAACCGTAGGCGGTCGCGACATCGACCATGTGCACCGGGCGGTCAGGCCGGACCAGCCACCCGAGCAGCCGCTCCGGCGGCCGAAAACACAGCATGTCCGAATCCAGCACGATCCGCCAGCCGCGGCGGCCCGCATGCACGTCGGTCAGCTTGCGCAGGTGCAGGTACGTCCGGCGCTGCCGCCGCAGCGCGGGGAATCGGGCCGCGGGCAGGTGCGCCTCGAGCCGCTGTTCGATCTCGGACTGGAGGTCGACCCCGCAGCCCGGGAAGAGCCGCTGCGTTTCGGCGACGAGCGCGGCGTCGAAACTGCCGTCGTCGCAGAAGCGGAAGCGGCAGCCACCGGACGCGGCCCGCTGGAGCGACCACGCGCAGAAGGCGGTCTGATACCAGTATTTCCGGCCGGTGAGGAAGGTGATTTCCGGCGCGTCCGGCGGGGGTGGGGGCGCGGGCGGAAGGCGCCGCGCCGCCGCGACCATCGCCCGCCTTCCGCGTTCATCGCGCCATTGATTCCACGGACCGCCCATCCGCACGGAGCGCGCCCACGCGGCGCGCGGGCGGTGCCAGGTCAGGTACAGCATGCGGCCGAGGCCGAGGCGCCGGGCGGTGGCGCCAGACGAAGGTTGGGCCGGCTTCATGGCGGGGGCAGGCGGCCGAGCAGCTCCGCGAATTCCCCGTCCGACATCGTCCGGCTCTCGGCATAGGGCCGGGCCTGCCAGCGGCGGAACCAGGCGCCCGCGCGCTCGGGTCCCACCGCGCGCGCGACCGCCTGAAAGCTGCGGCCGCCCAGCGTGGCGGGATCGCGCGGACCGAGCCGCCGCCACAACTGCAGCAGCCGCTCGCCGAATTCCGGGGCAAAGCCGCGCGGCAGGCTCCGCCATGCGGCGAACGCCTTGGCGCCGAGCAGCGCCCGGGCCCGCGCCGACTCGGCGTCGTCCGGGACACTGCGGGCGAAGGCCTCCATCACGGCGAGGGAGGCCGCCCCCAGCCGCTCCCAATGGTTGGTCAGCCGGGGCCCGGGATGGCAGCCGATGATGGTATGCGGGCCGGGCACCTTGACCACCCGCGCGGGCCGGGGCGCCGCATTCTGGTAGAACCAGATCTCGGCCACCGGATTGTACAGGGGGGACGGGGGGAAGAAGGCCCGGGCGACGGCGCTCCGCAGATAGGCGGTGTCGAAGATCGGCCCGTGCGGGGCCGGCTGCACGGTGATGAAGAACGCCGCGCCCTCCCGGGTGTCGGCGAGCGGCGCATCGGCGACGATCGCCAGATCCGCCGGGGGTCCGGCGAGCTCGCAGCGCGCCGTGTCGCTGTAGCTGACCTCCGCCCCGGTGGCGTCCATCGCCGCCAGCTGGCGCACCAGCTTCTCCGGTCCCACCAGATCGTCCGAATCGAGAAAGAGGATACGCCGGCCGGTCGCGGCCTCCAGCCCGGCGAGGCGCGCGAACAGGAGCCCGCGGTTCGGCTGCACCAGCAGGCGGCTGGGCCGCCAGCCGAGCCGGTCGAGGGTGGCGGCGGTCGGAGGGTTGGAGCCGTCGTCGACCACGATCGTCTCGACCGCGAGGCCGGCGGCGGCGCGATCGACGCTGGCCAGGGTATACCGCAGGATCTCCCCGCGGTTGAAGACGGGGATGACGATCGAGAGAGCGGGCGCCGGGGCGGTCATGGCAGCACGATCGTCTCGGCGGGCAGCGGCCGGGCCGGCGACCGGGCCACGAGCCCATGCACCGCCGCCACCACTTGGGTCGGCGTGATCGCG
>Ga0116226_10001974_pt1 | contig 17762 bp, 12 predicted proteins | sample S1TSphfallax_FD_89692 | JGI IMG/M metagenome (GOLD analysis project Ga0116226, IMG submission 89692) | Host-associated microbial communities from peat moss isolated from Minnesota, USA - S1T2_Fa - Sphagnum fallax MG | ecosystem: Host-associated > Plants > Peat moss > Unclassified | place: USA... | reverse complement strand
GTGGGATGATGCGGGGGGCGCTGAGTGAGTTGAGGCAGCAAGGCCAGGGGGCGCTGCCCCCTGGATCCCCGTCGGGGCCTGAGGCCCCGCCCCCCATGGCCCTGAGTAGCGGGGTCTGGGGCCTTCCGGCCCCAGCGGGTCCAGGGCAGAGCCCTGGCCTCGCTTACTTCACTTCATCCAGGGCCCTCGCATGATCACCTCCGACGACAACGTGCCGGCTGCGACGTGGCCGGCTTATTTGGCGGATATTGCGTTGGGGCGCGTGTCGACGTTGTTGGTGGCGTCGGTGACGTTGGCCTTGGGCATTGCGTCTTTTGCGATTCTGGCGGGCCGGGTGAAATTCGATGTGCATTCGGGCGTTGCGATTGGGTTGATTGTCGCGGATTTCGCGGCGTTGCTGCTGTTGATCATCATGTTGGTGGGCCGCGTGGTCCGGGTGGTGCTGGAGCATCGGCGTGGCGCTGCGGGCGCGCATTTGCATGTACGGCTGGTGTTTTTATTTGGCGGCGTGGCCGCGGTGCCGGCGATTTTGGTGGCCGTTTTCGCCATTGTTTTCTTTAATTTCGGGATTCAGGCCTGGTTTAACCAGCGGGTTCAGACGGCGCTCGATGAAAGCGCGCAGGTGGCGCAGGGATATCTGTCGGAGCATGACAACGATATCCGGCTGGATGCGTTGGCGATGGCGAATGATTTGTCGCAGAACGGCACGGTGTTTTTTGGCGACCCGAATGAGTTTGCCTCGTATCTGGTAAGCCAGGCGACGGTGCGGGGGCTGACCCAGGCGGTTATTTTCGAGCCGCTGAACGGGGAGATTGTCGCCTCCGCCGGATTGTTCGCGGGGATGGCAGCGACGGTACCGGATTCGCGCTCGATCTCTGCCGCGCAGAGTGGCGAGGTGCCGGTGATCAGCCCGCCTGGGAGCACGGTGGAGCAGGCGGTGATCAAGCTTGATATCACCCCGCCGCTGATGCTGATGATCGAGAAGCCGATCGATCCGGCGATTCTCGACCATGTGAACAAGACCGAGCAGGCGGTGGCGGAATATCAGCGGCTCTCGAAGAACCGGGCGGGGCTGGAGACGTCCTTCGCGCTGGTGATTGCGGTGCTGGCGCTGTTGGTGCTCTCCGCGCTTGTGGGGTTTGGACTGGTGATCGCGAACCAGATTGCACGGCCGATCGGGCATTTGATTCGCGCCTCGGAGGATGTGGCGGATGGGGATTTATCCGTGCGCGTGCCGGAGCGGGCGAGCGGGGATGAAATGCAGGGGCTCTCGCGCGCGTTCAACCGGATGACGGCGCAGCTGGAGGCGCAGCGGACCGAGCTGATGGATGTAAACGGGCAGCTCGATGAGCGGCGGCGCTTTACCGAGACCGTGCTGGCGGGCGTTTCAGCCGGGGTGATCGGCCTGGATAATAAGGGGCGGATTGAGTTGCCGAACCGCGCTGCCTCCGAATTGCTTCGTCTGGACCTGATGCAGAGTATTGGTCAGACGCTTGCCCAAATTGCGCCCGAATTTGAGGCTCTGATAGAAGCTGTGATGGCATCGCCCGAGCGGCCTGCGACGGCGGAGATTGAACACGGACCGGCGATGCATAAGCGTGTGCTGCTGGTGCGGATTGGGGCGGAGATGAAGGCAGGCGTGCCGGATGGGTTTATTGTGACATTCGACGATGTGACCGAGCTGCTCTCGGCCCAGCGCAAGGCGGCCTGGGCGGATGTGGCGCGGCGCATTGCGCATGAAATTAAAAATCCGTTGACCCCCATTCAGCTCTCCGCCGAGCGGCTGAAGCGGCGGTTCGCCAAGGAGATCACCTCCGATCCTGAGAGCTTTACGCAATGCGCGGATACGATCGTGCGGCATGTGGGTGATATCGGGCGGATGGTGGATGAGTTTTCGACCTTTGCGCGGATGCCGGCTCCGGTGATGCGGCCGGAATCGCTGGAGCGGATTGCGCGCGAGGCCATGGTATTGCAGCGCGTGGCGCAGCCGCAGATCGAATGGGTGGTGGAGATCGAGCAATCGCTGCGGGCGGTGTGCGACCGGCGGCTGATCGGCCAGGCGCTGACGAATTTGTTGCAGAATGCCGCCGATGCGGTGGCGATGCGGCCGGGGGCAAAGCATGTGACCCTGCGGCTGGCGCAAGCGAGCGGAATGGCGGTGCTGAGCGTGACGGATGACGGGGTTGGGCTGCCGGATACCGACCGGGCCAAACTCACCGAGCCTTATGTGACGCATAAGCCAAAAGGCACCGGGCTTGGGCTTGCCATCGTGCGCAAGATCATGGAGGACCATGGGGGCCGGCTCGACCTTGAAGAAGCGCCGGGCGGCTATGGTGCCGAGGTGAGTCTGGTTTTGCCCGCTTTGCCTGCGGAGCCTGCCAATAGCATGGACGATATCAAGGAGTTGCCTGCACGATGACTGAAATCCTGATCGTTGACGACGAGCCGGATATCCGGCTGCTGGTCGAGGCGATTCTTCGCGATGAAGGGTTTGAGGCACGCAGCGCCGGGACTTCCGACGAAGCCATTGCGGCCTATCGGGCGCGGCGGCCGGCGCTGGTGATTTTGGACGTGTGGCTGCAAGGCTCGAAGCTGGACGGGATCGGTATTCTCGACGTGCTGCACCAGGAGCAGCCGCGCGTGCCGGTGGTGATGATCTCGGGCCATGGAACGATTGAGACAGCCGTCGCCGCGATTCAGCGCGGGGCGTATGATTTCATCGAAAAACCGTTCAATTCCGACCGGCTGTTGCTGGTCGTGCGGCGTGCGCTGGAGGCGGCGAAGCTCGCCTCCGAGAATGCCGAGCTGCGGCTGCGCGTGGGAAATGAAAGCTCGCTGACTGGCGAGGGGAACGGAATATCCAGCCTGAAATCCGCCATCGAACGCGTGGCGCCCACAGGCTCGCGCGTGCTGATTACCGGCGCGCCGGGGGCGGGCAAGGAGACCGTGGCGCGGATGATCCATGCCAAATCCCGCCGCGCGGATGGGCCTTTTGTGGCGCTGAATTGCGCGATTCTGGCGCCGGAACGCTTTGAGGCGGAGCTGTTCGGCGTGGAGGCGGGTTCCGACCCGCACGCGGCACCGCGCCGTGTCGGCGTGCTGGAACGCGCCCATGGCGGCACGCTGCTGCTGGATGAAATCTCCGACATGCCGATGGAAACGCAAGGCAAGATCGCCCGCGTGCTGCAGGAGCAGAGCTTCGAGCGCGTTGGCGGCAATGCACGGGTGAAAGTGGATATCCGCGTGCTCGCCTCCACCGCCAAAGACCTGACCGGGGAGATCGCCGCCGGGCGGTTCCGCGAGGATTTGTACTACCGCCTGGCCGTTGTGCCGCTGCGCGTACCCTCGCTCAAGGAACGCCGGGAAGATATTCCCGCCCTCGCCGCCAGCTTTCTCGCCCGTGCGGCCGAGACCTCGGGCCTGCCGGCCCGCAGCCTCGCCTCAGACGCCATCGCCGCACTCCAGGCCCATGACTGGCCCGGCAATGTCCGCCAGCTGCGCAATATCATGGATTGGCTCATGATCATGCGCACCAACGAGCCGGGGGACTGCTTCCGCGCCGAACATCTGCCCACCGAACTCTCTGCCCACGCGCCCCGCGCGCTCGCCATCGACCCCGCCGCCGACGTGATGGCCCTGCCGCTGCGCGAAGCCCGCGACGTGTTCGAAACCCAATACCTCCAGGCCCAACTCCTGCGCTTCGGCGGCAATATCAGCCGAACCGCCAATTTCGTCGGCATGGAACGCAGCGCCCTGCACCGCAAACTCAAACAACTCGGCATCGGCGCCGAGGACCGTGTCCAGGCGTGAGTGAGCAGGCAAGGCCAGGGGCAGCGCCCCTGGCCTTGCCTTACTTTCTTACGCTTTGGGCACAGAGCCCATCGACGGGCCGAAGTTTGGCGTTTTGGGGGTGTTGTTCGGGTTGTTGACGTTGAGGGCGATGCTGGCGCCGAGGGCGTTGGCCATATCGGTTGGGACGAGGATGGTGACGCCGCGGTCTTTGTTCATGTCGTAGATAAGGCCCATTTGCCGGATTTGCAGCGCGACGGGGTTGTTGGCGTAGATATTGGAGGCTTCCGCGATTTGTTCGGCGATGGCGACTTCGGCGCTGGCCAGGGTGACGCGGGCTTGTTTTTCTTTTTCGGCCTGGGCGTTGCGGCTCATCGCGTCGTTGAGTTCGGGCGGGATTTTGACGTCCCGTATTTCGACGGCGATATCGCCGATGCCCCAGCCGGCAGATTTGCGCATGATATAGGCCTGGAGTTTTTCATCCATGGCTTCGCGGTTGGAGAGGATGTCGTTCAGCGTGGTGGCGCTGATGACTTCGCGCAGTGAGGTTTGGGCGATTTGCGCGATCATGTTGCGGTAGTCGGTCAGTTCGGTTGCGGCGCGTTTCACGTCTGAGACGCGCCAGAACATGATCGAGTCCATGGTGACGGAGACGGCGTCTGCCGTGAGCGTGTCTTCGGCGGAGATGCGCGTGCTTTGGCGGCGTGTGTCCACCACGGCGTAGACCGTTTCAAAGGCGGGGATGAGGAAGTAGAGCCCGGGGCCGCGCACGCCGGCGAAGCGGCCGAGGCGGAGCACGACGGCGCGTTCCCATTCCGCGGCGGTGCGCAGCGTGAGGGCGAGGATGATGCCGATGAGGATGACAATGCCGCCGATGACGGGTTGGGCGAGGAAATAACTGATCGCGGCACCGGCCACGAGAAAGAGGACGGCGATGACGGTGACGGCGCTGTTCATGGGGTTTCCTTGGCGGTTCTTTGGCACGGTAGCAGAACGGTTGGCGCGCCGCACCGTCTCTTATGTTGGCGGGTTCGGGAGGGATGCGGATCACGATTTCGTGAGATTTGGCGGCATTTGGCGCTTTGGGCGCGACTCGGGTGGTCTGGCTAGGGTTGGGGCATGGAAAATGAATTTTTGTTGCTGCTGAGCTTGGTGGGGCTGGCTGTGTTTGTGGCGGTTTTGTTCGCGGCGCTGGCCTGGCGGGCGGCGGTGGCCGGGCCGGCGCGGGTTATGCTGGCACTGGATAAGGTGTTGATTGGCGGGCGGGCGGAGGCGGAGACGACGCGGGCGGTGCTGGCGGCCTCAGAAGGGCGGTTGAACGCGGCGATTCAGACGGGGACGACGGATGCGCTGAACAAGGCCTTCGCGCAGATCGCGACCGCGACGCAGAACATGGCGAGTGCCGTGGAATCGCTGCGCCGGGCGGCGGGGGAGGATTCGCAGAAGACGTTGGCGCTGCTGGAGACCAGGCTGACGGCGATTCAGACCTCGGTGAACGAGAAGCTGCATGAGGCGGTGGAGCAGCAGATGACCAACAGCTTTGCACGTGTGTTGGAGCAGTTTGCCCAGGTGCAGCAGGCAATGGGCGAGGTGCAGAGTGCGGCGGCGCAGATCGGGGATTTGAAGCGCATATTCTCCAACGTGAAGACGCGGGGCGGTTGGGGCGAGGCGCAGCTGGGCGCGATGCTGGAACAGGTGCTGCCGCCCGGCTCGTTTGAGCGGAATTATGCGCTGCGGGCGGAATCGCGCGAGCGGGTGGACTTTGCGTTGCGCATGCCTTCCCGCAGCGAGTTGTGGCTGGCGGTGGATTCGAAATTTCCGACGGAGGATTATGAGCGGTTGCTGATTGCCGCGGAAGCGGCGGATTTGGAGGGCGAGCGCGCGGCGAGGGACGGGCTCTCCATCCGGGTGCGGCTGGAGGCGAAGAAGATACGGGAGAAATATATCTGCCCGCCGGAAACGGTGGAGTTTGGCGTGATGTATCTGCCCAGTGACGGGCTGTTTGCGGAGGTGGCGCGGATACCGAATTTGATTGATGAGATCCGCACGCGGGAGAAGGTGATTATCCTGGGGCCGACATTGCTGCCGGCTTTGCTGCAGACGATTCATCTCGGGCATATCACGCTGGATTTGGAGAAGCGGGCCGGGGAGATCGGTAAGCTGCTGGGGGCGACGCGCTCTGAGATGACGAAGATGGATGACGTGCTGGGCAAGCTGGCGGCAAATGCTTCAGCCATGTCCAGCAATATTGAGAAAGCACGCGTGCGCACGCGCGCCGTTGGGCGGGTGCTGCGGACGGTGGAGATGGTGGAGACCACGACGGCGCAGGCACTGCTGGGTTTGGAGGGGGATGAGGAGTAGGGGGTGTGGCGGAACCGGTATACTGGTTCCGCCGATGGGTCTTTTCGCCTTATCTACAGGCGTTTGATGAACAGTCGTGTGATTAACGATAGCGCAATGCGCTGCGCTTTTCCGCCCGACGGTCGCGGGCGGATCTTGTTAGTGCTGGAAATGGGTTTTTAAGATATGCGCGGCGCCGGCGCCGACCGCGCGGTAGTCGTTGAAGAGTGTTGCAACACCGAAAGAAACATAGAATGCTGCCGCGTAGAAGACGGGTTTGCGATTGGCTTCGGATGCCATAAGTCGCTGAATTATTCGTGAGTTTTTCCAATTTTGGGTCAGGCCGACGAAGATGATGCCGAGCATGGCGCCGCCGATGACGTCTGTCGGGTAATGGTACCCGTTATAGACGCGCGCTAGGGCAAGCACGGAAGCAAGCAAGAAGCCGATCCGGCCGAGTTTTCGGTTGACGATGAAAACGGTGGCCGCCAGGCCGAAGAACACCGTCGCATGGTCGCTCGGAAAAGATGACCAGTGGCTATAAATGTCTGGGTCGACGCCAAGCGGGCGCCGGAAATGCAATGCGGCGTCGTGTAGCGGGCGCGGATGGGCTGGGAAGCCCAGCTGGATAACGCGGCTCAGGCTGCCGGCGATATAGGAGACGATGACGCCGAGCAGAATTTTCGCGCGGGCGTCCGTATCCTCCGTGTTGAACCACGCGTACCAGACCAAGGTGACGAGCAGAAGATTTGAAAACATCTCGCGTGTGATAACGCGCATGCTGTCATCGAGAATGACAGAGTGCCCGGCTGCGCTGTTCAGAAGGTGCGTTAAGCCGTAGTCAAAGCTTTTCATTTTCAACGCGGATAGCGCCAACATCAGCGCAAAGATCAATATGGATGCGCTAAGAATATACCGGAACGGTATTCCTGCATCGGCGGAGGGTTCGGGGCGCGCCTCCGGCGATGGAAAACTGCCGACGGAGCTGAGTATGTCAACGACATTTTTCAATGGCTTGCCCGATTCAAAAACATACCTAGCAATAATACTGCAGTAATCGTCACAAAAATGTCAACAAATGATGTACAATTTTGGTTAGAATTCCAAGTATTTGTCCAATGCGCGGCGGTCGATCGGGGTTACCGATGATAGGTTTGAAAGCGGAATCTCCATAAACAAACTTCTAGTTGCTGATGGCGCTTGGCGGTCTGTTGCTATTTTAGTTGTTGCTGATGTCCGCCTCATTGGTTTTCCAGATTGAGCGGTATTTTGAGATTGGTAATGAAATTTCAAATGTCGCACTATTAAAAATTTTTTGCTCGATTTTTTCAAATCAAATCACTTTCCGTCACTGGCTTGAAAAATTCTCGTTCGACGGCCAGTATCGTGGCATGAATATGATCTTCGCCGACATCAAAGCTCCCACTCCCACCAAGGAAACGCTGGCCGCCGAATACGCCGCGATTAATGCGCGGCTGGATGGCGGCGACCTTGCCGGCGCTGTGGCGCAATGGGAGGCCTTGCGTCGTGAAGTGGAGAGCTGGGGGTCGCTCACCCATCTGGCGTTCGAGCAGGATACACAGAACGATGCCGCGAAGGCGGCGATGGAATATCGCGATGAGCTATCGCCAACCATCACCAATCATGAAGCCGCTTTCAAGCGGCGGTTGCTGGAACATCCAGACCGCGCGGCGGTGACAGCGGTGACCGGCGCGCATGCGTTGCGGTTGTGGGAGACAGATGTGACCACCTTTGCGCCCGAGATCGAGGCGGATTTGCAGGCGGAGGCGAAGCTGCAGTCGCGCTACACGGCGCTGCAGGCTTCCGCGAAAATCAAGATCGAGGGGCAGGTGGTGAATCTCTCTGGCCTTGCGCCGTTCGCGCAGAGTCTGGACCGCGGCGTGCGCTATAAGGCGGCGCAGGCGCAATGGGATTTTTTCAGCGCGAATGGCGCGGAGTTCGATGAGATTTACGATGGGCTGGTGAAGCTTCGCCACGGCATGGCGAAGCAGCTCGGATTCGAGAATTTCATCGAGCTGGGATACCGGCGGATGCGGCGCGTGGATTACGACGCAGCGGATGTGGCGCGCTACCGGGCGCAGGTGGTCGAGCATGTGGTGCCGCTGGTGGCGAAGATCTTGGAGGCACGGCGGGGCGAGCACGGGTGGGAGAAGGTTTTTGCCTGGGATGAGCCGCTGACGGATGCGCAGGGCAATGTGGAGCCGGCGGGGGATGAGGCCTTCATGCGTTCCGGTGCGCAGGAGATGTTTGCGCGGATGGATGCGCAGCTCTCGGAATTTTACCGTGCGATGAACGAGGGCGGGTTTCTGGATTTGGATAACCGGCCCGCGAAAGCGCCGGGCGGGTTCTGCACCTCCTTTCCCAATGCCGGGATGCCGTTCATTTTCGCGAATTTCAACGGCACGCATCATGATATCGACGTGTTCACGCATGAGATGGGACATGCGTTCCAGAATTTTCAGAGCCGGGATCTGCCGGGGGTGGATTATCTCTGGCCGACGAGCGAATCCGCCGAGATTCATTCGATGAGCCTGGAGCATCTGGCCTATCCCCATATCGGGCTGCTGGTGGGCGAGGATGCGGCTTCGCGATATCGGCGGATGCATCTGATCCAGTCGCTGGCGTTTCTGCCGTATGGCGTGCTGGTCGATCATTTTCAGCATGAGGTTTATGCCAATCCGGAGGCAACGCCGGCCGAGCGCCATGCGATGTGGCAGCGGCTGGAGGCGGTTTACATGCCGTGGCGCGATTACGGGGATATCGCCTATGCCGCGAAGGGTGGGCGGTGGCAGGCGCAGGGGCATATCTATGGCTCGCCGTTCTATTACATCGATTATACGCTGGCGCTGTGCTGCGCGTTGCAGTTCTGGGTGAAGTCCCGCGTGGATTATGCCGGGGCGCTCAAGGATTATGTGGCGCTGTGTGGGCGCGGCGGGGCGGCGCCGTTTCAGGGGCTGGTGGCTTCCGCAGGGTTGATATCGCCCTTTGCCGAGGGCGCGCTGGCGGATGTGGTGCGGGAGGCCGAGGCGGTCTTGCAAGCGGCGTAGCGGGCGCGCAAAACGCCTGCCATGATCCGCCGTTTATTGTTCTCGCTCCCCTTGCTGGCGCTGGTCGGCTGCCATCATGATCTCTCGCCGCAGGATGTCGATGTCTCGGGGCTGATACCGGATCTGGCGCTCTCGATGACAGATGTGCAGACGGGGCAAGCGGTGACCCAGGCGGATTTCAGCGGCAAGGTCGTGCTGCTTTATTTCGGCTATACCAACTGCCCGGATGTGTGCCCGGCGACGCTGTATAATCTCGATCGGATTTTCAAGCAGATGGGACCGCAGGCGGCGGCCAAGGTGCAGGTGCTGTTCGTGACGGTGGACCCGGACCGTGATACGCCGGCGGTGCTTGCGCAATATACCGGGCTGTTCGGGCAGAATATTGCCGGGCTGCGGGGAAATGCGGACCAGCTTTACGCGCTGGCGCGGCGCTACCGGGTGGTATTCTCCGTCACCAAGACGCCGGTTTACTCGGTAACGCATTCATCGGCGGTTTATGTGTTCAACGCGGCGGGCAAACCGCAATTCATCATTGCGGGGCTGGATACGACGGCGCCCGATATTGCCGGGATCGCGCGGGATTTGCAGGATGTGGCGGGGGAGTAGGCGGGTTTAATTTGGGTTACGGGCTTTAGAGCCGGATGTCCGAATCCGCCTATAAATCACAGCTTAGAGGGCGATTCAGACATTAAGTTGAACCGCGAGCGGTTCATCTTAATGTCATCGCGCTCTAGATGGATTGCTTCGCTCAACGATGGCGCGCTATCCGCGCGGCGCTCGCAATGACGGTTGTGTTGGCAATGATGGTTTGGGCGAGGCCTGGGTTAGCTGCGATAGCTGCCGTTGATGTCGATATAGCCGTGGGTGAGGTCGCAGGTCCAAACGGTGGCGCGGCCGGCGCCGAGGCCGATATCCACCGCGATGTCGATTTCCCGGCCTTTCATATGCGCGACGACCGGGGCCTCGTTATAGCCGGGGGCGACGCCGCCCGCCTGGGCCATCCATGTGCCGCCGACGGCGATGGCGAGCTTGTCGCGGTCGGCCGGTTCGCCCGCCTTGCCGACGGCCATGACGATGCGGCCCCAGTTAGCATCCTCGCCCGCAATCGCGGTTTTCACCAGCGGGGAGTTGGCGATGGCAAGGCCGATGCGCCGCGCGGAGGCATTGGATACCGCGCCCTCGACCGTAATCTGGACCAGTTTCTGCGCGCCCTCGCCGTCCCGCACGACCATCAGCGCGAGGTCATGCAGCACCTCGCCCAGCGCCCGGCGGAAATCGGCGAGGGCGGCCGGGTCTTCGCTGGGTTTGTTATGCGCCTGGCCGGTCGCGAAGAGCAGCACGGTGTCGGAGGTTGAGGTGTCGGAATCGATGGTGATGCAGTTGAAGCTGTGATCCACGCATTTGGACAGCATGGCTTGCAGCGCTGGGGCGGGGATGGCGGCGTCCGTGAAGATGAAGGAGAGCATCGTCGCCATGTCCGGCGCGATCATCCCGCTGCCTTTGGCGATGCCGGTGATGCGGACTTCCACGCCGCCGAGGCGGGCGCTGCGCGTGGCCGCTTTGGGGAAGGTGTCGGTCGTCATGATCGCACGGGCGGCGTCCGCGAAGCGGTCCTCGGCGAGGTCGGCTTTCAACTGGTCCAGCACGGCGGTGATTTTATGGGCCGGCAGCGGCTCGCCGATGACGCCGGTGGAGGCAAGGAAGATCTGTTCGGGCGTGGTGCCGAGCGTTTGCGCCGCGGCGCTGGCCGTGGCTTCAACCGCGCGCAGCCCGGCGGCGCCGTTGAACACATTCGCATTGCCCGCATTCACCACGAGGCCGCGAGCGAGGCCGCCCTTCAGGATTTCACGGCAATGGGTGACGGGGGCGCCGGGGCAGAGGTTCTTCGTGAAAACCCCTGCGACGGTGGTGCCTTCGGCGAATTCGGCGAGCAGCACATCCGTGCGGCCCTTATAGCGAATCCCAGCCTCGCCGGTGGCAAGGCGCACCCCTGCCAGTTTTGGCAGCTCGGGCAGCGGCAGCGCCAGCGGCGAGACGGGGATCGCGTTGGCCATGTTACGGGGCGGGCGGGTTTTGCGCGCCGGGCGTGCCGTCTGGGTTGTAGACCTCGATTTTCACCTTCGAGCGGGCCGAGGCGAGGGTGGCTTTGATCGCGGCGTCGGCCAGGTCCTGGCGGATTTGTTGCTGGACATCCGCCAGCGCCGGGGCGGGGGCGGTGCGCTTGCCTTCGCAGAGGATGACATGCCAGCCGAACTGCGACTGCACCGGGGTTTTGGTGTATTCGCCGGGCTTCAGCGCGAAGGCCGCATTGGCGAAGGCGGGGACCATCTGGTCCTGGCTGAACCAGCCCAGCTCGCCGCCATTGGAGGCGCCGGGATCGATGCTGTCTTTCTTCGCGAGCGTGGCGAAATCCGCGCCCTTGTTGAGCTGGTCGATGATCGCCTGTGCTTCGGCCTGGGTTTTCACCAGGATATGGCGGGCATCAACCTGCGCGGGGCCGGGCTTGCCGGCATAGTCCTTGTTGTATTCGGCCTGCACGGCGGCGTCCGTCACGGCGGGCTGGATCTGCTGCTGGACATAGGCGTTTTCCAGCTTCGTGTCGGCGGCGTCTTCCATCGTCTGGGCGACGGCGGGGTCGTGCTCCAGGCCTTCATGCTTGGCGGCGACGAGCAGTGCTTTGCGGTCGATCTCCTGGTTCACCAGGATCGGGAAAAGCTGGTCGGGCGGGAGCTGCTGCATCTGCTGCGGCACGTCCTGCGCGGCGGCCTGGATGTCGCTGAAATGGATTTTCATGCCGTTGACGGCGGCGACGACCGGGTCCGCATTGCCCGAGGTGGTGGCCGGTGTTGCCGTTGCTGGAGCCGTGGTTTGGGCGAAAGCGGCCGGGGCGGTGAGGCTCGCGGCGAGCGCCAGGAGCGAAAGCGTGGTGGGTAAACGCATTGAGTTAAAGACCTTCCAGGTTTTTTGGAACCTATGAGCCAAGTGCAAAGCTGGGGCAAGGGTTTGACCGGTTTAGGGGGGGCGCTTATGTGGTCCGCCAGATCACCTATATAACGGTACATGGCGGGATCTCCGCCTGACCCCGGAAAGACAGAGTGTTATGTTCGCAAGCCTAGCCCGCGCCGTATTCGGTACCAGTAATGATCGTGCCCTGAAGGGCTTCAAGCGCCAGGTGGCGGCCATTGCAGCGCATGAGGCGCCACTGGCCGCGCTGGATGACGCGGCTTTGCGGGGCAAAACCGCTGAGTTCCGGGCGCGGCTGGAGGCGGGCGAGACCCTGGACGATATTTTGGAAGAGGCCTTTGCCGTGGTGCGCGAGGGCGCCAAGCGGGCATTGGGGCTGCGGCATTTCGATGTGCAGATGATCGGCGGCATGGTGCTGCATGCCGGTAAAATCTCCGAGATGAAGACCGGCGAGGGCAAGACGCTGGTGGCGACGCTGGCGGTTTACCTGAACGCGCTGCCCGGCAAGGGCGTGCATGTGGTGACGGTGAACGATTATCTGGCGCGGCGCGATGCCGAGTGGATGGGGCAGCTTTATGCGTTTCTGGGGATGACCACGGGCATCATCGTCCCCGGGCTGGACGATGCGCAGCGCCGCGAGGCCTATGCGGCCGATATCACCTACGGCACCAACAACGAGTTCGGTTTCGACTATCTGCGCGACAATATGAAGTACCGGCTGGAGGATATGGTTCAGCGGCCGTTCAACTTCGCCATCGTGGACGAAGTCGATTCGATTCTGATCGACGAGGCGCGCACGCCGCTGATCATCTCCGGCCCCTCCGACGAGCCGACCGAGCTTTATGCGAAGGTTGATGAAGTGGTGACACAGTTCCTGCTGCGCGGGCAGAATGAGGATGGGACGCACGCCTTCTATGAGAAGGATGAGAAGGCGAAGACCGTTGTGATGACGGATACGGGCTCGGAGACCGTGGAAGACATGCTCCGTGAGTCCGGGTTGCTGGTGGAGGGAAATCTCTACGATATTTTCAATATTTCATTGATCCATCATGTGCAGCAGAGCTTGCGGGCACGCGTGCTGTTTGCCCGCGATGTCGATTACATCGTGCGCGATGGGAAGATTGTGATCATCGACCAGTTCACCGGGCGGATGCTGGAGGGGCGGCGCTATTCGGATGGCTTGCACCAGGCGCTGGAAGCCAAGGAGAAGGTGGCGGTGCAGCAGGAGAACCAGACGCTGGCCTCCATCACCTTCCAGAATTATTTTCGGCTCTACCCCAAGCTGGCGGGCATGACCGGCACGGCGATGACCGAGGCCGATGAGTTCGAGCAGATTTACAAGCTGCAGGTGGTAGAGATTCCGACCAACGTGCCGGTGGCGCGGAAGGATTTCGACGACGAGGTGTATCGCTCGGCGGCGGAAAAATACGAGGCGGTGGCCAAGCTGATTGAGGAATGCCGGGAGCGCGGGCAGCCGGTGCTGGTGGGCACGACGAGCATCGAAAAGAGCGAGATCATCTCAGCCCTGCTGAACAAGAAGAAGATCAAGCATAACGTGTTGAATGCGCGCTTCCACGAGCAGGAGGCGAAAATTGTAGCGCAGGCCGGAGCGCCCGGCGCGATTACGATTGCGACCAACATGGCTGGCCGCGGGACCGATATTAAGCTCGGCGGTAATTTCGAGATGCGCGTCGCGCTGGAGCCGGAGACGGACCCCGAAGTGATCCGCGCCGAGATTGCGGTGAACCATGATAAGGTGAAAGCGGCGGGCGGATTGTTCGTGATCGGCACCGAGCGGCATGAGAGCCGGCGCATCGACAATCAGCTGCGCGGACGCGCCGGGCGGCAGGGCGACCCTGGCGGTTCGCGCTTCTTCCTTTCGCTGGAAGATGATTTGATGCGGATTTTCGGCTCTGACCGGATGGGCGGAATGCTGCAGCGCCTCGGGCTCCAGGAGGGCGAGGCGATTATCCACCCTTGGATCAACAAGGCGCTGGAGAAGGCGCAGAAGAAGGTGGAGACGCGGAATTTCGACACCCGCAAGGAAGTGCTGAAATATGACGACGTGATGAACGACCAGCGCAAGGAGGTTTACGCCCAGCGCCGGGAGTTCATGAGCAGCGATTCGGTTTCCTCGGTGGTGGCGGAGATGCGCGAAGACGTGATCGCCGGGCTGGTGGCGCAGCGTATTCCCGAGCGGGCCTTTGCCGAGCAGTGGCAGAGTGCCGAGCTGGCGGAGGATATTTTCCGCGTGCTGGGCCTGCGGCTGCCGATTGTGGAATGGGCGGCGGAAGAAGGCATTGAAGAGACCGCTTTGCGCGAACGGATTACCGAGGCGGCGGAGGCGGCCGCTGAGGCGAAGGCGCAGCGCTTTGGGCAGGATTTGGCGAATTATATCGAAAAATCCGTGCTGCTGCAGACGCTGGACCATGTGTGGAAGGACCATTTGTTGGCGCTGGATTATCTGCGCCAGGGGATTGGGCTGCGGGCCTACGGGCAGCGCACACCGATTAATGAATATAAGCGCGAGGCTTTCCTGCTGTTCAACGCGCTGCTGGATGAGCTGAAGGACCGGGTGACCAATGTGCTGGCCCATGTGACGGTGGGCGAGGCGCCAGCCGCCCCGCCCCCGCCGCCGATGGTGGAGAGCCATGCGGCACCCGCCCAGCTGCTGGCGGCCGAGCCGGCCCGCGCGGCGGCACCGGCGGGCGGCGTGCAGGAGGCCGTGCGGCCATACCGGGAGGGCGAGATAGACCCTAACCGCCCCGAGAGCTGGGCGGCGACACCGCGCAATGCGGCTTGCCCGTGCGGGTCCGGCAAGAAGTTTAAATACTGCCACGGGAAGGTCTGAGGCGGGTTGCTCTTCGTTTAACCTGGAAGTGCAACCGGTCCATAGGGGTTCAATCCAGGGTGTTATTATTAAGTAAATGAGCTAAAATTCTATCGAACGTTTCAATTCCCAATTGATTTCGCAAGACTTTATACGTCTAAGTTGCGATTGCGACTGCGGACGCATGTTGTTTCCAACGCGGTTGCAGGTTAGCAATCTGTATGGATATTGAGCGCTTAGTTCTGAAATGTCGCGATCAGCGGAGAGACTTTTATATCCGGGAAAGCTCATCCGACATTTCAGTTGTTGGTCAGGTGTTCATCAACGCTGACTACGATATTACGCGGTTGGCGCGTTTCGCTGAAATCCAGGAACTGCTTGTATGTGGGCGCGCGTCCGGGAAGCGACCGCTGATTATTGATGCGGGCGCCAATATTGGTGCAGCTTCGGTTTATTTCTCGATGTTGTGCCCGGACGCGCTGATTGTTTCCATTGAGCCGGAAGCGCGTAACTTCCAGCTTCTTAAGGAAAATACGCGGGGTTTGCCGGTTTTGCCTTTGCCTTGCGCGTTATCGTCGACACCGCAACCGGTCACAATCGAAGATCCGGGAGAAGGTGAATGGGGCTACCGGACGCGCAGCCTAGACGCCGGGGAAGATCACAGGGTTGCCGTGAGTGCCGTTACCGTGCGCGAGATTCTAGAGGCGCACGAGGAGCGTTGTTTTCCTTTTATCGTTAAGATCGATATCGAGGGCGGCGAGCAGGCTTTGTTTGCCGCGGATACGGGCTGGATTGACGATGTTCCGCTGCTGATCATTGAACTTCATGACTGGTTATTGCCTAAGCAGCGTTCTGCGCAACCGTTTTTGCGCTGCCTGGCGACTGCCGACCGCGACTTTATCCATAGCGGCGAAAACATCTTTACCATGCCGATTGCGATGCCGCAGCCGCAATCGAAGTTGGGCGATCATGTTCGGATTAAGACAACCCCGGGGAATCAGGAGGCGTGCGTGGATACATATGAGTATATTCGTCGTTTGGCTGCCGAGCGTGCCCAGCTGGACGTGTTACAGATCGCAGGTGACGAATTTCAGCATCGTATCGAAGTGCTTCGTGCAAACGAAGTCGATGAGCGCGTGGCATTGATGTCTCAGGTTGACGAGGCGAAGCGCGCCGCGGATGCGGCGCTGCGTCAGGTCGAGGCTGCCGAGCGGCGGGCCGAGGCTGCGGAACGCGAGCTTGCCTCAATTCATGCCAGCATCTCTTGGCGAATTACCGCGCCGTTGCGCGGGCTTCGCGCCAAATTGGCGGCCCCTGTGTCTGCATCCTAACCGCGCCGCGTGGATTTGAGCATTGTTTGACGTAGTCTGCCGCTGCCGATTTGTCGCCTCGGCGAGAATGCCGTTGCCACATGCCGTTTGTCATGCGCACTTCAATGCCCGCGTTCCTGAACGCTCGAGACCCCATCCTGCTGTACGTAGCGGGCTGTATTATTTAAAAAATGCGCCATGTCGAGAACAGCGAACTGCAGATCGCCCTGATCATAATGCCCAGGAAACGGTCGGTCCTTGAGACCCGAATTCTGCTTTTTTCTTACCCGATATCGTGATAGGTTTTTTTAATCTTAGGGTGAATCGATGGATAATACCATGCGCGCGCTATTTTCGCCGGATAAGTCCTTCCATCTCGAGCGCTTTGACGAGCATGACATCGACGATTTCCCCGGTGAAATTTACGCTTTTATGCTTCTACGAAATGAAATCGCGGCGCTGCCTTTTCTCTTCACCTATTACCGGAACATGGGCGTCAAACGCTTCTTTATGATTGATGACCATTCCGAAGATGGGACCCGCGAATATCTTCTAGCCCAACCCGATACGCATGTTTTTACCCCGTCCAATCCTTTCGGTCAGGCGAATAGCGGAAATAACTGGCTGAATTTGCTGCTTGACAGATTTGGGACCGGGCACTGGACGTTGGTGGTTGATGCAGATGAATTGCTGATTTATCCGCATTGTGAAAAAATCAAACTTCCCGATCTTTGCGCGTATATGGACCGCGAAGGCGGCACGGCACTGTTTGCCTTTTTGCTGGATATGTATCCGGATGGCGATCTTTCAAAAGCGGTTTGCGTTCCGGATCGGCCGTTTTATGATATTTGTTCATTCTTCGATTCCGATTATGCGTTCAGGAGAATTCCGCCCATTATCCAGGACGGTGCTACGTTATTTCCATCGGAAAGGGTGGTTGGCGGGCCCAGACTCCGGAAGTTTTATGCCTGGCAGAGGCGTTCGGATTTTTTTTCCAGAGCGTTATTCAAGATAGCGGTGACTATTTTCCAGAATATTCGGTTTTGGAAAGGAGATAAGCCGCATTATGCGCCGGCCCTGATCAAAGCGCCGCTCATCAAATGGCGCGCCGGATGCAAGCGGGTGAGCAGCCATATTGTTGCGGAGGATTTGCCAGGAAAGACTTTGGCCGTATCGGGCGCGCTGCTGCATTTCAAATTTTTTGCCGGATTTCATAATAAGGCGATGCGTGAGGTGTCGCGTGGGCAGCATTATGGCGGCGGACAGGAATATCGGCGTTATCTGGCCTATATCAAAAAGCACCAGGATATTTCTTTTATGTATGTCGGAAGTCGGCGCTACATCAACAGCGACACGGTGTTGGCCGAAGGGCTGATCCGCTCAACGAATGATCTGGACGCAATGGCGCGCGACATTGTTTGAGCGTTTCGGCGCTTTGTTATTGGGCTTGAGTGTTGGACT
>Ga0116226_10001972_pt1 | contig 17766 bp, 18 predicted proteins | sample S1TSphfallax_FD_89692 | JGI IMG/M metagenome (GOLD analysis project Ga0116226, IMG submission 89692) | Host-associated microbial communities from peat moss isolated from Minnesota, USA - S1T2_Fa - Sphagnum fallax MG | ecosystem: Host-associated > Plants > Peat moss > Unclassified | place: USA... | reverse complement strand
TTTCGTCGAAGCGAGGCGCGATGAGGGAGCAACGCCGTAGCGTTGTGACCGAAGAGCAACGAAGTCTTCGGCGGAATGGGCGGTGTCGAGACGCCGGCGTCATTTTTTCACAGGCCTGCTAGAACGCGGCGGGAGACCGATCCGAATCACAGCCGCGAGGTGTAGCGTTTGGGGTACAGGTTGGGTCTCAAGGGGGACAGAACCCGTCAGGCCCCGCTTCGAGCCGCCCCGCTTTTTGAATAGGAAACGCTGCACCGTTGTCAGCCCGACTCCGCTTCCTCTTTGCCGCCGTGATCGTCGCCGTCGTGGCGCTCGGCGGCGCCGCTTACGTGAACCGCGCCTCGGCGCACGACGATTCAGCCATGATGCATGCCGGGGTACGCCTTGCGGGTGTCGACCTGAGCGCGCTCTCGGGCGCCGGCGGGAATCAAAACGACCGCATGCTCGCGCAGGCCTATGCCTACATGCAAAATGCGTACTATCGGCCGGTCAGCGACCAGACGCTCCTGACCGGCGAACAGCGCGCGCTGCTCGAGTATCTCAAAGCGAAGAAAGTTCGCAACGTCCAGCTGCCCGATCCCGTGGCCTCGGGCGACCGCTCGCATGACTTGACGCTCGCCGAAGCGCAGCTCGCCGCCGCCTCGAAATCGTACGGCGCCGCCGGCACGCCGCTGCAGTTCACCGAGGTCGCGATGGCCGGGATGCTGCACTCGGTCCGTGATCCCTACACGGTCTATCTGTCCCCGGCCGAGATCCGGGGCCTCGAAGAAGAGCTGCAGGGCGGCGCCTTCGGCGGGATCGGCGTGTACATCGTTCAGGATCCGCGCAACGGCGCGATCCTCGTCGACCCGATCGACGGCAACCCCGCGATCAAAGCCGGCGTGCGGCCCGGCGACACGATCCTCGCCGTCGACGATACCTCGGTGCTCGGGATGAAACTCGACGCGGTCGAAGGCCGCATCCGCGGCGCGCTCGGCAGCGTCGTCGCGCTCAAAGTGCGTCACCCGCACTCCGAGACGGTCGAGACCCTTCGCATCACGCGGGCGGAAGTTCGCGTGCCGTCGGTTCGCGCGAAGATGGAAAACGGCATCGACTACGTGCGGCTCGCCGATTTCGGCACGACGTCCGCCGATGAGGTGCGCAAAGCATTCCTCGACGGCAAAGCGCAGCACGCCAAAGGCTACATCCTCGATCTGCGCAACAACGGCGGCGGGTTGCTCGATGCCGCCGTCGACATCTCGAGTCTCGTCATCCCGTCGGGCACGATCGTCGCGACGATCAACCGGGCGGGCGATCGTACCGCGTCGTATGCGACGGGCAAAACGGTCACGTCGACCCCGCTCGTTATCCTCGTGAATCAAAACACGGCGAGCGCCTCGGAGATCACCACCGGCGCGATCCAAGACTACAAGGCCGGAACGATCGTCGGGACGCGCACGTTTGGTAAAGGCGTCGTCCAAAGCCTCTACGATCTCCCCGATGGCGGAGCGCTCAAGATCACAACGGCGCGCTACGTCACCCCGGCCGGCCGCGATATTCAACATCGCGGCATCGTTCCCGATGTGGTGGTCCCGCAACGCGTCGACCTGCCGATCGATACCCCGAGCGATAAGCAACTCGCCGTCGCCAAAGCGATTATCGAAAAAAAGGACCATCAATGAGACGCATCGCCTCCATCGCCCTGCTCCTCTCGCTCACCGCCTTGACGGCGGGTGCGCCGGTCGGCACCGACGCCGCCGTTTCCCACTCCGCTCCGGCGATGACGTCGCAAGAGTCGAACGAACTCGCGCAGAGTTATTTGCATCTGACGACCGAGTTCTATAAGAGCGTCGATCGCAAAGTCGTGCTCGACTCGGTGCATGCGAACTTGGTCGCGTATTTGCAAGCGCACTGCGTTGCAAAACCCGAACTCGCGCCGATGCACGCCTCGAGCGACGACATCGTGAACGCGCGTGAGTTGCAGCGCGAAACCAATCTCGCCGTCGCAGCGTATGCGGCGAAAATCGGCGATCAGCCGATGGGCAAGGTCGACGGCAAGCTCGCCCCGACGGGCGCGTGCTCGCGCTACGGCGAGAAGACGGGCGCGCTCGATCTGACGTACGCGGCGATCGCCGGAACGATGTCGTCGGTGAAAGACCGCTACACGGTCTTTCTCTCGCCACGCGATTTTGCCGAACTCAACGAAGGCCTCGACGGCACTGATTTCGGCGGCGTCGGTCTTTCGTATGACATCGACAACACCGTCGGCGCGATCCACGTGCAGAATATCATCCCCGACGGCCCGGCCGACAAAGCCGGACTCGAATCCGAAGACGTGATCGTCGCGGTCGACGGCAAGCCCGTCAAAGATCTCGTGCTCGCGAAATCGGTCACCGATCTCGACGCCGCCAAGCGCGCCGACGCGCAACAGAAGATCGTCAGCGGATTGCTGCGCGGCCCGGCGGGTACGCAAGTGAAGCTAACCGTGGCGCGCGACGGCAAGGAACTCGCACCGATCACCGTAACGCGCGCGATCATCCACTCGCCCTCCGTCTACGCGAAGCTCGAGCCCGGCGGCATCGGCTGGATCGAACTGACCGTCTTCGGCGCCGACACCGCGCAAGAACTGACCTCGGCGCTCAACCGGCTCGACGCGCAAGGCGCGAAGGCGTATGTCCTCGACCTGCGCTACAACGGCGGCGGCTACCTCAACGCGGCGGTCGACGTCAGCTCGAAGTTCATCTCGAGCGGCCCGATCGTCTCACAGGTCTCGCGCGCCGGGACCGTGACCGAATACGACGCCGAAAACACCGCGATCCCCGCCCGCCCGCTCGTCGTGCTCGTGAACAAGGGCACCGCCTCGGCCTCGGAGATCACCGCCGGTGCCATCCAGGATTCCGGCGTCGGCACGATCATGGGAACGCAAACGTTCGGCAAGGGCGTCGTGCAGTCGATCTTCGCACTCGGCGACGGCTCGGCCGTGAAGATCACGACGGCGCGCTACCTCACGCCGCACGGCCGCGACATCAACTCGGTCGGCATCAAGCCCGATGTCGATGCGCCGACGCCGCCCAAAGACACGACGATCCGCTTCGGCGAGCCGGCGAAAGACCCGCAACTGCAACAAGCGATGACGTTCTTGCAGAACAAGATCGCGGAGCAAAACGGGACCACCGCGCAGACGGCCGTGCCGCCCGCGCCGCCGACGAAGAGCTAGTCGAAGAGCGCGCGTTCGATTTCATCGAACGACGCGAACGACGTCCACCCGAAGCCGCGCTCCGACCCATAGCGTTCGAGAGCGCGGTTTGCTTTTGCGAAGACGCGATCCGCGACGAGCGCGGCAGCGTAGTCGCTGATGCCGTCGCCGGCGAAGGCCGTTGGAAGACCGCCCGCGCGGGCCGCGCGAATGCGCGTCGCCTTGTCGGTGCCGTTCTCGGCGAGCGGGTCGATGAAGCGCATCGTCCAACCGCCGGGTGAGAAGTCGGCATCGTTCGCGACGATCGCGAGATCGTGCAGACCGGCGCGCGCGAGCGTCGCGCCGATCACCGTGCGTAATCCGCTCGAGAGCACGGTGACGGCGGCGCCGCACGCCCGCGCACGCGCGACGAACGGTGCGAACGCCGGATCGATGCGCACCGCGCCTTCGAGATAGGCGAGGGCTTCCGCGAGCGAGACGCCGATCAAGCCGGCTTGGCGCTCGAGCGCGGTGCGCAGCGTGATCCGGCCGGCGGTAAGATCGGCATCGATCACGTCCCACGCCTCGTCGCCGGCGAACCGGCGAACGAGCGCGTCGAACGTGTCGATGTCGGTGATCGTCCCGTCGAAGTCGACGAAGACCGCGAGGGCCGACAGCGGCTTAGGACTTCTTGCGCGTGCTGGTCTTCTTCGCGGCGCCGGTCGCTTTTTTCGCCGTCGCTTTCTTGGCCGTCGACGGAGCCTTTACGGCCGTGGCTTTCTTCGCGGCGGTCTTCTTGGCGGCGGGCTTCGCCGCTGCGGCGGTGCTCTTCGTGGAGCGCGTTGCCTTCGTCGCCGTGGCCGTGGCGCTCGTCTTCTTTGCGGTTGCGCGTTTCGGCTTGGCGGCGGGTTCGGGCGCGGCGACCGGGGCCGCCGGCTTGCGCGCCGCGGTGGCGCTCACCGACGTCGTGCGCTTCGATCTCGGCTCGGGTTCGGGCGCGGGAAGCGCACGCAGCGGCGTCGCTTCGAGCGATCCGGCGGCGACCGGGACGTGCGCCGTGCGACGGCGGCGGGCCGGGGTCGTCACCTTGGCCGGTTCGTCCGGGGGGACGATCGGCGGCGGCGGCGGCTCGACCGCGACGGCGCCGGACCGGCGGCTCCACGGCGCGATCGCCCGTGAGGGCTCACGCGGCGCGGTTTCGCCGGTCGGATGGGCGCCGCCGTCGGAATCGACGCGGAAGATGTGGCGATCCGGCATCGCCGGCGCCGACTCGGCGGCAGCCGTCGTTTCGCCGGCAACGCCGTTCCCGGAACCACCGCGGCCGCGGCGACGGCGACGACGGCGACGGCGACGGGTGCCGTCGGGGTTCAGTTCGCCCGGGGCGTTCGCGGCAAGTTGGCCTTCGACCGCGGGACGGAATTCATCGTCGTCTTCGCCCGCTTCATCGTCATCGGAAACGATGGCGACGGGACGCTGCGGCGGGGTCGCGACCGCGGCCTGATCGGCCGGGGCGGGAGCACCGTTGCCGCCGCGGCCACCGCGACGGCGACGCCGGCGACGGCGGCGCGTCGGATCGCCCTCGGCGGCGGCCTCGCCGTCGGCGAGCGAGCGGCCACGCTCGATCGGAATGATTTCAGCGGCGGCGGGTGCCGGCTCGCGGAACGGTTGCGGAGGACGGATCGGTTGCGGAGCCCGCGGCGGCGCGATCGAGGCGGCGTTCCCGACGCGTTCGCCCGAGAGGCGTTCGCCCGGAAGGGCCGTGACGGCGTTGCCGGAGAGCGATTCGCCGGGGAGCCGGACGACGGCACCTTCGCCGACGACGGTTGCGGCGGCGGCCGGTTTGGGCACGACGCCGCGCTTCGCGCGCTCTTCGGCGACGGTCGCGACCTTGACCGAGCGGTCGTGCTGCTCGACTTCGACGTCTTCGGTCGTCGAGATGCCGATGACGGGGCGCGAGCCGAGACCCTTGGCGGCCTCCTCGGCGAGTTCGCGCAGTTCTTCGGTCTGCTCGGCGGCCGTGAGCGGCCGCTTGCGGCCGCGTCCGCCGCGGCGGCGCTTGCGCTTGCCCTCGCCGCCGTCGGCAGCGGCAACCGCTGCTCCCGGCAGGCCCATCGGCGTGCGCGGTTCAGCCAGGATCTCGTCGCCGTCCACATCGAGGATGCGGATCTTCATCAAATTGCCGGCGTAGTTGGCGGCGTTCTCGACCTCGACCAGCCGGCCGTTGACGACGGCGAGCGCCGAGGTGCCCGAAGGCGTACGCGTCTGGAGCAGTTCGACCTCGAACTCATCGCCGACACGGACCGGAGCCAGCTCCGGCAGATCGCCGTTCCAGGAGAGCAGCGGACGCTCCGGATGGGCCGCGGGATCGACGCGAATCGCGATCTTCTTGCCGATTTTTTCGGCGAGCGCGTTCTTCTCTTCTTCGTACCAGAAGTCGGCCTGCGCGGCGACGTACGGCGACGCGGCGACGTTCACGTGATCGCCGTGTCCGTTGCTCTGCGCAAGGATGCGGCGGAACGTTTGGATCGTGACCGTCTCCGGCGAGAGCACGCTGCCCAGCCCCGAACACGTCGGGCACGGACCGCGCAGCTGCGCGCCGAGATCTTTGCCGACGCGTTTGCGCGTGAACTCGAGCAGCCCGAGCGGCGAGAATGATTGGATCGTCGAGCGCGTGCGGTCTTTGCGCAGCACCGCCTCGAGCGTCGCGATCACTTTGTTGCGCGAGCCCTCGGTGTTCATGTCGATGAAGTCGCAGACGATGATCCCGCCGATGTCGCGCAGGCGCACTTGGCGGCCGATCTCGGCGGCGGCCTCGATGTTCGTCTTGACGATCGTATCTTCGAGGTTCTTCCCGCCGGTGAATTTGCCGGAGTTCACGTCGATGACGGTGAGCGCTTCGGTCGTTTCGATCACGATCGAACCGCCCGAGGGCAGCTTCACGGTCGGACGCATCAAGCGGCCGAGCTCGTCGTCGATCTTGTAATCGGTGAAGAGCGAACGCCCGCCGGGATAGGGTTTGATACGGTCGAGATACTGCGGACCCAAGAGGCGCATGAAGTCACGCACGTTCTCGGCTTCGGTCGGATCGTCGATGTAGACGTTCTCGACTTCGGGCGTGATGAAATCGCGCGCCGCTTTGTAGACGAGGTTCATGTCCTTGTGCAAGAGCGCCGGCGCTTGCGCACGCTTGTACTCTTCGAGGATCCCGTGCCACATGCGGATGAGCACGCCGAGGTCGGCGACGAGTTCGGCGTTCGAGACGCCGCCGGCAGCCGTGCGCACGACGGTCGCCATCCCTTCGGGACGGATCGCCTTCATGACCGTCTTGAGCCGGTTGCGCTCGTCGGCCGACTCGATCTTGCGCGAAACGCCGGAGTACTTGCCGGTCGGCATCAGGATCAGGTAGCGGCCGGGCAGCGAGATGTTCGTCGAGATGCGCGCGCCCTTGAGGCCCCGCGGCTCCTTGACGATCTGCACGAGCACGTCGTCGCCGCGGTTGACCTTCTCGTTGATCGTCCAGCCGGTGCGGCCCGAGGTGATCTCAACGTCGCCGATGTTCAGCGGTGTCTTGTTGATGTCGTCGACATAGAGGAACGCGTTGCGCCCCAGCCCGATGTCGACGAAACTGGCACCCATGCCCGGGAGGACGTTTTGGACTTTGCCCTTGTAGATCGAGCCGATGACTTTTTCTTCACGCTCGACGTAGATTTCGGACAGGGTCCCATCCTCGAGGATCGCGACGCGGTTTTCCCACGGATCGCTCGAGATGAGGATATCGGTAGACAAGTCTGGGCCTCTCTGAACGCGGAGCCCGCCGCACGATCGCACTTCGCGAGACACGACCCACGTGGGCCGGGTACTCGAGCGGGCGACCGTTACGGGCCCGCATTGCCTGAAAATTCGTTTTCTGAGAAAATGTTCGAACGGTGGGACGATCTAGCTCGACGCGACCGCCCTGCTCCGTCTCCGCTCTTGTTCCGCCGGGTAGGGAGGATTGCCTGCCATGGGTACAAGCCCCAAATGAGCCGCGCATTCGTCCGCGACGACGACGGGATCCACGAACCCGTCCTCCGCAAGCGTCCTGCACTCACCGCTCCCTCGATCTCGCCACCGAGCGACCGCGGGACAGCCGGCTTCGGCGCGACCGTCGTCGTCACCGGGGGTCCACAGCCGGACCAGCACTTCACGATCGTACTCGACGACGACGCCGACGTCCGCAGCGGCCGGATCGGCCTGACCTCACCGCTGGCTCAGGCGCTCAGCGGCGCCCGGGTCGGCGAACAGGTCGTCTGGCACCGCCCGATCGGCGACCTGACCCTCAAGGTCACCGCCATCACGTATGACAGCGAACCACCCAAAGATTAACGGCTACGGGAAGACCGGGTCCGATCCCGGCACGCTGATCGATTCCATCCGGGCGAGTTCCGAGCGGCCGCTGAGCTTCTTCTTGATCCGATACGGATAATAGACGCGCAGCGGTTCTTCGCCGCGCGCTTCGTACTGCACGCAGACGCACTCGAAGGGGTCATCGAGGCCCGGGACGCGGATGCGATCGCGATGCGCGGTCGCGGCGCCGATGATCTTCGCTTCCCGGCGCGCGTGCAGTTTGAGCGCCGAGCGCACTTCGACGAGATGCAGATCGGGTTCGGGATAATCGCGGCCGGCGTAGACGGAGACGATGCCGATCCGGCCGCTGCCGTCCATCCAGGCGCCGATCGGCTGCAGCTCGCCGCGATCGCGCTCGAGCGCATCGAACGCGCGGTCGCGCACGGCGGCGATCAATCGCTCTCGGGGCGTCGCCGGCGGCGTCATCGCTTCGCCGGGTCGAACACGAGCCGATCTTTCTGCAGCGACATGTTGAGCAGGATGCCGACGGCGATGTAGTTCGTGAGGATTGCCGACCCGCCGTAGGACATGAACGGCAGCGGAATGCCGGTGATCGGCATGATGCCGATCGTCATCCCGACGTTGACGATGATGTGGAAGGCGAGCATCGCGACGAGCCCCGCGCCGAGCAAGACGCCGAACCGGTCGCGCGCGGCGACGACCGCGCGCATCCCGGCGACGACGATGACGACGTAGGCGAGCAGGAGCAGCGAGGCACCGATGAAGCCCGTCTCCTCGCCGACGACCGTGAAGATGAAATCGCGGCTGTGTTCGGGGACGAAGTTGAGCTGCGTCTGGGTGCCATGGTAGAGCCCTTTCCCAAACCACTCGCCGCTGCCGACCGCGATCTTCGACTGGTTCAAGTTCCAGCCGGCGCCTTGCGGATCGGCGCTGGGGTTCAAAAAGACGAGCAGGCGCGAGCGCTGGAACGGCTTGAGGATCTTATCGCTCGTGAGCACGAACGCCGCGGCCGCGATGAGCGTGCCGACATAGATGCCGAAATCGAGGAGGTTCGGCAAACCGAAATAGAGCTCGGCGGTGAGAATCGCACCGATGACGAGCGTCGTGCCGAGGTCCGGTTGCTTGAGGATCAAGAGCGCCGGGATCGCCACCGCAACGAGCGGCAGCCACAGCTCTTGCAGGCGCTTGAAGTCGCTGCGCGCGAGGATCGCCGCGACCGCGATCGCTAGCGACAACTTCGCAAACTCCGAGGGCTGGAAGCTGAACGGCCCGATTGCGATCCAGCGCTGCGCGCCAAGCTCGCTGTGCCCTTTGAAGAGGATGCCGAGCAGCAGCGCGACCGTGATCACATAGATCGGTAGCGCATAGCGTTGCCAGAGGCGATAATCGACGAACGCGAGGCCGAACATGAGCACGATCCCGATCGCCGCGAAGAGCGCCTGATTGCGGACTTCGCTGTGTTCGCTCGGCGTATGCAGCGTCGCGGACGAGATGAAGAACAGGCCCGCAACCGTGACGGCGATGCAGCCGAACGCGAGCCACCAATTGAAGCGCGAATACCAGGGCCGTTCCACGCAGCCGTGATTCGGCCAGCGAGCGCGGATGCATCCCGGAGCAAGCCGCAGAAGGGCCGCCCCATGAGCCGCCTCAACGACGTCGGCGGGCTGACCGGTTTCGGCCCGATCGAACGCGAGCCCGACGAGCCGCTGTTCCATTCGGAGTGGGAGGCGCGCGTGTTCGCGCTCAACCGCTTGCTGATGGCCCGGGGCCTCTACAATCTCGATGAGTTCCGGGACGCGGTCGAGCGCATCGATCCGGCGCGGTACTACGGGCTTTCCTATTACGAACGCTGGTTCGAGGGGATCCGGACACTGGTGATCGAGCGCGGGATCGTCCCGCCGGAGACGGCGGCGTGACGTACGGCGTCGGCGACCTCGTGCGCACGAGCGGCCGCGACCCGGCGCATCATTACCGCGTCCCGCGCTATCTGCGCGCGAAGCGCGGCCGGATCGAGGCGGTCCATGCCGCCTTTCCGCTCGCCGACGCGCGCGCCGCCGGCGACCCGGCGCCGCCGCTCGAGACGCTCTACACGGTCGCCTTCGACGGCGGCGAGGTGTGGCCGGAGGGGGCCGAGCCGAACACCGTCTATCACGCCGAGTTGTGGGAATCGTATCTGCTCCCGGCCGCGGAACTCCCATGAGCGAACACGGCCACGATCACCCGCACGATCACGGCTCGCCCGCCGCGGTGATGACGGCGCGCGTCAACGCGCTCATCGGCGCGCTCGAGGCACGCGGCGTCGCCGCGGACGCCGACGTCACGGCGGTGATCGAACGCTTTCTCGCCGCCGCGGGCCCCCAGAACGGCGCGCGTATCGTCGCTCGCGCGTGGGTCGATCCGACGTTTCGCGCGCTCTTGCTCGCCGACGCGAACGCCGCGATTGCGGCGCTGGGCCTCGATATGAGCCACTGGGCTCCGGTGGAATTACGCGTGGTCGAAAACACCGCGCACGTTCACAACATCGTCGTCTGCACGCTCTGTTCGTGCTATCCGATCGCGCTGCTCGGCCCCGCGCCGCAGTGGTACAAGAGCGAAGCGTACCGCTCACGGGTCGTGCGCGAACCGCGCGCCGTCTTACGTGAATTCGGTGTGGCGCTCGCGGATGATATCGAGGTCCGGGTCTGGGACTCGACCGCCGAGCTGCGCTATCTCGTTTTGCCGCGGCGGCCGGCCGATTCCGACGGTTGGGATGAAGCGCGTCTGATGCAGGGCGTCACGCGCGACGCGCTAATCGGCGCCGCTCGTTAGTTCAGCGCTCGACCGGCGCCGATCTGCGCGGCTCGCCATCAGCCGGGAGCTCGGCGAGCAGGATGCGCGCGAGTTTCGGCTCGCCGGGTGCGTTGCTATGCCGGATCGCACGCAGCTCCAGATAGCGCTGATGAAGGGCGTAGGGTTCCAGTCCCAAGTACGCTCGCAGCTCCTCGATCTCGGTGCCGCGTTCGAGAAGCTCGGCGGCGCCGCGCGAACGCAACAAGCGAACCGCGCCGATCGCCGACGACGCGCGAATTGCGTCGTCATCGTGACCGAAGAGTCCCCAGCGCCCGTTCGCACATGCGACCAGCTCGGCACGCAAGATCGTTACGTAGGCGCGCTGCATTGCGACGAGAGAACGCTCGTCCCGTTGGATACGCGCTTCGCGGCTCACGCGCCGGTTCACGGGCTATCCGGGCGCGGGGGCGGCGCTGCCCAGCGACGGCGTCACGCCGGGCCGGCGACGGCGGCGCTTGCGGCGCGGCGCGGCCGGCGGCTTCGGCGAGGGCGCCTCCTCGGCGACTTTCGCCGTCGCGGGGGTGCCGAACGATGACGGCGGCGGCTCCGGTGCCGACGGCGGCGCACTCGGCGCGGGCGGCGGCGACGGCGGGCGCGTCTTCATCGCGAGGATCGGGATGTTTGCCATCATCGCGATCGCCGAGTCCTGGCGCTCGAAGGTAACGTCGCACGCCGCTTCATCGACCTCGACATATTTCGAGATGACCGCGATCAAGTCGAGCTTCAGCGACTCGACGACATCGGGCGCAAGCGAGAGATGGTCGGAGAGCAGCACGAGCCGCAAGCGCTCGCGCGCGGTCGAACTCGAGCCTTCGGGCTTGAAGAGTTTCTTGAAGAAATCGATCATCGCGCACTGCCTCCGAAGAATGCGCCGAGCCGCTGCATCGCGGTCGGTTCGGTGGGGATCACGGGAGCAGACGTATCGGTGCCCGCGATGCGGCCCGCGATCGCGCGGTAGGCCGCGCCGGTGGGGCTCGTATCGTCGAGCGCGAGCGGCTCGCCCTTGTTCGTCGAAACGATAACGCCCGGCTCGTCGGCGATGACGCCGAGCAGCGGCAAGCGCAGGATCGCGTTCACGTCGTCGACCGAGAGCATCTTGCCCTTGCGCACGAGCGCGGGGCGCAAGCGGTTGACGACGAGCCAGATCTTCTCACGGTTCCCGAGCAGACCGACGACGCGATCCGCATCGCGCACGGCCGAGACCTCGGGCGTGCACACCACGATCGCTTCGTCGGCGCCGACGATCGCGTTTTGGAAGCCCATCTCGATCCCGGCCGGACAGTCGATCAAGACGTAGTCGAAGCGCTCGCGCAGCGTGTCGACCAGGTCGTGCATCGCGTTCGTATCGACGTCATCTTTCTCGCGCGTCTGCGCCGCGGCGAGCAGGCGCAGCGTCGAGACGCGCTTGTCGGTCACGAGCGCATCGTCGAGCGTGGCGCGCGATTCGAGCACGTCGAGGACGTGGTGGCGCACGCGCGCCTCGAGCCCCATTACGATGTCGAGGTTGCGCAGTCCGACGTCGGCGTCGACGAGCACGACCGATGCGCCGCTGCGCGCGAGCGCAGCTCCGATGTTGGCCGTGGTCGTCGTCTTGCCGACGCCGCCTTTACCGGAGGTGATCACGATCGCGCGGCCGCGGGGTTTGGGGATCGGGGCCGCGACGGGTTCGGGTTGGACGTCGTGCATGTTAGCCTGCCTTCCGTTGACCGAAGAGCTTCGAGAAGAATCCGGGCGCGCTGAGCACCGTGAGCGGCACCGCCTCGCCTTCGAGCCGGCGAGCAATCTTCTCGTAGATGACCGCGAGGCGCGAATCGGGCGTGAGGACGACCGGTTCGCCGCGGTTGGTGGTATCGATGATCTCTTCATCGTCGGGGATGATGCCGAGCAGCTCGCCGCCCAGAATCTCGCCGACGTCGTCGACCGAGAGCATGTCGCCGCTGCGCACCATCTCGGGCCGGATCCGGTTGATCACCAGGCGAAACGCGAGGCCGCGCTCGCGCAGCTTCCCGATCACGCGATCCGCATCACGAATCGCGCTGACCTCGGGCGTCGTCACGACGATCGCCTCCGCCGCGCCGGCGATCGCGTTGCGGAAGCCGTGTTCGATCCCGGCCGGGCAATCGATGAGCACGTAGTCGCACGTCTCGGCCAGCTCTTCGATCACTTTGGCAAACTGCAACTCGCTGACCGCCGTCTTGTCGCGCGTCTGGGCGGCCGGCAAGATCGCGAGCGTCTCGAACCGCTTGTCCTTGATCAGCGCTTGGCGCAGCTGGCAGCGGCCCTCGACGACCTCGACGAGATCGAAGACGATCCGCTTTTCCAGCCCCAGCACGAGGTCGAGATTGCGCAGGCCGATGTCGGCATCGACCAGGACGACGCGGTGGCCGCGCTGGGCGAGCGCGGCGCCGAGGTTGGCGGTGGTCGTCGTCTTGCCGACGCCGCCCTTGCCCGAGGTGAGAACGATCCGACGTGCGCTCATGATAGCGAGACCTCCCGGCGAGCCAGATCCGCGCTCGCGTGCGGGACGATCGCGATCCGATCGTCGATGATGTAGGCGTGTTCGGGGCCGCGGCCGGCGCGCGCCGGCTCGGCATCGAGCGCGATGCAGGTCGCGATGCGCAGCTGGGTCGGCGCAAGATCGAGCGCGATCACGCGCGCGCTGCGGTCGCCCTGGGCGCCGGCATGCGCGACGCCGCGTAGCGCGCCGAAGACGACGATGTCGCCGCTCGCGATCAATTCCGCCCCCGGGTTCACATCGCCGATGACGATGATGTTGCCGAGGTTGTGCAGCGCCTGCCCGCCGCGCAGCGTCCCGCGGTGATAGAGGGTCGAGACGCCGGCCGGCGCCGAGGCCGGCGCCGGCGCGATCGCGGCCGCCGCGACGGCAGGCCCGGCCGTCGACGGGGCGACGCCACGCGACTGGCGGCGCTTGGCGAGATCGGCCCGCGCGCCGGCGAAGTCGGCGACGAGCGAACGCGCGTCGTCGGAGAGCGTCACCGTGCGCGGCGCGCGCGCCGGGCGGGGGAGCACCGAGACGTCCGGCACGGGCGCGGACCCGACGTAGGCGAGTTCCAGCTCGGCCAGCACCGGCGCCAGCGACTCCGGCCCGGCCACGCCGTCGAGCGTCACGCCGAACTCCGCGAGGAGCTCCCGGAACGCCGCGATCTCGTCTGCGGACGGCTCGAGCGATCCAAGGTTGGCAACCGCGCGGCTGCCGCGATAGAAGTCGGCCCGCTCGCCGAGCCCTTGGCGTAACTCCTCCCCCGCATCCGGCAACGCGCGGTCGACCGCGATCTCCAAGCGCCGCCCGCGGCCGCGAATCGAACTCATCGTCCTGCCCCTCGTCTCATCCGCGCGCGTTTCCGATGGCCGCCCCGGGCGCCCTGTGCCGCTCACCGTGCACCCACAAAAAACTTGAGTTGTCCACATGCGTTCCACGGCTCGTACACACAGCGGATCAAACGGGCCGCCGGGTGCGCCTGTCGAACAGACAGTGCCCGCCCCGCTCCGATCGATGCGATCGGGCCGGAACGTCCCTTCCTCCAGGAAAGCCGACATGTCGAAACGACGTTTGTTGACCATTCCACTCATGATCGCACTGCTGTGTGCCAGCATCCCGGCACCCGTGTATGCGACATCGACCGCGCAAGAAGTTCAAATCGGCAAAGAGCAGGACAAGCAGATCACCGACTCCACCAACGTGGTGACGGATCCGTTGCTCAATGCCTGGGTGAACGACGTCTCGCAAAAGCTGTGGGCGCAAGTCGCGCGCAAGGACGTTCCGTACAACATCAAGGTGCTCGACGTGGCCGATATCAACGCGTTCTCGACGCTCGGCGGCTACATCTATATCAACGAAGGCACGCTCGACTTCGTTCAATCCGACGACGAGCTCGCAAGCGTCATCGGCCACGAAACCGGGCACATCGAGCGCCGCCATTACCTCACGATGAACACCAAGGTCAACGTGATCAACCTGCTGTTCACCGTCGCCTCGCTGTTCTCGCCGATCATCTACCGCTTCGGGCAACTCGCCGAAGCCGGCCTGATTGCGAAAGCGTCGCGGGCCGATGAACTCGAGGCCGACAAATACGGTCTGCTGCTGATGTCGCGCGCGGGGTACGATCCCGACGCGATGGTCTCGTTCATGCAGCACATGAACGTCGTGATCGGCAACAACCACGATCTGATCAGCAAGTATCTGCAAGACCATCCGGATTTCCCCGATCGCATCTCGCACCTCGACGGCTACCCGGAGATCGATCCGAAAGTACGCACCGACGATCAGCGCATCGCGGCGGCCTCGCACAATCTCGAAACGGCACGCTACAACGTCGCCGCGCTCGAGTTCGGGAAACTGCAAGCGCGCCATCCCGACGACACGCTCGTGACCTACCAGCTCGGCGCATCGCAACTCGCGCTCGGTCAGATGGCGAAAGGCGAACAGAACCTCTCGCAAGCCGCGACCCTCGGCACCCCGCAAACCAAAGCCCTCGCGCAGAAGCGCATCGATTCGCTGCGCGCGACCGAGAAGCGACTCGACCTGTTGCGCCCGAACCTCCAGCCGCTGCGCGATCAGATGACGGCTTCGCTGACGAACCTGAACCAAGCCGCAACCGCGATCCTCACCCGCCGCGATTCCGGCCGCGATCAGTTGAAGATCCTGAGCAACCGCATCCAGGACATCGGCTACGAGGTTCCGCAGTGGCTCGGCCAAACGCAGCCCCGGCCGAATTCGCGGATGGACGTCGTGCTGCGCAACCTCAACACGATGAGCCGCTCGCTCGATACCGCGCTGCAGGACGCGCAGTCGACGATCGGCGGTGTGGGTTCGCTCGAACGCAACAAGCAAGGCGGCGAACTCAAGGAAAATAGCGACACGCTCGACGACATGAACGCGCCGCTGAAGCTCGATTCGCCGCCGCCGCTGGCGCTGGCGACCTTCGCGTACTATCCGCGTATGCTCGGCGAGATCCAGAATTCCAACGCCGATCTGCTGCGCGCCGTCGACGCCGCGCGCGCGTCGCTCGCGCTGCTCGATGTCGGGCTCGGCGATCTCGATCGTTTGCTGCGCGAATTCCAGCACGTCTCGCTGAGCCCGTTCGGGGGCGGCGATCTCACCCCGGCGGACTACGCGCGCATCGAGCCGATCATGACCACCGCGCTCAATTCGCTCAATCGGGCCGCGGTCGCCGCCTCGCAAGCGCAGCAACTCTACATGATGGCGCGCTCGCGGACGTACATCGTGAAGATCACGCAGCTCGGCATCGCGCAGTCCGCCGACCGCTACTCCACCCTCCAGCATGCGCTCGACATCCGCTTCCACAACGCCGGATCGCTCGATTACGACACGCTGATCAAAGACGATCTCTCGCCGGGCGAAGCGACGGCGGCGGCGATCGTCGCCGCCGATACGAACACGACCCCCGAGGCGATCATCGGTGAATCGCAGGCGACCCACCGCTCGATCGTCGACATCGCCAACACGCGCCAGATGCATGCCGAGACGCTCGAGATCTTCGAGGGGCTCATCTTCCTCGATTACACGGACGACCCGGAAAAGGAAGCCCGCGGCGCATCGTAACCTCGCGCACCCGTTCGGGGTAGATCAGAGCGATGAATTCCATGCGAGCTACCGTCCTCGGCGCGGCCGACGTCTTCCAACGGCTGCGCGGCAGCGTCAACGTCGGTGCCGTGCACGCCGGGGCGCGCAAGCCCTTCCGGTTCTTTCTGTGCGGCGATCTGGGCCTCGTCGGCGAGCTGCGGGCACTGCTGCTCTCCGGCGAGGCCGAGGGCTTCGACCGGATGACCGCCGCCGCGCTGCTCGAAACGATCGATCCGAATCAGCGCCTGCTCGATACGAGCGATGCCCGGGCCGTGATCTTCCTCGGCCGCACCGGCGACCGCGGGGGTGCCCGGCTCGATCTGCTGGCCCCGCTCGGACTGCCGATCTTCGCCCTGCTGGTCGATCCGAACGTCGCGGCGACCAGCGGCCCGGCCCAGCCGCCGGCCCCCGGCCGCGTCGACGATTACATCGTCCCGGACCTCTCGCGCGAGGCGCTCAAGGCACGCTTCCTCCCGCACCTGATCGAGTGCTGTAAGGGGATCGAGATCGCCGTCGGGCGCCAGCTGCCGTTCCTGCGCGAAACCGTGGCCGCGAAGCTGACCCGCGATGCGGCGCTCAACGCGCTCAAGATCTCGGGCGCAAGCGCCGTCGTCGACCAAGTGCCACTGCTGGGCGCCGTGCTCGGCGCGTTCGCGTCGGCCGGCGATATGGTCGCGATCACCGGCGTGCAGATGACGCTGATGATGCAGATCGGCGCGACGTTCGGGAAAGACCCGGACCTTGGCCGGGTGTGGGAACTCTTGCCGATCGTCGGCGGCGGCTTCGGCTGGCGCGCCCTCTCGCGCGAGCTCGCGGGCTTCATCCCCGTCGCCGGCCTCTTCATCAAAGCGGCGATCGCTTACGCGGGCACGATCGTCGTCGGCGAAGGGGCAACGTTCTACTTCCAACACGGCCGCCACATGACGGCCGCCGACGGCTCACGCCTCTACGAAGAAGCCAAAGCCTCCGCACTCACCTTCGCCCGCGACACGTTCGCCAAACTTCGCCGCGGCGGCAACGGCAACGGCAAGAACGGTACCGACGGCCATACCTAGGCGCTAGCGCGGACGCGGCGGCTCCAGCGGCGCGAAGAGAGCGGCGAGATCGATCGTCAGATCGTCGAGGATCGCGATGCTCGCCGGAAACTCCGCGGTTCGCGGATCCTCCGCTCCGGCATCGTACACATCGATCGCTTTTCGTTTGGGGTCAACGACGACGACGCACGGTGTCCCGTAGGCGCGATACAGATCAATCTTTTCGCGAACGTGCCCGGGACGATCGTCCGGCGAGAGGACCTCGATCGCGATGTCCGGAGCGATAAGCGGCTGTTCGGCCTCTATCTGCGCTTCATACGGAAGCCGATCAAACGATACGTAGGCGACGTCCGGCACGAGCGACGAGCTTTTTGCAACCCCGTCCTCGAGAAAATAAAATCGCCACTCAACGCCGGCTCGGCCTCGACCTGAGGCCCATGCGGCAACGATCTGCACGAGCCGTGACTGCAACAACGCATGCATGAATTGCGGGCTCACCTTCTGCCGGCGCTTCCCGCGGTAGAGTTCGATCGCCGGCTTGACTTCCGCGATCGCGAGATCAGCAATCGTCGTGCGCATCGTTCGTCCCTCGCGCCAACCGTATCACGCGCGCGCTCCGAACGACAAGACGAGCCACCGTGCTACGGGTCGCTGATCGGTACGTGGAGCGAGGCGGCGAGGGTTGCGTAATCGGGCGCGACATAACCGCCCTCGCGGATGACGATCGTGCCGGCGGCGATGTCGCCGAGGCGTTTGTTTTCTTTTGAGAGGAGCACGCTGATCGCGGAGAGCGCGTA
>Ga0116226_10001971_pt1 | contig 17766 bp, 17 predicted proteins | sample S1TSphfallax_FD_89692 | JGI IMG/M metagenome (GOLD analysis project Ga0116226, IMG submission 89692) | Host-associated microbial communities from peat moss isolated from Minnesota, USA - S1T2_Fa - Sphagnum fallax MG | ecosystem: Host-associated > Plants > Peat moss > Unclassified | place: USA... | reverse complement strand
TGAACTGCACCCCAAAAGTTGGACACCAGTCCAACCTATGGGGTGTTTTTCATGGCGAAGTACGATGAAGCATTCAGGCTGAAGGTCGTAAAGCGGTATCTCAGGGGCGATGTGAGTGCCAAAGCGATGGCGCGGCGCTACGGGGTGGATCATTCGATGCTTCGCCGTTGGGTAGCAAGCTATCAGCAGCATGGCCGAGCCGGACTGAAGAAGAAGTTCAGCCACTACAACGCAGAATTCAGACTGTCGGTGCTCAAGCACATGTGGCGAGAGGGTTTGTCACATAGGCAGACGACCGCGGTGTTCGATATTCGTAACGCTGGCAGCGTCGGACTTTGGGAGCGCCTGTATCATAGTGGCGGTATAGATGCCCTGACGCCACGCCCTCGTGGGCGTCCCCAGACGATGCCGCCACCTGTTCCGCCCCAACCACCGGCCAAAGCCATTCCCGATGACGAGCGCTCGCGCAAGCAGTTGCTTGAGGAAGTTGCCTACTTGCGCGCGGAGGTGGCGTACCTAAAAAAACTCGATGCCTTAGTTCAAGCGAAGCAAGCAGCGCAGCAGAAAAAGCGCAAATAGTGCTTGAGCTAAGGCAGCAGTATCCGTTGACGATCTTGTTGAGGGTGGCGGGTTTGGCACGCAGCACGTTTTACTACCAGCAGAAAGTGCTTGACGTCGGTGATCGGTACGCGGAGATCAAAGCAAAGATCCAGGCCGTCTACGCTCACCATAAAGGGCGCTACGGCTATCGGCGTATCACTGACACGATCCAGCAGTCCGGGATCGCGATTAACCACAAGACGGTGCAACGGCTGATGGGGCAATTGCAGCTCAAATCGCTGGTGCGCCCCAAGAAACACCGCGCCTATCGGGGTGAGGTCGGGCAGACTGCGCCCGACCTACTCAAGCGACAGTTTGAGGCGCAGCGTCCCAATCAAAAATGGGTGACAGACGTGACCGAATTCAATGTGGGTGGCGAGAAGTTGTATCTATCACCGGTGATGGACCTCTACAACGGCGAGATCGTTGCCTATCAGACGGCGAGACGGCCAACATTCGATCTCGTCTGGAAGATGCTTAAAAAGGCACTGCCCAAGTGCCAAAATCGGGACAACACATTGTTGCATTCGGATCAGGGGTGGCCGTACCGAATGTCGGCCTATCGACGCTTGCTTGCCAAGCATGCCGTGACGCAAAGCATGTCGCGCAAAGGAAACTGTCTGGACAATGCCGCGATGGAGAGCTTCTTCGGCACGCTCAAGGCGGAGTTCTTCCACTTGAACCAGTTTGCCAGTGTCGCGCAGTTGCAGGCAGGACTGGCACGCTACATCCATTACTACAACCACGAACGCATCAAGATGAAACTAAACGGGCTGAGTCCCGTGCAATACAGAACTCAGCACTATCCAGCTTAACCGTCCGTTTTTACTGTCCAACTTCTTGGGGTCAGTTCAGCTCGCCGGCTTTTTTGTTGGTGAGAGGCCGCAAGCCCGGTGCGACGGGGGCTTAGCAGAATGCCTGAATCCCGGTCTGGGCACGGCCCAGTATCAGCGCGTGGATGTCGTGCGTGCCCTCATAGGTATTCACCACTTCCAGGTTGACCAAATGGCGGATCACGCCATATTCGTCCGAGATGCCATTGCCACCCAGCATATCGCGCGCGACGCGGGCGATCTCCAGCGCTTTACCACAGGAATTGCGCTTCATGATCGAGGTGATTTCGACCGCAGCCGTGCCTTCGTCCTTCATCCGGCCCAGGCGCAGCACACCCTGCAGTCCCAGTGTGATTTCGGTCTGCATATCGGCCAGCTTCTTCTGGATCAACTGATTGGCAGCGAGCGGCCGACCGAATTGTTGACGATCCAGCACATATTGGCGCGCCGTGTGCCAGCAGGCTTCCGCGGCGCCCAGCGCACCCCAGGCGATGCCGTAACGGGCCGAATTCAAGCAAGTGAAGGGGCCGCCCAGACCATGCGCGTCGGGCAACAGGTTTTCGGCCGGTACCAGCACATTGTCCATCACGATTTCGCCTGTGGTCGAGGCGCGCAGACCGACTTTGCCGTGGATGGCCGGCGCGCTCAAGCCAGCCCAGCCTTTTTCCAGGATAAAGCCGCGTATTACCGGTTTGCCCGCCTCATTGGGCAGTTTGGCCCAGACCAGGAACACGTCGGCGAAGGGCGCGTTGGATATCCACATCTTGCTGCCGTTCAGCAAGTAGCCGCCGTCAACGGCTTTGGCATGGGTGACCATGCTGCCGGGATCGGAGCCGTGATCGGGTTCGGTCAGTCCGAAACAGCCGATCCACTCGCCGCTGGCCAGCTTGGGCAGGTATTTGCGCTTTTGCGCTTCCGAGCCGAATTCATGGATAGGTACCATCACTAGCGACGATTGCACCGACATCATCGAACGGTAGCCGGAGTCGACCCGTTCCACCTCGCGCGCGATCAGGCCATAGCACACATAGCTGAGGCCCGGGCCGCCATAGGTTTCGGGGATGGTCGGCCCGAGCAGGCCCAAGGCGCCCATTTCACGAAAGATCTCCGGGTCGGTGCGTTCCTGGCGGAACGCCTCCAGAATGCGCGGCTGCAATTTGTCCTGGGCGTAGGCGCGGGCGGCGTCGCGCACCATACGCTCATCTTCCTGCAGTTGCAGGTCCAACAACAAAGGGTCGTCCCATCGAAATTGGGCGGTATCGGTCATGTCTGCTCCTGTGTCTGATCCCATATCAAGTCGCCGACGAGCGGCGCTTGGGATCTATTCGAGTGTGCCTGCCGGGGTTTGCGCCGCACGTCCACACCGGAATATTCCATTATGCGAAAAAACGGTGGCGCTGGCATGGGTCCGGGGACACGCGGTGCGGCATCTTTTGCGCCATCGCGGATTCAGTCCGGCGCGGCCAGCTGATCCAGCGTATGAAACGTGCCGCCCTGGAATACCAAGGGTGCTGTGCCCGCTGCCTCTGCGTTCAGCGCGCAGCGCTCGACCTCGCCGACAAAAATGACGTGGTCGCCTTCCGCGTAGCGGCTGCGGTTATGGCATTCGAACCAGGCCAGTGCGCCATCCAGAATCGGAATGCCGCTGGTTGTGGTGCGAAACGGCACGCCCTCGAAGCGATTGCCCTTGGTGCGTGCAAAGCGCATGCACAGATCGACCTGATCGGCGGCCAGCACATTGATCACATAGTGCGAGTTGTGCTGGAACACCGGCATCGAGCTGGATTGCAGCGACAAGCTCCAGAGCACCAGCGGCGGGGTCAGTGAAACCGAATTGAAAGAGCTGGCCGTGATCCCGATCAGATCGCCGTTGGCGGCCCGGGTGGTAATGATGGTGACGCCGGTGGCAAATTGGCCCAATACCGAACGAAACAGATCGGGGCCGAAATCAGGCGGCGCGGCGCCGGTGCGGCTTTGCAAAGCGTGCGGATCGGGGGCGGTGCCCGGTAGGGTGTCGGCCGGCGGCGTGTTGCCGCGGGCGCCGGGCTCGGCGGATGGCTTCATGGATTCGGTTCAAAGAAAGCGGTGTGGCGCGGCGCGTGGGCAGCAAACAGCCCGCGGGCAGGCCCCAAAAGGGGCGCCCTGCACATCGCTGCAACAGGTGCACAGTGTAACGGAATCGTCCCCTTTACGGGCGTCTGCGCGCATGGCGTATTTGCGGCAAGATAGCGGGATAGATCGCGCCGCGCGCTGTGCGCCGCGCCCTCAACCTGCCGGAGCCGAACCATGTCTAACGCTGTCGAGACCGCCACCTTGGGCGGCGGTTGTTTCTGGTGCACCGAGGCGGTGTTCCTCGAAGTCGCGGGCGTGCTCGCGGTCGAGCCCGGTTATGCCGGCGGCGCTACGCGCGCGCCCACCTACGAACAGATTTGCGAGGGCAATACCGGGCATGCGGAAGTGGTCAAGGTCGATTTCGACCCGTCCCGTATCGCTTTTCGGGACATTCTCGAAATTTTCTTCACGATCCACGATCCGACCACGCTGAATCGCCAGGGTAATGACGTCGGCACCCAGTATCGCTCGGTGGTCTTCACGCATAACGAAACCCAGCGCGCGACGACGCTCGAGGTGATCCAGTCGCTTGAGCAGGCTGGCTTATACAGCAAAATCGTCACTGAAGTGACGCCACTGGATGGCAATTACTGGCCCGCCGAGGAATACCACCGCAATTATTTTGCACGGCATCCGACTCAGGGCTATTGCTCGTTTGTGGTGGCACCCAAGGTGGCGAAGTTTCGCAAGAAATTCGCTCATCGCTTCCTGAAATAGGCCGGGCGCGGATTCCGAGCGAAGGCTCGGAACCACGTTCAACGCGGCGGTTGGGCCGCCTCCTGCAGGGCAGCGACGATGGCCTCGGCCAATTTCAGGCAGGTCAGCGGTGCGCTGCCCTCCGCCTTATTGTTGGCGGTGATCATGACCGGCTGGCCTGCCAACGCATAGTGAGCGGCCAGTTGTGCCAGTGCGGCCCGGGTCGGCAGATCCTCGTCGACGAGTTGATTGAACGGTTCGTACTTGGCTTTGGCCTGTTCGTACTTGAAGCCGGCGTGCAAGCTCCAGCGCACCAGCAGGGGGCCCGGCGCCAGCGTATCCAGCATTGCCAGCGCGCTGGCCTGCCGCACCACATCCGGCATGCGGTGGTGGACGGCGACGCAATAGCGCGCCTTGGCGGCATGCAGCATCTTGATCAAGCGCGGCGTCAGCAGCGCGCCATCGCGTATCTCCACCGCATACCAAACCCCGGCCGGCAGGGGCGGCAAAGCGGCCAGAAAGGTGCCGACCCGGTCTATCCAGGCGCCGGGCTCAGCGAGCCAGGCCGGCGGCAATGGCGGAAATTGGAACACCAGCGCGCCTGCGCGTTGCCCCAAACCCTCGATGCAGGGCGCGACGAAATCGCGTACCGCCAGATCGCTATCCAGAAAACAGGGATTGTCTCCGTTCGCCTGACCCCGCTCGCCGCGCACCACCACATCGGTGATCAGGCTCGGTGCCTTCACCACGAAGCGAAAATCGGCGGGGGTCTGAGCGGCGTAGGCGGCGTAACCGGCCGCGCTCAATGGCGCATAGAACGAACGATCCAGACTCACCGTGCGCAGCAGCGGATGCGCGGCATACGCCGCCAGGCCCTCGCGCGACAGGATGGTGCTGGTGTAACTGCCACCGTAGACCAAGCCGTCCCAACCGGGAAACGACCAGGAAGATGTGCCCAGATGGATTGGCGCGGGCAGCGCTAGCGCGAGCTGTGCCAGATGCGCCGCGAGTTCGGCCGCGGGCTGGGCCGGCAGTACCTCGCGTGGGCGCGGTGCGCGCTTGACGGGCTTGGTGCGGGGCTTGGCGGAGGAGATGGCCGCCGTGTCCGTCGGCGCGGCGGGGACAGCGCCGCTATCGGCTGGCGTGCCGAACAGGTCGTCGATCGGTACCGGCTGCCGATGGGAGCGACTCATCGCAGCATCACGCGAGGCATCGGGCAGTCCGGCGCCCCGCACGTGCCGCGGCCAGCCGGCACCGGACTGCGCGCGTCAAGACTGGCCCAGTGGTGCACGGTTGGGGTCGTACATATAGTGGCGCGACCACGGCAATGTGCTGGCGTTGCGGCCAGCACGGCGGCATACGATCTGATAGATCGCCACGTCGTCGTTTTCAAAGGCATAGGCACAGCCAGCCAGATAGACGCGCCAGATGCGAAACTTCTCTTCGCTGACCAGTGCCCGCGCCTGCTCGGCTTTTGCCTCGAAGTTATCGGCCCACAGTTGCAGTGTGTGCATATAGTGGCGCCGCAGATTCTCCACGTCGAACGCTTCCAGGCCTCCGCGTTGCGCCGCTTCCAGCGCCAGGCTGATATGCGGCAGCTCGCCATCGGGGAACACGTATTTGTCGATGAACTCACCGCCGCCGAGGGCCGCTTCGCCGCTGTTGTAGTCGCTGGACGTGATGCCGTGATTCATCGCAACACCATCTTCTTTGAGCAGGGCGCGGACCTTGGCGAAATATTCGGGCAGATTCTTGCGGCCCACGTGCTCGAACATGCCCACGCTGGTGATGCGATCGAACTCGCCGCTCAGATCGCGATAGTCCTGCAGGCGAATTTCGATCTGATGTTCAAGGCCGGCCGCCTTGACCCGTTCGGTAGCCAGCGCGAACTGGTTTTCCGAGAGCGTCACGCCGACGCACTTGGCACCGTACTTTTGCGCGGCGCGCAGCACCAGAGCGCCCCAGCCGCAGCCGATATCGAGCAAGGTCTGCCCCGGCTGCAACTGGATCTTGGTGAGAATGTGGTCGATCTTCTTCAACTGCGCCGTGGCCAGATCCTCATCGCCATTCTCGAAATAGGCGCAAGAGTAGACCATGTTCGGATCCAGCCAGAGCCGATAGAAGTCGTTCGATACGTCGTAGTGGTATTCGATCGCCTTCTTGTCCGAATTGCGGGTATGGCTGAAATAACGCCGCACCCGCGCCAGTTTGTCGCTACCGGTCACGGTATTGCGCGCCAGCGAATAGCCGATGTTGATGATATCGCTGAGCTTGCCTTCGATATCGATCTTGCCTTTGATATAGGCCTCACCCAGATTGTCGAGGCTGGGCTTGAGCAGATACGGCAAGGCGGATTCGCCTCTGACGTGTAAGGTTACCTGTGGCGCCGAGAAATTGCCAAAGTCCAGTTGTTGACCGTTCCACAACACCACGCGCGCCGGAATATTGGCTTGATCGCGGATATGCGACACCCATTGTGCAAGCTTCTTCTCCCAAAACATGTGCTTTCTCCCGTTGACCGACAAACGTTAAAATCACAAATTGATTCGGGTGCTGAAGCGCCACTCACGCAGTGCGACTCGCCTGCGGTACGCTAGGCACGACCTGCGCCGCTGCGCCATCCAAGCGGGCGCACACGGCTGTAGCAAAGGTCGACCGGCGCGGCGGTTCGATCAGGGCGCGAGGCGCTCGATCCGCCAAGGCTGAGCTGGATTGGCGTTATCGCGCACGTAGCGCAAGCGATCGTGCAGACGCGAAGGACGTCCCTGCCAAAACTCGATCCGGTCTGGTGTCAACCGATAGCCGCCCCATTGCGGTGGGCGCGGCGGGTTGTCACCGAATTTTGCTATAAATTCTGCTTCACGGCGTTCGATCACGGCGCGGTTCTCGATCACCTGGCTTTGCTCGGATGCCCATGCGCCGATGCGCGAGGCAGGCGGGCGCGAGTGGAAGTACACGTCGCTTTCAGCCGCATCGACTTTGCTGACGCGGCCCTCGATGCGCACCTGGCGCTCGAGTTCAATCCAGTGAAACAGCAAACAGGCCTGCGGATTCTGCGCAAGATCGCGGCCTTTGTGGCTGTCGTAATTGGTAAAGAAGGTGAAGCCGCGCGCGTCGACGCCCTTGATCAGGACAATGCGAGCCGACGGGCGGCCGTTGGCATCGACGGTAGCGAGCGTCATCGCGTTCGGTTCGGCCAGCTGCGCTTCCAGGGCCTGTTCGAACCAGCGTTCGAACTGGCGGACCGGGTCGGCGTCGACGTCGGCCTCTGAGAGAGCGCTCAGCGCGTAGTTTTTTCTGAGATCGGCAAGTGTTAGCACGGCGGTTCGTCAAATCTGAGAATTAAGTAACCGCTAAAGATGCCAGTATAGCGAAAGCGGCATTTTCTTGCGGGCAAGGCCCTGAAACGTTGTCGTCCCAAAAAAGATGATGCCGGGACGCATGAGTTCAGGGGAGCTTTTCGGGCACAATACGCCCAATCCGTCTTGAGCTCTGTCCGATTGTCCACTATGTCCGCCCCCGCCATTTCCGCGAATCCGCCTGCATCTGCGCCAAATCAAACCGAAGCCGAGTTGGCTGACTCCGAGCGGGCGCGCCGGTTCGGTGGCATCGAGCGCTTATACGGCGCCCCCGCGCTGGCGGCCTTTGAGCGTGCGCGCATTGCAGTGATCGGGATAGGCGGGGTGGGTTCTTGGATCGCCGAGGCCTTGGCGCGCAGCGCGATCGGACATCTGACGCTGATCGATCTCGACAACGTGGCGCCCAGCAATACCAATCGCCAGATTCATGCGTTGGAGGGCAATTACGGCAAGGCCAAGGTGACGGCGATGGCCGAGCGCATCGCCTTGATCGACGCGCAATGCGAGGTGCGCGAGATCGAGGATTTCGCCGAACCGGACAATTTCGAAGCCTTGCTGGGCGGCGGATTCGACTATGTGATCGACGCCATCGACAGCGTGCGCACCAAGACGGCCTTGATCGCCTGGTGTGTCGAGCGCGGTCAAGCTATCATCACGGTAGGCGGGGCGGGCGGGCAACTGGACCCCACCCGCATCCGCATTGATGACCTGGCGCTGACCATCCAGGACCCGCTGCTGTCCAAGGTGCGCTCCAGCCTGCGCAAAATGCATCGCTTCCCACGCGGCCCCAAACTCAAATTCAAGGTGCCGGCTGTGTATTCGGACGAGCCCTTGATTTATCCGGAGGCCGTCTGCGCGACCGATGTCGACGACGAGGCCCCGCTCGCGAGCGGCCCTATCGGCCTGAACTGCGCGGGCTTCGGTTCCAGCGTGTGCGTCACGGCCAGTTTCGGTTTTGCCGCCGCAGCCCATGTGCTGCGTGCCTTGGCTGCGGCCGCTAATGAAGCCGCGACTCAGGCGGCCAATCAAGCAACCCAGCAAGCAACCCAGCAAGCCGCCAAGGCGGCCGGCTCAGTTTAATGCGCTGCTGAGCGCCCGGCGCCAATGTGCAACCCGGGCCGGGTCGTACGACATCAGCTCAAACACCGACAGCATGGTTTTGCGCCCGATCTGATCCCGGAAGTTCCGGTCGCGTTGGACGATTTCCAGCAACTGCGCCAAAGCCGTCTCGAAATCCTGTTCGGCGATGGCCCGGCTGGCGAGGTCGAAACGCGCGTCGAGATCGGCCGGGTCGCTGGCCAAGCGGGCTTCGAGCGTGGCTGCATCCGGCAGCGCCGCGGCGGCTTCCAGGGCATCCAGACGGGTGATCAGGGCGAGATAGCGGGCGTCATTGGCATGCGTGGTACGCGGGGTCAAGAGCGCGAGCTCGGCGCGCGCGGCCTCGAGTCCGCTCCCTGTCTGACTGTCTTCCAGGAGTAGTTCGATCAATTCAAGCCGGCTCTGATCGTGACCGGGGTCCAGCGCCAGCGCATTGCGTAAATGTTCGATCGCCAGCGGTTTGTCGTCGGCACGCAATGCTTCCAGTGCCGCCTGGCGGGCCTGTTCGACCGGATTGGGCTGCAGTTTGGCGAGGAATTCGCGCAGTTGGCTCTCGGGGAGTACGCCGACAAACTGATCCACCGGTTGCCCGTTGACGAAGGCCAGCACGAAAGGGATGCTGCGCACCTGGAAGTGCGCGGACAGTTCCGGGTTTTCGTCGGCATTTACCTTGACCAGGCGCCAGCGCCCGCCAGCTTCGGCTTCCAGTTGTTCCAGCATGGGTCCAAGCGTGCGGCAGGGGCCGCACCACGGGGCCCAGAAATCGACCAGCACCGGAATGTGCCGGGAGGTTTCGATCACATCCTGTTCGAAGCTGGCAAGATTGGTTTCCATGTGACCCTATATTTCTATGATGCGATATTGAATGGCGCTGTGCGCGTGAGGTGTCCCGCGGACATCCGTGACCTGGCGCTTAGCCCTTATGTGGGGGCACGTAGCGCCTTAAGCAAGATAGGCAAGATAAGCCAGGCGCGTCAGCGATGACGTGGCGCTGTTGTCTCAATGTTCCGGCAGCGGAATCACGTCCGGCTCGCCCTCGACAGGCGCAAAACCGCCGTCGCGCCAGGCGGCTTTGGCCGCCTCGATACGTTCGCGCTGGCTCGATACGAAGTTCCACCAAATATGGCGTTCGCCGTCGAGCTTGGCGCCGCCGAGCACAATCACGTGGGCCCCGGTCGGGCTGCGTAGCGTCGCCACCTGCGCGGCCGGCAGCACAGTCATATGGGCCACGGGCAGCGCCTGGCCGTCGATTTCGAGTTCGCCAGCAGCCAGATAGACGGCCCGTTCCTCGTATTCGGCGGGGATTTCCAGCAAGGTGTCGTGACCGAATTCAGCCGCCACATAAAAAGTCGGGCTCGGGGTGCGGACGGGCGAGGTCAGGCCGTAGAATGTACCGGCCAGCACCCGTACTTCGACGCCGTCCTGATTGACGACGGGCAGACTGGCCGAGGGGTAGTGGGTAAAGGATGGCTCGCATTCCTCCTCGGCGACGGGCAGCGCAACCCAGGTCTGGATGCCATGCATCGTGATGCCGGAATCACGCAAGGGGTCAGGCGTGCGCTCCGAGTGGACGATGCCGCGCCCGGCCGTCATCCAGTTGATATCGCCCGGTACGATCTTCTGTTGGGTACCCAGACTGTCGTGATGCATCAACTCACCCTCGAATAGATAGGTGACCGTGGCCAGACCGATATGCGGATGGGGGCGCACGTCCATCCCGCCTGGCGCCAAGGTGGCCGGCCCCATATGATCGAAGAAGATGAAAGGGCCGACGGTACGTGCGAACTGGGACGGCAGCAGACGCCGCACCGAAAAGCCGCCGAGATCGCGGACGTGAGGTTTGATCAAAGGCTGCACGGTAGTATCCATGGCGGGGCATCCCAGAGTAGAAGGTCGTCGGGCAGGGGTATCGGGGCAAGTCGTTGGACCAAGCCGTTGGACCGATTGTAGCCGCCACTGCGTGACGGTGGGGGGAAGGGGGGCAGAGCTGAAATTCGGGGCGCAATCGCCTGGCGGCAGGCTGCTGGCGGAGCGAACACGCGTTTGTTTCAATTTTTTTTCATTTGCGACGATGGTCAGTTCATTGTGGCAAAATGGCGCGCCCACGCTCGCGACCCGCGCCGGGGGCAGGTCTCGTAGAGAGACGAACGTTTCTACAAGAGACCGGTTATCGGAGGAGTTTCCCTTATGTTGAAGTCGGTTTTCCGGTTTTTGCCTGCATGTGCGCTGGCACTGACCGCGACCCAGGCCGCCCCGGCGGTGGTGCCGCCCAATGTGCAGTTGGCCGCCGACCAGACGCTGGTCCGTCACTACGGCTCGGAAGCTGCGTCGCTCGATCCGGCGATGGACGAATCGGTACAGGATACCTATATCGATACCGACCTCTACGAAGGTTTGACACGTTCCGATGCGGCTGGCCAGGTCCAGCCCGGTGTCGCCATGAGCTGGGAACGCCCTGATCCGACCACCTGGATTTTCCACCTGCGCCATGACGCTAAATGGTCGAATGGCGCCCCCGTGACAGCCGCCGACTTCATCTACGCGTGGCAGCGTGAAGTCGACCCGAAGACGGCGTCGATTTACACGATCCTGATCGATTTTTTCCAGAATGCGAAGGAAATCCTCGACGGCAAGTTGCCGCCGTCGAAGCTCGGTGCGCGCGCGATCGATCCGTACACGATAGAGATCAAGACCATCGCGCCCACCCCGTTTATGCCTCAGATGCTGTCCAATCCGGTGCTCGCGCCCGAATACAAGCCTGCGCTGGAGAAGTGGGGCGGCGAATGGACCAAGCCGGGACATCTGGTCGGCAACGGTCCATACGTGCTGCAATCCTGGATCCCGAACGACACCATTGTGGTGGTCAAGAACCCCTATTACTGGGACGCGCGCAATGTGATCCTGAACAAGGTGATCTGGGTGCCGATCGACAACAACGATACTGCGGTCAAGCAATTCGAGTCGGGTCAACTCGACATGACCTATGAATTGCCGCCGGGCTCGTACAACTATCTGAGGGCCCGATACGGCGACCAGGTTCACATCTCGCCCGAGAGCGCGAATTATTTCTTCGCCCTGAACGTTGCCGATCCGGTCATGAAAGACGTGCGCGTGCGCCAGGCGCTAGACATGGTCATCGACCGCGATACGCTGGTCAAACGCATCCTCGGCGACGGCGAGATTCCGAATACCGACATGATGCCCTGGCATGTGGCGGGCGCGACGACCATCCAGCGCGACTGGATGGCCTGGCCGATGGAAAAGCGTATCGCGTTTGCGCGCAAGCTACTGGCCGATGCCGGATACAACGAACAGCATCCGCTGCACGTCACCTACTCGTACAACACGACCGATATCAACAAATTAGTGGGACTGTATGTGCTGTCCGAGTGGCGCAACAAGCTCGGGGTGCAGGGCAAGTTGGAAAACCAGGAGTGGAAGGTGTTCGCCACGACGCGCCATGACGGCAACTACCAGATCGCGCGTTCGGGTTGGTCGGCTGACTACAATGATGCCACCAGCTATCTGGATCTGGTGCGCTGCGGCACCGACGCCAACGATCTGCAATACTGCAACAAGAAAGTGGACGCGTTGATCGCTGCCGGCAATGCAGAAGTCGACGACACCAAGCGCACCGCACTGATGACCGCGGCCGATCAGGCAGCGATGGACGACTATCCGATGATCCCGCTCTATCAGCGCGTGATTGCGCGCCTGGTGCGCTCGTACGTCGGGGGTTATTCGGATCTTGATCCGATGGACCGTGAGCCGTCGCAAGACCTATACATCATCAAACACTGAGCTCAGCGGAGTCACACGATGTTCGCTTATACAATAAGGCGGCTGCTGTTCGCCGTCCCGACCATCCTTGCGGTGGTGACTGTCTGCTACGTGATGGTGCACATGACGCCGGGCGGTCCGTTCGATATGGACCGCAAGGTCGCGCCAGCGGTGCTGGCCAATCTGCAAGCCAAATACCATTTGGACCAGCCGCCGCTACAGCAGTATCTGTATTACCTCGGACGCTTGCTGCATGGCGATCTTGGCGCCTCCTTCAAGTATCCGGATTGGACCGTGAATGAACTGGTGGCGAAAGCGCTGCCGGTCAGCCTTGCGGTGGGTGGGCTGTCTGTGCCTATTTCGATGGTGATCGGTATCTGGATCGGCGCGGTCGCTGCGGTGCGCCGCAACAGCTTCGCGGATTATTTTGTCAGCGCCATCGGCAATATCGGCAACGCCGTGCCGTCGTTCGTGCTGGGCCCGGTGCTGATTCTGGTGTTTGCCCTGGAAATCCAGCACCACGATATCGGTTTGTTGCCGGCCGGCGGCTGGGGTGGTTGGAAATTCCGGGTGCTGCCCATCGCGTTGCTGACCATCGTCAACGTTGCGACCATTTCGCGCGTGATGCGCGGCAGTCTGCTCGAAGTGCTGACCAGTAGTTTTATCCGCACGGCGCGCGCTAAAGGTCTGCCCGAGCGTACCGTGATCGTGCGTCATGCGCTGCGACCGGCGCTGATGCCGGTGCTGTCGCTGTTCACCTCGATTGCCTTGTCGTCCATCACCGCCGCCGTCGTGACCGAGACCGTATTCGCGCTGCCTGGGCTTGGCTTGCTGATCGTCAACGGCGCAATCAACCGTGACTACACGCTGGTCCTCGGCTTGGTCGTACTGGTCACGGCCATCGCTGTCCTGTTCAACCTGATCGTCGACCTGCTGTATGCGGCCGTCGATCCGCGGATTCGCTACTGATGGCTACCCCCAATACCGAAATCGCCGCCGTGTCGCAAACGCCCGCGAGTACCCAGCCTGATCCCTCCGGCGACAGCCCGGCGCGCTATGCGTGGCGTCGCTTCGCGCAGAACCGTGCCGCGCTCGTCAGTTGCGCGATTCTGGGCTTCATCATCATTGCCTGTTTCCTGGGCCCGCTGGTGCTGCCTTATGGTTTCGAAGACACGGACTGGCTGGCGATCTCGCTGCCGCCGGGTTTTGCCAATATGCACTGGTTCGGCACCGATGAGCTGGGGCGCGATTTGCTGGTGCGCACGCTGATCGGCGGGCGTATCTCGCTTGAGGTCGGTCTGCTCGGCACCGCGCTGACGGTGGTGATAGGCGTAGCCTGGGGTACCATCGCAGGCTATGCGGGCGGCAAGGTCGATGCCGTCATGATGCGCATCGTCGATATGATGTACGCGATCCCCTACATGTTGATCGCGATCCTCATGATGACCTTGTTCGGGCGCGCGTTCTACCTGGTGGTGCTGACCATCAGTCTGTTCTCGTGGATCGATATGGCGCGTGTGGTGCGTGGCCAGACGCTGACCTTGAAGAAGCGCGAGTTTATCGATGCCGCACGGGCCACCGGGGTGCCGGCCGGCATCATCATCTGGCGTCACATCGTGCCGAATCTGCTGGGTGTCGTGATCATTTATGCCACCGTCACCGTGCCGGGCATCATCCTGACCGAATCGGTGTTGTCTTTCCTGGGGCTGGGTGTGCAGGAACCGATGACGAGCTGGGGCGTGTTGATCGCCGACGGCACCTCGAAAATGGAAGTGCGGCCGTGGTTGCTGGCGTTCCCAGGCGTGTTCCTGGTCGCCACCCTGTATTGCACGAACTATATCGGCGACGCGCTGCGCGACGCCTTCGATCCCAAGGTGCAATAAGATGAGCGTCGCACACCACTCCAACGCGACCCCGTTGATCGAGGTCGACCACCTCGCGGTCAGCTTCACCACGCCCAATGGCGGCGTGGTGGAAGCAGTACGTGACGTGTCCTTCAAGCTGCACAAGGGCAAGACCCTGGGCATCGTCGGCGAATCCGGTTCCGGCAAAAGCCAGACTGCGCTGTCCATCATGGGGCTGCTGCCGCCCAATGGCTTCGTCAACGGCAGCGCGCGCTACGATGGGCGCGACTTGCTCGGCATGCCGGCGGCCGAGCTGAATCGGATTCGTGGCGACCGCGTCGCGATGATCTTCCAGGATCCGATGACCGCGCTCAATCCCTTCCTGACCATCGAACGGCAGATGACCGAGGTGCTGCAGCTGCACCGCAAGATGTCGCGCAAGCAGGCCTTCGAGCGCGCGGTGCAGATGTGCGAAGCGGTGCGGATTGCCGATGCGCGCCGACGCATCAAGATGTATCCGCATGAGTTCTCGGGCGGGATGCTGCAACGGGTGATGATCGCCATGGCGCTGCTATGCGAGCCGGATGTGCTGATCGCCGACGAACCCACGACTGCGCTCGATGTGACGGTGCAGGCGCAGATTATCGAGCTGCTGCGCGATCTGCAGCGTGATCTCGGCACCGCCATCATCCTCATCACCCACGATATGGGTGTGGTCGCCAGCCTGTGCGATGACGTGATGGTGATGTACGGCGGGCGCACCATGGAATACGGCAGCGCTCAGCAGATCTTCGAGCAGCCGACCCATCCCTATACCATCGGTCTGCTGGACGCCTTGCCGCATCTGGACGACGACTGCGACACGCCGCTGCGCGCAATCGCCGGTAATCCGCCTTCGGGTGGCGCTGCCGTGCCCGGTTGCGCGTTTGCGCCGCGCTGTACCCAGGCGCAAGCGCACTGCGGCGAGGTCCGGCCTGAACTACTCGCCTTCAACCGTGCCGACGAGACGCTGCGTCTGCGCGCCTGTCATGTGCCGATTATCGAATTGCAATCCGCGACGCGGGTTGGGAGTGCCGTATGAATACGTCCATCGCGCCTGCCGCCCAAGCGCCTGCATCGACTTCGAGCCGACTCGCGCCGCTGCTGCAAGTCGACAATCTCAAGGTGCATTTCCCGGTCCCGAATAGCCGTCTGCCTTTCGCTGGCAAACGCATGTTGCATGCGGTCGACGGGGTGTCGTTTGAAGTTCGACCCGGCGAAACGCTGGGCATCGTCGGCGAGTCCGGCTGCGGTAAATCGACGCTGTCGCGCGCGCTGATCGGCTTGAATACGCCGACCTCGGGCAGCATCAGTTGGCGCGGTCGCGAGATCGACACCCAGGGTCGGCGCGATCCCAAGCTGAGCAAGAGCATGCAGATGATCTTCCAGAATCCGATCGCCTCGCTCGACCCCCGGCTGACCATCGAGCGCGTGGTGGCCGAGCCGCTGACCACCCACTTCCCGGGCTTGGGCGCGACGGAAGTGCGTCAGCGCGTGCTGCGTATCCTGGAGCGGATGGGATTGTCGCAGGCGCATTTGCAACGTTATCCGCACGAGTTCTCGGGCGGCCAGTGCCAACGTATCGGTATCGCCCGCGCCCTGATTTCCGAACCCGAATTGGTGATCTGCGACGAGCCCGTATCGGCACTGGACGTGTCGATCCAGGCGCAGATCGTCAATCTGTTGAAGGATCTGCAACGCGAGACCGGGCTGGCGATGATCTTTGTCGCGCACGATCTGGCCGTGGTCAAATACATCAGCCATCGCGTGCTGGTGATGTACCTGGGCCGCGTGATGGAGATGGCGGACAAGCATGTGTTGTACGGCAGCCCGCATCATCCTTACACCCGTGCGCTGCTGGCTGCGGTGCCGCGCCCCGATCCGGCCACGCAACGCCAGGCCCGTGCTGTGCTGGGTGGCGATTTGCCGTCGCCGCTGGCGTTACCGTCGGGCTGTGTGTTCCGTACCCGTTGCGCGCACGCTGACGCGGCCTGCGCGCAGCAACGACCGGCTTTGGAACGGATGGACGACGGGGCGGCGGTGGCGTGTATTCATCCGCAGTTCGCGCGTGCCGAGGCAACAAGCGCTTGACCTTGCACCGTATCGGCGGTGCTCGCTGAGCCTCCTTGGTAACCGGAGAGCGGCAAGGGTCCCTGGTGTCATGTAAATCATTGACGGTCAGCACAGCGAACCTTCGTAGCGCGCACCGCGATCGGTGTAAATGACCGACTCTGTGGCGGGTTCCGATGCCTGCGCGTTTCATTCCACGTGCCTGGCCGGCGCACTGCCATGCGGCAGGAAATGCCACTGACATTGCTCGGGGTCGAACAGGGCAAGATCGATTTGCATACCATCCGAATCATCCGGAACCTGTGTGGCATGCGCAGTCATGGCGCCCTTGGCTGCGGCCCAATCCCTGTAACGGGAGACTCGGTTTATTTCTTCCCAGGCGAACAGTCCGGCTCGCTCATACAGATAATCCGCTTCGTCCAATGAGGCTGGACCCACCTCGAAGTGCGCCGGCATACCCTGGCTTGCATCTTTGCTTAGCGTGCTAAAGAGCCTGCATGGCACGCCGTTATTTTGCAACAGCATACGCCCGTCCGACGCCACCCATGTCAGGTGGAGTATCAACACGAGCTTGCTGTAATCCTGAGTCAGGAAATAGTGCGGCGGAATGCTCGAGGCAGGCCGCACTGAGTAGTGCGACCCCGGTTTTATGCGCAGGATCGCTTCCATCGCTGCGTCAACGGGCGATAGGAAGCATAGAATCGCATCGCAGTCGGGCGTGTGGTCCATCGCGAACTCGCAGCTGCCGTTCGGGCCCGTTTCGAGCAAGACCACGTAAACGGCGGGATCGCGGAAGTATTGATAATTGTCCAGTCGTTGGGCTAATGCATCGCGCTCCCGCAACATCTGCTCCAACAGTTCGTCGGCCTCACGGGCCAGTTTTTTGCGGAACCGATCCGTTTTTTGCGGCGGGTTGCCTAACCATTTGAAGCTGGGGTGGTGTGATGGACTCGGCGGCTCTTTATCTTCCATTTTTTATCCTTCGGGTGATAACACAATAAAAGAAGGGCGTGGGGTCGACATGACCGTGCAAGGTCTTATACCCGCCATGACGGTCAACTGCCTGATGGCTCATACGCGTCGGCCCACATCCAGCGTCCGTCCACCATGGGCGACCAACTCTGGATGCGGCGCGGGATGGTGAATACCCGCCCGAAGGGCTGGCCCGCCCAGACCAAGATCTGGTCGCTCGGGCCGGTTTCGGTCCAGCTCTCCCAGATGCCGGTTTCCGGGCACAGCATGCCTGTGCGCAGATTCATCATCCCGTATTTCTGACGCTTGGCCAGCCGGCGCTGTTCCAGTTGTTCGGGTGTTAAATACACGCGATTGATCTGG
>Ga0116226_10001970_pt1 | contig 17780 bp, 10 predicted proteins | sample S1TSphfallax_FD_89692 | JGI IMG/M metagenome (GOLD analysis project Ga0116226, IMG submission 89692) | Host-associated microbial communities from peat moss isolated from Minnesota, USA - S1T2_Fa - Sphagnum fallax MG | ecosystem: Host-associated > Plants > Peat moss > Unclassified | place: USA... | reverse complement strand
TTTACGGGAAAAATGTAAACATCGTGCGAGAACTGTTCTCGTTTCTCCGCGGGTTCGGATATCGGGTTGTAGCGGATGTCGTTTCAGTCGCGTCACTTGGTGTTCCTCAGTTACGTTTTAGGTTCTTTCTTCATGCGACGTTGGAGGATCGTGAGATTTTCTACCCGAGACCTTTGTTCGGTGATCAAGGTGTCGCTCCCGGCTTGCCGCCGTATGTTTCTGTAAGGGATGCGCTGTCCGATCTTTACACAGTGAAGGTTAGCAAAACAGACGACCCGGTTTCATACTCCAGCTCCGAATCTTCGGCGTATCAGGCTGTGCTTCGCTCAAAATCGGAGAGTGTTTCTAACCATTGGGTCGCCGCGACACAACCGCTCAATATTGCACGAGTATCATCGGTTCCTCAGGGTGGATCGTGGAAAGACATTCCAGCGAAGCTGCTCCCAAGCAGATTTCAAAAAGTTCGAATGACTGACTACCATACGCTATATGGTCGACTGCATGAGCATAATCCGGCTTACACGATATCTGCCGCGTTTGGCAACGTCACATCAGGTTGTTACACGCATCCTGTGCAAAACCGAGCGCTAAGCGTTCGGGAAGGGGCACGCCTGCAGGGCTTTCCGGATGACTATAAAATCTTCGGGCCAAAGAATAGTCAATATCGACAGATCGGTAACGCAGTACCACCGCTCGCGATGGCAGCGCTAATGCGAATCTGGACTGCCGACGTTATTCCAGCAGACGATCTCGTGCGCCCTCGAATTACGGCAGAACTGCTAGAGAAGGGACGCCTACCGGTCCTTGCACCTCGTTTCCGCGGACGGCGAACCTCGCAAGAACACAGTCGCGAGGGCTACGGAAGCGGTACGTTCTGGCCCCGTGGTTGGGGGAGCCCGCCGCAATTCTTGCCTGCCAGCGACGAGAACTATAGGAAGAGCAAGGAGCCGCTTAAGTACCGGAAAACGAAGTGGCGTGCTCGTAGAAACGGAACGTTACTAGACCCAGGGGTGGACTTGGCTTTATCACTTGCCAGCACGCTGAAAATTCCGAGTTCCAAAGTGGCGCTGGTAGAACCGAAGCGCGCGCTCTCCAACAGCGATATTGGCTCAGATATAGCGGACTGCTCGTTAGCCTTTCTCGAAAGCGCCGCCCTCGTTGTAGCGTTAATCGCAACATCAAAGTCGACATGCACGGTGCTGACAGATTTTTCGTATACAGCGTCCAGGATTGCAGCATTGTTTGCCCGGACTGCGCTTCGCTCAAAAAATGAGATATGGCGGGCAGCATTACGGGCAGCCAAAGTGCATACATGGAGCGGCGCTGCTGTGGCCCAATCGCCTAGAGACGCCAGAATCGTTATTTATCGACCTTTTGCGCCGCACGCTATCGTCAACACAGGCGGAAAACGCGAGATAAATGGCCAGGAGATCTACTTGTTGGACCGTAGCGCATTGAGCGCACTTACCGCTAAGGATATTAGGAATGAAGGGGATCTCTCAAGAGGCGTTGAATTGGGCGGTGGGAGAACTTAAGACCTGGTCGTCTAGCGAGCCTCCTGGCAAGAGACTCAAGCAGGTAATCTACCGACTTTTTCTTCTTCGGCAACTTGGCGTAACGAAGACGCCAATGTCGACGCCGCTAACGACGGCCGATTTTCAACAGCATTGTGCGCGTTTTCTGCGGGTCTCAAAAGACGATTTGACTGCAGAAACCGGCGGTAAGTCATATTACTTCATACCTACAACTTGTGATTGGGCGCTTGCTGAGGGCGGATCTGACTGGGCAGTCGGCACAATGTGGACGCGTTGTATGACTTGGTCCGAAAAGAAGATAATTTCTTGGCCCGAGGATACCGGCGCAAGGTCCATCCGGTTTAGTGCGGACTATATTAAGAAGATTAAGGAAGAACTGGGCGAGGCCAAATTGCCTGGACTTCCGTTGGCGGTTTTCTTGTTGCGTGACCCACGTACGACCGGCATAAAACTTGATACTGTGAACGCACCCCAATCTCTGGTGGACGTGTTTCGCACCAGCTTTAACCTTGGCGAGCAGGCCCTAGAATCAATAATCGACTTTGATGTAAAACCGTTTCCGTTCAAGAGTGTTGTTAGTACGACTGTGCAGAGTGCGGCTGAGATGGTTACGTTGCTAAAGCATACGTTCCCATTCCAGTTCGCAAATGAGAACGAGGCGAAACCAGGCGATGCTCTGGATGAGGAATACAGTAGGGGCATGGCTGCCTATCGAATTCCAGTCCCGGAGCGGCGTGGTATCTCGTCACAGCCGTTGCAGCTTCTTGTGCACGGTTGTCCGGGAACTGGAAAAAGTTTTTTACTTCGAACGTGGGCAAAGGAATTAGCGAGAACATTTACCGTTGTTTTTCATCCGGAGACAACGTACGGCGACTTTGTCGGCGTATACAGGCCGCTCTCGATTTTTCGGGACGGCGATGACGCCAAGTACCTCGATGAAGCGGGAAACGTGCGAGAACACGGTGAACCGTATATGACTTACGAGTTCGTGCCAGGACCGCTCTTAAGTGCCTACTGCACTGCCTGGTTGAACCCGAATGAGTCTGTCGCAATGATTGTCGAAGAAATTAGCCGCGGCAACGCGAGCCTCGTGTTTGGAGATACGCTGCAACTATTAGACAGGTCGGAGGGGGCTCTCGACGGATTTGAGGCCGGCATAAGCACTTACGCAATCACTGCCCGCGCCGAAATTACAGCATTTTTGGTGCGGAATCGCGTTCCACTGGCAGAACATGGTCTTATGCGGTTTCCTCCTAACCTACACATCTGGGCGACGATGAATAGATCGGACCAAAATGCCCGACAGCTTGATGCGGCATTTTTGAGGCGCTGGGAAAAAAGGCACCTAAGCTATAAGACCCCAAGCGTTTACGGAGCGACCAAAGTTCAAGTTCCTGGTGGCGATCTGCAATGGGACGATCTGAGAGGAAGAATAAACGCGGTGCTTGTCGGTTTGGTGCCGGAAGACAAGTTTGTCGGGCCTTATTTTCTTCCCGAAAAGCGGTTGTCGGACTCAATGGCAGTTGCTGAGGATTTACTCGGGTATCTTTGGAACGACGTTCTCAAGTCAAGGGCTAAGGATCTTTTCACAGAGTCAACGCTAACCGACGCTCTAGAAGCCTGGATAAGCGGAAATCGGAATCCCCTGAAGATATAGCAAACCGGGTGTTTCCAACGAAAGACTTTCGTGAAGGTCTTGCGAATGCGTTGAAAAACATGCACGTGGCTTGCCTATGAGTCCAATTCAATCCCTGAGCGGATCAAGACGACGATTTACATCGTCTTATCCGTTGAACACATTCTCGCCTCGGCGTACTACACTACCCAGAGCTTTGGGAAACTTCGATGATCATACCGGTCGTCATAAGAACAATGAGCCCTTCCCGGGCGCCCGTAATATCGAGATAGGTCAGTACCTGGGCGCGATAGCGGTCGAAGCCGTTTTCGCTGGGATGCACGTCACTCTTCCAATCCACTACCACGTCAGGGGCACCCGTCTCCGAGAGCGTCAAAGCATCTGCAATGCCAGCGGTCGCAAGTTCGGCGTTCTCCACCGCGCTGGTGCCGTACACGGGGAATTCCGCCCGGAGCTTGGGTCGTAGCTCGGCGATGCGCGGCAGCGCGAGGGTACGGGCGACACAGTACGCTAGTTCCTCAGGTGCCAGCCCTCCGGCGGCATCAACAACCGGTGTTTGCCCGAGCGAGCGGATCAATTCCGTAGCACGTAACACAACGGCAGGCGGATCCTCCGCGAGTTCGCCGGTCAGGATCTCTTCCATTAACTTGTGAAGAATCAGGCCGCGCTCCCGTCCGCCCTGAACAGCTAAGGGACGCCGGTAATCCGGATTCCGCTCGTTGATACCGTCCGACCAGAGAGGTTCATCCTCGAGCGCAAGCGGCGTTTCGCCTTCATCGCGACTCGGGGCACGCCATTCCAGATGTTGCTGACGATCGAGGATCGTTGACGCATGTTCCGCGAAATCCCGGCGAGTCTGCTCATTGGTGACCGCCGCCGCGGCGCGTAATTCGGGGATGGCGATATGTGAAAGATCAATCGCGGGCAATGCAGGCAATCCGAGATCCAGGAGCGCATTCCAGGCCGACCCCGCCGAAGTGATGTCGCTACGGGGTAAGACGAGGAGCTCACGAGCTCGTGTGGCCGCGACATACCACAGGCGGATTCGTTCGCAATCGAGCGCGATCTTCTCCTCGTCGAAGGCCTTTTCATGGCCTTGTGGTGCAGTTCCAAATACCGGGCAATAGAAGATCTGCGTTTTCCGATCGACAACCGCGCTATCCGGTGCGATCACTCCTGTCATTGTGTTGATTGGTATGACGACTGGCCACTCTAGGCCCTTGGCGGCGTGCATCGTGAAAAGAGCCACCGACTCTTCTTGGGCATCCGGACGACCCTCGCCCGCACGCTCTTCATCGGTCCAGGCAGTAGTCATCGCGTCGGCGAACGCCTGCAGACCGCGAACCGCATAGCTGGTGGCCAAACTGAGGAAGAGATCGACGTTTGAGAGTGCGCGCTCGGCCTGGCCGCGATGCCGCGCAACCAGGATGGGGCGAACCCGAAATACATCGACAGCCCGTGACAGAAGGTCATACGGTGTGGTGCTGTTACTACGCTTGTACAGCGACTGAAGCTTCATGAGGGCATCCGCTACGAGCGGATGCGCGACGAGTGCCGGATCGACGCCCATATCCAAACGAGGAATTCGACCCGGCTCTTCTCGTGATCGGGGTAAGGCCCACACGATGTCAAGCAGCTCCTCTTCGGTTAGTCCAACCAGGGGGCCGCGCAGGAGGGCACCCAAGGCCAGAGTGTCGCGACGATCTGCCAGCGCCCGCGTCAGTGCGATTAGATCCTGAATCTCCTGGCGTCGGAACAGGCCTTTGCCAGCCTGTGTGGCGACCGGAATTCCCCGGCGTTCCAGTGCCTCTTCATAACGCCAAAGGTCCTTGCCGCTTGGGGCTAGCAGCGCAATGTCGCCCGGTTGGCAGCTCCGCGGATTCCCGGTGCGTCGATCGATAACCGACCGGTGGCCTATCAGCCGTGCGCACAACTCGGCCACAGCCTCTGCCTCGGCATCCCGCTGCTGCTCGACCAAGGCTTTGCCGTGCTCGTCTGCGACCTTGATATCGAGCGCGACGACGCATCCACCACCCACCGGGTCGTCATGAAACGGATCGAGCGCTGCAAATCCAGGCTGTCCGGCTCCGGACAAGATCAGCTCGAATCGTTGATTGACGAATGTAAGAATCGAGGCTCGAGAGCGAAAGTTTGTCGAAATGGAGAGGAAGCTCTCCTTGTCCTGCTCGACGAATGCCTCTCGCGCGTCGACGTAGGCAGCGACGTCAGCGCCGCGAAATCGGTAAATGGCCTGTTTAGGATCGCCTACTAGGAAAAGTGCACCCGGCCGGATGCGGAATTTCTCCCAGGCCGCTTCTGGTGCTGGAGGATCGCCACACAGACGCCAGAAGATCTCGGTCTGGAGAGGATCGGTGTCTTGGAATTCATCAACGAGAACATGCCGGAATCGGGCCCCCAACGCTCGGCGCACGGAATCGTGATCACGCAAGAGGTCACGTGTGGCGAAAATTAGATCGTCGAAGTCGAGTTGAGCAGTACGACGCTTATACTCGCGATAGCGTTCGAGAATTGGTTTTGTATCATCGATCAAGATCGCCAAGGCTCTGCTCGCAGCTGCCTGCTGCAGGCCGCTCCACACAACGTCACAGGCATCGTAAAGCCCTGTTGCCTCGTCATTGAGGCGCTCCCCGTCGCTTTTCGATAGGCCAGCGCGCTTGGCAGCCTCGACCCATTTGCCCTTCTTCTTATACTTGCGGAACTTGCCTTCCCGGGTGAACAGCTCCGACGAAGGTTGCGCCTTCAGCAAGGCCACCAGGCCCTGTGTCGTAGCGGGAGGTATTGCTGCGAGAGCATCGACTAATTCGCGCAGACGCTGCACGATAATCTGGGTGTCCGCTTCGTGCGCGACGGCACCGCGCTGGAAGGCGGCAATGTTATGCACCAAGCGTAAGAACGTGGCGGAAACCGGGCCCAAGTCCGGGGCGGGCGGTGCGCACAATCCGCGACTCCGGCGCAGACTTTGAGCGATGCGGTGAACGAGATATACCGTCGCCTCCGACTCGTGCAACACCATTTCGGCAAGTAGGCCGCCTCGATCACCAGAAAGGCGGTCACGCAACCAGGCATCCACTATTTCGAGGAAGGCGAGATCTCCTTGGGTGCGGTCAATAATTCCAGCGCCTGGATCGATATCAGCGTCTGACGGATACGGCTTGATCAATCGCTGGCAAAATCCGTGGATCGTGGAGCACGTGATTTCGTCAATCGCGCCGGCTGCCTTTGCCAGATTGGCCTGCTGTGTAGTGGACAATCCGTTGGGCAGAACCATTCGTAGCTCGACAGCTATGTCTCCCGCGAGCAGATCGAAAACGAACTCACGTACGCGCGAGAGAAGCTCGCTCGCTGCGAGCTCCGTAAAAGTGACGGCGGCAATACTCCGGGGGGCAATGCCCTCCGCGAGCATCATCGCTATACGGCCGGCCATGACTGCCGTCTTGCCGGAACCAGCACCGGATTCGACGAGAAGCGACCGCCGGTGAGACGAAATTGCCGCCAGACGCGCGGCGTCATCCCTGAGCGCTTGAGCTGCATTGGCCATCATTCGGATTCCCACAAGGGAACGAGGTCGGCGAATTGTGCAAGGATTGCCGGTCGTTTTCGTTGGCAATAGGTCGCCCCGGCATTTGCCGGTAATGCGAAGGCGAGGTCATCGTACTTTCCAGCGGCATCTGGACCCGGGATAGCGGCGCCTGCGGTAAAGCTTCTTCTGGCGGCTCCCAGGTAAGCGGCAAGGTCGGCCATGACGGCTCTCGGGTTGTCGAGCGGCAGTTCAAGGTCGTCTTTCGGATACAGAAGCGATGCCGTAATTGCGATGTGTTCGCCAAGTAAAGCTCTGACGGCGAAGGCGTATAGGCAACGCTGTAGTTCAGATCCCCCATCCAGCCAAATCGGCTTCTTCGGGGACCTGCCGGTCTTGTAGTCTCGGACGATTGCTTGAGACCCATCCGCGGCCACATCGAGGCGATCAATATATCCACCGATCTGAAATCCGGTGCCCGGAATGACGACGGAAATAGTCGGATCCCAAGGGACGGCGGCCGCTGATTTCGGCTCGAGGCCTCCAAACGGCACCTCACTATAGGAGCGTCCTCCCGGCAGCGCGTCGTTTCGGAATGACAATGCCTTGGCAGCAACCTCGCGCACTTCCTCCAACGTCTTCTGCCAGATAATACCGGGAGGCACTGCGCGTTCACTCTCCCAGTCAGCAACCACGCTCTCCGTGGCGTATCGAATTGCGGTCGTAATCGCCTCGAGATCTGCCTGAGCAAGTCCGCCGGCGCTTTCCAGCTCCTGCAGCGCCCGGTCGAGCGTGCTGTGGACGAGTTGACCAATGGCCAGTGGGTCGAGCACGAGCGCTTCGATGCTGGTCTCGGGAGCCGCCCAATGAAACGCATACTGCCAGACATAGCCCAGCGGATTTCGAAGGAGAAACTTCAGGGAACTCGCAGAGTGCCGACGGTCAAGTATCTCCAAGAGAAGTGGGTGATCCGCCCGGACAAGGCCATCATGGGGCGTGAGCTCGGACCTATGCCAGTTGAGCCAGCAATTCCCCGCGCTCATGGCCTGTGGCTCGAGCGCGAACTCGATAGGGCGAGCCATCAGTCGATCCGTCTCGCTGAAGGCATGTCGAGGGACGCGATTGCGTCTGAGGTAGATCTCCTTTTCCTGGGCCCCCAAGAGCGGGCTTCGGCCGAGTAGACGTCCCTCGCTGTCACGCCGGGCACGGGAGAACACGACCTCCTTCGCGGTTGTCGCCAGGATCGTCTCGAAATCGCGTCGATCGGCGAGATTCACCGGGAGTGGATCGATCTCCGCCGTCGGGATTATGTGATCAGGGATGAGCCTGTCGTCGGAGATGCTCCGAGGCCAACGCGAGGAGTTCAACCCGACGAGTCGAACGTACGGACGCGGGCAAGCGGCGAGCGCGCTCGCTGGCATCCATCCGACGGAAACGCAGACCTCGAGACCGTCATCCTGCTTGAGGTTCTCCAATGTGGCATCAATCGCCGTTGCCGGACCGGCGAGCAGCGCCTGGCGCCAAATCGCGCGCGCTCGGCCTTCGAGGAATTGCTCCCCCAATTCGGCGGCGGCCCCAAAGCCCCTGGCGAGTAGTCCTACAGCTGCGCGCAGGTCCGCGGCATGATCTACTTTGTCCGGCCAGTCTTCAGGCTTCAAGCGAATCAGCAGCCGCTCCCAGGAGGTAACGCTCGTGAGCGGCGCATCCGGAGGGAGCACGCGAAGCCAGCCGTCCGGCATCGCCTTGAATCCCTTGGCGTCCCCAGCAAGGACTGCCAGTCGGCGAACCCGCGCCCGAGTGAGGCCACGAACTACGAGATCCGCGAGGGCCGCTGCCGCCTGGCCGTCGCGAGTAGTGACCGTCCGGACCCCATGAACAAAGTGCAAATCCAGGTTGGCGTCCGCACGAAGTGCGAGGAAATGGTCGTCGTATTCCGCCGGCGAGGCAGACGCAATCGCGATATCGGACGCCACAACGCCTGAGGCGAGTAGCGCCCGCGCCCAGCGCATGGCTTCGATCGCCTCATGGTAGGCGGTGGCCGCGCTGATCGCACTCCTCGATGGAGCCTCCGCATTTCCGGTGACCACCTTGACGGCGCTGCCGTGGAGCCAATTGGGGACCGCACGGGGCCCCGCCGTCCACTGCACCGGTATCCTCGCGGCGAGCGCCCTCAGCAGCGGGCGCCAGCACGGCTCGAGTTCGGTCAGGCCAGAGATCTCGATATTCCCCAAGACCGCTGGCGAATGATCGAGTCTCGCCATGGCGGAAGCGACGATATCCGCAGGGCGCAGCATGCCGTGCGGGAGGCGCGCGAGAACGGCCGCTTCTAACCGCGCGATCGCGTCCAACCGCGGATGCTGAGGTATGCGGGATGACAGGTCGATACACGCATACCAGACTTTGCGCAGCGAGTCCGCGGCCGCGCTGACCATGCCGGGGAGCATCTTGATGCGCTCAAGCTCTCCCATGTCAGTCGTCGGCAACGCGGCCTGGATGGCTTCGCGCAATGTCTCCGAGTCGATCGCCCTTGTGAAGCCGCCGGCAAGGCGCACGGCGGCCTGCTCGAAGGTCTTGATCTGGAGGCCATGACGAGCATCACGGGCCGCCGCTAACCGGCCGTTCTGCATAGCGAGGCGGCCGTGAACAATCCGCGTCGATCTAAAGGCGATAGTCATGCTCGGTGTACGCTACCAGTGACTGTGTTCGGGAGCCGTGTTCACCGATTTGAAACATTCTTTCAAAATGGCGCTCACCACGTCTTTAAGAAGTGAGTCCATGTCCCGAAGCATGAGGATGCCAAGTATCTTCATTGCGGTGCCGACGGACAGATCGTCATATATGCGCAACGGCCACAGTGTCTGCCTCTCGTAGGCCGGTTGTCGCCGGCGAGCATCCGAACGGCTGCCTTGAAGGAATTGGTGGCCTCTAGTCTCTTGCCACCCGGAACATCGTCGATTTTGTCGGAAAGAACATATGTAAGACTGAGCTTCTTGCTTCCATTCAACACGAGACCAGGCACCATTGGCTTAAGCACCGTGGAAATGCCCGATACGCGGCTGCGAACGAACCTCATCATCGCATACTCAGTAAAGTGAGGGCCTTGGGTGACGAACCCCCAAGGCATCCTGACGGTCACGCCGCCGACGATTGATGTTGGCTCGGCAAACTTGCCGCCGTTATCGAGGATGGAATGGACGATCTTGACGCCTCTCGCAAATGCGCTGCTCGCATCTCGCCACAGAGACGGGTCGTCAAGCTCAGGCGGAAGCCGTTGTTCCGTCCACGCCGCGGCTAGGGTTGACTCGGGTTCCGCTACATTTGCGGAAGCCACCGCCTTCAATGCATTCATGATTGCCCATCTAGCCCTTACGGAAACATCTATGTCCGCCTCGCTCCGTATTCCTAATACATTGGCATACCAGTACTGGAGTGCACACAAGACGTACCTATCGAAATTTTCAAAGTGGACTATGCTTTCTGCCACAAATGCGGCGGGCGGGGTCGTATCACTATTATTGATGGCAGGGCCCATATACTGGAAGGGTTTGTACTTGAGTGGAAAGTGTTGCAGCTGTGGAGCAAGCGTGTCATTGCCGAATTCGTTTTCCTGATAGAGGTATAGATGACGCTTCGCACGCGATACGGCAACGTAGAGAAGATTGTTTCGCTCAACTGCGACTTCCACGTCATATTCGGCTTGGCTGCTCCCGAGTGCCTCGGGAGGAACCAAGTCCAGCACGGTGTCAGGCGGGGTCCATGTGGGCGCTTGTACACCATAGCTCCCCGCATTCACGAACGCCACGTGGACGGCCTCGAATTCTAGCCCCTTACTGCCATGGACCGTAAGAAGTCGAACTCCATTAAGAGCTCCGGCCTCCGGCGGCAGCTCGCGATCAACGTAGCTCTCTCCAATGCGTTGCCGCAGGCGCTGACGCAAAAGGAAGCGGGAGAGGCGTGCCTCCTTCGCTTCTCCATCGCCGTTGCGAACAGCGTACGCAAACTGCCATAGTGCGATGCGCTGGACCCACGCACTAACCGTGTTATCGGCCTTGTTAGGTATGCCGAAATGGTGCTCCAGAAGAATATCGCATATGAAGGCCCATGGATTGGAGCCGTGACGATGGTCGCCTAACAGTTGACGGAGATTCGCGATGACACCATTGCCGACCTCCGATAGTCCTGCCGGGGGCTCATGCAGCCACCTACCGCGCTGGTAGGAAACGTTCGCGTCAGCAGCTTCCAACAACAGGCGGACATCTGATATCGGCATCGCCAATCCAGGTACCCCCATTAAGCCAATCAATGCTCGCGGCTGACGTTCGACAAGCAGTTGCATTAAGCAGAGCAAGTGTTTGACTTCCAGCCGCTGGGCAAGTTCGCCTATGTAGATAACGGGAATCCCTTTTGAGGTAAGCACTTCGGATGCTTGCTGAACGTCGTCGCCACTCCGACACAAGACCGCCTGCTTACCGAATTGAACACCTTTTTCTTCCAACGCCATTATGCTTTCAACAACCGCGCTGAGGACTTGATTCCGCTTGCCACATGTCACAACGGTGGGCATCTCGCCAGAAGGGCCTTTCTGCGCACCGATCTTGTCTAAAGGCATACTGGGCTCCAGCTTATGCTGCCGCCCAATCTCCTGTACCAAATCGAGAATTTCTTGAGTACTGCGCCGATTGGTATCGAGGGGATAGCGCCGTATTTTCCCACCGCTTGAGTGAGCCTTAAATTCCGCGTCGAATTTCATCAAGCTTTTGAGCGAAGCCCCGCGCCAGTGATGGATGGCTTGCCGAACATCACCAACAACCCAAATCGACTTCGCTTTTTGCGCGAGCTGACGTAAGAGTTCGACCATCGCTTGCGTGACATCTTGATATTCGTCTACCAAAATGTATTTGAATCTGTCGCCAAGCTCCGCGAATGCTATGCGGTTTTCCTTTAGGGCTTGCGCCGGCTTCGCAATTAGGTCCACGAAGTCGACCGTTCTTCGCTCTGCCAAAAGCATTTCGTGAGCCTCATAGAGTGCCGCCACATCCTCTCGTCGTTTCTGAAGCTCGGAATCTGCGACGGGATGACTCGTGACGTAAATACGGTATGCGGCAGGTGATACGAGTTCTTCTTTTAGGCGTTTTATGCCGTCTATGACGGGGCCTAACCAATCGTATGGATCTTCCACCCTCAAGTAGTAGTTCAGCGTCAATTGCGGGAGTGCCACCACCAGCATTGTCATCAAATTCAAGCGGTCCGCTACAAAAAGATCCGAGTCCAGCTGGAACTGCTGATGGAATTTACGAAGGAACTCAAGACCGAATGCGTGGAAAGTACCGGCCCAAATACCCGCGGCGCCGTCGATGCCGCCAACGCGAAGGCGTTCGACAAGCTCGAACGCGGCCTTGTTCGTGAACGTCAGCACTAGAATTTCACTGGGGTCGATGTTCTTCTCTTCGACCAGATACTTGACTCTATAAATGAGCGTCGATGTTTTTCCGGTGCCGGGACCTGCAACAACATTGGCTGCGCGTTCTGAAGCCCTCGCGGCCGCCAATTGATCTGCGCTCGGCGGATTCAGCAGGCTGGTGCTGTATTCGACGTCGGGCAGCAACAACGCGTCCAGCATTTGCTGCCGGGCAAATTCCAACGGAATCCCGAGCTCTGACGCCACTTTGACGGGTCCCTTTCCGGCGAGAGCAAAGCCACGCGCCAACGCGCGTGGCAAAAGTAGCTCTCTAGCGTAAACGTTCGCTTGAAGTTCCTGGCGCTCTCGGGCTCCATAGGCCTCTACCTTCATGACTGCGGGCGAGCCGTCCCCGCCGAACAACGTCTTGAGTTTGGCGACTGTTGACGGCGCCTTCGAAACGTCTAGAAACCAGTGACCGAGCTCATGGGCGACAAGTCCACAGAACTTATCACTCCAATGAGGGATTGCTTTGCTAACGTAAATGAACAGCTGTTCGCGTTGCAGTACCGCACTTCCTTGGCCCAAGTCGGGATATGAGGGCTCGACGGGCTCAATCGCTAATCCGAGCTTTTCTTCGACCGCTCCCAGCAGATCCTTTGCAAGGATTGGAATTGCGGCCTTCCCTGGGGCTAGAGTTTCTCTTGTTAATCGCGCTTCCTCGCGAGCGCGCTGAAAAGGGTTCATGCGTGTCGCTACTTGTCGAGTGCCAAAAGTTCTTTTGTCTGGGCCGCCGAAACGTTGAGGGACTTCACTGCCTGCTCCCAAGAGACGGCAGCGCGAACGACTTGGGGTTTCCCGTTCTCGGCTTTAAATGCCGGAACTACACGATTTTCGAAGGATCGCTTAAAAAATGCTGTCAAAGCAAATTCTGGGACGTCAAAGATTCGACCAAGGCGCGTCAAGACCTGTTTGGGCGCTACAACGGAGCCTGCCAAGACTCCGGAGAGTAGTGCAGCGTGTGCCCCTAATCCAACCTTTGACGTGAGTCCTCGAACCCGGCTCCCTCGAATTGCGGCGACCTTCTGTTCGATTTCAGCCAACTGTGTTTTCAAAACAAGCCCATGGGCCAAACACATGGCACCAAACTCAGACGCAGATCGATGATATTCCTTGGCGGTGGAACGCAAGCGAACGGCCAAATGCGGGTCAAGCCTCACCATGACCTGTTCGGTCTCGGATGGTTGCCACTTATCAACATCCGAAAACAAGGACGAAAGCAATTCCTCAGATCCTTCTGAGAAGGATCTCTCTTCGAAGTCCTCAAACCCTAAACTTGCCATCTGCCGGGTCACCTCTGCGAAGGTCATACTCTGCTCGTCAGCAACGCCTTGCAGAGACGATTTGAGCTTAGCGGGCATAGTGACCCCAATCGTGAACTGCCGATTCTTTGATTTAAAACGCGCCTCTTCCCGTTTGTCTTTCACAGGTATATTCCCAACTGCAAACGACACAGACGAAGCGATGGTGTGCCAATCCGGCGGCCACTCGTGAGAAGGCGTCTTGGTAAGCACTTCTGAAAGTTCGATGAGCACTGCCCGGATGGCATCACGCGCAGTTGGTGCAATCTTGGTTCTCTTGCCTAGGACAGGGAGTTCAAACGAGCAACGCACTCCTGTCCCAGCGTGCTGCTCTATCTGGGTGCTCTTTAGGACAGCAAAATAGAGTTCGGGTAGCTGATCCAGCATCGCTCTACCCTCTACGGTACCCATTGGGTCGCGAAAACGTTCCATTAAGCACCTCCATGCAGGCACGAGGCATACAACTACCTCTTGACAATAGTCTAGGCGTGTATCAACAATATATCAACTCTGGAGGGGCCATGCCGGAAGCCGAATTCGCCGCTGCCGTTAAAGCCATTGTGGCCGATTGGATGCAATCGACATTGCCGGCACAGCGACTTATCGAGATGTCCAATCCAGCCACGCTAACCGCTGCATTGGGGTTGGCCGTGCAGCAGGCTCTTATTCGCGAGGGCCATACTCCGGCGGTGCTGCGGCAGCATATGCTTCAAATGCCGTATTTCCACCTGAAAAGCGTATTTGACGTGAGTTTGCATGTGGACACTCCGTTGACCTTTATCCCAGTGCCCGACACAGGTAGCACGACGGCTGGGCGTGCCGCCGCACTTGCTGTACTAGGGGTATTGCAGATGGAGGCCGTGTCATACGGCTCCGAAAATGATGGTCATTTGTTTGTAAACCTGGTGGCCATGTCAGGGTCCGGCGTGTTTGCGGAGAAGTCCAAGAGGAGCATGCGCGGTCACACCGATGGCGTGAGTTTCCCGTTCAACGGTGACGATGACGAAGAAGACCCACGCATAGCTCCGTCGCCGGACCTAGTTATTCTTGTGGCGCTGCGAAATCCCAATGAAGTTCCGACCAACGTGATGTCGCTCCCGAACGTGATCCCTCAGCTATCTCCCAGCGACTTAAATGAACTCAAAAAACCGCAATTTTCGATTCGCTCCCAGCCTACGTTTGTGCAGGGTATGAAAATCCTCTTGGGTAAGGAACTCGTGGTCATTGACGAGCCAATCCTGAAGGATGTTCCGGGCAGCACATGGGTTCGGTATAGCCATAGCTCAGTGCTTCCGTCAACAAGCGGAGGTGTGGCAGAAGATGCCTCTAACAACTTTGAAAGAGCTTGTAACCAGAGTGCCATCCCGCTCGTGATGCATCCAGGCGACGTACTAGTCATTAACAATCGACTGAGTTTGCACGGCCGCGGCGAAGTCGGCGAAGATGTCGGGGGTCGTTCTCGCTGGCTGCTCCGAACGTACGGGCTTAATTCATTCAAACTTCCTGCGCATAAGCGTCATCTTGGCGGTGCCGCGCCCCATATCTTGTTTCCATAGTGTCACCTCCAAGTTTGTTGGAACCACGTAAGACCGGTAATGGCCATTTTTCGCGATTTGAAGCGATTGGCGGGCAATGTGCCCGATGGTTTTACCGAGACCGGCCGTGGTTAGCGCGTTCGGTAGTCCGCTTCCTGTACAGTAAGCGACTGTGCGGCGCACTGGATGGACGCGACTTCCGGCGCGACCGAAAATCGGCGGCGTGCCGCGCGAATTCCACATCTACCAACTGAGCGACGAGTTCGGGCAATACACCCTCGTCTTGAAGTGCTCATCCTGCGGACACGAGCGCACCGCCGAACCGCAAACCCTCGGCCGACTCTGCGGTTGGGATTCTCGAGTCGAGGATGTCGCCAAGAGGATGCGGTGCTCGAAATGCGGCAAGAAGCAATGCACGCTCAGAGCGGTACCACCCCGCAAACCCCGCGGGTATACGTCCTTACCGAACTAAAGACGGGGAAGGTGATTTCGGGCCCTTCGGCGGTTCCGCTCGTTTCGCTTCCTCCATCGCTTGCCGGCGGCGTTTCTCTCGCCTTTTCTCGACGGCCCGCATCCAAAGGTGAGCATCTATCATTTCGTCGATGGATTCTCGCTTCTTCGGCATGCATGACAGCGTGCCAGCCGATGCCCGCCTGTGCGAGCGTCATTACTCCTGCAATCACGCAGATACTTTACAGATCAAGCGGCGGAGGCGGTCAACCGTGTCGCGAGTGTCACCTCCCCTCCCATGACGCGTGCCGCGCATCGGTCGCAAAGCATCGTCGATGCTACCCGCCGGCGGCCAATGATCGTGCCGTCTTCGAATTTGGCCCAGTTCCCCGAGCCACGCACATTCGGGTCCCCGGGGCGCACGTGGAGCACGCACCCGGTGTTGGCGCAAAAGATCGAGTCATACTCAGTGATCGCTTCGTCGGTCATCGTTACTCGACCGTGATCGACCGATCCAGGGGACGTCACGCGTCGTTCGTGCGCGCTTTGGCATCATGGCGGCGAATCACGAGCTTGCCGCTCACCGGGATCGCTTTGAGTTCGACATTGAGGCCGTTGCCGTCCTTGTGCGGCCACGCGACCCCAATCCTTGTCCAGTTGGCCTTTTCGGCCCCCTCATGGTCCTCGTATTTCTCGACGACGAGGACATCGTATCGATCACTGCCGTTCACGGCCGGCGTTTCACTTCCCATGTCAGGACTCCTCTTAGGGTCGGTTGGTCGTTCCTGTTTTGATCCCATCGATAGCAAAATGCGCAGGCCCGTCGCAAAAAGCGCGATCGCATCGTCGAGCCCCTCCGACTGCCATGACAGACTTGGACGCGGTGCCGGCGGTGTCCGACGGTTCGCGGCGGCTGGCTTGTTGGTCCCCACCGCGCTGACGTTCGGTCGAATGGAATGTTGCCCGCCCATTCACCACTTCCTGAGCTCGATTTCGACGCGACGATTCATCGCCTTGCCTTCCGGCGTACTGTTGTTGGCAACGAAATTACCCGCGCCCCGGTAGAACAGCCGGATCCGCTCCGGATCCACGTTGAGCGAGATCAACAAGCGCCGAACCTCGACAGCACGACGGATGGCAAGCTCGGTGCCTGTCTCGGAGGCAACAAAGGCATCGGTGTGACCATGCAAATAGATACGGTTTGCGGAGCGTGCCGCCCCGCCCATGACGCCGAGCAAGCGGTCATCCACCCGGGCCTCGACGCTGTTGTCCTCGAATTTCATGACCACCCGAGGCAGGCAGCCCATCGAACGCAGGTAGAGACTCTCGCCAAAGCCCTGGGCATGCGCCGCCTCAAGTTCTGCGGATAAACGGCGGACATTCTCCTCAAGCATCGAGATCTCTTGCTTGAGCGCAGCGACCCGCAGATTCGCGTGCATGGTCTGAATCGACTCGGGTACGCCGACCGGAACCGCTTTAATTCGGCGCGCGATCGCATCGTTGGCCGCGGCGGATTGCCGTAGGCCGTCCGGAAACGGGGTAATCTCGGGCGCCATCACTGTGCTCATGCGCTCACTCCTCGCAACATTGGGACTTCGTTCGTCGGAGGCCGGCACCGTCGCAACCGCTCCAGGCGCGGCAATCGATGGCATTGCCTGATTGACCACCGTGGCCGACTCGCGGCCCACCACAACGCTCAAGGCACCGTAGACGCCGGGGACGATCACGTAGCGCTCATCGACGGTATACGCCACGGCATAGTCGGACTTCGGATCGCGAATCTCGATGCCTGACGCCGGCGCGTCGTCAAACTGCAGGTACGTCTTCGCGCCATCGTCGAACGCCTGCGTCAAATGGATTCGCTCGCGATCGGGAGCGACATACGCGAAATTGTGTCCGTTGGGTACCGCCGGCTCCGGTGAGCCTGTCGTGGTCATGCAGGAGCCCAAGGGCGTCACGACGGCCAGTAGCAGGACTCGTTTAAGATTCGGGACCACGACTCTCGCGCTCCATGGCGGGTTCCGCATCGCGTACCGCCGCCTTCGGGCCGGTGACCACGAAAAACAGTGTCGTCGCGACCGCCATGACGACGGTCGTCAGGATCGGATTCTCGGGGAACATAAACGGCGCCCAGGCGGCGATCAGCAGAACGCCAAACTTGTAGCCGCGATGCCAACCGCGGAGCCACTCGAGGATGGGAGCCGCGGAGTTCATGCCGACGGCGCACTCGCCTCGAGCGCGTGCCCGTTACCGCGGGAGCGGGCTTTGAGCCACTTTTGATAGCCGCCGTGGCCCTCGAGATAGCCAGTGAGAATGCCGACCACCAC
>Ga0116226_10001968_pt1 | contig 17793 bp, 23 predicted proteins | sample S1TSphfallax_FD_89692 | JGI IMG/M metagenome (GOLD analysis project Ga0116226, IMG submission 89692) | Host-associated microbial communities from peat moss isolated from Minnesota, USA - S1T2_Fa - Sphagnum fallax MG | ecosystem: Host-associated > Plants > Peat moss > Unclassified | place: USA... | reverse complement strand
GACATCAACAAAGCCCACCGGGGAGAGGCCGCCGGTGTTGGTCACGGCGAGCACCTTGACGATAGTGGCCGTGGCCTGCCCCCGAAGCATTTGCTTCACCATAAAATGGAGCTGGGCAAAGTCGTCCCCTTGGTCGTGGGCGGACGCAAACCCGGTAAAGTCGTTGGTCATGTCCCGGCTTGGCTCCCTTGCCCTGTGAAGCGCTGGGCCTCAATGTGGGAATACCACCGGCCGTTGGGAATTTCCACCTCAAGGTCATGCGTCACGGAGAGCGGGAACCACGTGCCGCTTGCCGGCGAGCTTTGGCTGGTGAGGTTGACCGGCCCATTGACCCGGAGCGAGGGGTTGAACAGCGTGGTAAAGGCAATGCCCCTGTCATTGTAGGACGGGAAGCCCACGAGCCCGGTGGAGCTGTCCACTTGCACGGCCGCGCTGTTGCGGGCCTGCCCCCGTGGCCAGATTGCGAGGATACCCGGGTCATCCGTGGACCATTCAAAATCCGCTTGCTCCGCGAGCCGGCGGAGCTGGGCAAGAGCGTCCCCGGGGAGATAGAGGTCTTGGAGCTGGACGTTGACGCCCGAATTGACGAGGGTGAGCGGGGGGTCCATTTGGAGCGCGATGGAGCTGGCCACGGTGGCCGCGTCCACGGTGCCCTTATAGCTCAACGGGGGCACGGACTTATAGGCGCTCGTGAGGGCCGCGAAGGCTTGCACGAGGAGCACGCCCTCCGGCTGGTTTGAAAAGTCCGCCCATGCCGTGAAAATCTGGCCTTGGAAAATGAGGCTTTGGTTGAGGTCGTCCCCGGCCGTGAGCGCGATTTGGTTGGCGATGTTTTGGGTATAACCATTTTGGAGGATGGTGAGCTTATTCATGATCGAGAGCGGCAAGCCCCACACCTCCAGCTCAAGGCTATCCATGGTGGTGCTCATGTTGTTGACGAGCGTGGCGCGCATCCGCACCCCCGACACGTCCACGGTATTGGTGCCGCTCTCCGTGAAGGTCCCGGCCGTGGCGTCCAGCGTAAACCGAACGTTCATGGCGCGCTTTTTGAAAATGCTCATGGGCCCGCCACCAAGTCCGGGTCATAGAGAAACACGAAACGGCCGCCCAGCCCGTCATAGGTGGGGTCCAAGGTGCCTTGGGTGTCGAAAAAATAGATATTCCCGACAAAGCCAAGGTAGGGGTCCCGAACGATTTGCACGAGGTTGAGCGCCTCCATTCCAGAGCGGACGAGGGTGTTGTTGATATACAAGTCAACAAACAGCCCATAGCGCCGCTGATAGACCCGGATGGTGCAATTCTGCCCGCCCAGAAACACTTGAATGGTCTGGTCCGCAAGCGGCTGGAGAGGGATGATGAGGGCGCTCATTGCGGCGGGCTCCCGGGGGTTTGGTTGCCGGCGGGTGCTTGGGTCTGGACCGCGCCCCCGCTCACGTTGCCAAAGGCAGAGGGGTCGGAGACGTTGCTAAAAGCGAGCGTCACGGTGGTCCGGACTTGCGTGAAAGTCACGTTGACTTGGATGAGCCCGGCGCCTTTTTCCGGCGTGCGGGTGGCGCCCACCCGGGTAAGGTTGTAGCCGCGATACGTCCGCCCCGGGGTAAGGATATTGACGAGCGTGGTGGAGGCCGCGAGCGCGTCCAGCGCGTTGCGGAATGCTTGCCGGCTCTGGACCGTGCCCCCCTTCGCCAACACGAGCTGGACCGTGCCGGGCTTGGTGACTTTGTTGTAGCTCTCAAAGCCCCCCGTTTCGGTAGGATAGTCGGGGATAGACCACTCCGCCGTGTCGTCCACCTCCACATAGCTGTCCGGGCCCACGCTGTTGGCGAAATAGTCCGCGCCGGTGGTGAGGTGAATGCCCCATTTCAATTGGGCCCCCGTGACCACGATAGCGTTGCCGTCGCTGGTGGCCGCTGTGACTGGCGCGGGGGTGCTTCCGGCCGCACCGTTCACCGGCGGGACGCCTTGGGCGTTAGGGACGGTGGGGGTGGCGGGATTTGCCATGGTCTAACCCACTCCGGTGTTGCTGTTGGCCACGCGGCCGCGCTTGCGCATGGCGTGCTTTACGCTCTGGCCGGTGAGGGTGGCAACCCGGTGCGGGTCGTGCGCTCCGCGCGCGTCCACGTGGACGGAGACGTGGGTATTTCCGCCTCCGGCTCCCCCGTGCGTGTAAAGGCGCGCGCTGGCCGCATCATAGCGCCCCGGGTTGAGCGCCGGGTGGCCGGCCGGTGGGCCGTTGTGGCGCGCGGCGGGGGCGCCGGTGCCTTCCCCGGCCATAATGAGCCCGCGCACCTGTGCCCAGCTCATGTTGGCATAGGCGCCGGGGCGCGAGCTTATCCGGGGATTGGCCCAAATGTTATGGAGGTTTCCGCCCTTGCTCTGGTTGAAAATGGCCTCCGCGATTTTCTCTTGAGCGGCCGCGTCAAATTTCTGATTTTGCCAGTCCCGGCCCAGAATGCCCGGGGCCATGCGCTGGAGCGTTTCCGCTGTGATTTGATAGGCGCCCATCGCGGACGAGCCCAAGAGCCCCCGGCTATCGCGCCCGATGCCGGCGGCCCGTGTGTTGGGCTTGAGCACCTGCGCACCAAATTGGATGGCCTGCCCCACGGTCATGTCCGAGAGCTTGCCGTTGGGTGAGCCAAATTTGCCATTGCCCACCACCGCGTCATAGCCCGCCCCGCCGGCTTGCGTGGGGATAGTGCCCCCGGGGTTGCCCAGAGCTCCCGGCGGCCCCGCGTCATGTTCCAGCATCCACGCGGGCGGATTGCCCCCGGAAAGCGCCCCCACGGCGTTAGCCGCGTCTGCCGATATGACGCCCATTTTAGCGAGGATGGCCGCCACCGTGGCCAGAGGGTGGGTGAGGGCATAAAACCCTAGCGCCACATGCCTCATGCCGTCATTCATTTTGAGGCCACCGGACGCGAGAAAGTCGAAAAGGTCCGCCGTGGTCCGCACCACCGCCACGCCTCCCAAGGCCCGGAAAAGGCCGTTGAGGCTGGCCTCAAGGTGCTCAAATTCTTGAGCCGTGGCGCGCGCGGCCTCCGCGTCCGCCGCCGTCACCTTGTCGCGCTCTTTGTAGAGCTCAATCTCCGCTTGGAGCGCCGGCCGGCCACGCTCTATCATGGCAATCCAGTTATCGGAAAGGCCAAGGAGCTCTTGGAGACGCTGGCGATAGGTGGCTGCCACCACTTTCTCCTCACCGGGGCCTTTGGTTTTGGCCACGGCAAGCTCGCGCTGGTATTGGTCCGCGAGCTTATACATGAGCCCCTCCTCGTCATCGAAATCCGTTTTGGACTTGATGCCAAGTTGACCCATGAGCGGCATGTTGAGCGCGCCGGGGTTGCGCACGAAATTGGCGCGAATGTCCGCGATTTTGCCGAAGGCGGCGGCGGCCTCGTTGGCGTCCCCGCCGGCGGCCTTGATGGCGTCACCCCATGCGTTGACGGTGTTGGTGCCCATGGCGAGCACTTGCGAGGTCCGGCCCACGGCCGCCGTGGCTTGCACGTTGTGCATGGCAAATTGGGTGATGGACTTGGCGGAGACGTATGCCGCGAGGAGCCCCACGAGCTCGCCCCGCAGCTTGGCGAAAGCGAGCCCCTGTTTTTTGGCGCTGTCCTCAACCTCCCCGCCGCGCTTGCGGGCATTCTCCGCGCTATCCTTGAGGCCTTGGTCCACCCGGACCTTGCCTTTGTCAAAGTCCTTGGTGTCCAGCCCTAGCGTGACGAGCAAGCTATCAATGATATTCGCCACGTCCTAGTCCTCCTTGGCGCGGGAAGCCCTCCACTCGTTCTCGCCTTTGACGAGGACGACCTCTAGCAAGTCTTGCGCGTCCTCCACACTATAGACGGTCTGGAGCTCGCGCAACGTGGCCATCCGCGTTTCCAGAAGGACGCCTAGGTATCGGGCTGGGACATTGGGGTATTCGCAGAGCTCCCACTCGCGGCCGTCGCCAGAGCCCTCAAATTCGATAGGGCGGCGGCCACGGAAAAACCCGTATGAGCCTCCAGCACTTGGTCACGGAGCCAAAGGATAGTGGACGGGACCTTGATGTCATGCTCGATGTCCGCGCGGTCCACGTTGGGGAAATTGGACGGGTCCGGGACGATGTAAACGCAAGACATCATTTCATCCAAGAGAGGCTCCGCCTCCTCAAACGAGGCCTTGAAAAGCGCCTCCAGCCCAAAGGCCGCGACCACCACGAAATTCCCCATGAGCTCCACCGGCGGAAGGTCCATGCCGGAGCGGGCCAGCACGCCCATGGCGCGCCATGCCCACTTTTCGGCCTTCCACGCGGACATGGGCTTGATGCGAAAGACCTTGCCCTTGTCCTCCCCCTCATAGGGAACCACCACGTCCACGTGGTCCAGCATGGCTTAAATCCCGCCGTATGCGGAGGCCAAGAGGCGCTCCCAAATGATGGAATACTTGCGCGGCTGGAGAATTTTCTTGGCCCCCGGCGCCGGCTTGTAGCCTTTGAGATAGCCGTTGGTGAGATTGTATTGGATGCCCGTGGCCGGGAGGATCACGGTGCCGGACGCCACGAGCGGGGTGCCGAGCTGGCGCTGGGTCTGGTGCCAGTTATCGAACACGAGGTTGCTTGCGCTGTCCGCCTGCAAAGTGATGTCTTGCGGATAGGTGACGGGGAGCCACCCGGCGGAAAGCACCCCATCCACGCCAAGCATGGTTTCCAGTCCTTCCACGTCCGGAAAGTCAAAGGCGTCATCCGTGGCGAACCCCTGAATTTGCACCGGCGTGGTGTAGAGGCTGGCCACGGTGATGGACAGGATTGCATTTGCGGCGGTAATGTTACCCATGGCGGATTATTGCACCTCCGTGCTGGTGAGGTTGAGCCCTTGGACGCTCTGGCCGTCCGCGTAGAAAAACAGGATTGGCGGAGAGCCGCGCGCCGCGCGCACGGCGCCGCTTGCCGGCTGGATGACGAGCGCCCAGCCCTCGTTGGTGATGGTCTGGGCGATATTCATGCCGGCCTTGGTGTTGACCTCGCTGATTTGCGAGGCCGTGAGCGTCACGCCGGGTTGGATGGCGCCAAAATTCAAACCCGCTTCAATCGGGTCCGACAATCCTTGCACAATAGTGGCATAGCCCGCCGTGGTATAGGGCAGGTTGGGCGAGTTGGCGAGCAAGAGGAAAAGCGCGGTCTTGAGGGCGTCATTCAACCACACTTGGTTGATATAGCTGTCCATCCACAAGAATTTTCCCGTGACGGCGCCAAACATTTCGCGGTTGAATGTTTGCTTGGTGGAAGCCAAGCGGCCATAAAAATTGATGCCCTTCGCCTTGAGGGTCTGGGCCGTGGTGAGGTCCACCACGTCCGGAGCCAACCCGGTTTGGGTGAGAAAGGCGAAATTCTGGCGCCCGTCCTCCGCGTTGAAGTCAATGGACGCGGCCGCGCCCATGATGAAAGCGGCCTTGAGCGCGCCGTTGACCGGCGCATAGGTGTAATAGGTGCCGTCATAGCCCGCCGTGGAAATGGCGAGGAATGCGCCGGTGGTGGCGTTGGGGTTGGTGTCCGCCGCCTCCGTGCTCCAGCACACATAGGCATATCGGTCGTTGGTCGTATTGACCCACGCGGCGAACGCCTCCTTGAGCGTGTCGGTGGGCTCCCAAATGGTGCCGAACGTCACCCAATCGTTGTTGGTGGCCACGAGGCCAGCCATGAACGAGGCCGCAACGGCCGGGCCGCTGCCCGGGCTCACCGTGGCGCCGGTGTCCGCCGTGAGCTTGAGTGGGGTGGAGAGGGTGCCGTCCGTCGCAACCGTGATGGCGTCGGTAGCCCCCGGCGTGCCGGTGGTGAGCGTGAAGGCGTCCAGTTGGCTGGAATAGGCCACCGTGAGCGGGCCGCCCAGCACGGAGCCGGAGGCATAGCCCGCGACCACGACTTTGTTAAGCTGGTAGGTGCCAATCCCGCCGGTCGCGCCGGTGAGCTGTTCCACGATGGTGAGGCCGGCCGGGAGAGTGGCACCGGGGTCAATAACGGTCTGGCCCACGGCATACTCACCGGAGGCAATCGCCGTCACGTCCAGCACGTTGCTGTTCGCCGCAATGGAGGCCGTCCCCACCGCATCCGAATAGGCCAATCCGGTCTGGATTGCCGCCGCAATGGCGGAATAGCTCGTCAACCCGGCAAGGTTGATGTTTCCGGAAACCACCGGCGCCCCGTTGATGGTGAGCGAAATGGTCCCGGAAAGGCCCACGAGCTCCGCGAGAGGCGTGGCGAGCGTGCCGCCTTGGAGATAGGCCGGAACCCCGGTGAGGGGGAATTGAGCAAACCGGATCACGGCCGGCTGTTGGGGTGCGTTGTCGTACCCTTGAAAATAGGTCGTGGCAAAAGCAGCCTCCGGGGAGATTGCCCCGAAATAGTCCGCCACGGCCGTGTCGTCGTCAAACGAGAGCACCTCGCCCACCGGGACGGTTGGGTTGGTGGTGAGCACGAGGCCAACCACGTCCACACCCGCGCCACCGGCCGCGTCAACCGCCGGGGTCACGCTGGCCACAAAGTCGATAGGAATGCTTGGAGTGCTCATTGGTCCGCCTCGTAAATTTGCACAGGACCCAGCTCATTGGCGAAGTCCTGTGGCATGGTTAACACGGGATTGGCCTGTAGGTAAATGGTCACGGTCCACCGCGTCTCATATTGCTCCTCCGCGTTCATAAACGGGGTCTGGAGCGGGTCGTCCGTATAGAGCGGGGTGACGATGGAGCCGGCCAGAAACGCGCACGCCCATGAGCTCCGCCACACCATGGCGATGGCCGCCGCGTTGGCCGCGCTATTGTCGCCATGGACATCAAGCTGGACCTTAAATTCCGTGCTTTCTTGGAGCGCGAGCTGGCCCGCGTCCGATACCACGGAAAACGTCTCAACGGTCGTGGAGAGCCGCACTTGGCCCATGGTCGTCATGACCACGTAGTCCCCAACGAGCGGCTCCGGGACGCGGTTATCCTGCCCTTGGATGGCGTCCACCCCGGCGGGGAGCACGGCCAAGAGGAATTGCCGGACTTGCTCCAGCACGTCCAATTCCGTGAAAGAGAGCGCGGGGCCGCTCATGACGCCTCAACCACATTCTCCGGCGGGTCCACTTGCTGGACCACCAGCACCTTACACCATCCGGACGTGTCCCATTCCTCCAGCACGTCCACCACGAGCCAATAGGCCCCGTTGAAGCCCAGCATGTCCCCGCCGGCGCCGGCCAGCCGCTCAATGCCCCGGAGCGCGCCGTTGAAATAGACTTGCCGCTTGACGCCTTGAATGTTGAGGGCCTCGCTCCGCTGGAGGGCGCCATAGCTCATGGCTTGCACTTGGAGCGCTTGGTTGGCGTAGTGGGTGAAGCCGGGCACGCGTTTGCCGCCGTAGCCCGTCACCGGGCCGGTGTTGACGTAAACGTCCCCGATGGTGTCGGGGTTTACCGTGGCCGTGAGGCCGTGCGCGAGGTCCCGGAGGTTCATGAGCGCACCTCAACGGCGCTGGGCCCATAGAGGTGCTGGAGGAGCTGGCCCGTCCACACGAGCGGCTTGGCGCCGGTGCCGGACAGACTGCTCACCTTGCCACTGGCCACGTCCCGGCGCGCTTGGAGCACGTCCGCAAAGGTCATGCCGGTGCGGGTCGGGAAGCGCTCGCGCAAGAGGAGCGTGACCGGGGAGAGCGGCGGCCCATTCGTATCCACGAGGCTTTCCGCGATATTGAACGCCATTTGCGTTCCGGTGAGCTCCAGAGCCTTGGCCGCGTCATAGCCTTGCGCCTTGAGCTGGTCCGCGAGGAGCGGGCCCCACGTCTTTTTGCCGGCTTGGACCGCGTTGGAAAAGAACGGCCGTGGAGGAATGCCGCGCGAGGGCGCGCCGTAGTTGTTGGCGGCGGCCACCGTGGCAAAGGGCGTGCCGTCCGGGTATTTGGAGCCGTCCGGGTAGCCCACGGCCACCTCCTTGGCGTTGCGAAGCTTGCCGGACAAGCCGGCAAGAATGCGCTTTAGGGCGTCTCCGCCGCTCCACTCTGCCATGTCATCGGCCCGCCACGCGAGGGACGCCCGTGTAGGCCGGGGGCCCCGGGATATAGCGCGCCGTCCGGAATGCCGCCAGCATTTGCCAGAATTGGGCACCGTATTGGGTTTGCTCATACCACTTGCCGGTCCCCACCGGGTAGGAGGCGAGTGACACGTTGACGGAACCCTCCCCGGCGCTGGCCACGTTGCCCACCATGCCAGCCCCGGCCCCGCCGGCAAGGCCGTTGCGGAGCTCCAGCACGGCCATGTGGGCCACAAGCAGGTTGAATAGGGCGAGCCGGCGGGCCTCGTCGCAAATGATGGACGGAGCTTGGCCCGGGAGGTCGTTGCCCAAGGCCACATATTGGGCCTCGTCAAAGATGGCTTGCGCTTGGGGCTCTGCCACCTGTGCGGCCAGAGCTGGAAAGCGGGCGGCCCACGTAGCATAGACGAACGTGACGGCCGCCATTCGCTTAATCCTCCTCTGTTTTCGTCTCCACCCCGGCGGGGAGCTTGAGCGGGTCAAGCTGGTCCGTAGAGGTCTTGACGCCATCGCCCAGAGCCTCCGCGTGGTCCTCAATCTTGTTTCGCGTGTTCTTGACGATATGGCCGTTGCGGACGGCCGCGTGAGGAGCGTTTGCGCACCAATGGTCAAACCACTCCTCGTCCACGTCATGGGTGATGCCCCACTTGGACGAGAACGCCAACCCGGTCTGGATTGCGCGCGGGTGGTTGGAGCCGGCCACGGTGAGCTTTTTGCCCTCGTGGACGATGACGAGCCCGTGGGGGAGATTGCACGCAAGCGAGCACGTGGCGCCGCTCTTGGCCTTCGCCTCCGGGAGAGCCGGGCCGGGAGGTGTCAAATTGGTGGGCTTGGAAGCCATGGAGGTGTCTTTCCTTGGGTGGAAGCGAGGAGCCCCGGACCGTAGCCCGGGGCGTCGCGATTAGATGCCCAGCATTTGGGCGAGCGCGATGGGGTAGCGCATGATGAAACCCCACGTGCCGGCGCTCTTTTTCTGCGACCACGAGGAGCTTTTTTCGATGACGCGATGGTTGCGCATCCGCTCCGTGAAGCCGCAATAGGTGGTGTCCTTGCCGTCCACCTTGTCCACGCGGAGCTGCATGAGCGAGCCCCCGGTGGTGTCCAGCTCCGGCGCGGTCACAATCTTGAGATTGGGAAAGCCGCGCTTGATATACTGGGCCGCCGTGAGCGTGCCGAAGCTGTTGGCGTTTTCCAGCCACGTGTCCTTGTCGGGCGACAACACGAGCGTCATTGCATCGCCCTTGTTGAGGTTGTTGCCCATTTGGCTCAAGAGCTGGTTGTAGAGCGCTTGCACGTCCGCATAGATTTGCTCCGGCGGAGTGCCCGCGCCCCATTCGGTCGTGCTGGGGCCGGCGGTCTTGGGGGTGGGGCTGATCGGGGCAAAGAGCGCCGGGTCATTGAGCGCGCCATAGAGCTCCAGATTGGCCACACCGTAAAAGTTGGCCTTGTTGGAGAACTTGGCGAGGTTGAGCGCGCTCGCAACATTCTGCTCCGACACATATGCCACACCGGCCAGCGCTTCAATTTCCGTCTCGCGCTCACCCCAACGGGTGAAGGTCTGGAAATGGTAGCTCTGGCGATACACAAAGTTGACGTTGTGACCGCTGGTGCCGCTTTCGGCATAGTCCCCATAGCTGGTGACGTAGCCGGTGCTTTCGATGACCCGGAACTCCGTGGAGAACGTGGTCCAGTTGCCTTTTTGCGTGGAACCATAGGCCTCCTCGCTTTTCATCGGCTCCGTGATGACCCGGATCATCTCCGGGTCCGCATAGTTGGCCAGATAGGCCGGGATGCCGGCGTTGGGCGTGGTCACGAGGCCCGGGATGCTGTCATTCGCGCGCCGGGCAACGCCCAGCTCGCGCGCAACCGCGTCCATTGCCAAGCGCGGGTTTTCGCGCATGGGCTCCGTGAGGAGGATGGCCGTGGGCGGGACATGGACGCCCAGCGACACAAGGCGGTTAAATTCAGACTGGCGCATTGGAATTAACCTCCTTGGCTCAACATGGCGAGCGAGCCCACGGGAGCCGCGCTCACGAAATACCACGGGGTTTCGACATACCCCGCGATGGTGGCCCCGGCCGCACCCGGCTGGATGGTGCCGTCCGTTTCGCTCGCAAAGGCTTTCTGGCCAAGGCTTGCGGCCGCCACGGTCACGCGAGCCCATACGTCCGCGTCCGTGTGGAGCACGATGGGCAAGCCTTCCGGGACCGTGAGGTTGGAGCCCACGAGCCACGTGTTGATAAATGCGAGCGGCTGGCCGGAGCGGGCCGCAAAGCCCAGCCGGTACGGCGCCGTCCCGCCGCTGTTGGTGTTACGCACCTGTCCGGTGGCGTCCGCCCATGCAAAGCGGCCCAGCGTGACACCGGCCTCCGCCGTGACAAGGGCGCTATCGCCCACGGTCATGGACTTGCGCGGGTTCTCGCTGGCAAAGTCGCCTTCAACGGCCGGGCTGGGATAGGTGTTGACTACGTTCTGGAAAGGCATGGCGATTAGCTCCGGCTAACACGGACGGCACCCGAAAGGATGGCGTCCAAGGGGCTTGCTTCACCCGGCGCGCTATCGTGCGCCAAGGTGGGGCGAGAGGTGCCGGGGAGCATGTCAACCATGCGCTCCAGAGCCACCACGTCCCGGACACCCGCGTGGCTCACGCCATGAGCGTCCAGAGCGCGCTTATAGAGGGTGGCCGCGCCACCGCTCACCGCGTCCATGGCGAGCTTGACGGTGCCGATATGGGGACGGACCTTTTCGCACGCGGTATTCCACGCGGAGAGCTCTGCCACCACCTGATTGCGGATTGCGGCCGCGTCATTGGCAACGCGGCGGCGGCGGCCACGTGGCGCGCGGTCATTCGCCTTGCCCTTGCCGTCCTCGCCATCGCCGTCCTCGTCATCGGGGTCCTTTTTGTCATCGGGGTCCGCGTCATCGGCCGGCGCTTTCCAGCACTTGCCCAGCTCGCTCATTTCATCGTCCGTGAGCTTGCCCTTGAGGTAGGACATGGCGGCCTCTGGCATGGCCTCGTCCATTGCGCCCATGTCGTTGGGGTCATCGGTGGTGTCGTCATCGTCCGCGCCTTCGCCGCTCTGTGCGGCATGACCCAAGAGCTCCATAAGCTCCTTGGCGTCAATGTCCGCGTCATTGGCCAGAAGGGCCCGCGCGGAGACGGCGAAACGGTCAAAGGTCTTGCGCTTCATCTTGAGCCCCTTCGGCAAAGCGTCCATTACCAGCACGTCCCGGCCTGCCCGGCCTTTCTGCACTAGCGCAACGTGATTAGGGCGAATGTTAACCATTCGGCCGTCATAACGCAAGCCCTTGAAAACGCCCGGTTTCATAACCGGGTCGTAAGCGTAAGAGCATGAAAGCTCCCGTTTTTCTTCGCTCTCAATCGCGTCAATATCTTTCTGGTCCCAAACGCTCAAAAGCGGGGTCCGGATATATTCCCCATCAAAATAGCACCCGGCGCCCACGGAGCCGGCCACGTGCATCTTGCGCGGGTTGTCCGCGTCATGGGGGATATGGTCATCAAGGAGCGGCTGGCCGTCAAAGCGCGAGGCGGCCAGCTTGAGCTCCTCCGGATCGCGGAGGAGCATATACTCCTTTTTTGGGTCCAGCCCCAATTCCTCATAGCCCGGAATTTCCCACCCATAGTAGCCGTTGACGGTGGCTTTGGTGATTGGGCAATCTTTGACGTGGAGGCGGCCGTCCTCGTCCACCGTCCGCGCGCTGGTGAAGTCGAAGGCCAGCACAGAGCCGGAGCGAGCGCGGCGGGTGGGTGCAATCGTGGCCATATCGTCCTCAAGACAGGTAGTATTGACGGCGCCGCGTGGGCGGAGGTGGAGGAGGAGCTGGCGCGGGGAACACGGCCACATAGGCCGAAAGCTCCGCAACGAGCGCCCCCCTCCGCTGGATTACCACAACCGCGCTCTGCTCCGCAACCAACGCTCCCCGACGCTGGACAACGACAACCGCGCTCTGCTCCGCAACCTGCAAATTGCCGGCCGGCGGGGTGCTGGACGGATCGCTGGCCACGGGGGCGGAGGCCACGGGGCCAAAGCCGGGCATTAGGCGACAATCCCATAAAGCCGGAAACGGCCGCCTTGCACGTTGCCGGTGGCCGGGACAATCCGGACTGCGGTGACGGCCGTGGCGTTGCGATAGCGACCGGCGCCAATTTGGCTATAGTTGGCCCCGTCCGCCGATGACACGGAGCCCGCAAAAGTGACTTGCTTGTTGTTGGTGGTGCTTCCCGGGTTAAAGAGCACCACGCGCAGACCGGCCCCGTTGGGTGAGGCGTTTGACCCCTCCGGGAGCTCAATGCTCGTGGAATTGGCGCCTTGGATGGTGTTGTTGTAACCCCCGGACCCCCACACGGTCATGGACCAATCATAGTTTCCGCCGGTGTCATATGTGGCCCCGCCATCCGTTGACATTTGGAGGCCGAAAGCGCCGTCCGCGAGAGCATCGCAAATCTCAATTTCATAGTTGAGGTATTTGGTCGCATCCATGCCGGTGAGCACCACGGAGGGCTCTGCCCCCGTGACCTCCACGTCTTGCAAAAGCACACGGGAGCCGGATGGCGCAAAATCCGCCTTGTTGGCCACGCATGCCACGGAGGCGCCCCCGGACAACACGAGGAGCGCGCCGGTGGAGCTCTCAAAAGTCGGGTCCAATCCCGGGCCGGGCCGGGTGAGCGTGCCGGCGCCGGCGGAATAGACGCCTCTGCCCAGCTCCCACGCGGTGCCGTCCTCAATGAGGTAGGAGTAGCTCCCACCATCCACGGCGGAGCTGGACCAAGGCAGGTAGGGCGCCACGGCCGCGCCCAGAGTGACGGTCCCGTTGGTTGTCGTGGCCGTGAGGGCCTTAACGCGATTGAGGAGCATGGTTTAAGCCTCGCTGGTAAAGCCAAGTTGCACGGGGGCATTCCACTCCGCTTGGGTCCAAGCCTCCCCCGTATCCGGGTTAACATCGTACCGCGCACCGGCTCCGCTCCACGCCACACCAACCCCGTTGAGGTTGCCGCTCTCGTGGTCCACGGCCGCGCCGGTGCGGCAGAGCATTGAGATATTTTCCGGGCTCGTGCCGTCCGTCTTGGCGATGATGAAGGCAAAAACCCCTTCGATTACGGAGCCTTCCGGCACGGTCACATTGCCCATGTCATACGATTGGGAGAGCCCGGCCGCGAGCGCTTGGTTGCTGTTGGCAAGGTCCGTGAAAACCTCGTTAACGTCCGTCACGGAGCCGGTCCAATCCGCGTGAGTGCCGGCGGCTGTTCCCCGACACGTAGTGACGGTTGCGCCTACGGTGGAGAGGTCTTGCGTGACCAGAATTTGGCTCCAAACGCTTTCCGTGTTGCTGTTGTCGTGCTGGATGACGACATAGGACAGCCCGGTCATAAGCGGCTGATTGAACGTGACCGGCGCCATGGCTTGGAGGCCATTGGCGGCCATAAAAACCGTGTGGACGCCATCCGCTGCAATATCAATCTTTACGTCCAAAGCGCCTTGGTTCCGATTGAGCCCCACCATGCCGTAGGTATTGTCTCCAAAGTCGGTCCAGACTGGCGCGGCCCCGGTGCCGCTGTTGTATTGCCATTGCCCATAGGCGAGAACCTGTATCCACGGGTATCCCGCACTGTCATAGAAAATCAAGATAGCGCCGTTGTAGCCGGCGCCGTTGAAATTCATTCCCACCCATGCGTGAAAATAGAGGGAGTGGCCCTCTCCTACAGTAAACGGAGACAAGAGCGGTGCGGCCGCCGGGTCGTAAAACTGCACCTTCGCCGCGCCGTTCGCCACGTTTATTCCAGCGTCCGAATAAGTGGCGTTGGAATAGGCATTGTCCTCCGACAGCGTACCGTAAACCACGCTCACACTATCCGTGCGCGAGCCGGCGAAAAGGAGGAGGGGGGTGGGCATAGGTCCAAATCCTCAAGAGAAAGTGAGATTGTGAGCCAAAACAAAATGGCCTTGCGGGTTATCCCCGTTCACGAAACGCGCCCGATACATCATCGGCCATCCCACCATGATGGTGGTGAGCTGGGCCCAGCCATCCGCTGGGACAGCCGCGTCCGCCACCGCATAAACGGTCGCTCCCTCGTCCGGAGAGCACTCAAGATAGAGGTGCCCGTTCTGGTCCGCTCCGGCCGCCACGGTGAAACGCGATTGCGTGAAGCTGTTCCACTGCCAAGCGCCGGTGGCCGTGTCGTTGGCCACGAGGGGCGTGGTGCTCTCCGTGCCCGGGTTTTGAAGCGCGGCCGCGATGACTTGGACTTGAGGCGTGCCCCCTCCAGAGCTGGAAACGGGGAGCGGCTCGTCCGCGCTCACGATTTTCCAAGAGCCGGTAGCGTCCTTGAAAATGACAACCAAGCCCTCGTGGCCTTGCGGGAGCAAATCGTCCGTCATGGAATAAACCCTTTGAAGGTCACGGCAAAGCCCTCAATCGCCGTGTCCACAACCGCCGGCGCGAGCACGCGCAAACGGTCCCCAACGCCCACGGATACCACGGAGCCCCCCGTTGTGGCCAGAGCCACCCCGCCGTCCGTCCCCACCGTCACAGTGCCCACGGCCGTCCACCCTCCGGTCCCGGCAAGGTTTTGTTCCACGGTCATGACGAAAGCGGCGGCGGGGTTGACCGCCGGAGGCCCGCTCTGGGCGCCGGCAAAGTTGGGGTTGTAGGCGAAGGCAATGGGGCTCGTGTAGAGCGCCAAAAGCTCGTTGGCCGCCGGCGTGGCGTTGAACCACGCGGCCCACTGGAGGCCGTATGCATTGAAAGCGGCCTTGGCCGTAGCGCCGGTGGTGCTGGCCTGCGCGATGAGCGCCGCAATGTCCTCCGCTGTGAAGGTGAAAGAGAGCTCCGCGTTGACATCGAAAGCCACCGGGTTGCCGGCGTTGCTGGATTTGAGCACCGTCCGCGTGAGGCTGTTGGTGGCGAGGACGTAAGTGCCCACGCCCACCTCAAAGTTGCTGCCTTGCTGGACCGAATAGGAATAGCTCGCCCCGTTCACGAGTGCGCCCACGCCATCGAAACCCGCCACGGCCGCGCCCAGCGCGAAAGGCCCGGTCCCGCTGGAGGTCACATAGACTTGCACGAGGTCCACAAAGGTATTCATCGTTTCGCTCCTAGCGTCGGGAGGATGGGCCGCGAGACACAACGGCAATTAGGCTCAACCCCGGGCCATGTCCACTTGCCGTCCAGATACGCGCCTTTGGCGAGGTCATAGCGCTTGCGCGAGAATGCCACGTGCGAGGGGCGGGGCACCTTCCCGCCGGCGGAGTGCAACCATTCGCCCTCCGTGCAACCCAGCTCCAGCGCGCGCGTGCGCGCCATCGTGGCCGTGGCCTTGTTGGTCTGGTCCCGGGCAATAAATTCCGCCTTGCGCCGCGAGACGCCCAGCGTGCTCTCAAGGTCGTCCGAAAGCTGTTGCAAGTCCCGGCCGATCTGGAGCGAGCGCATGACGTAACCCTCCACGGCCGCGATATGGGCCGCGCCCACACTGTTGATAAGCTCCACTTGCGCTTGGAGCCCGGCGTTGAGGGTCTGGCGCATTCCGGCCGTCATCCGAAAGCGGATAGTGACACCGTTGTCCCGGAGCATTTTCTCCAGAGCGCGGTCCACGTGCCTCCGGGTGCGCCCCGAAAGCTCCTCTGCCAGCGCCTCAGCCATGGCGCGCCACTTGCGCCCCCACATGCGCCCACGCTTGCGCAAGAGGTCCTTGAGCTCGCGCGCCGGGTCCGCATCATTGGCCACGGTGATGGGGTCAGACTTGCGCCACCCGGCCTTGAGCCAATAAAGAATGGATGCGTGCATGGCGTCCAGCTCGCGCTCAATGCGGTCCCGGACATAGGCCTCCACCCCGGCCGGGGGACGCACCGGGTTAAGCCGGCCGTCTCCCCGTGGGCTTGGCGTCTCCGGCTCGCGAGGGCGGACCTTAGTGGCCATTATTCCGGGTCTGCTTCCGCGTTGCCCTCGCCTTCCGTGACGCTGCCCGGCTCGCCCAGCTCCACGTCATCGTCTCCGCCGGGGCCGTGTTCCTGCCACTCGCCCGTATAGTCGTCATCCGCGTTCCAATAGTCCTCCTCGCTGGAGGGCGCCATAGGCTCGTCCGTGGGAACGCGCTTGTTATCGGCCTTTATGGTGGAATAGCTCATCAACGTGGTCCTCCAATTCGCGAGGCAGAGTGCCCCGCACATAATGCGGTGATGTCACGAGAGCTGCCAGCTCCGCGTCCGTTTCTTTAACGTTCTTGTTGGCGTATTCGGAGATATTGTTCTCAATGAATTTCCGGCGCTCGCCCGGGTCGGGAAAGAGCTTTTGCAGCTTACCCGCGAGCTTGGTGGGGCTCTGGATATGCGACTGGAGGCCCAGCGCGTGCGCGAGCTCGTGGATGATGGTGCCCCGGACCGCGTGCTCCGGCCCGGACGGGTCGCTGGCCCCGTGGCTGGGTTTTCCGGCCGCCATGCGTTGCTCGTGAAGCTGCGCGTAGCGCTGGAGCTTGTCCGGCGTTGAGAGCCCGTGGTGGATCGAGAAATACCCGGTCCGGCCGCCCTCGTTGTCCTTGAGCTGGTATGCGTGGCCCCAATGAGGCCCGGTGGTGCCGGGAGCATAAACTACCTTGGCGTTGCGGAGGGCCTTGGCGATGTCAAAGCCTTGGCTCTCCAAGTGCTCCAGCGCGCCCTCCACTTGGCCCAGCATTTTGCGTTGCTCTTTGGCGGCCGCGCTGTTGCCCTCAAGGTCCGCGTCCGTGTGGTGCGAGACGCGCACGCCATGCGCCGCGCGAGCGGCCGCAAGGAGCTCGTTCTCTTTCTGGCCTATACGCTCGCGCTCCGCCGGGTCGGAGCTCCACCGGCCCTTGCGGTACTCGTCCGTTTTCTGGAATGCCCGGAGCGCTTGGTTGGCCTCGCGCGCCTCGTGGACGCCCATGCCCCAACGGTCTTGAAAGTGCTTGTTGAGGGCCGCATAATCCCCGGTGGAGAAACGGCCCTCCATTTCTTTGAGGCGCTCGCCAAAGCCCCCGGCGGTCGCTTGCGCCGCGAGGTCTTTCTTTTTGTTGGCCTTAGCGAAACGGTCCACCTTTATCATGGCCTCCCGGGCCTTGAGGGAATGCTCGTTTCTGGCCACGTGGTGCTCTTGCATTTGCGCGCTCGTGCCCTCACCCCCACGGCGCTTGAGCACGTCCAGAGCCTTGCCGTGCTTGGAGCTCGCCTCCGCGTGGGCGCTCAAGTGAGCCTGCCAATCCTCTTGGGTCTTGGGCTTGGGGTTGAGTGCCTTGGTGCGCTCCGTGGCCTCGTTGGCCTCGTTGGTAGCCCAATCCGGGCCGTGGGTAACGGTCTTGTGCGCGTCCTCGTGGCGAGCTGCCCGGTTCCGATGCTCGTTGGCCTCCTTCCATGCCGAATAGCCCCCGCTGGACGCGTCCAGCTCCTTGGCGGCCTTGAGGTGGGCTTGTTCCGCGCGTCGGTGGTCCTCCGGCGTGGCCCCGGAGCGCTGGGCAATCCCCGTGAGCCGGTGCGCGTGGTCGCTGGAGCTCTCGCCCTCGCGCTGGTCGTGCTCCGCCGGCGCATTCGCGGGCGGTCGCTCCGGCTTGTTCCCGCGCTCGCGCGCCCCGCTCATGCTCTTGACGTGCTCAAGGATATGGCCGTCCAGCTTGCCGCCGGCTCCGCCCACAACCTTCCCGCCGCTCGTGATGAGCATGGGCGTGCCTTTGCTGTCCGGGCCGTCCGGATGCACCGTTATCCAATGTTGCGTCTCACCGGCGTCATTGGCGCG
>Ga0116226_10001967_pt1 | contig 17794 bp, 15 predicted proteins | sample S1TSphfallax_FD_89692 | JGI IMG/M metagenome (GOLD analysis project Ga0116226, IMG submission 89692) | Host-associated microbial communities from peat moss isolated from Minnesota, USA - S1T2_Fa - Sphagnum fallax MG | ecosystem: Host-associated > Plants > Peat moss > Unclassified | place: USA... | reverse complement strand
GGGGGGGGGGGGGGGGTCAAAGAAGAAAATGATATAACACTTGGAAGTCTATTCCTGAACATTCAAAATAGTTCTGGGACATTTTTCCATTTCTTTTAGAGTTCAAAATTAATTTGTAGAAGGTAAGGTGGTGCTCCCGTAGCACTTTAAATTGCTAAAATTGAGCAAGAAATGAGAAAGCTATGAGCTTGGAAAGTTGGAAGGGTCTAAAAGAAAAACATGCATTTTGTATCTTGAAAAAACGTGTTTTTAATTATTTTTCTTCCAACTCTTTCATCATTACTCTTTTGTCTATGCAGGTCAAAGGTGAATTGTAGAGCTTAATTTAGTGATTCCATAAAGTGTTAAATCACTCAAAATGAAGGAGAGACGAGAAAGATATGAACAAGTGTTCGGTACATGCTGTCGATTAATGATGGGCAATTCTACCTTAATTGTAATCAATTTACAACAAAACTAGTTGTAACCCAATTGCAAGTTAATGACAATGACCTACTAAAACCTAGCAACCTACTTATTTAACTAGTACCTAACTACTTACTTAGCCTAGTCTATTACCAATTAACCTAACTTACTAAACTTATCAATTAACCTAATTGATGTAGCATATGTGACACTTAGGTTTTGCTAAAGTTAAACAAGGTGGCACCTAGGCCTAAACCATCTAATACTTATCTAAAACCTAACAAAAGTAGTCTAAGAATTTAATAGCTACTAATTGATTAACTAACATAATGTATGTGGCACCTAAGTTGGGCTTAAAACTAAATATAGTGGCATTTAAGCCTAGACCACTAAATACCTATTTAATATTTAACATAGGTAGCTTAGAGACTTAATTTAATTAGTAATAATTAGAAAATACCTATTATGTGAGTATTTAATATGTATTATGTAAGTTCTTATTAGGTAATAGTTAGTAGGTACCTAAAGGTAGGTGCTAACTACCTAACTAGCTAGTAATTACTAGGTAGGTACCCAGTAATTAACTAAACTAAACCTTAACCTTGAACCTTAGTTACTTACTAACTAAGTACTTAGCTACCTTGTACTCTAAGTATTTAATAAGTAGGTAGGTATATAATTGTTAATTAAAACCTTATTAGTAGTTTATAATAACTAATAGTAGGTTATAATTTTAATTCTCAAATGTTATTGTAATTAGTTCTAAACTAGGTTAAATACGTTTTATAATTATAATAGTTTATCATTATTATTATATGATCCTAAATTAGGGGAATAATTAATAGCTAGCCTATTAATTAATTTAGCATACATGGTGCCTAGATTTGGCTAAACTAGGGTTAACCACCCAAGGTTAATCAAATGTTTAATGTGGCACCTAAGGTACACACCTAGGGTAACTTAAAAACTTAACATCTAATAGTAGCTAGAAAATACATATTAGGTAATAGCTAGAAAGTACCTAGAGGTAGGTATTAACTACCTAGTTAAATATATTTATTATTAGTTAGTAACTAGTAGGTAGGTATATAGTAATTAACTAAACGTTAACCTTATTGGCTACCTGCCTAATTAGTAGTTACCTACTACCTACTACCTCGCTATTTAGTATTCTAAATATGCACTATCTAAATACCTAATTATTAATTAGGTGAGTAGCTAGGTAGGTACTAGGTATTTAAGAAGTGTTTACCATTTCCAAGAAGAATTGTTTAATATCTAATTAATTAATCAATTCACAAATTATTCTTTAAGTTTTTAAATGTATCTAATTATTTGATAATTACTTATAAAATATCATAAATTTCTATTTAGTAAATTATTTAAATGAAATTGTTATTTTTACCTCTAAAAATAAACCTTTTAAAATTCCAATGATCAACTAATATTTTTTAAAAAATAATTAGGTTCTAAATTGACTATCTGAACAAATAAACTTTTAACTAATTGGTAATTTTAAAATATTAATTTTAAAATATAAATAACTAACTTATTAAACTAATTTGTAGATATTAAATCATCTTTAATTAATCGTTAATATTAACTAAATATTTTAACTTGTACATTGTTAATTATTTTAAACTTTATAACTAATTAATTATTATTTATTAGCCATAAATATTAATGAATAAATATAAATAAATAAATCATTTAATTATTAATTTATATTCCAGAAAAATGCATTCTATATGTAACGGATTTTATTAATTTATTAAGTAAATATTTGATTAGTTTCAATTAATCATTAATATTAACTAGAAAATTTAGTTTGTGAAAAAAATATATATTATCCACTTGCTAACTAAATATTTACTAATTAATAGTGATTAACTATTAACCATAACTTTCAATTAAGTAGTTAGATCAAATTATTGAAAAATTTAAATATTAATAAGATATTTTTAAATGATTGAATATGGAATAATCCATTATGTAAATAATTAGTCAAAATTTCACCTTATCTAACTAATTTTATAAATAATTAGTTATGTCATAATAATTAAGTATATAATATCAAATAATAGTTAATAAATTACTAATATATCATTCATTTATAAACTTTAAACTTTAAATATTTATTTTAAAAAATTATTGACTTGTTAATATATTTACTAAATAGTTTAAAATTAAGTAAAAATTATTTCATTTTTAATTAATTAGTATTTATAATTCATGGATAATGATTAATTATTGTATCAATTTATGATTAATTTATGCATTCTTTGCAAGGTTCACTTGTAGTTGTATAGTATAGTTGAAAAATAGTCAAACCAAAGTTGCAACAAAAACATTAGTCCCTTGAATTTCATGCATCCAACATGCATTTATCATCCATTTTGATGTTTTGTGACTCGTCTAAATAGTTGAACACAAAACTTAAGAACTTGACACACCAACTCAGGAGGCATGACTATAGGTTATGTCATTTTCCTAATTGATGTTTCAACTATAATTCAACTGTAGACCCCTTGGTTGAGATTTACTTTCAACTGTCCACCCAAAAAATGGATGGTTCAACTTACTTGGGAGCCCCAAATTATTTTTTAAATATTTAAAAATATGTAGTTCAAAATGTAGTAAAAAATGACATGTAATCAAAAGCAGTTGATTGAAAAAAGGGGGTTTTCTACTAGTGTCCACCATTATGTCTTCAATTGTATAAACAAAACATCGTAAATATAGTAATTATGGTTTGAGTTACATTGAAGGTGAAGCTATATAATAGGTTCCTCTAAACTCCAACTTTTTTTTCAAGCTTTCATTATTTGTTCCATTTATTCCAAATCATTTGATCAACGTAATGTTTTCACATCTCATCTCAAACCATTAAATGATTATTTATTTTTAGTTACAAATCCTAACAAATACAAATTAATTATGCACATATCATAAATCCAAATGAAATTTTAATCCAACATAAACAATTTACTAACTAGGCTTCAAATTCAAAATAGCAATGTAAAAATGTCTATAAATTTGAAAACTACTATTGATTCTTCAATACATCTGGCTTTAGGATGTGCACAAAATCCCTTTGTACTTCTACCATAGATCCATGATGCATAACATATAAATGTTGTTAAGTTATGTAACCATGTTTCATTTTTCAGCATTATATTGGCAAGTGTTGGTGCTTATCATGTATGCATCTATTGAATATATTTATTACATTATTCCCCACAATGGAGTTCACAACCTTTGTATATATCTGACATTGGAGTAGAGTTCAAAATTGTTGTGTTGAACTCCTATCATAAATATCTTATATGAGGCACTACAGATGAATTCAAAATTGTTATATTGGAAGTAGGTCACAAATATAATCTATTTGATGTTGCAATTGAGTTCAAAATTGTCATGTTGGCAACATATCACAAATTCCATATTAAATTTTTGTTTTTATCACTAGTGCCATCAAATTGATCTTAATTTTCATATTTAATTTTTGGTTTATATATAATGACTTCAAATTTCTAATTCTCCTATAGCATATCCCAAATTTAACAAAAATATTACCTTGCAAATGAGTTCATAATCATTATTTCGTAGGCCAATCACAATTTTCACATTGTAGATGATTCAATATTGTTTTGGTGGACACATCACAAATTTCACATGCATTACATTGTTGATGACTTCAAATTTTTTCTAGTGGAAAAAGACAAATATTTTCATTTATATGACAATCAAAACAAGTTGAACATATGTAGGTGGAAGGAAATCACAAATTCTTATATCCCTTCCACATTCTCCAACAATAATCCATCTCAAGGTGAGCACGAACATAAAAAAGAAGTATGAATTGTCCTATAAATGGAAAGTGCACCATGGTATATATATATCATGAACCTATATTAAACTTGTATGATTACAATGTTAATTCAATGTTGCTTTGGATATAATTATTAGATGTCAATGCCTGATAAACTTGAATATGGACACATTCAATACATCGTTTGCGTGTTTTTAAACTCTTGGATGTCCTTCTTTTTGACAATTAGCATCTCATCCTCATCTTTTTCACAAAAAGATGTTGCATCCTTTGTTTCCTTATCACTTAAAACAATCAAAAGTACACCTTTTTTCAAAATCTCTTCCTTGTGCGGTGTTTTACAAAAACTCTTTGGAGGCAGGAAGACTAAAATTATTTGCAAATTGTTCTATCAAATTTTCGATTGCATTCGAACGCCTACATCCTAACAAAGTTGCTTTGCTATCTTCAATATCTCTAACATGCATATTCACATCACTTTTTTTAGGGCTTTTCGGCCAAGTAAAAACTTTTCAGTGTTGATTTCTTTTGACATCTTTCTCGATTTCATTTTTTTTGTTATGTTCCTTGACAATTATATCCATTGTGCATAGTGAGTCAACACTGCAAAACAAGATCTATCGATTATAGTTTTTTTTTTCTTAACAATGGCATGTGTTGTTTACAAGACATTTTAAATTCTTGCAAAAAATGTAATACATACAATTTTCTGACAGTCCTCACTTGGATGTGTGCATGCGGTCACAAACATATGATGGTGACTCGCATTCTCTTGATGTTGCAATTAGACAGTGACATGGTTGTTTGACCCACAACATTTTTTATCCATGTTTTCTACATCTTCTCCTTCTTCTAATGTTGATTGCAATGGTGCTCTTGGCTCCCCTTCCTTGTCCATTGGGGTTTTTTCTTTCTCTTCCATTGTTTTTGTTTTCTTTTTATTCAACCAATGTTTCTTGGTTTGTATCATATTTTAAATTGGCAATTCATACTCATCATCATCTGGATCATTTTTATTTTTTGGCCACTTTTTATGCGCGATTTCTACCAATGAATATTGGTCCACTCCGCTCGTCCCTGATAGATATTTTTCTTGGCGTAATAAACGAGTCATGTTGTTTCAAATTTTTAATTCAATTGGCCATGGATTGTCCCTTAAAGCTTGTTGTAAGTTGTTTACAAAATCCAAGTTAAACATCCATATCACTATGGCATACACTTTGTATTCTTGCACGTTATTTTTCAATGCCAAATATCCCATTTTAACATTGTATTTTGCATCTATCGATTTCATCTATCTATGATCCACTATTAGATGCAAGTCTTTCGAAGTTCTAATAGCCATTTTCACATTTTCAAACCTACACTGCAATGGAAAATTTATGATTCCACCATTTTTTTTTCTCATTATATACAATCATTCAACACGTTTGTGTATATTTTGTAACTATTTACAAAGCTTTTACAAACAAAACCAACAACTAAAAAAAAACCCAAGCTCCATCCATGTTCCACCAAGATACTGTTAGCACCAATAATAACTTGGAAGCGTTTAAAGAAAGGGGGAAAAAAAACCCAAGCTCAAGTTTGGGTCCAAAATCAAACCCAAGCTTGAACTCATGTTTGTCATGCGATGTCAAACTATTCTTGGTGCCAAGAGTAGCTCAAAAGCACTTGCAAAAAAAAAAAAACATGGGTTCAAACCTAGGTCCAATTTTGAACCTAAACTTCATATTGGTTTCATCATGCACCACCAAGCTATTATTGGCACCAAGAGTAACTCTAAGGCACTTGTAAAAATAAAACTTGAGCTCAAGCTTGAGTTTGATTTTGAACCCAAGCTTGAGTTTAGGTTCATCATGCATTGTTGAGTTACTCTTGGCACCAAGACTAGGTCCGAAGCACTTCTGGGAAAAAAAAACCTCAAAAACCAAAAAAAATATGAGGCTCAAGTTCAAATACAATTTCAAACTTGAGCTTGAACTCAGGTTTGTCATGCGTTGCCAAAATGCTTTCGGCATTGAAAGTACTTCCAAAGCATTCGGAAAAAAAAAACCCCCCAAAACAAAAAAAAACCTTGAACTCAAGTTTGGGTTTGATTTCAAACTTGGGTTCAAGCTTGGGTTTGGCATGCATCATTGAATTATTCTTGGCGTCAACAATAGTTTGGCAGCAATTGCAACCAAAAAAAAAAAAAAACTTGAGCTCAATCTTGGGTCCAAATTTAAACCCGAGCTTGAACTTAGGTTTTTCATCTTGCACCAAAGCTTGGAAACACTTGTAGTAGGGAAAAAAGGAAAAAACTTGAGCTCAACCTTGGGTCTAAAATTCTTGGGTTTGTCATGTATCGTTGAATTATTCTTGGCGTCGACAATAGTTTGGCAGCAATTGCAACTAAAACAAAAACAAAAAAAACTTGAGCTCAATCTTGGGTCCAAATTTAAACCCAAGCTTGAACTTAGGTTTTTCATCTTGCACCAAAGCTTGGAAACGCTTGTAGTATGGAAAAAAGGAAAAAACTTGAGCTCAACCTTGGGTCTAAAATGGGACCCAAGTTTGAGCTCGAATTCCTCCTAGGTTGTTGAGCTACTTTTGGTTTCAAAAGTAGCTTGGTCCCCCTTGTAACAAAATAAACCCAAGCTCAAGTTCGGGTCCAAAATGGGACTCGAGCTTGAACTGGAATTTTTCATGTGATATCAAGCTACTTTTGGCACCAAGAATAGCTGGGCAATGCTTGTAACCAAAAAAAGAAGGATAAACCTAAGTTCAAGCTTGGTTGCAAGTGTTGTTAAGCTACTTTCAAAAAACACGTGCAACTTTAAAAAAACAAAGTAACTTTCAGCATCGAAAGCGGTTCAAAAGTGCCTGCAACAAAAAGAAAAAGCAAAGAACTCAAGCTCAAGTTCAAATCCCATTTCAAACCTAAGCTCAAGCTTGAGTTCTTCATGCATCATTGAACTACTTTTGGTGTTGAGAATAGCTTGGCACTACTTGCAACAAAAAAAACTCAAATTCAAATTCATGTTCGAAATGGGACTTAAGCTTGAGATTAGGTTCTTCATGCACCACAAAGCTACTTTCTATCTTGAGAGTAGTTCGCTAATGCTTGTAACCCAAAAAAAAACAAAAACTTGAATTTAAGCTCAAGTTCCTCATGTGCCTATTCTTCATTCCAATATGATCTTCTGATAAACTCCATTCCCCTTTGTTTAGTTGTGCATTATCTAGCCCATTTTCTATTTTTAGTTGTTATCACTTCCTTCACTTCTACTAGGCTCAATTCTAAAATAAATATTTTTATCTTCCTCCCTGCTTCTTTCTTTTCTTATTTCTTGCATTTATTTTTTATCGTCATTTGTTACGTCCTCCTATTCTAGTTGTACCCCTTTTTAGATATAGACTTTTTATGTGGTTCCTTGTTTTCCCCTCTTCGAAGATTTGTTGTGTTTGCATTGTAGAATGGCAACCTTTTATGCTCAAGGGGAACTTGACCTTACAATATTAGGTGATGATCTTGGAATTTCTCATGTCACTAAAAAATGCTCATTTGCAATATTTGGATTCCAACATGGAAATTATGCACAATTTCAAAGACGATGCGTTTGACGACAACAACAATGTTATTAAATCTATCTACCATGTTCTGTTTTCGAGTGCCCATGGATTGGAATGGACTTTTCGTGCCAAAAAATTTAGGATTGTTGGCAAAAAACTTCCCCAAGAGTTTTCAAAACATTGTCTTCGTGCTAAACATTATTGCCTTTATTGCCAATGTCATCACCCATGGTGTTCATGTCATGGATAAACCAAACGGTGTCTCTCTGGTTCACCAACCCACATTCATATACCTTTGCGATTCTTTTGACAAAGATGCAACAATTCCAATATTTGTACACCCCTTTAACTCTTCAATGTTGAATTCAATTACTTTTAATGCTCCATTGTAATCCAATTCAGAGGTCATTGCTATTCTCAACCCTTTTTTTTCAATGTAGTTGATTGTTTCAAGTTTTTTTTTTTTTGCCCCCCATGCCACTTCCAAATTGACAAAGGTCAACTATAGTACATTTTGCATTGAAAATGTTCCTTGCATTCCAACAACATTTGATGGGGATGCCTTTTTTGAACTCCCACAAGTTAAAAATGTAAATGATCATTATGGTCAAATGCAAAGGATGGATAGAAAGTATGATGGTAATTCTTGGTGCAAGGTTAAAACAACCAATATCAAGAATGATTTCAACCTTACTTTTCACAGGACAAGGTGCTTGGATCATCTAGAATGTTGAAATTAGCTTTGCAGTTATTTGGTGTTAAATGGGACCCCTAATGACTTGCTTTGATTAACGACATTATTCACAACTTGAGCACGGATTGCTTTGCACTAGGTCCACCCTTTTGCAAAATTTGCAATGTCATGTTGTTTTGTGTTAATACATGTGTTGCTTGCATGTATTACATCATGCATAAACAAATTAATTTGACTCAATTGGTGATTCACCTTGGAACCCATGATCATCCTATTGTCAAAGGCAAGTGTATAAATGTCATGGAGCAAGTCAAATTCTTGGTCCAAGACAAGGTTTTTCATAGCATGTCAACTACCTTGTTGGCTATTTCCTTGGTTACAAATAAAACTTTTATATTTAAACACTCACTCAACAAGTATGGTGATGAGCTAGTTGAATTTCTCAAAGGAGACAAACTACATCAAGTGATGGACAAGTTCACAATCCTTTGTTGTCCCAATATCTGAAACTTTGTTGTTTCTTATAAACAACGTCTAGGTAATAGAAGGTATGTATCTAGCATTTTTTTTTTCAAGGCCAATAATGGTTATGACTATTTCTATGATAGTTGTTTTTCAGGACAACAATTTAGAAAAGTATTGTTTTTTAGAATGTTTTTTGATGGAAATGGGGGCGGATTTGACTTGGTGAAGTGGATGCAACCTAGTGGTGACCTCTAGGTAGCTTGGATCATGTTTGATCATGTCAAACATGTCTAGGACTAGATGACGATTACCATTTGCAACATACAATTTGAAGATGCGAAAGCTCAATACAAGTCATGTTGCAAAAGTTGAATAAGGTGATGTCGATGAAAGGTGTTCCCAATCCAAACTTCAAGGGCTTCATATGTAATAACATTCAAACAATTGGAATGTTGTTCAAATCATGTATGGTAGTGGGAAAAGTAATGAACCCACGGTCGATAAGGAATGAATGTGTTATTTCCATTGGACTCAATTTGTGGACAAACACAAAAAACAACAAATCAATACATAAATGCAATAACAACACAAGACCTTGTGTTATGAATATAAGAATGCCACCTTGTTGGAAAAGGCAAATGCTCGTTATGCAACTATTCATTCTTGGTGGTATTCCTTAAGGGTTACAAATGTAACTGGGCTTGAGGAGTGGATAATTAACTTAGTTTTTGGCATTTTTGTGTTAGACAATGGGGAGGTTTTGTGATACATGTAATTTTCTCATCCCTCCCTACCCATTTTCATTCCATCCTATCTTCATGGCATGTTTACACAATTCCTTTGAAAATGACAATAGTAGACATATATTATATTTTGTGTAATTCATTTTGGAAGAGTTTGTAGACATGCCCACTTGCAACCTTTCAAAAACAATGCATAACATATGGTTTCAACAATTTGGGAAAAAGGGAACTTGTTTATACACTGCAACTTCATATGACTATGTTTGAATTTTCAAACAAACAACATTGTATTACCATTTCAAGAAGGGTGGTCCATAAGGTCAGGGGCTTGATAAGATTGAATTTCTCTTTTGAAAAGCAACCTAATCTAGTGATTCAAAGTAACTTGTAGACACAATTTTGAAATATGCATCAAGTTCATCTTTCACAACAAGAATCACGCATATGGAAGGGGAAGAGCTTATTGGCTTTTGCAAATGGAAACTTGACTTGCCTCCAAAATCTAAAGAGGATTCACATAAGCACGATCATGTCAATTTCTCTTGCCCATATGTTAACATCTATATTAAAAAATTACACTCGCAATGTGAATGCCTTCCTATAATGTTGATCTATACAAAGGTGTGGATACCATTGATGGTGATGGTGATGTCCTTCAAGCTCCATGCGAAGATGCAGTCTAGCATATAAAATGATGTCCCACAACCTCACACATCTAATGTTCAACATTGCAAAACACCACCAACTATTTTTGTATCGTAAGGATTATTACAAAATCGACTGCCATTGGTGTTCATGCCCTTACTTACTTTGATTTGTCTTTTCAATTTTTAGGTGCACCTTTCAAGATTCACAAGTTTTGGTTTTTTGCAAATGACATGAATTGTTGCATGGGAGGCATGAAACATAAGTATATAGTGGAGAGATCAACCGCTTTGTCAATTTGACCTATGCAAGAAGGGACCAATTTCTCACACAATGAGGTGAAGGCTCTTGAGGAAGTAGGTTTTGTTATCAATATACAACAACTTATCATTCTTTGAAACTTGTTTGTTGAGGAGAAATTTGTTCCAATTAATCAACTGACTAATGCAATGTCATGGCCCAAAACACAAAATGGGAAGCCTATTTGACAACCATTTACCATGTCAAAACTACATTACAATTGGTGGGAAGTTGGTTGGTTTGTTGTGGCCACCTTCTAGCCACCATTGGAGGTCCCTATTCCTAGTTATGGATGAATATAGAAGATTTTATGTGGCAAGACTTTAAATAGAAGGCAATATGAAGTTATAGTTGGGAACTTCTTAACCTACACTTACATGGATTTTGTGACTATGGTTTCAGGCTCATTAAGGAAGCAAGGGAAATGGGTGCCATGTGAACACATGTATTATGTATTACAACATGTCATGTTTTGTGGCCAATTTGACATTTTCATTCATTTATGACTTGCAATGAAATTTGTTGCTTGTTGGTTTTTTTTTTGTTTTTACGTAAGTAGGAATAATAATCAAGCTCACTTGCTACCTACGCTAAGTTTGATAATGGTAGATCCTTGAATGAAAAACCAATAGAAGACATGGAAGGTGAATTGACAACAGAAGAAGAATTTGTTTCATCATAAGATGAGGGTTTCAATGAACCACAACAAAAAGGTGAAATGTGCCACCATAATGTTTTTGGAAGAACTTCAAAGTGTGGAAAAAATGTTGAAAAGGGAAGATGCAAAGAAATGGGCGATTGCCATGCAAGAATAATACAATTTTTTTGATGTCAACAACACTTGGACGTTGGTGCCACTTTTCAAGGGTAGGAAGCCCGTTTCTTGCAAATGAGTGTTCAAAATTATGGTGACGATGTTGAAGTTGAATGTTACAAGGCGAAACTTGTGGCAAAAGGTTTCACCCAAATTAATCTATAATGAAACCTTTGCACATGTAGTAATTTTTTTTCCATTCATTGTACCCTTGCATTGGCGGCCATTGATGACATGAAGATTCATCAAAAGGACATCAAAATCACATTTCTCAATTGTGACCTTGAAGAGGAGATGCATATAGAACAATCCCAAGGATTCACACAAGAAGGAGGCGAACATCTTGTTTGTAAGCTTCACAAGTCCTTGTATGGTTTGAAATAATCTTCAAAAGCTTGGAACCAAAAGCTAAATGCAGTCTTGAAAAACATCGAGTTTGTGAAGAGTGATGTTAATTTTAGCATGTATGTTGCACAAGTCATGGGCAATGTCAAGTTTTTTATTGTTGTTTATGTCAATGATCTCATCTTGGTGTGTAACAATAAGGATTAGCTTGTGTAAGTAAAGAAAAAACTTTCTTGAAAGTTCGAAATGAAAGATCTTGGAGACTTGCATTTCTTTTTGGGCATGGAGGTGGAAAGGGATTATGAGCAACATCTTTACATCAACCAAATTAGGTATCTCAAGGAGATTTTCAAACACTTTTGCATGGAGGGTTACAAAGCCATTAGAATAACACTTGATCCCAAGGTGAAGTTGAAAAAAAAATATGAATAAAGATGTTGAAATGGTTGGGGTTCCTTATCAAGAAGTCATTGGATCTTTGATGTATGTTGTGTTTTGTGTATTCAATCCAACTTGGCATACCCAATAAACATGGGGAGTCAACATATGGTCAATCCAAGCTTAAAACATTGGATTATGATTAAGTGCAATTTTTGATACTTGTGAGGCACCTTGCAATTCAAATTACTATTAAGAGGAATACCACCTTAAAGATGGTTAGATATTGTGATGTAGATTAGGCTAGTGACCTTGAGGATAGGAGATCCACCACATGGTTTGTGCTAATCATGATCAGAGGTGGAGCCATTTCTTGGAACAATAAATGACAACCCACAATTGCTTATGTCAACAACCAAGGCCAAATACATGGCAAGCACCCAAGCTATGAAGGAAGCCATATGGATAACAAAGTTCATGAAGGAATTAGGGTACATGAAAAAGAAGAAGGTGACGGTGATTCAATGTGACAACCAAGGCACAATATCATTAACAAAGAATCCCACTCAACATGCTCAAACAAAGCACATTGATGTTCAACATCACTTTGTTTGAAAATAAGTTGAAAATGGCAAAATCATGTTTGAATATTATTCAACAGAGGACATGGTGGTGGATGTGCTTACCAAAACATTGTAAAAAAATGACATAACAAATTTGTGTTTAACTACAAATGCCATCCCCTCATTGCCACTTGTTCTATTTTGATGCATAATTTACCAAAGCCAAAATTGGTCTTGTTCCAGCGAATGGAACTGAAATCGCTTGCTGAAATAAAGAATTGAAACCAAAACTGGATCCTGGTTTTGAAAAAAAAGGAATCAGAACTAAACCAGAACCAATTCCTTAAAAGAAATTTAAGAATCAGAACCAGAGGTTTCTTCTAGAACCTAAGAACCGCACAACACTGGTATATCTTCTTTAAGGGACCTATTAGAATCATAAAACACTGGGTCTTTCCACTCTTGTTTTAAGTCTGCAACATTTGCAGCTTCTTTTTAGGAGTTCAATACACTGAAGTAATTTGCTGCTTTTATGGTTCTCTCAAATGCTGCTCTAAAACTGAACACAAAATTTCTCAAATCTATTGACCCAGAATAATGCATGACTGGCATAGAGTGTACTGAAATGCTGAAATGTGTTTGGAGAGGGCTATGAATTTCCACAATTACTGAAGTTCTTCTCTGCTTGCAAAAGGGTTACAAGGGCTGGACCACAGTCAAAAATCTACTTTGAACCAAAGGAGGTGATGGTGGCCATTGTCACATGTGGAGGACTTTGCCCTGGTCTAAATGATGTTGTTCGTATGCTGATTGGCTCTTTTCAGAACAATCAGCTGAATACCCACGAAAACCAGGAAGTACTATTTTGGAACACAGTTTTTAAAACATTTATGTTCTACACATGATGAATGCCCCATCTCTTTTCTGCTGTAAATCAGCAGTTTTGCGTTTAATCCTCCAGCAATTTTGAGAATGCAGATTGTTTTGACTCTAGATTGCTGTGCAGTGGAGGAAATTCAAGGTATCACCTACGGCTACTGGGGCTTTTTTGAGGAGTACTTGAATGACATTTCTGTATGTTGCACTCTGTCACCAATTTTTTTTCTCAACAGATTTTCATATGGATAGCAGGCAAAAATATTGTAAGTTTCATAGTCAACATAGGTTCTTTACAATAAGCCAAGGAGGGCCAAAGATGGTTTGAGAAAAACAAGTTGTCTTGGGAAAACTATTGACAAAGATGCTATTCTGCAGTTGACAAGTTCAAAACATACATCTCAAAGGGGGAAGTCTGTTGGGTACATCTCATGGATGTGCCAAAACGTCACAGATTGTGAACAGTTTGTAGGTCATCTAGATCATTATGCTCGTTTTGCATCCTTTCTGCGCTATTGCCCCAAATCTGCAGAGAAGGATTGTGTCTTTGTCCTCTCTCTTGAAGGGCATGACACACATTCTAACATCAATATAGAAGAAGTTTACTGGCTTTGTGAAAAGTGATCCAGTTGATGCAGTACAGTGATTGTGACTGAAAATGCTATGTTAAATTGTAAAGGAAAAATGTCAACATGCTCTTTGTTTTGGGGGAAAATGGAACACATGCTGGTGCCAATGCTATTCATATGAGGTGATCTGAAGTCTCCCACTTAACCTCCAATCAGTGTGTCCTGTTAATTTGTATTGCTTGGAAAATATGGAACTAGAACAGAAGAAAGGATGGGAGTGCTAGGAAAACAAGATTTATTGCTTAATCAGAACAATAATGAACTGTGCTTATTGATGATGGACATTATGTGACTTGGCAGTGTCTTAGGCCCAATGTGAGGGTTGCAGTTGTAGGGGTGCCAAAGACAATTGACAATGACACAACTTTTGGATTTGATACCACTGTTGAGGAAGCTCAAAAAGCCATCAATATGGCTTGTATAGAGGTACTTATGAGGTCAGCTAAACATAGATCAGGGTGGAGACCAAAAAATCTGCAGACTCCAAGCAAGAATTTGACAATCATGGAGAACGCTGCTTGCACTCTTATGGCAGTAATGAGATTGAGTATGAAAGATGACATTCTAGTTGACACTCATCAGGCAAATGGTTGTTTGGTGCAAGCAAAGAGTGCATACAATGGCCTGGGCATTGTGAAATTAATTGGTCAGCAGAGTAGCTTCATTGCCATGCATGTATGCATCTCTTGCAAATGGTCAGGTGGATGCTTGCTTGATTCCAGAGGTAAAACCCATTACCCGGGCTACACATGATGGCTTCACTGCCAACTCCAGATAGTACATGCAGTTACAGGTGCTCATGAAAGGAAGGTTTATTTACAAGAGATGTGCATATCTTTTGTCACACTAGACCCTTTTGAGTATTGTAGTTTGCATGATACTTGCATTTGTACCAATTTCAGAGTGTTTTGGAATGGGGCAGATTTATTTATCAGTAGCTATTGAACACCCCTGTACAAAGTGTCAATGTGGTCAGAGAACCCTTGCTTCAATCAATGGTTCAAAGCACATCTTCAGGAAGAATGTCCAATGCAAAATAGAGCCCACCCATAAAAGGGGGCAGTACCTGAGTAAGCTATCTTTCTCAAGAGAAGAGGGTCTCAATAATGTCAGCTCACATCTCCTCTCTTGCTCTCTCTCTGCATAGAGGAATGCTATCTGTTGTGACCTGAGAACCCCAATCTTGCATCGATAGCAACATGCATTTGGATCTGCAAATTCCTCCACGTTCCTATAATTTGATTAACAGATAAGTCTCCATATGGAATATTGAAGCACATTGAGCTTCTGCTTGAAAATAAGCATTCTGATCTAATCTGTGTTGCTGAAGGAGCTGGTCAGGTCAGTGACCCCAAGAAATCTTATCTTGTTCTGTCACTTCTCTTTGCCTTCATAGGCAGTCTCTTTCTAGTTGTTTCGCTATAGCACATTCTGCAGGTTACTTTGTTTAGTTTTCACATTCATTGCCCAGAAAGTGCAAGGAGCATCTCTGAGTAGACATGGTCTTTGAGAGGTGCTGCACACCCAGCTGTATACTTCATGAAGTTGTGGAAGACTATTTGCACATGCCTGAACCACACGGATGCTATGGACTGATGGCACTGTCTGTCTTACCAAATAATATTCATGTGAACAGGACTTGTTGACCAAGTCAGCAGGAACAGATGCCTCAGTAGATATTGCAGTTCATCTAACAAAGGAGGTATGCAAAGCTATCTGAATTGTTGTGTTGTCATTGCAGCTCAGACATTGTAAATCATGCAAAATGATGATGTATCATATATTCTAGTTTGTCTCAGGACTTGGTTCCATTGATAGGTGTCATCATTGTTGTTACAGGTGAAGAAGCACTTTAAGAATATTGGGGTGGCTGCAGATGATAAGTACGTTGATCCCACCTATATGATCTGTGCCTGCCTTGCCAGTGCTTCTGTCAGTATCCTTTGTGCTGCTCTTGGGCAAAATGTGGTATGTTGCCTTCTCTTTTTAGGATCCTAATTACAGGATGAATAGAGTTGATTGATGTAAAGGATGTATTAACCTTTGTCACCAGTGTGCAGGTTCATGTAGGTTCATCATTAGAGCGGCATGAACCTGCAAAAACCCTTCATGTTGACTTGACCACAATCAATGAGTGACACTTTGAATGGTCGACTGACACAGGTGGTAGAAAGTAAAACATCTGGCCAGACATGGAACTTGGTTCCAAAGAGGTTGTCAAGTTAGCCTGACATAGAACCACATTAGGAGTGGATTAACATTGTCAGTTCACCTGCACTTCACCAGTAAGAAGTTGCCACACAATGTCTTTGGGTTGTAGTATATTATTTTTCTAGCAGTGAGATCTATCCACTCCCAGTCTCCTTATTGGCAACAAATTGATTTTGGAATGACATGCTATGAACTGCTGCTGGGAAGGATTGGATCTACAGCAGTTGGTTCATACAAAAGGTGTGATGAGAGAAAGCCCTTCAATATATCTATAAGATTTTCACTCAATAGGTAGTGTTTCTGAATCTGAAGCTGAAGTCAATCCTTGCTCTTGTTTTCCAATCTCAAGAAGTTCAGTTCTCCTTGCCATCAAACAGGAACTGTCAGACAGAGTATTCATGAAGAAGAATTGGTTGTCATAAAATAAAATAAAAGGGTTCGCCATGCAATGTGCAGCAGTATCCTGCATCATCATTGAATGGATGCACAATGGACTTTGCTTCAGTAAAGGAGGGTGGGAAGAAGAGGGGGAGGGGGTTCCAGCAGCTACTGTATAGTCAAATAATGTGCATATCTTCTAATCCTAGTAATTGCAGAAGTATCCTTGAAGTCAGCATCAATCTTTGCTCTTGTTAAAGAGCCCTGTAGAGCAACAGGAAATGTGGGAAATGCAACTTCTCCAACATTCAGCAGGACTCCAAACCAGCAGCAACTATTTAGGGCAGAAAAGAGGAGTTCTGTTTGTTCACCTGCCACCACCACCACCCAGACTTTTGTCCAAATCGCAAACAGTAATCTAGCCCATGCTCACACCACTGACCACCATATCCTTCCTTCTGACTTTTGTATTCTTGTGAACTTTGGTTGCCCTCCTCAGCCATAGTACAAAATGTTTTTCAATGCCATTCATGATGTTTTTCCCCTCCACTAGTACTTTCTGCAGAGTCACAAAGGCCATGTTGTGAAACAGCATGATGGCTGAGTCTGTCTAGGCTGCTGACTGAAATTGCTGCCTTCTTTCTCTTTGTCTATACATGACTGTCAACTGTCTGCTCCAATGGATGTGGTGACAGATGGCAATTGAAAAAGACTATAGTATCACACATTGCAGTTAGCTGGTAGGTTTAGGAAGGGGAAATATTCACTGTGGCAGATTGATCAGCTTTTCTTCCCTAGTGTCAGGCAGGGCTTTTGCAGCAGATTTGTGATGATATGACGTCCTCTGCAAACAACCCACCAAATTTATCCATGTCATGATCTCATAAACCACAGAAGAAGCAGGAAAAAATCATTTCCACCCTACATAATGTATCATCCCCTCCTCACCTTGAAGACCACT
>Ga0116226_10001966_pt1 | contig 17811 bp, 11 predicted proteins | sample S1TSphfallax_FD_89692 | JGI IMG/M metagenome (GOLD analysis project Ga0116226, IMG submission 89692) | Host-associated microbial communities from peat moss isolated from Minnesota, USA - S1T2_Fa - Sphagnum fallax MG | ecosystem: Host-associated > Plants > Peat moss > Unclassified | place: USA... | reverse complement strand
GTCTTTCGAGCCAAACCGGGAGCTGACGCAGCTCCTCGATATTTTCCCTCTCCCCATCCGAACGGCGCTCGTGCGCCTGCCGAACATCGATCGCGTGATCGAAGTCGTGCTCGACCTCGGGCGTCCGCCCGAAGCGCGGTTCGACGACGACTTCGTGTTCTTGAGCGACAACCCGGTGACGCACGAAGACCTCGCGCACGTCGTCTCGCGGCTCTCGCCGTTCGGCGCCGACAACCGCGCAGGGATCGAGAAGACGCTGCACCGGATCAGCGCGATCAAGAACCGCACCGGCAAGATCGTCGGGCTCACGTGCCGCGTCGGCCGCGCCGTCTACGGTACGATCGATATCATCCTCGACGTGATCCGCAGCGGCAAATCGATCTGCTTGCTCGGGCGCCCCGGCGTCGGCAAGACGACGATGCTGCGCGAGTGCGCGCGCATCTTGAGCGAAGATCGCAAGCGCGTCGTGATCGTCGATACCTCGAACGAAATCGCCGGCGACGGCGACGTGCCGCATCCCGGCATCGGCCACGCCCGGCGCATGCCCGTTGCCGATCCCGCGCTGCAGCACAACGTCATGATCGAGGCGGTCGAGAACCACATGCCGCAGATCATCGTGATCGACGAGATCGGCACCGAAGCCGAGTCGCTCGCCGCGCGCACGATCGCCGAGCGCGGCGTGCAACTGATCGGCACCGCGCACGGCCAGACGCTCGAGAACCTGCTCATGAATCCGACGCTCTCGGATTTGATGGGCGGGATCAGCGCGGTCACCCTCTCCGATGAAGAAGCGCGCCGCCGCGGCACGCGCAAGACCGTGCTCGAGCGCAAAGCGCCGCCGACGTTCGAGGTCCTGATCGAAATCCAGGAACGCGATCGGCTCGCGATCCACACGAACGTCGCCGATGTCGTCGACGCACTCTTGCGCGGCTATACGCCGCAGCCGGAAGTTCGTCAGCGGATGCCCGGCGGCGTGGTGTCGGTCGTCCAGGAAGCGAACCCCGAAGCACTACCCAATCCGAAGACGATGCGCGCCGCCGACGACGCGGGTCTCTTCAACGGCGCACCGGGCGGCGATCCCGACGAGCAAGACGCGCCGCTGCTCATCTTTCCGTACGGCGTCTCGCGCAACAAGATCGAGCGCGCCGTGCACAACCTGCGCGTCAATGCGGCGATCGCGCGCAAATGGGACGATGCCGACGTCGTCCTCACGCTCAAGACACTCGAGCGCAAAGAATCCGACCGCCTCAAGCAAATTGCGGCCGAAAATGTGCCGATCTATTCGATCAAGACGAACACGACGACGCAGATCCAAAGCGCCCTCAAGGACGTCTTCAACCTGCCGACGCTCGACAACGAAGAGATCGCGATGCGCGAGGCCGAGGAAGCCGTCTACCAAGTGCTGCTCGATAGCCGCGCCGTCGAACTCACGCCGCAATCGTCGTACATCCGGCGCATGCAGCATCAGCTCGCCGAGCGCTACCGGCTTCAATCGCGCAGCACCGGTCTCGAACCCAACCGCCGCGTCCAGATCTACAAAATCGGCGGCGAATAGGCTAGGCTTCTAGGACGACCACGCCTTCGTCGTCGACGGTGAAGGTTGAGTCGAAGGCGCGGATTTCGTCGGCGACCGTCTTGCGGCTGTGGACGGCGAACCGGTGCTTGCCGTTTTTCGAGCCAAGGTAACTCATCCGCAGCAGCGGGTTGCGCGGATCGGAGCCCGTCGCAAGCCGGCCGGCGCCGACCAAGAGATCGACGATCCTCCTTTGAACGGGCATCGGCAACAAGCGATACGCGTTGTCGCCTTCCGCGGCGGCCTTCGCGATTTCGCTCTGGGCCTTGTTCTCGGGCTCCGGCATATCTTTGATGAACCGCACGATGGCGTCGTAGTCGTCGGCCGCGATGCCCTCGAAGGTGGCGGCGACCAGGTGCCATTGCTGGTTGTCGCGCATCGCCGATTCCGTCCGGACGGTCGCGAGCCGGCACCGGATGCGCTTCCCGGCGACGTCCATCACGACGTTGAAGGAAGGCGTCGGTGGCTTGCTCTTGGTCGCGAAGAAGAGGCCGTTGAGGGAGATTTCCGTCCCGATTCCGGACACGATCTCATCGCCGCGTATCTGTCCCACGGGGAACTGCACGCGTTTCCGGTCGCTGGCGCGACGGTCGGTTTTCTTGTCCGACATCCACCGGAAGAGTTCGTTTAACATTTGGCTCCAGAGGCGGCGTCACGCATCGGTGACGAACACGCGCTTGATGTTTGTTACCTTCGAGGGAATCGAGGGATCGGGGAAGTCCACGGCGATCGCGACGCTAGCTCGCTTGCTACGCGAGCGTGGCACCCCCGTCCTGGTCACGCGCGAACCGGGCGGCACGCCCCTCGGCGACGCCGTCCGCTCGATCTTCCTCGAGTCGCTCGTCCGCATCGATCCCCTCACCGAAGTGTTCTTGCTCAACGCCGCCCGCGCGCAGCATGTTATAGAAGTTATCGGCCCGGCGCTCAAAGAGGCGCAGGTGGTGCTCTGCGACCGGTTTTTCGACGCCACGATCGCCTACCAGGGGTATGGGCGCGGCCTCGACGTCGACACGCTCCTCCGCTTGTGCCAGGAGGCCACCCAGCGCATCGCTCCGGATCTGACGTTCGTGCTCGACGTCGCACCGGAGATATCGGCTGCTCGGGTTGCGGCCCGCGGCGGGAGCGACCGGCTGGAGCGGGAGGGGATGGCCTTTCACGCCCGTGTCCGGGAGGGCTATCTTCAGCTTGCCGAGCGGTTTAGCCGGATGCACGTGATCGACGGCTCGCAGACGCCCGATCGGGTCGCGGCGATCGCGCTCGCCGAGCTCGAGGCCCGGCGCGCGCGCCACCCCCACGCGTGATCGACGGGACGTTCGCCGTCGTCGGGGCGGCCGGACCGATCGCGTTCTTCTCGAACCAGCGCGTCGAGTCGCTCTCGCACGGCTATCTCTTCAGCGGGCCGGCCGGCGTCGGGAAGAAGACCTTCGCGCTGCGGCTCGCCCAATCGCTCTTGTGCGTCACGCCGAAGACGACGCTGCTGGGGTACTGCGGGACGTGCAGCGGCTGCACGCGCGTCGCGGCCGGCGTCCATCCCGATCTCTACGTGGTCGAGGGTCAGGTGAAGATCGGCGATCGCGAGGGCGGCGGCTTCCACGAAGAGGACGCGAGCGCGCGCGACATCGTGCGCCAGCTCTCGATGCATTCCTACGCCGGCGGAAAACGGATCTTCATCCTCGGCGACGCTGACTTCACGCGCGAAGCCGCCAACGCGCTGCTCAAATTTTTCGAAGAACCGCCGGGCGACGTGATCCTCATCGTCACCGCGAGCGCACCGGGACGGCTGCTCGCGACGATCCGGTCGCGCCTCGTCGAGGTGCTCTTCGGACGGCTGACCGAGACGGAGCTCATCGCGGTGCTGAGTGCCGCCGGGACCGATCCGAGCGAGGCGACGCGCGCCGCGCGGATCGCCGACGGTAGCCTCACGCGCGCGTTCGCGGCGCTCGACCCCGAGGCCGGCGCGCTGCGCGATGCGGCCGCGGACTGGTTCTTCGCCGCCGTCCGCGGCGCCGAAACCGATGCCTCGTGGGCCACTCGCCCGACGCTCGAAGACGGGCTCACGACGATCAAGACGCTGGCTCGCGATTGGCTTGCGCTGACCGTCGCCGGCGACGCCGCGCCGCTCCTGGCACGCGATCGCACGGGCGATCTGCGCGACCTGCCGCCGCGCGATCCGGCCGTGCTGGCCCGGGCGCTCGCGTCGATCGGCGATGCGGAGCGCATCGCGCGAACGAACGTTACGCCGGCACTCGTCGCCGAACTCGTCCGCATGGCACTTGCACCGACGCGCTAGCGCGCGCCGAAGTTTTTTCCAAGCAAATTTTCGAAGTTGTTCATTTGGATAAAGACCGCTGTCTTGATCGCGTGTTAATCTTCGGTAAAATCGTGAGCGGTTTCGTCCGCCTCGTATCCGTACTGCCTTCGACCTTTCTTGTAAGAGGGACCGTATGAGCACTCGCTGGTTTTTGCGCGGTGTCCGATCGTTCACCGCAGTCATCGTATCGATCGCCGCGATCTCGACATCAGCGATCGCGCAAACGATGCCGGCGCCCGCCGCGTCGAGCGCGCCGGCCGCGACGTCGGCCGTGATCACCGGAACGGTCCGCAGCGGCGGCGGCGCCCCCGTCGCCGGCGCGTCGATCGAGATCAGCGGACCCACGACGACGCGGACGACCTCCGATGCGAACGGCCGCTTCAGCGTCACGGTGGTGCCCGGCATCTACAGCGTCTCGGTGCGCAAGTCGGGCTTCAATTCCGCGACGCTCGCGGATCTTGCGATTACGGTGGGCACGTTGGCTCCGCTGGCCGTCTCGCTCTCGCCGGTCGACCTGTCATCGCTGCGCACGATCGGCTCGGTCCAATCGACGTCGCGTTCCGGCGGCAGCGCGATCAACACCAGCGCCGCGACATCCGATTTCCTTAGCGGTCAGGCGTTCGCGGATCAAGCCGCGCCGCAGGTCAACGACGTGCTGCAGCGCTTGCCCGACGTCACGCTGCAACACATGGGTGACGACCCGGACACCTTTATCATCGTCGGCGGCGCGCAGCCGTATGAAACGCAAGTCCTCATCGACGGCCATCCGCTCGCGCTCGGCCAGTACGGCGCCTGGTCCAGTCAGTACTTCCCGTCGTATTTGCTGGGCGGAGCCGAGACGCAATCCGGGCCCGGCAACACGACGCCGTTCGCCAACATCGCCGTCGGCGGTACGGTCAATTTCCTCACCCCCGGCTTCACGCAAAAACCGACCGCCGAGCTCAACGTCGGCACCGATAACTACTTCTCGCAATTCTCGAATCTGCTTGCGAGCGATACAATCGGCAAATTGTCATACGTCGTCGACATCGGCGCCGGCGGTTTGAACGGACCCTATTACGAGTCGCAGCATTGCGATGTCGATGCCACGGCCCCGAATGCGGCACTGAACAAGGGGATCATCGAGTATTGCGGCGATTCCAGCGGCTCGCTGCTGACGCGCGGCGAAGTCCTCAAACTGCGTTACAATTTTACGCCGCAGACCTCGTTCGAGGCCGGCTTCGTCGGCGCGTGGGGCGATTTTTCGCCGCAGGGCGCAGCCTGGGGCACCTATGACGGGCCGACGAAGATCGTCGGCTGTTTCGCGAATTCTCAGCAGTGCACGAATCCCGCCGATTTGTCGTACGTCGGTCAGACGATCCCCGGCTATACCTGGTATCCCGGCACGTTCGTCTACAATAACCAGACGCTCTTCGACGCGCAATTACGCACGGCGATCGGCAACAACACGCTGCTCATTCGCCCGTATGTCGGTGTGATCGAGCCCGAGATCATCGACGGCATCCAAGAGGGTCAATACCCGCAATATTTTGCCCCGGGAGCGAACTACCCGGCTTGCACGCCGAACGCGCAAGGGGTTCCGACGAATCAGCCGTGTTACCAGGCGCCGGGGCAGGCGCCCGGCACGCAACTCCCGGCCGGCGGCCCGGCGAACCCGAACTATTTCGAGAGCGCCGTCTGCCCGGTCGGCAACCTCGATTCGTATTCGCAACTCAACAGCCCGGCGAACACGATCGTGACCAAGAACGGGCAAGAAGAGTGCTTCCAATATCCGTACACGACGTTCGAACAAGACAAGCTCTACGGAACGACGTTCTCGTTCTTGCATCCGATGGGCGATAGTCTGCTCAACTTCACCTACGATTTCCACGGCCAAAGCACGTTTGCGTTCGTCAACGCGCCGGGGAACATCACGGTGCCGGAATCGGCCAATCGCTACTCGACGTTCTCGCTTACGGGCGACATCCACGTTGCCCCGAAAGTCTCCGTCGACGCGGGTCTCTACGATACGCTGTGGTCGGTCTCCGGCGTGCAGCCGCTGCTCATCAACGGTACCCCGCAAGTCGATGCCAACGACAATACGATCCTGACCGGTCTCGGGCGGCATATCGCCCACTTCGATCCACACATCGCCCTGATTCTGCGACCGAATTCCGATACGTCGGTGCGCGCTGCGTGGGGCACGTCCGCGACCTTCCCCTTCGTCGGCCAGGTCAGCGGCAACGCGTCGTACGCACCCTACGCCTCGTCGGCCCCGTCGTACACGGACGGCAGTCTCTCCGAGAAGAATCCATCACTCAACCCCGAGGTGAGTACGGCCTACGACCTCGGCTTGGATCACCGCTTCAAGAACGGGTCGGTCTTCAGCGGCGATCTCGACGATACGGTCATTCATAGCGTCTTTCAGGACGTCGTCGTCGGCGAGACGGTCGCGTTCAACTCGTCGTGCTACGCGGCACCATGTATTCTGGGCGTTTCATCGCCGATCAATGCGGCCTTGTTGCACACCGAAATGGCGACGCTGCGCTACCGGTACACGCCTCGCACCGGTTTCGGTTTCAATCTCTCCGCTTCGGCAACGCGTGCGATCGTGACGGGTATTCCGGCGAGCGCCCTCGGTGGGTCCGCCTCGTTCCCGGCGAACGGTCAACAGATCTGCGGCAACGGGTTGTCATCCGCGACCTCGACGTGTCTCCCGTACCTCAAGGGCTACGGTCAGCTGACCTATACGGCGAAAGGCGGGACCTACGTCGGGCTCGGCGTTGACTATGAAGGCGAGAACAACTCGTACTTCCAGCCGCCGTTCGCGCAAGTCGACCTGACGGTACGCCGCCCCGTCACGAAGACGCTCGAAGTGCTGGTGTCGGCGGAGAACCTGCTCAATACCAACAACTTCAACAACCTGGCTGAACCGAACGGCAACTATCCGGTCCAGGCCGTGAACGGCGGCGTCGCAACCGTGGCTGGGAGCAGCAGCGGCCTGACCAACTATGGGTCGACGCTCATCCCCACGTCGCCCCGCACGGTGCGCGTGACCTTGCGTCTCCACGTGGGAAGGTGAGCGCCGGGCGCCTTTGACGAAACGTCCCGAACGGGAGTTCAGCGTCGTCCGCTTTGTCGGACGATGCTGATCCCCCGATCGGGCAAACGTACTGGTGTCAGCGATGCTTGAGAGAAGGGACGATCCGATCGACGCGCCCGGCCGCATCGAGACCCGCGGCATCGAATTCATCCCCGAACCGGAGCGCCGGTCGCGTCCGCGCGACCTGGGCTTCGTGTTTTTCGGCACCCAAATGACCTACGGGTCGCTGCTCGTCGGCGCGCTGCCGATCGCCTTCGGCCTCGATTGGCTGGGCTCGCTCACCGCGATCATCGTGGGCACGATCCTCGGTTCGGCAGCCGTCGGCGCGATTGCCGTGATGGCGCCCAAGGCCGGCACGACGAGCACCGTCATCAGTAGCGCGTTCTTCGGCATCCGGGGCCGCTACGTCGGCTCGTTCATCACCCAAGTGATCGACCTCGGCTACTTCGCGATGGTGCTGTGGATCAGCGCGCCGCCGCTCGTGCAAGCGGGACATCTCGTCTTCGGCTTGTCGACCGGCCGCACGGCGCTCACGATCGTGCTGCTCGTGCTGGCGATCGTCGTGCTGGGTCTCGGGATCTACGGCCACGCATCGGTCGTCGCAGCGGAGAAGTTCACCTCGTACGGCAACGCGATCTGTCTTGCGCTGCTCGTGCTGTTCTCCATCGGGCACCTGCACGGCGCGCCCGACCCGAAAGCGTATCCGCTCGTGCTCAAGACCTGGTGGCCGAGCTGGATGCTGGCGGTCACGGTGATGATCGCGAACGCCATTTCCTATGCGCCGTATGCCGGCGATTACGCGCGCTACATCCCGACGCGCACGCCGGGGACGACGCTGTTCTGGTGGCCGTTCGGCGGGATGGTCGCGGGTTGTCTCTTGGGCTTGATGTGCGGCACGCTGATCGGCCTCTCGGTGGCGAATCCGAACGAGGTGGTCGGCGAGATGTACGGCTATCTGCCGGCGCTGCTGGTGCTGCCGGTCGCAGTGGTGGGGCTCATTGGGAACGTGAGTAACGGCGGGATGGTGGTCTACAACGGGATGCTCGATCTGCAGGCAATCTTGTGGCGGCTCTCGCGCATTCAGGTCGGCTTCATCTTCAGCGCGATCGGGATCGCGATCGGCTACATCGGCCTGATCGCCTTCAACCTCACCGCCTCGATCGTCGCGCTCTGCTCGATCGTGACCGTGCTCGTCACGCCGTGGATCCTGATCATCGTGATCGGCTATTTCCGTCACGGCCGGCGCTTTCGCGCCGCCGATCTGCAAGCGTTCGGCGCCGGCAGCCGCGGCATCTACTGGTACACGGGCGGCTTCAGCGTGCCGGCCGTCGTCGCGTGGCTGGCCGGCATCACGATCGGAATGCTGTTCTCGGATACCTCGCTCTTCGTCGGGCCGCTGGCAGCGCTGGCGAAGGGCGTCGATCTGAGTTTTCTTGCCGCGGCCCTCGTCGGCAGCGTGCTCTATCTGCTGCTCGACCGGCTCTTGCCGAGCGCGCAATCCATCCGCCGCAGCAACATCGGCGGCGTCGCACCGATCCGCTAGGCTCGCCGCATCCATGAGGAAACCGCAATGATCCAGGACTTCAACCCGGCCGAACTCCTGCAACGCAAGAAACGGCTGCGCACGGGCGCCGAATTCAAAGCCTCGCTCGACGACGGCCGCAAGGTGTGGGTCGACGGCGTGCTGCTCGACAAAGTCACGGATTGTCCGGCGCTGAACGCCGGGATCGATCTGCTCGCCGAGATGTTCGACGATCAATTCGATCCCGCGCACGCCGAGGCGACGACGATGCGCGACGAGACGAGCGGCGATATCGTGAGCCGCGCCTGGCAGATCCCGCGCACGATCGCGGACCTCGAAGCGCGCCGCAAGATGATCGAATATACGTCGCGTAAGACGGGCGGCGCGTTCGGGCGGCCGCCGGACCTCGCGCCGACGATCGTGGTCGGGTTGCTGGCGTATCTCCCAACGTTCAAGAAATCGCGTTCGGCATTCGATCATGTCGCGATCGATTACGCCGAAAACATCGAGCGCTACCACGCTTACGGACGCGACACCAACATCATCGCCTCGGAGAGCCTCTCGGGACCGCAGAGCGACCGCTCCGCGCCCGCGGCGGCCGCGCACGGCAACGTGAAGATCACAGCGTGGGAGAAGGGCGGCGTGCGTATCTCGGGCGCAAAATCCGTCGGCTCGATCTCCGCCCAAGCAAACGAGATCTTCTTCACCAACCTCTCGTATCCCAACCATCCGCCCGAAGCGTGTGTGTGGGGCGCGCTGCCCGCCGGCACCGAGGGGATCAAGATGATCTCGCGCGAGATGCTCTCGAGCCCGGGCGCCGAGCCCAGCGATCATCCGCTCAACCACCGCGGGGAAGAAGCCGATCAGATCGTCGTCTTCGACAACGTCTTCTTGCCGAACGAGCGGGTGTTCAGCCTCGGCGACGTCGCGACGCTCAAGTACTACGGGCGCGTTTGCATCTGGGCGCACTGGCACATCCTCGCGCGCCTTGCGGTCAAGGCCGAGATCTTCGTCGGTGCCGCGCAGCTCGCGGTCGACATGCTCGGCACGGGCGGGATTCCCGGCGTGCGCGGGCTCGTCGCGGATCTCATGGAGTACGCGCTCGCGCTCAAAGCGTTCGTGATCGCCGCCGAACAGCGCGCCCAGCTCACCGAGGGCGACGTGATGGCCCCCGACGTGAATATGCTCACCGCCGGCCGCAAATACTCGATCGAACACTACCCGCGGATCATCCACACGCTGCAAGAACTGTGCGGTCAAGGGCTCGTGATGCGCTTCGGCAAGTCGTCGTTCGACAATCCGGAGATCGGCCACTATCTGCGCACGCTCTTGCCGGGTCACGACGTCAGCGCCGAGGTGAAGAACCAGCTGATGAACTTCATCTGGGACCTCACGACGAGCGGCGCGGCCGGGCGCGTCGAACTCTTCGAGAACGTGAACGCAACGCCCGCGCCGTTCTTGCGCGAACGGCTGTACAGCGAGTTCGATCGGAGCGACGCCGTTCAGATGGCGCGCGAACTCGCGCTGCTCGAGTGATCGCCGCGGATGCGGTGCCCGACGCGACCGCGCTCGCCGCGCTCGTCGCGCGGCGCGCGGTCTCGCCCGAGGAGTTACTCGCAAGCGCCATCGACCGGATCGAGCGGCTCAACCCGGGCATCAACGCGCTCGCGCAGACGTTCTACGATCGCGCGCGCGCGCAGATCGCCGCCGGTGTCCCGGCGGGGCCGTTTGCCGGCGTACCGTTCCTGGTCAAAGACAGCGTCATCGAACTTGCGGGGACGCCGGTCTCCGGCGTGCACCGCTGGTTCGGCGGCGCGGTGTCACCGGCGTCGAGTACGCTTGCGCAGCGGCACGCCGCCGCCGGTCTCATCACGCTCGGCAAGACGACGATCCCCGAACTGAGTTTGAGCTTCACGAGCGAGCCCGTCGGGCACGGCGCGGCGCGCAACCCGTGGGATCTCACGCGTAGCCCCGGCGGCTCGTCGGGCGGCTCCGCGGCGGCCGTCGCGGCGGGTTTGGTTCCGATGGCGCACGGCAGCGATGGGGCAGGGTCGATTCGCGTGCCGGCCGCGCACTGCGGCCTGGTCGGGTTCAAGCCGAGCCGGATGCGCACGCCGCTCGGTCCGGTCGTCGCCGAGGGCCTGGGCGGCATGTCGTACGCGCACGCGCTGACGCGCAGCGTGCGCGATAGCGCGGCGCTGCTCGATGCGACCGCCGGGCCGGAGACCGGCGACCCGTACGCGGTCCCGCCGCCCGAGCGACCGTTTGCGGACGAGCTGCGGGCCGATCCGGCGCCGCTGCGCATCGCGGTGACAACGGCGTCGCCGCTCGGCAACGCCGTGGATCCGGAGATCGTTGCGGCAGTCGAGGCGACCGCGACGCTGTGTGCGGAGCTCGGTCATCGCGTCGCGTACGCGGCGCCAGTGTACGATATCGACGCGCTCGCCGCGGCGTGGCGCTTGATCGCCGGCGTCACCGCGCTCGGCGCCGTTACGCGCGCGAGCCGGCTGACCGGCACGGACGCGCACGCGCAGCTCGAACCGGTAAACGCCGCCTGGCTCACCGAAGCCGCGAGCGCGAGCGCGAGCGCCTACGCGGCGGCGGTCCTCACGGTGCATCAGACCGGCCGCCGCCTGGGCGCGTTCTTCACCGACTGGGACGTGCTGCTGAGCCCGGTGACGAGCGCCGTCGCGCCGCCGCTCGGCGAGCTGGCGGGCGCGGGGCTCGACGTCGATGCGTTCAACCGGAAGTTTTGGGAGCATGCGCCGTTCACGTGCGCGTTCAACGCCTCGGGCGGCCCGGCGATGAGCCTGCCGCTCGCGCAGAGCGCCGCAGGCCTGCCGATCGGCGTGCACTTCGGCGCCGATTTCGGCCGCGACGGGATGCTCTTCGCACTCGCGGGCCAGCTCGAACGCGCGCGGCCGTGGCCGACCCTGCGGGAGGATCACCGTGCCGGCTGATCCCGCGATGATCGCGCTCTTCCAAGACGAGCTGCGGCTGTGCAAGGTCGGCGCCGGGAACACCGTCGCCATCTTGAGCGAGGGCACGATCCGCGCCGATTACGCCGAAGCGTTCTTGAGCGCCGCGGCGGCGCTCGGCGCGGCCGGCTTCACCATCAACCTCGCGCCGCGCAGCGAACGCACGACCGAAGATCAGCACGGGCGCAACCCGCTCACCGGCAACCGCGTCGCGATCGAGGCGCTCTGCCGGGCGGACATCGTCATCGATCTGCTCGGGCTGCTCTTCTCGGCCGAACAGGCGGAGATCACGGCGGCCGGCGCGCGCATGCTGCTGGTCGTCGAGCCGTTCAACGTGCTGCAAACGATGTTCCCGAGCCCGGACGTGCGCCGGCGCGTCGAGTACGGCGAAGCGCTCCTCAAGAATGCGCGCGAACTGCGCGTGACCTCGGAGGCCGGCACCGATATCCGCTACACGCTCGGTCAATATCCGGTGATGACCGAATACGGGTTCACCGATACGCCCGGCCGGTGGGATCATTTTCCGTCGGGGTTTCTGCTCACGCAAGCCAACGACGGCGCCGTCTCGGGGACGGTCGTGCTGATGCCGGGCGACATCATCAACGCGCTGCGCCGCTACGTCACCTCACCCGTGCGGTTGCAGGTCGAGGCCGGCCGGGTAACCGCGATCGAAGGCGACGGGCTCGATGCGGCGCTGCTGCGCGGCTACATCGAGAGCTATCGCGACGAACGCGCGTATGCGGTCTCGCACATCGGCTGGGGTCTCAACGAAAAAGCGAAATGGCATCACCTCGCGGCCACGCGCGAAGCGGACGCCGAGATCGGCGTGCACGGCCTCGCGTTCTACGGCAACGTGCTCTTCTCGCTCGGACCGAACACCGAACTCGGCGGCACGAACGACACCGCATGTCACATGGACATGCCGCTGCGCAACTGCAATCTGTATCTGGACGGCGCCCCCATCGTCGAGCGCGGCCGGGTCGTCCCCGCCGAAATGCGCGCCCCGGGGTATTAGCATCGCAACCGGATCCGGGCAGACTGCTCGCGAGCTCTTCGAGGAACTGGTAGCGACGCCGGGCCGCGCCCGGTATTCCTATGGGCGCCGCCCGGCGCTCATCAACGTCGATCTGCAGAAGGCGTATACGTTGCCGGACGAGTTCGTCACCGCCTATGCGGGCGATCCGGGGCAGTTTGCGTTCGTCAACGCGCTCGCCGCAGCATGCCGTACGCGCGGCTTTCCGGTCGTCTGGACGTACGTTGCCTTCTCCGACTCCGGCGAGGATTGCGGCGTCTTCGGCAGCCGCACCGACGATGCAGACGCGCAGCAAAATGTGAAGTTCGGCTCGCGCCGCGCGGAGCTCGACGATCGCCTTGCGATCGACCGTGCCTACGACGTCGTGATGAACAAACGGATGCCGTCGGCGTTTCATGAAACGCCGCTGCAATCGTATCTGACGTGGCGCGGTTGCGACTCGGCGATCGTCACCGGCGGATCGACCTCGGGCTGCGTGCGCGCGACGGTCGTCGACGCGCTGTCGCGCAGCTATCGCGTGATCGTGCCGATCGAGTGCGTCGCGGATCGTCACGAGAGCCCGCACTTCGCCAACCTCTACGATATGGAGATGAAGTATGCCGCCGTCGAGCCCGTCGCCCGCGTGTTGCAGTATTTGAACGGCGCGGAGGACGCGCGATGAGCGTCCATCCGAAGCGCGCGCGGATCGAGGCGGCGTTGGCGGGCGAGCGGCCCGATCGGCTGCCCGTCGGCTTGTGGGTGCACTTCCCGGAGATCGACGACGACATCGAGCTGCTTGCGCGCGCGACGCTCGATTTCTACGAGCGCTACGATCTCGATTGGATCAAGGTGACGCCGCGGATGCCGTCCGCGATCCTGGATTGGGGCGCGAAACTCGGCGCCTACCATCCGGCGCGCGGCTACTATTTCATCACCGACCGGCCGGTGAAGACGGCGGACGATTGGCGCCGGCTCGCCTACATGCCGCCCGATTCCCCGGCCCAAGCGCGACAGCTCGAACTCGTGCGCGCCGTGCGCGCGCTCGCGGGGCCGGCGGTGCCGGTGCTCGCGACGCTTTTTGCGCCGTCGATGATGGCGGGCTTCGTCGCCGACGATGCGACGTTCATCGACCACCTGCACAACGAGCCGGAAGCGCTCGCGGCCGGGCTCACGACGATCTCCCAGACGATCGCCGACTTCGGACTCGCCTGCCTCGAAAACGGCGCGGACGGGATCTTCTATTCGATCAAGTACGCCAGCGGCCGGCTCATGCCCGAGGCGGATTACGCGCCGCTCGACGAGCGCTACGACCGGCCCGTCGCGGCGACCCTGCACGCAGCGTCGCGCTTGACGATGCTGCACGTGCACGGCGGCGAGCTCGCCTTCGACCGGTTCGGCGATTTCCCGGCCGACGCCATCAACTGGTACGATCGCGTCGACGGTCCGCAACTCGATCGGGCGCGGGTGCGCATCCCCGGCCGGACGCTCTGCGGCGGCATCGATCATGAGCGCACGCTCGTGATCGGGACGGCGGCGGAAGTGGCCTTCGAGATCGCCGATGCGGCGGCGCAAACCGGCGGCCGCAACTTCTTGCTCGGCCCGGGCTGCACGGTGCCGACCGTCGCGACGCCGGAAAATCTGGCCGCGATGCGTGAGGCGGTCGCCAAGCTCGCGCGCTAGCGTTTTTCCAAACACGCGCCTGGTTGTTCATTTGGCTAAAGACCGTCGCCTTTATCGCGTGTTAATGTTCGGCAAAAGTATTGAGCGGTTTGCACCGCCACGATTCCGTATTGCTCTCTCGCCCGTAAAGGACACCATGATCAGTCGCTGCTTCCTGCGCGGTTTACGATCGTTTACCGCAATCATCGTATCGATCGCCGCGATCTCGACGTCGGCGGTCGCGCAAACGATGCCGGCGCCCGCCGCGTCGAGCGCGCCGGCCGCGACTTCGGCGGTGATCACCGGAACGGTCCGCAGCGGCGGCGGCGCTCCCGTCGCCGGCGCGTCGATCGAGATCAGCGGACCCACGACGACGCGGACGACCTCCGATGCGAACGGCCGCTTCAGCGTCACGGTGGTGCCCGGTATCTACAGCGTCTCGGTGCGGAAGTCGGGCTTCAACGGAGCGACGCTCGCGGATCTCGCCATCACGGCAGGCGCGCCTTCGCCGCTGGCGGTCTCGCTCCAGCCGGTCGACCTGTCGTCGCTGCGCACGATCGGTTCGGTCCAGTCGACGTCGCGCTCCGGCGGCAGCGCGATCAACACCAGTGCCGCGACAGCGGATTTTCTCAGCGGTACCGCCTTCCAGGATGAAGCTGCGCCGCAAATCAACGACGTTCTGCAGCACTTGCCCGACGTCACGCTGGAACACATGGGCGACGAGCCGGATACCTACATCATCGTCGGCGGCGCGCAACCGTATGAAACGCAGACCCTCATCGACGGCCATCCGCTCGCGCTCGGTCAGAACGGCGCCTGGTCCAGCACGTATTTCCCGTCGTATCTTCTCGGCGGCGTAGAGACGCAAGCCGGCCCCGGCAACACGACGCCATTCGCCAACATCGCCGTCGGCGGCACGGTGAATTTGCTCACGCCGGGCTTCACGCAGAAGCCGACGGCCGAGCTCAACGTCGGCACCGACAACTATTTTTCGCAGTACTCGAATCTCATCGCGAGCGACACGCTTGGAAAACTGGCGTATGTCGTCGACATCGGTGCGGGCGGCTTGAACGGCCCGTACTACGAGTCGCAGCATTGCGATCTCGACGGCAGCCCTTCCGCCTCCATCGTCGAATACTGCGGTGATGCCAGCGGCTCGCTCCTGACCCGCGGCGAGGTGCTCAAACTCCGCTATAGTTTTACACCCCAAACCTCACTCGAGGTCGGCTTCGTTGGCGCGTGGGGCGAGTTCTCGCCACAAGGCGTCGCCTGGGGCACCGACGATGGCCCATCAAAGATCGTCGCCTGTCTCCCGAATACCCAGCAGTGCGGCAATCCGGCCGACTCGACGCTGGTCGGTCAGACGATCCACGGCTACACCTGGTATCCGGGCTCGTTCGTCTACAACAACCAGGATCTCTTCGACGCCCAATTTCGCACGGCAATCGGCAACAACACGCTGCTCATCCGCCCCTACCTCGGCTCGATCGAGCCCGAAATTACGGACGGCACCCAAGAGGGCCAATACCCGCAGTTTTTCGCTCCGGGACCGAGTTCTGCGGCGTGTATCGTCAACGCACAAGGTATTCCGACGAATCAGCCCTGTTACCAGGCTCCGGGCCAAGCGCCGGGTACGCAATTGCCGGCCGCCGGACCCGCGAATGCGAACTATTTCGAGAGCGCCGTCTGTCCCGTCGGAAGCATCTACTCGTATTCGCAGCTGAACAGCCCGGCGAATACGCTCGTGACGAAGAACGGTCAAGAAGAGTGCTTCCAATATCCATACACGACGTTCGAGCACGATAAGCTCTACGGATCGACGTTCAGCATCTTGCATCCGATGGGCGATAGTACGCTCAACTTCACCTACGATTTCCACGGCCAGAGCACGTTTGCGTTCATTAATGCGCCGACGAACATCAGCGTTCCGACCTCGACCGACCGCTATTCGACGTTCTCGCTGACGGGCGACATCCACGTCGCGCCGAAAGTCTCGATCGACGCCGGCCTCTACGATACGCTCTGGTCGATCGCCGGCGTTCAGCCGCTGCTCGTCGGCGGCGTGCCGCAAACCGACGCCAGCGGCAATGCGATCCTGACGGGCCTCGGGCGGCACATCGCCCACTTCGATCCGCACATCGCGGTCATTCTGCGGCCGAATTCCAATACGTCGGTGCGTGCCGCCTGGGGAACGTCCGCGACCTTCCCGTTCGTCGGCCAAGTCAGCGGTAACGCCCTGTACGACCCGTACGCTTCATCTGCACCATCGTACACGGACGGCAGCCTCACGGAGAAGAATCCTTCGCTCAACCCCGAGGTGAGTACGGCCTACGACCTCGGAGTGGATCACCGGTTCAAGAACGGCTCCGTGTTCAGCGCCGATATCGACGACACGGTCATTCACGGCGTTTTCCAGGACGTCGTCACCGGCGAGATCGTCCCGTTCAACCCGTCGTGCTATTCAGCACCGTGCTTGCTCGGCGTTTCGGCGCCGATCAACGCCGCCTTGTTGCACACGGAACAGGCGACGATCCACTACCGGTACGCGCCGCGCACCGGTTTCGGATTCAATCTCTCCGCCTCGGCGACGCGTTCGATCGTTGAGGGTGTTCCAGCCAGCGTTTACAATTCGGCGACGCCGACCTTCCCGGCAAACGGCCAGCAGATCTGTGGCAACGGGCTTGACCCCGCGACCTCCACGTGTATCCCGTATCTCAAGGGCTACGGACAGATAACGTACGTGGCAAAAGGCGGGACCTATTTCGGACTTGGCGCGGACTACGAAGGGAAGAACAACTCCTACCTCCAGCCGCCGCTCGCGATCGTGGATTTCACGATGCGTCGTCCGGTCACGAAGACGTTCGAGATCCTGGTGTCGGCAGAAAACCTGCTCAACACCAGCAACTTCAACAACCTTCCGATCCCGAACGGCGGCGTCCAGACCGTCGCTGAGAACAGTACCGGCCTGACCAACTACGCGCAGACGCTCATCCCGACGCCCCCGCGCACCGTGCGCGTCCAACTCCGTCTCCACGTGGGACGGTAGCGCTGGTCCGTCTTTGACGGATCGGTCCTGAAGGGGGCTCGGCATCGTCCGCCACGGCGGAGATTGCCGAGCCCCCTTTTTGTTTGCGCAAGGACGCGTCGGGTGTTGCTACCAGCGGCGGGCGAACGCGTTGTCGGCGTAGACTTTTGCTGCGACGATCGCGATGTAGCCCTCGAAGATCGACTCCACGACGGAATCGAAGACGAAGATCAGCGGACTGAGCGAGCCGCTGAGATACGGCACGACGGCGAGCGAGAGTTCCGGCACGACGAAGAGTTCGACCAGCAGAAACATCACGACGGTGACGATCGCCAGCATGAGCGCCGGCACGGGCGCGGCGCGGACGGCTTCGATCGAGGATTGCAGCGTCGCGCCGCCGGGGATGCCGCCGATCGCCGCGGCCGGGACGGTGTAGATCAGAAAGAACGCGACGATCGCCTGGAGCACGAATCCCACCGGCCCGAGAAAGCCCCCGACGAGCCCCGCGATGTAGAGGCAAAACGTCAGCCCGAGCGTTGCGATCAAAATGTCGCCGGCTTTGCGGCGGCCTTCGCTCCAGCCGTCCTCGAACGACGCACGCGAGCGGCGCCAGGTTTGGTCGCCGATGATGATCGCGACGCCGATCCCG
>Ga0116226_10001965_pt1 | contig 17813 bp, 13 predicted proteins | sample S1TSphfallax_FD_89692 | JGI IMG/M metagenome (GOLD analysis project Ga0116226, IMG submission 89692) | Host-associated microbial communities from peat moss isolated from Minnesota, USA - S1T2_Fa - Sphagnum fallax MG | ecosystem: Host-associated > Plants > Peat moss > Unclassified | place: USA... | reverse complement strand
TCGATCTTCGGGCAATCCCAGAAAAAAGCCTGCATCATGACTGCCATGTTGGTTGATCTCGTTTCGTTGGATTCTTACATGAGATGCGGAGGGGCGTGGGGAAGTTGGTATGGGGGTGCGTAGTTGAGGGTGGACCGACGTTATAGAGCGGGCCTTCAGCACTCTTCTTCCGCTGACTGCGTCTCCCTGGGCGGCTGGCCCAGGCTGGTATGGGGCGGGCCTTCGGCCCTGAGGTGTGGAGGCCTGAATCCGGGTGAACTTCGATTTAGACTGGCGGGATGATTCATCTCAAGCCAATCGTCGAGGGGGATGCGGAGGCACTGTTTCCGCTGGTGTTCCAGACGATGGTGACTGACACGCTGATCTGGGACGGGCCGGAGACTTTGGAGGAGTATCGCCTTGCGCTCCGGGAACGGGAGGAGTTGACCAAGGCACGCAAGGACTTGATCTACACGATGTTGAACGAGGCTGGGGTCGCGGTGGGATCGGCGGGGCTGCATCCCGACTTTGCGAACCGGTCGGCGAGCCTGGGGCTTTGGATTGGGATTCCTTTCCAAGGGATGGGTTATGGAAGCGAGGTCATTCGCCAGTTGAAAGAGCTTGGGTTTGGGGAGATGAAGCTGGAGCGTCTTGAGGCGCGCATCTACGTGGGAAATTTTGCCAGCCGGAGGATCTTCGAAAAGAATGGGTTCGAGCTTGAAGGGACGCTGCGGCGGGTCGCGTTCAAGCGCGGAGTGTTTCTCGATGAATGGCTGATGGGAATGATTCGGGACGAGTATGAGAGCGTGAATCAGGCGCCCAGCTTGTAGCGGGTTTCCGCGAGGCGGAAGAGCGGGCGCCAGACGAGGCGGTTGGTGGTGACGACCATCAGCGCCATCACGATGGTGGCCAGCAGAAGGACTGGGAACGCTCCGCCGTTGGTGGCTTCGCTGATGATCTGGCCGAGGCCTCGGGTCTCAAGGATCTGGCCCTTGATGGGGAAGTACTCGGCGATGATGCTGGCGTTCCAGGCTCCGCCGGACGCGGTGACGAGGCCGGTGATGAGGAAGGGAAAGATGCCGGGAAGGATGACGGTCTTCCAGCGCTGGATGCGGCTGAAGTGGAAGAGCGTGGCGACCTCTTTGAGGTCGGAGGGGATGGCGATGGCCCCGGCGATGACGTTGAAGAGGATGTACCACTGCGTTCCGAGGAGCATCAGCGCGATGGAGCCGATGCCCATGCCTCCGCCGAACTCGACCAGCGCCAGCAGAAGGACAGGGAAGAGCGCGGTTGCGGGGACAGAGGCGGCGATCTGGGCGAGCGGCTGGGCGATCTTCGCGAGGCGAGGATTGGAGCCGATGGCGACGCCGACGGGGATTGTCCAGAGCGAGGCGAGCAGGAGAGCGAGGTTGACGCGCAGGAAGGTGACGATGGCACCCAGCAGGATGTGGAGGTACTCGTGCCCGGGCAGCGGCCGGAGGAGCGCGACGGCCTGAAACGCGGCGAAGCAGACGGCGACGGCGGCTGCCGCGGCGAAGAGAAGCGGCAGGGCGAAGGCCCTCAGGGGAGGCCTCTCGTGCGTGTGGAGGCCGGCGATCTCGATGGCATGGAGCCGCTCGATGCGGCGAGCGGCCAAGCCGGCGTATATGCGCTCGCTGAGGGGCGTGAGAGTGTGGCGACCGAGCGCGGCGAGTGCCCCGGAGTGGGTGAGCAGGTGGAGGATGGGGGAGGTGACGCGCTTGCTCGATTCCACCTGCTCGAACTTGAACTTGTCGGACCAGGCGATTAACGGCCGCCAGACGAACTGATCCGTCGCGACGATGATGGCGACCATGGAGACGAGACCCCAGAGGATCGCCGCGCCGTTGCCCTTGTCGGCAGCGGTCTGGAGATAAGAGCCGAGGCCCGGGAGGCGGAAGTCGCGCGAGCCGAGGTGGAACATCTCGCAGGCCATGAGGAAGAACCACGCCCCGGCGACGGACATGATGGAGTTCCAGATGAGGCCGATGGCGGCGTAGGGAAGTTCAAGCTGGAAGAGCCGCTGGACGCGGGAGAAGGAGTAGATGTCGGTGGCTTCGGTGAGTTCGCGGGGCAGGGACTTCAGTGACGAGTAGAAGCTGAAGGCCATGTTCCAGACCGAGCCGGTGAAGATGAGGACGATGGCACCCATCTCGACGCCGAGCTGGCGGGTGGGGAAGAGGGCGATCATCGCAAGCATGACGGGTGGGAGGAAGCTGAGCACCGGAATCGACTGGAGGATGTCGAGAACGGCGATCATGACCTTCTCGGCGCGCTCGTTGTAGGCGGCGATGTAGCCGTAGGTGATCGCAAACGAGAGGCTGAGGAGATACGCGAGACCGATCCGGACGACGGAATAGAAGGCGTAGAGGGGAAGAGAACTCGGGCTGAGCGAGACGACCATCTCCGGCTCCGGGCGGCCGGCCCAGAACATCGCGATGCGCACGATGGCGTAGAAGCAGGCCAGGCCGATGGCGGCGATGCCGAGGTCGATGAAGAAGGGCCAGCCGCGATCGAGCGCCTGGGTGCGGGCGAGGGTTTCGAGCGGCTGCATGCGGCTGATGCGGTCGCTGAGACGGCTGGAAAACCTGTTGCCGAAGCCCATCATGCGTCGATCTCCGCGGCTTCCTCGACGTCGGTCTCCTGGTCGTCGTGATGGAGCTTCTCGGGCTGAATGAACCGGCGGCGGGAGGCGTCGAAGTCGAAGAGTTCGGCGTAGCGGCCCCAGTTGATGGCGGTTTCAAGCTGGCGGATGGTCTCGTCCTCGCTGAACTGCTCGTCGAGCATGTCGTGGAAGAACTCCTCGGGGACGGAACGGTCGCTCTTGGCTTCGATGGCACGGACGATCTGGCGGAGCAAAAGGACGTTTTCGACGGCCGCGGTGCGGAAGAGTTCCTTCTGGCGGAGGATCTCGGAGTTGGCGTACTCGGTTCCGGAAGGGGTGATGGCGGCGTCGCCTTCGTTGACCTTGAGGAAGCCGAGAAGCTGGGCGGCGTCGACGATGGGGAGCAGGTCGTCGATCTCGAAGGCGAGGTCGTCGGCGAGTTTGTAGATGTCGTCTTTTCCGGCGTGGTCGATGAGGATTTCGAGCAGACCGGCGATGCCGCCGGGGCGCGCGTGCGGCAGCATCTGGTAGTGCATCTGGCGCTGGTCGCGGACCTGCTTGCCGGTGGAGGTCTGGGGCAGGGCGGGCGGCTTGGCGTCGGGCTGGGTGAGGACCTTGTAGATGTAGTCGACGAGTTGGGTGAAGGCCTGTGCCTTGCGGTCGCGCGGGTGGGCGATGGAGACCTTGAAGTCGGTGCGGATGTGGCCGGGATTGCGCCCGAGCACGATGATGCGGTCGGCGAGAAGGACGGCTTCCTCGATGTTGTGTGTGACGATGAAGATGGCCTGGGTGGGGATGGTCTTCTTCTGCCAGAGTTCGAGGAGTTCGGAGCGTAGGTTTTCGGCGGTGAGGACGTCGAGCGCGGAGAAGGGCTCGTCCATGAAGAGGACCTCGGGCTCGACCACCAGCGCCCGCGCGAAACCGACGCGCTGGCGCATGCCGCCGGAGAGTTCCTTGGGGTAGGCGGTCTGGAAGCCGTCGAGACCGACCGTGTCGAGGATCTTCATGGCGCGCTTACGGCGGTCTGCGGGGTCCATGCCGCGGGCCTTCAGCGGGGCTTCGACGTTCTCGAAGACGGTGAGCCAGGGGAAGAGGGCGAAGCTCTGGAAGACGATGGAGACGTTGACGTCGGCGGAGGCGATGGGTTTTTCGTGCCAGTAGACCTGTCCGGCCGAGGGCTCGGAGAGACCAGTAAGCATCCGCATCAGGGTCGATTTGCCGGAGCCGGAGGGGCCGAGAAGCGCGACAATCTCGCCCGGCACGACCGACAGGTCGGTTGGCGAGATGACCTGGATGCGGTTCTCGCTCGGCTGGGCATAGTACTTCTCTACACGTTCGGCGCGTATGATCGCTTCTGACATAAGCTTCTTTAATTGAATTTTGACTACGTCGTAAGCAGAAAGTCGGGGTTGAACGGAGTAGACGTTCAACCGTCAGCGTATCATTATCTTTGTGGCGAATTGATGAACGTTCACTGTGTCGCATCAAGGACTCAGTGAAATCAACACGCAGAGCGAAACGAACAACTCTCCCAAGGAAACCACAGCATGTCCGAAATGACCACCACTCCTGCGCCGAAGTCGAAGGTGCTTGTTGCCGACGATGAGCAGGTGATCGCCAATACCCTTGCCATCATTTTGAACCAGGCCGGCTTTGAGGCAAAGGCAGTTTACAGCGGCGAAAAGGCGATTGAAGCGCTGGACAGCTTTCAGCCCGATATGTTGATCAGCGACGTTATCATGACCGGCATGACGGGGATCGAGGCGGCGATTCAGACCCGTCAGAAGCTGCCGAAGTGCAAGATTCTTCTGTTCTCCGGCCAGGCGGCGACCGCGGACCTGCTGGAAAAGGCCCGGGCGGATGGGCATGAGTTCGAGATACTGGCCAAGCCGGTGCATCCGACGGATTTGCTGGCGAAGTTAAGAAGCTGAACCTGAGAGTTCCAAGAACGGAGCCCAGGTCTCAGAATCGAGACCTGGGGCACCCGGAGCTGTCACCGACGAAACACTCCGGTGCGAGTGCTACGTGTGTCTTCGGCGCTGCTTGATCTTGACTGCGGGGACTCCGACGTAGACCGTCCAGGGTTCGAGTTCGCGGTTTGCGACGGAGCCCATTCCGAGGACCGCGCCGTCGCCCACGTTCACTCCGGGGGCGACCGAGGCGCGGGCGCAGATCCACGCGTAGGAGCCGATGTGCATCGCGTAAGCGATGAGGGGGAAGGCCGCGTCGTCGAAGTCGTGCGTCGCTCCGCAGACATAGGCCCCTTGGGAGAGGATGGCGTGACCGCCGAAGCTGATCGGAGCGGGGTTGTAGATCTCCGCGTGGTCGGCGGCGGTAACCTGTTCGTCACAGATGAGGTTCCACGGTGCCCAGACCCTGGAGGCGGGATAGAAGTGGCAGTGGGGTCCCATCCTGGCACCATAGAGACGCAGCAGCATTGCCCGCCAGGCGTGGAAGGGGCGCGGCGATGGCCGGTAGAGAAGCAGCCAGACGATGTTCCAGGAGGCGCGGCGCAGCCGGTTGGCAAGCGGGAATGCGGGCCGGAGGTAGGGATCGGTCGCGGTGGCCGGTGAGATGTGGTCCGCCGCGTTGTAGACGAGGTGTCTTCGCATGGAGTGCTTCGCGTAGTGTTTCGAAGGACTGACGGGGGTTTACTTAACCACCGAGGCGCGCGTGGAGAGATCGGTGAGCGTAGTGTGTGTGGCCTCATTCAGCACATTACTTACATCCCGGGCGTTCTTACGCATATCGTATCGGTCGGCGAAGAGCCGCGAGGCGGCGTGCGCCATGCGTTCGCGCTCCTCGGGGGACATCGCGATCCAGCGGGAGATGAGGTGGTAGGTTCCTTCCTCGGTGTCCGGGCCCATCAGACCTGCGCCGGCCGCGGCAATCTCGGGCGCGATATTGACCTTGTTCGAAAGGAGCACGGGTCTGCCGCAGGCCATTGCTTCGGCCACGGAGATGCCGAAGTTTTCCTGGTGCGAGGGCAGGATGAAGGCCTCGCAGGCGAGAAAAGCGCCCCATTTCTCCTCGCCCTCGAGCATTCCGGTCCAGTGAACGCGACTGCCGAGTCCTGCCTGCGCCACGGGCCGGGCGAGTTCGTTCTGCCAGTGCTTCGCGTCAGGACCAGCGATCACGAGGTCAAGCTCGGGGTCGATTGTCGCAGCCCGGACGAATGCGGCGACCAGCAGGTCGCAGCCTTTCTTGCGGTCGATCCTGCCGAGAAAGAGCAGGAAGCGGCGGCCCTGAAGCCGGGGGAAGCGGCCAAGAAACGCGAGTCTTCGCGCGGCCTCCGAACCCGATGGAACGCTTGCGCCAAGTGAGACGACGTGGCTGCACCAGCGATGCACCCAGAAACTCTGACTTGCGAGACGCTCCTCTTCGGCGCAGGTGAAGAGGACGCGATAGGCACCGCGCAGGACCCAGTACTCGACGAGCAACCAATAGATCCATTTCTTGAGATGTTTGAAGGGGAAGGCGCGCTTGAAGTAGGGGTCGAGCATGCCGTGGGCGAAGACCATGTAAGGCTTCGATCCACCGAAGGCACGCCACGCAGCGAATCCGCAGTACTGCCAGAGGCCATGAACGACGATGCCGTCGTACCGATCGCCGTTGGTCCGCAGCCAGGGGAGCAGCCGGCTGTTCCAACCGTACCTGGTGCTGGTTGGTCCTAAAGCGATGATGGAGAAGTCCAGCCCGCGGAGGAAGCTGGCGGAGGGGTCGTCGAGTGTGACCGCCTCGTTGATGCTGCCCTGTGCGCGGAACTTGTTCAGGGTCGCGACCGATGATGCGGGGCCGCCCGACTCTGGATTCAACGTCCCGATAATGTGCAACACGCGCATTGGTTAGAGGCTACCACCCGGGCAATCAATGTCGTATGAACGACTAGAATTCTCTAATCTTTGGCGATTCGACGTGTCAAAACGGAAATGGCCTCTCGCAGACCGCGAATATCGGCCTCGAAGCTGCAGAGTTGGATGCGGGCGAAGGCGGCCGCGCCCATACGGTCGGCTTCGCCGGGGGTTTCGAGGACGTGTCGCAGGGCGGCGGTGAGGGCGGGGACGTCGCCGACCGGGAAGAGGTGGCCTTCGACGCCGTCGGTGAGCAGGTCGGGGTGGCAGCCGACATCGGTGGAGAGGATGATAGGCCGGGCGGCGTTCATGACCTCATTGACGATGAGTCCCCACGGCTCATGGCGCGAGGGGAGGACAAAGACGGTGGCGAGGTCGAAGAATCGGGGCAGCTCCGACTGGTTGCGGAAGCCGCAGAAGCGGACGCCGTCGCGGCCGGCGGCGCGGGCTTCGAGGCGGGCGCGCTCCTCGCCGTCGCCAATGATGACGAGGTAGGGTGGGGCAGCGGAGGCGCGGATGAGTTCGATCCAGGCGTCGAGCAAGTCAACGCAGCGCTTGCGCTGCTGGAGCTTGGAGGCGAAGAGGATGACCGGGCGTGAGGGATCGAGGTTGAGTTCAGACTGGAGGGCGGAGCGGGTGGCGGCGGCTTCGCGGCTGCGGTCGCGGAAGAAGGCGTTGTCGACGGCGTAGGGGAGGCGGAAGAAGGGAAAGTCTTCGCCGAGGTAGTGGCGCCAGTAGGCTTCGTTGAAGGTGCCAGCGGTGAGGATGCCGGAGACCATCTGGCGAAGGATGAGGAAGAAGAGACGTTTGGCGAGTAGCTTCGCTGTGCTGCGGGGGCGGTCGATGAGCGAAGAGTCGGCGCGGAGGACGACGGGAATGCCGAGGGCGTTGGCGGCGAGGATTCCCTGTAGGGCAATGAGGCTGGCGTAGCCGTGGACCCAGAGGAGATCAAAGGGCGGATCGCCGCTACGCCCTCGCAGGCGGGTAAGGATGCCGTGGTTGAGGGGCGTGGCGACAGTGACGGTGGCGTTGTCGTAGAGGACGGGCAGGAACTCGTGGCGGTAGCCCTCGACCAGCGGGATGTCCCACTTCACGTCGACGCCGAAGCCCTTGTCGGCGTAGTGCCGGAGGGAGAAGTCCGAGCCGAAGAAAACCGTGAGGTCGATGTCGGGCTCCTGCGCGATGCGGCGGAGGAGCGGGGCCTGGTACTGGATGGGATGGCTGATGAGGTAGGCGAGCCTCACCCTTGGTTTGGGAATGGCCAGACGGGGAGTGCCTGAGGTTGAGGAGGACACGGCTCGGGCTAGTGGTAGAGCGCCAGCAGGGACAGATTGGCGACCTGGAGCAGGATGTTGAGGCCGCCCGAGACGATCGCGGACTTGATCTGGCTGGTGGGAAGGTAGACGATGTCGTCAGCCTGGAGCAGGGGGTCGGGATCCTTGCCCAGCATAACGCGTTTCACATCGACCTCGACGAGGGTGCGGCGCTGGTCGATGGTGCGGATGATGCGCAGGTCCTGGTACTTGCCGTCGTAGAGGACCCCGCCGGCGACGGCTGAAGCCTGGAGCAGCGTGAGGGGCGAGTTTTGCTGGATGGGGATGACGCCGGGGGTCTTGAACTCGCCAAGCATGTAGACAACGCCGACGCGGGAGACGATGACGGTATCGCCGGGATAGAGGGGGATGTTGATGGCTTTGCTGCGGAGGGGATCGTTGCCGAGATCGACGACGATGGGCTTTTCCACTCCGGGGCGATCGACGACGATGGTGTGGCTGGAGTTGACGGGCAGACCGCCGGCGGCGGCGAGGACCTCGAGGAGGGGGCGCTCGGAGCTGGCGGGGATGACGGCGTGGGCCTCGCCGGAGACGGTGATGACGCCGTTGGTGGATTCGGTGATCTGAATGGTGACCTGGGGGTCCTTGTACATGCCGTCGGCCTTGAGCTTGGAGGCGATGAGGTTCTCGACCTGGTCGATGGTAAGTCCCTTGACGGAGATGACGCCGATGAGGGGAAGCTGGATGGTGCTGTCGAGTGCGACGCGCGCGCTGGGGGTATAGTCTGCCGCGCCGAAGATGTGGACGGAGACGAGGTCGCCGGGATTGACGTAGATGGATCGGCTGACGGGGTGTAGGACGCTGGAGTCTGTGGTGATGACGTCGCTGTTGAGGTTGGGGTTGGGGGTCTTGACTCCAGGGCCGCTGAACTGGGCGCGGGCGGTCGCGGGAAATGCGGCCAGGGCGATAAGGGAGATGAGGCAGAAGAGGCCCGGGGCTAAAGCCCGAATGCCGAGGCGGGTGCGGCTCGCGGGCTGAAGCCCGCTGCTACTCGGAAGGGCGCGGAGGCCGTTGCTGCCCCCGAATACGCTTGGATTTGTCTGCGTCATGGTTACTCCTTTCCCTTGGGTGCCTGGCTCTGGCCCTGGGGATCCCAGGTATCGGATTCGCTGCCGGCGTAGTGGTATCCGGACTGGCCATAGTATCCCTGATACTCGGGTGAATTGAGATCGACGGCGTTGAGGACGATGCCGGTGATGGGTGCGCCGGCGCGGACGAGGAGGTCGCGGGCGCGCCGGATGATGTGCTTGCTGGATTTTCCGTGGCGGACGACGAGGACGACCGCGTCGGCGTCGCGAGCGAGGATGACGCCGTCGGTGACGGAGAGGATGGGCGGGGAGTCGATGACGATGTACTCGTACTTGGATGCGGCGGCGGCGAGCATGGAGCGCATAGCATCGGAGCCGAGGAGTTCGGCGGGGAATGGCGGAACGGGGCCGCTGGAGATGATATCGAGGCTGGGGACCTCGGGCACCTGTTGGATGGTGTCATCGAAGGTGCTGCCGCCGGTGAGCAGGGTGCTGAGTCCGATCTTTCCGCTGAGTCCGAAGCGGGGATGGACGGCGGGCCGCCGCATGTCGGCGTCGATGAGCAGGACGCGGGTGCCGCCCTGGGCGAGGACGACGGAGGAGTTGGTGGAGATCGTGGTCTTGCCCTCGGCCGGGGTGGCGCTGGTGAAGAGGATGTACTTGGGCGGCTTGCCGGTGGTGGAGAGCAGGAGCGAGGTTCGGAGGGACCGAATGGCCTCGGAGAACTGCGACTTGGGAGAGCTGATGGTTTCGAGGTTTCGCTGCGCCACACTGGAGCGATCGGCCGCCTCGGAGAGTCGCTTCGACCTTGGCACGATGGCGAGCGACGGGAGCTGGGTGATGCTTTCGATATCGGCGATGGTCTTGATGCCGGTGTCGAGGCTTTCGAGCAGGAAAGCGAGGATGATGCCGACCAGACCGCCGACGATGAGGGCGGTGATGACGATGGTTGTCTTGGGCTTGAGGGTGGGGGCGGCGGCGGGGACGCCAGGATCGACGATGTCGATTTCGAGGGACTCGAGGCCGGCCTCGACGCCGGCGGTGCGGAGGCGCTGGAGGAGGCCTTCGTAGAGGGTGCGGTTGGACTCGAACTCGCGCTGGCGGAGTGTGTACTCAACGAGGTCGTCGCGCATCTTGTAGGCTTCGGCCTTCTGGGCGTCGAGGGATTCGAGGATCCGCTCCTCGCTGGCCTTGGCGATGACGAAGTTCTCGCGGGCCTGGGCGAGGAGGCGGTTCTGTTCGGAGTCCTGCTCCTTCTGGAGGGCCTCGAGCTGTGCCTTCTGGGCCTTGACCTGGGGATGGTTGGGACCGAGGGTGGCTTCGAGATCGGCGAGCGCGGCCTTGGCGTTGGCGATGTTGGTGCGGAGCTGGGTGAGGGCTGGCGGGGTCGCGCCGCGGGAGGAGTCGAGTGAGTCCTCGATGGTGTTGGGGTCCATGCTGGCCATTTCGCGGAATCGGGACTCGGCCAGGATGCGGTTGATGCGGGCCTGGGCGACGGCGACGGAGAGGTCTTCGAGGGTGGTGCTGTTCTGGTTCTTGGAGGGGTCGAAACCGAGCATTCCGAGCTTGCGCTGGAGGTCGATCATGGCCTCCTGCGAGGTCTCGACCTGTCGTTTGAGGTCGTCGAGCTGGCCGGAGAGCCACTGCGAGACGCGCTGGGTGGAGAGATAGCGGGTCTCGTAGCTGCGCTGGATGTAGTCCGCGACGAGGCGGTTGACGATGTCGGCGGAGAGGTTGGCGTTGAGGCTGGAGTAGCTCAGTTTGATGATGTCTGTCTTGGGGACGAGCTGGATCTTGAGACTGGAGTGGAAGCGGTTGAGCGTGGCTTCGCGGACGGTGAGGTTGTCCAGGGACTGGTAGACGGTGGGTCTGGTTCCGCCGAGGAAGTCGGGGTTGTTGGCGAGGTTCATCTCGCGTGCGACGGTAAGCAGGAGGGAGTCGCTTTGCAGGATGACGACCTCGGCGGCCATCTTGCTGCTGCCTGAGTCTCCGCTGAGCGCCTGGACGGGATCGACCTTGAACTCCTGCGAGGCACCGCTGCGGACCTCGATCTTGGCGGAGGCATCGAAGATTCTGGGCTGGGTATAGGCCTTGTAGAGGCCATAGCCGATGGCCAGAAGGAGTGCGGCGATGAGCACCAGCCGACGCTTGCGGAGGATGATGAGGGCTTCAGAGAGGGTGGACTCGGCGGGACCGTCGCCAGACATGCTGCCAGACATGGTGCCAGACATATTTCCGGAGATCTGGCCGCTCGACTGGCCGTTCATTTGGGGGAGATCCGGGGCATCTCGCGATGCACCAGATTGCACTGTCTGCGGAACCATCCCCCGATTGTAGACGAAATACCGGGAGGTCCCTCTTGCAAATGAATCGGTTGCGGCGGTTTGCGTATATTGGCTTAGAATGGAACTGCGACCAAGAGACAACAAGGCATCCAAGAGAGAACTAAGGCGGGTGGAGTGTCGAAGCATGTAGCCGCGACAGGCAATGCTGAACGATCCGGACGGTTTCGGCGGTACGAGCCGGCTTCTTCGGGGTTCTTTCGGCAAGGTCAGGAGGGGCCGTTCGACTCCGTTTGGCGCAAGTACGCGTTAGCATCCGCACAAGACGAGGGGCATTGTTCCGGTGGCGGTTGCATGAAGAAGACACTCGATTCGTAAGTCCCAAGGGAGAACACTGCTATGCCGTCTTCGATTGAGATCGCGGTCGTCGGATCCGGGTATGTTGGTCTGGTTGCCGCCGTATGCTTCGCGGAGATGGGCCATCAGGTCATCTGCGTCGACAACGATCAGCGTAAGGTAGATGCGCTGCGCGCGGGCGACACTCTGATCCACGAGGAACATCTTCCGGAGCTGCTGAGCCGGTACCGCAATGGCAGAATCCGTTTCATGACGGACCTGGCGGAGGCGACGCGGGAGTGCGACGCAATTTTTATCGCGGTGGGGACGCCGCAGAGCGAGACGGGCGATGCCGACCTCTCGTATGTGGAGGCGGTAGCGTGCGAGATTGCGCGGTCACTGACGAAGTACACGGTGATCGTGGAGAAGAGCACAGTGCCGGTGTATACGAACGAGTGGATCCGGCGGGCGATGGAGCGGAACGGTGTCGCGCGGCACCTGTTCGACGTGGTTTCGAACCCGGAGTTTCTGCGCGAGGGGACGGCGGTGGCGGACTTTCTGCACCCTGACCGGATTGTGGTGGGCGCGGACAGCGAACGGGCGGCGGGGGTGCTGACCGAGATCTACCGGCCACTGACGGCGGGCACCTACTATGCGAGCGCGGACGCGATCCCGGGGACGTGCAGCGAGACGGCGGTTCCGCCGCTGCTGCTGACCTCGACGAAGAGTGCAGAGATTATCAAGCACGCATCGAATGCGTTTCTCGCGCTGAAGATCTCGTTTATCAACGCAGTCTCCAACCTGTGCGAGGCGACGGACGCCAATGTGCAGCAGGTGGCGCATGGTCTGGGTCTGGACAGCCGGATCGGGCCGAAGTTTCTGCGGCCGGGGATCGGGTACGGCGGGTCGTGCTTTCCGAAGGACGTGGCGGCGTTCCGGTCGGTTGCCGACCAGCTTGGAGTGGACTTCAACCTGCTGACTGAGGTGGAGAAGATCAATGCGAACCAGCGGGTACGGTTCGTGCGCAAGGTGCGGTCGGCGCTGTGGACACTTCGAGGGAAGAGGCTGGGCGTGCTTGGACTGGCGTTCAAGGGCGAGACGGACGACATCCGCGACTCACCGGCGATCGAGCTGGTGAAGCTGCTGATGGGCGAAGGGTGCTCGATTGTGGCGTTCGATCCGGCGGCGATGCCGCGGACGAAGGAGGTGCTTCCGTCAGGCAAGCAGTTGCGCTATGCGGAGGATGCCTACGCGGCGGCGGACGATACGGATGCGCTGCTGATTCTGACCGACTGGGCGGAGTTCAAGGAGCTGGATCTGGACCGGTTGAACAAGTCGATGCGGTACCCGATCGTGATCGATGGACGGAATATGTTCGATCCGGCGGTGATGACGGCGGCTAATTTTACTTATGTGAGCATTGGAAGGCCGACGGCGTATCCGGTGCGGGAGCCGGTGGCGTTGGTGTCGTAGCGGAGAGGCACAAGTCCTGGGTGCGGCGGTAGGGTTGCTGTCGCGGCGCGGGATCGGGAAAGCAAGAAGATCTATGGCTCGAAGGATTCTGGTTACTGGGGCGGCGGGGTTTCTGGGCTCGCATCTTTGCGACGCGCTGCTTGCCGGGGACGCACGCGTTATTGGTGTAGACAATTTCTGCACGGGTGATCCGGAGAATCTGGCGCATCTGAAGTCCGAGCCGCGGTTCGAGTTGATCGAGGCGGACATCTCGGTCCGGTTCGATCCCGGTCGGGTGGACTCCATCTTCAACTTCGCGTCGCCGGCGAGCCCGGTGGACTATACGCGACTGGGGATCGAGACGCTGCGCGTGGGGTCGGCGGGGACGCTGAACACGCTCGAGCTCGCGAAGAGGTACGGCGCGGGATACCTGCACGCATCGACGTCGGAGTGCTATGGGGATCCGGACGTGCATCCCCAGGTGGAGACGTACTGGGGGCGGGTGAACCCGATCGGGCCACGTTCGGTGTACGACGAGTCGAAGCGGTTCGCAGAGGCGGCGGTGATGGCGTATCACCGGTATCACAAGGTGGATACGCACCTGGTGCGGATCTTCAATACGTATGGGCCGCGGCTGCAGGCGAACGACGGACGCGTTATCTCAAACTTGCTGATGCAGGCATTGAGCGGCGAGCCGCTTACGGTGTACGGAGACGGTGGGCAGACGCGGAGCTTCTGCTATGTGTCGGACCTGATGGAGGGGATCGTTCGTCTGTCGCAGTCGAATGAGGCGCTGCCCGTGAATATCGGCAATCCAGTTGAATGGACGATCCTGGAGTGCGCGCGCGAGGTGCTGACGGTGACGGGATCGGAGTCGAAGATCGTCTTCAAAGAACTGCCGGTGGACGACCCGAGTCGGCGGCGGCCGGATATCGCGAAGGCGAGGGCGCTGCTGGGCTGGGAGCCGCGGGTCTCGCTGCGGGAGGGACTGGAGCTATCGGTGGGATACTTCCGGGATTGCGTGGAGCGGCAGCGTGCGAAGGATTAGGTGAGGCTCTCAAAATGCCCAGGTCTCAGAGTCCGGACCTGGGTCACCCGGATGGCTGCCGCCGCGCAGATCGAATTCACTTGCCGATGGAGCGCTGGTGGAGCTTTGGGAACCATGTGAGTTGGGCGGCGGCGGTGGTATCGGATTGCTTTCCGGGAAGGTAGATCGGTGCCTTCCACGCCTCGTACTGCACCCAGGCATCAAGTTCGAGATCGCGGTGAAAGCGCTTGACGGCTTCGATCTTGAACTGGTTCTGGGTGGTGCCTTCCTCAAAGTCCTTGGGCAGTTTCTTGTTCAGGTATTCGAACTGGAGGAACTCCTGGGGGCCAAGGTGCCAGGTGAGCCATGCCTGGCCGCCCTTGGCCTCGCGGCCGATCCAGTCGCCGAGGAGAAGTCCCTTGTTGGTATAGCCCTGACGCTCGACGGTCTCGACGTAGAAGAAGCCGCCGCCGGTGCTGTTGCTGATGCCGGGGTCGGTGGAGACGGCCTCGACACGGAACTCCAGCTTCGGGAGGCGGGGAAACTGGGCGAGGTCGATGCCGGTACGGTATCCAGCGCGGCGGGGGGCATCGATGGGGGAGACGTCGTCGTGGACGGTGGAGTCTACGTAGAAGGTAGCGTAGTGGCGGAGGAGTGGGAGCCGGTAGCTGGCGTGGAAGCTGCTGAAGCGCGCGCCGGGATCGTCGCGGGAGATCTTCTGGGCGAAGCTGGTGCCGCTGGTGCTGATGAATCCCTTGAGGAAGGTGTGGACGGTGACGGGGGCGTGGCCTTCTCCACCGAAGATGATGGAGCGCTGGAAAGCGATCTCAAGGTTGGTGGTGGCTTGGAAGCTGAAGGACTCGGAGTGGACGTATGGGCTGTTGGGATAGGTGTGTCCCTTGAGGCTTCCGTAGAAGAAGTCGTAGCGGACGGGGCCGATGAGGCGGGAGAGCAGCGGGATGTGGAGGGGCTCGACGCGGTTGACGCGGAAGGAGTATATGTCCTCGGCGTTGTTGGACCAAGCCATGGCTCCTCCGGCGGCGGGACCGAGCCAGGCGTCGGACTTGCCGAAGGAGATCTCGTGGCTGAGGACGTGGTAGGAGAAGGTGGCCTCGACGATACGGAGGGGGTTCTGCGCGGCGATGGGGCCGGAGGGGATGGTGGCCTGGGGGTCGTTGGGCGGGGCGAAGGGAGTGATGTAGTCATTCGCGGAGATGAGGCTGGAGAGCGCCGGGGAGTATCCGGCGGCAGCGGGGGCGTGCTGGTATTCGGCGCGGACGTAGAGGGAGAAGCGGCCGGCCTCGGAGACCGACGAGAGGCCGGCAATGGCGTTGAAGCCATGCTGGTAGGGGCGGCCGTAGTCGTTCGCGATGGTCTGGCCGAGGTGGAAGCTGTCGCGGAGCGGCGTGCCGGAGATGGACATCAGGCGGGTGTAGGCAGACTGGGTGCCGTAGATGAGGCCGCGCAGGTGGCCGACGGCCTCGTCCTCGTCGGAGAGTTCGTCGAGGATGGCGGCGAGGATGCCCTTGGCCTCCTCGCTGTTGCTGGAGATGATCGCGTAGCGCGAGTCGAGGAGGGCGCGGAGGACTGACCGGCGAGTCCAGGGGCGAAGCCCGAGGAAGAGCGAATCGGCATAGCCGAGTTCGTGCAGGCGGGCCATCTCAGGGTAGATCCAGTTGTCGACGGGGATGTAGACGGAGCCGGCGCGGTCGGGCGGGCGTATGACGGCACCGGGGTCGTAGGCGTTGTAGGTGGGGAAGGGCTGGGTGGGGGGTGTCGCTGGCGGAAGGCTAGGGGTGGGGACGGGTTGCGGCAGGTACGGCGGCATGGCCGGGACGGGGCCCTGGTTGGGGGTGGGAGCGGGGATGGAGGGGTTCTGCTGCTGTGGATTGGGCGGTTGGGGGCTGGATTGGGCGGGGAGCGGGGAATGCAGCGTTGCCACTGCGAGGACAACGGCGAAGAGAGCTCCTGTACGCACCTGCACCTCAGCGGAACGATTCGCGATAGCTTGAGTGTAAATCAGCATCCGGCGGATGAGGTTACTTAGCGATGTTGTTGAGCCGAGCGATGAAGCGAACGGCTACGGATTGGAACCAGGCGGCGGTGGCGACGCCGCGGGGGAGCAGGAACTGCTGCATGGTGAGGATGGGGTCGGCGGCATCGGACTGTTTGCCGGGGATGCGGAAGGGGATGCACTCCATGAGGACAGGGCCACCGCCGGAGCGGATGCGGAGGGTAGCTTCCTGGGCGACGCGGTAGAGGGCGACGGGGTCGGCGGCGTCGACGGGGATGCCGGGAACGCCGCAGGCGGTGGCGGTGAGGCTGAGCTGGCCGTCTTGCTGGCGGGGCCTCTGGCCGACCGGGCTGGGAAGGACAACGAAGAGGACGGGGGCGGCATCGGCGGCGGCGAGGCGGAGGATGGGCTTCCACTCGCGGAGAGAGAGTTCTGCGGGGTAGACGTAGGCTGTCACGAGCAGGCTCTTTTTCTGGGGGGCGAGGCCGAAGGCGGCTCCGACGGCGAGATGGAGTCGGGTGGCCGGGTCGGTGGCGGTTGGTAGATCGGGTTTGGAGGGGCCAGAGGCGAGGCGTGTTGCGAGTCTTGCACCGCGCAGGAACGGCGTGGCGATGCCGGGGGCGGGTTCGCTGATGAGGTCGCCGGGTTTGAGGGAGAGCATGGTGCTGGCGCGGCAGCCCTCCTCGCCGTGGGTGGAGCTGGGGCGGGTTGCGGGCTTGCGGCCACGGCGGGGCTTAGTGACGTGGGCTTCGAGGAGGCGGAGCTCGGCCATGGTGGCGTAGAGCTCGCGCAGTTTCTTGTTGGGGATGAGGGGGTTCTCCCAAGAGGGAGCGGGGCCGGATTTCGGGGTTGTGGGGATACCCGCCCCCTCCCCCACGTTTTTCTTCAAAGTCTTCATTGTATGTGGGTTAGGTTTGGACTTCGTACGCGGCTGTGGGTTGCGGAGTGCTCACGAGGAGGTGGTGGTGGTGCAATTTGGAGCTACAGTTTGTCAAGTGTAGCGGCTCTCAATTCTCGTACAGAGTCTAAGAAGTTCGTCGCAATGCTTATGGGAGAAGAGTGCGGGCAGTTGAGGTGATGTGGGCCGCGTCGGGGTCCTTCGACGTCTTTTGGCGCAAAGTGAGCGCCAAACTCCGCTCAGGATGACGGTCATTTTGTTCAATCTATGTCAGACGCAACACACAAGGGTCAGGCGTGCGCCGGGTCGAGGGCTTCGGGGTTGAGGTTGAGCTCGGCGAGTGCCTGCTGGGCTTTCTTGGGCTTGATCTTGCCGTCGCGGGCGAGCTTCGAGAGCGTGGCGAAGGCGATGGCTTCGGCCGAGACCTCAAAGTGGCGGCGGAGGTGCTCGCGGTTGTCGGATCGGCCGAAGCCGTCGGTGCCGAGAGAGACGAGGCGCTGGCTGGTGGTGTTGAGCCACGGGGCCAGGGCGTCAGGCATGGACTTCATGTAGTCGCTGGCGGCGATAATGGGACCGGCGGCGCCTTCGAGGGCGGTGACGAGGTACGGCTTGCGCTCCGGCGAGGCGGGGTGGAGGCGGTTCCAGCGTTCGACGGCCAGGGCTTCGCGGCGGACCTCCGTGTAGCTGGGAACGCTCCAGACGTCGGTGGGGATGGAGTATTTTTCGGCGAGGATGGTCTGGGCGCGGAGGACTTCGTTAAGTATCGGACCGCTGCCGAAGAGCTGGGCCTGGGCCGCGCCGGAGGCTGCGGCGCGGAACTTGTAGAGGCCCTTCAGGACTCCCTCGGCCGCGCCTTCCGGCATGGCGGGCTGCTCGTAGTCCTCGTTGTACATGGTGACGTAGTAGAAGACGTCTTCGCCCTCCTGATACATGCGGCGGATGCCGTCCTGGAGGACGACGGCGAGCTCGAAGACGTAGGCGGGGTCGTA
>Ga0116226_10001964_pt1 | contig 17813 bp, 18 predicted proteins | sample S1TSphfallax_FD_89692 | JGI IMG/M metagenome (GOLD analysis project Ga0116226, IMG submission 89692) | Host-associated microbial communities from peat moss isolated from Minnesota, USA - S1T2_Fa - Sphagnum fallax MG | ecosystem: Host-associated > Plants > Peat moss > Unclassified | place: USA... | reverse complement strand
GATCCGCGAAACGGTTCTCAATACGATGCGCGAATTAGCCTCGCCTCGGCGGATCAGCTTGAGCTGCGCGGCTATATCGGCCTGCCCCTCTTCGGCGAAACACAGACCTGGACGCCCTATGATGGCCCGCTGACGGCGAATTGCCGGCTCGCGCCCAGCCAGATTGCGGACCTTAACAAAACCCGTTCCGCTCCCAATACTATGGGTGCTTCTTAACCCATAGATTGAGGAACGCTCATGCAACGCAGACATCTCGCGCTCGCAGGCGCCGCCATCGCGGCCGCCGTGCCTTTGGCGGCTAAAGCGGCGGCCAGCCACGAAGAAAATGTGATTTTTACCGCGGAAGACCCGGGCCATTGGGCGGGCGTGGAAGCGCTGCACGTGCCCGTCACCACGGTTTCCGCCAGCACGCTCACGGTGAAGACGCCGCATCCGATGTCTCAGCCGCATTACATCGTCAGCCATACGGTGGTGCTGGCGGGCGGCCAGTTTTTGGACCGGAAAACCTTCACCTGGACCGACGAACCGCTCTCCACCCATACGCTGCCGGCCGGTTACAAGGGCGTGGTGACGATCACCAGCACCTGCAACCTGCATGATTTCTGGGTGAAGCACATTACCGTCTGAACTGCGCCGCCTGAATTTTTTGCCGTTGGGTTGGCCTTGCGGCCAGAGCGCGATCGTTTGAGGTTCGCTCAGTTGAGCGAGCAGAAAACGTGAATCGCCCTCAGAAAGATAGAGCATGATCGCCCTTCAAGCGATCATGCTCTAGACCATCGTCCGTTCCCCGGACTATGTGCTAAGCTAGGTGGCACGCGCCCTTAGCTCAGCTGGATAGAGCACGAGACTTCTAATCTTGAGGCCGATGGTTCGACTCCATCAGGGCGCGCCAAAAAATCATTATTTATCAATGTTTTAGTGCTGTCCCTTTGTTGTTTCCAAAATCCTCGTTTTTGGAAGCAGATTGGAAGCGGGCGCTGGGATTTTACTGCTTTTGTCGCTGTTTGAACCGAGGCATATTAGGCGACGCTGGCACTCGTTGCCGCGGTTAGGATGGGGTTTGGCTTTTTCATCTTCACATCGCTGTTAATCGCCGGATCATTCAGGTTGAACAATCTGACGCTCTCAGAAAACTGTCACCACCCTAGCTATGCGATATTTGCATAATTATACCGTTCAGGTACGCAAATTTTTTATTACGCTGTCGTTGGCAAGCACTGTCGGAGGGTACCGGCATGGGTCACGGCGAAGCGGTTGACCGTCTATCTAATGTACCCCTCAAAATGAGAAGGCCGTTTTCGGGAAACGGGAAATACCTCGACCCAGCAATGCCTCAGGTTGCAATTGTCATTATATACACTCTACACTCGCGCAACGAAATTAGCGGATGGCAGGGCGATATATGGGATTGTCACGGATATGCGCCGCAGGCGCGATGTTTTTGATGCTTTGCGGGTGCGGTCGCCATGTAGCGGCCACCATCGATACAGAGAACGATCTACCCACGCGTTCAGACCTATCCGGCTCGATTGCCGTCTACCCGCTCGACCCGAAAAAAATCTTCGACGTGCAGTACAAGATACTGTCGGCAGACTTCGAGGCGGATTTAACCAACGATGCTTTCAAGGTGGACGCCCCCTTCGACCCGTCGAGCCGCTATGTCGCCTTGATCGATTACGCCCAGGAGATCGGAACCGACCAACCATGGGACAGCTACACAACCACCATCGTTTATGACACCAAAACAAAGCAAAAAGTTTTTCAGGAAGATATTGAGAGCGATGGACCAAGCAATGATGTCGTGGTAGTGGCCGGCGCGCTGCTCAAGCAAACGGCACTCGACATGCAGAACGGAAATTCGGGGGAGCGCAATGCCAATGTGTCCGTCTCGCAGTAAGTCCGCTCGTTTGTTGGTCGCACTGGTTTTGGCCTTGACGCCGGCTGCTCCTGCCGCCGCTGTCCAATGGGGGATTGTAGCAGGCGGGGCCAGCCAGGGCCTTAATAATGGTATAAATGAAGGCTTGGCGATGAGCATGGCGCACCAGGAGGAGGTCGATGAGCGCGAGATGCTGCGCGAGCAATCTGGCGTCCCGCAACTGACCCGGATGCAGACCTTAGAGCAGCACTCGGATGAGATTTTTCTGAACCTGATGGGCATCCTCAATAAAGAAAAGAATTAGAGAGCACCCGCTCCAGGTGCTCGCCTCCGGAGCCGGTGCATCAAGCGGCGGCCTGTAGCCGCGCCATATGGCCCGGTCCCGCCGAAATGATCCCAGGGTGTGGGGGGTGGCGGGGTGTTTTGCAGCCAAATTCCCACCCGCAACTAATTCCCACCTGCCTTCTAATCTTGAGGCCGATGGTTCGACTCCATCAGGGCGCGCCAGCCTTCTGCTCAACGACATGCGATTTCGCAGTCACCGGGCCTGCATGGCCGATATAACTTTGGGTTGATCTTTTCACCAAATTCTGTTCGGCTACGAAAGAGGCTGATGAGGTCAATGATGAGGGGGTGGTTTGCGCGTCACGACCCAACCAAGCAATTTGCGAATGTGGAAATAAAAAGCGACGCTCAGAAAATTCTGGTGGGCCTGGTATCAGGGGGCTTGTTTGTCGGACTTCACGCCCTGAGCATCCAGCTATTTCGCCAGCATCAGGATCTCATCTCCTACGCCTTCCTGGTCATCGTACCCTGGTTCCCGATCGCCGCGTCGCTAAGTAAGGCCGAATCAAGTCCTGAGCCCGCGCGTGTGAGTTGGCTGCTCATCGCGGTCGCTTTTGCCGTTTGGGATGTCGGTATGGCATCGGCCGCTTGGGCCGATCTCGTTCAAAGGGCGTCTCCGCTCGTCGCGGGTGCCGCGGACTTCTTCTATTTCTTTTATGGCGCCGTCGTCGTTGCTGCTATGACGTTGTCCGACGAACGCGATTTAAGTCGTAGAACGCTGATACCTGATATCATCCAAACCGCGCTGCTTGGCTTCCTTGTATATATTTCGATCTTCAACGTTATCCCGCTTTCTGAAATAAAACCACAGCCCATCGATGCATCGCTGCTCGTTCGAACCTATAATATTGAAAACCTCGCTCTGCTGTTCATTGCAATTTTGCGCGCGGCGGGACGATCTTCGCAACGCGAATGGCGCCAGTTCGATCGTATCGTCGTACTCTTTTTGGCGATTTATGGACTTACGGCCTACATTTATAACGGGCTCGTAGCCTCGATCAATTTTTCATCATGTTATCTGGATCCGATCGTCGATATTCCATTCCTGGCATTTACGATTTTGGCACTGAACCAAACTAAAGATCGGGCGCAAGGCTCAAGTCGAAAAAGTCATCGCGCATTGCTCATCGACGCGATGGGGCCGCCTCTTTTTACACTCTGCGTATTGGTTCTCGCATTGCGCGTTGCAAAGGCGCATCCTTATGTTGGCGTTGCCAGCATGGTCATCAGTCTCCTGACCTATACGTTTCGCTCAGCGTTGTGGCAAAGTCGTTATCTTGAGATTCAAACCGCCTTGAGAGAGGCGCATGACCGATTGGAGCTGCTGTATCTCCAAGACGGTTTAACCGGCGTTTCAAACCGACGGGCTTTCGATGCATCGCTAAACGTCTTTTGGCAGCGTGCGCTCGATAGCCGTGGGCTGCTGTCTCTACTGCTCATTGATGTTGATCATTTCAAAAAGCTGAATGACACCTATGGTCATTTAGCCGGGGATAAATGCCTGGTTGCTGTCGCTTCGGTTTTAGGCGAGATCGTATCGCGAAAATCCGATCTGATCAGCCGGTATGGCGGTGAGGAATTCGCCGTACTTTTGCCGGATACCGATCAAAATTCTGCGATAAAAATCGCTCGCCAGATTTGCGCAAAGGTCAGGAATTTATCGATCCCAAATCAGGAAACGATCGAAAAATACCTTACGGTCAGCGTTGGGGTCGCGACGAATATCGGACAGATCGCCGATTCGGCATCACTTCTGAACTCCGCCGATATTGCGCTTTATAAAGCAAAAAGATCTGGCCGGAACACAGTCGAAGTGTTCGACGAGCCCCGGCCTTGCGATCTTTAACCGGCTTGCAACACCGGAATAGGCGACATCAGCTGACGGAAAACATATTAGCGGAGAGCATGTTTACATTGCGGGGCTGTGCTTTTCCCGTTACCCCTGCAATCAGTCAGATCTACGCTTTTTGGAAGTGACGCGCATATGGCGGGCCTAATGGGAGAAGATACCGGACAATTTCCGGCGATCGACGCGCAATCGGAGAGCGATGTGCGGAAAAAGCCTGCAAGCCCCGGCTTGTTCAGCGGCGCTAAGCTGCGTTCAGGCCCGGCCTTCCTCGCGATATTGGGACTTGCTCTGGCCCTATGGGCGATCATTATCGGGGCAGGCATCTTCCTTTGGCATTTGCTCTAGCTTCGTTTCAGCCGCGCTCCGCCACGAGCGCCACACAGGCTTCGAACACATCCAGCGCGTCGAACCGCCGGCTTACCCCATCCGGCGGGAGCGTGATCGGCAAGCCGCCGCCATACTCCACGGCGCCGGGGATCATCAGGTTGTCGGGGAGCGAAAAACCTTCCACCGCGAGGCCGGGAATCGGGTCCGGCACGCAAGCCACCTGCGCCGCGCTGCGTTCGGCAAAACCTTCCGCGCTGTTGGAGTAGCCGAAAACCGGGCGTCCACGCCCCAGAAACCAGCCGATTTCCACCAGCGTGCCGGAATCCGCCGACGCCCCGCGAAACGGTGTGAGATTCGCAATTACGATATCGCACATCTCCATCATCTCGATATCTTTAAGGTAGATCGCCCGCCACGCCGCATCATGCGGCAGGGTGAGAATATGCTCGATATCCGGGTTCAGCGGGGCCAGCCCAACCATCCCATATTTCGCGCAAATGGCGATTTTTGACGCCGCATTCTCCGCCGCATTCGGCAAAAACACATCCGGCCCGGCAAGATAAACGCGACGCTGCAACATCACCAAATCCTAAAACAGTCTCTCAAGCCTCATGCCGCAGAAATGGTTACCATGAAAGTGCCGGCCCGGCTCACTCCAACACGCCCGCATGCTGGTGTTTGTCGATGGCATCCAGCAGGCCGGTGAAAGCCGCTTCCAGGGTTTTGCCGCTGGTGTCATAGGCAAAATCGGCTTTCGCGTAGAAAGCGGTGCGGCTTTCCAGAATCAACCGTATATCGCTGATGGCTTTGGGGCTGTCCGTGGTCTGGGTCTGCTCACCCTGGGCGATCACGCGGCTGCGGTGTTCCTCGGGCTTCGCCTGCAGCCAGATGGTCACGCAGTTGGTCAGCAGCAGGTCATAGGTCGCCGGGTCCCCGACCAACCCGCCGGCGGTGGCGATCACGCAGTTGCGGTGCCGGTTCAGCGTGTCTTCCAGCGCCTGCCGCTCGTAACGGCGATACGCGCTGGAGCCATAAAGCGCCTGGATTTCCAGCGGTGCGACACCCGCAAGCCGGGTGATCTCCGCCCGCAATTCGATGAACGGCCAGCCCAGCTGCTCAGCCACCATTCGGCCCAGGGTGGATTTGCCTGCCCCGCGCAGGCCAACAAAGGCTATTCGGCCATGGCGCTGCCCGGCCGGATTCTCCCCGGCGAACAGGTTGGCCAGCGCGCGATGGGCCTGTTGCAGGTCTTCCTGCCCGCGCCCCTGCAATATCTTGCGGATCATCAGCCATTCCGGGGAGCTGGCAGTCTCATCGCCCAGCAGCTCGGCCAGCGTGCAATCCAGCGCATTCGCGACGTATTGCAGGACGAGCACCGAGATATTCCCCACCCCCGATTCGAGATTGGCGAGATGGCGCTCGGAGACCTCCGCCTCTTCAGCGAGCATTCTCCTCGTCATTCCGCGCCGCGCGCGCAGCAATTTCACCTGCCGGCCAAGTCCGGCGAGCAGCGGGTCTTTTTCCGCTGCGCTATTGGGGTCTTCGCGCGCCGTACCGCCGGAGCGGCCGCGTGCCGGAATTAAGTCTGGGCTCATAGCGTTCGCATACCATTCATTTCCAAGGGTCAAAAGGGTTTTTGCGCAAATATGAATTATTTTGCACTATTTTCTGAAGGCTGATCTGTCCCCGCTGCATTACGCCTCCCTTGCCTGCACCTCTCCGCAGTGCCATTTCACGGTCATGACAAATCCCAACGACCCGGTCGGCTGGCATGGCACGACCATTCTTTGTGTACGGCGTGACAACTCGGTGACCATGGCCGGCGACGGCCAGGTGAGCCTGGGCAACACGGTGGTAAAGGGCAATGCGCGCAAGGTGCGCCGCATCGGCAACGGCAATAATGTGCTGGCCGGTTTCGCCGGCGCTACGGCGGATGCCTTCACGCTCCTGGAGCGGCTGGAAACCAAGCTGGAGCGCTTCCCCAATCAGCTGGAACGCGCCTGCGTGGAACTCGCGAAGGACTGGCGGATGGACCGCTATTTGCGCCGGCTGGAGGCGATGCTGATTGTGGCCGATGCAGAGCGCGGCTTCACGCTCACCGGCAATGGCGACGTGCTGGAACCGTCGGACGGCATCATCGCCATCGGCTCCGGCGGTAATTATGCGCTCTCCGCCGCCCGCGCGCTCATGACCGTGCCCGATCTCACCTCCGAGGAAATCGCGCGCCGCGCCATGAAAATCGCCGCCGATATCTGCATCTACACCAATGAAAACCTGATTGTAGAAACCCTGTAATGGAAATCCCCGTTTACTCCCCGCGCGAGATCGTCTCCGAACTCGACCGTTTCATCATCGGCCAGAACGACGCCAAACGCGCCGTCGCCATTGCGCTGCGAAACCGTTGGCGCCGCCTGCAACTTCCTGAAGACATGCGCGCCGAGGTGGTGCCGAAGAATATTCTGATGATCGGCCCGACCGGCTGCGGCAAGACCGAAATCGCGCGGCGCCTCGCCAAGCTGGCGCAGGCGCCCTTCATTAAAGTCGAGGCGACGAAATTCACCGAGGTCGGCTATGTCGGCCGCGATGTGGAGAGCATCGTGCGCGATCTGGTGGAAGCGAGCATCACCATGCTGCGCGAACAGAACCGCAAGGGCGTGGAAGCCAAGGCCGAGCTTGCCGCCGAGGAACGCCTGATCTCCGCTCTGGTCGGCGAGGGCGCATCCGCTGATACGCGCGTGAAATTCCGCCGGATGCTGCGGGCCGGCGAGCTTGAGGACAAGGAAATCGAAGTCGCCGTCGGCGAAATTTCCGGCACGCCGATCGGCGTGATGGACATGCCGCAGAATGGCGCGATCAATCTTGGCGATATGATGAAGGGTATGTTCGGGCGGCAGGCGCAGAAGCGCAAAATGCAGGTGCCGGATGCGCGTAAAGCCCTGGAACGCGAAGAGGCGGACCGGCTGCTGGACACTGAGGCGCTGACCAAGGACGCGCTCGCCCATGCCGAAAATAACGGCATCGTCTTCCTTGATGAAATCGACAAGATCTGCGCCAAGACCGAAGGCGGGTTCCGCGGCGGCGATGTTTCGCGTGAAGGCGTGCAACGCGACCTGCTTCCCCTGATCGAAGGCACGACCGTCTCCACTAAATACGGCCCGATCAAGACCGATTACATCCTGTTCATCGCCTCCGGCGCGTTCCATGTCGCCAAGCCGGCGGATCTGCTGCCGGAGTTGCAGGGGCGCCTGCCGATCCGTGTGGAACTCTCCTCGCTCTCGCGCGATGATTTTAAGCGAATCCTTACCGAGCCTGAGCATTCGCTGCTGAAGCAATATACCGCATTGCTGAACACCGAAGGCGTGAACCTCACCTTTGCCGAGGACGCCGTCGATGCGCTGGCCTCGCTGGCCTATGACATCAACGACCGCGTCGAGAATATCGGCGCGCGGCGTCTGGCGACGGTGATCGAGAAACTGCTCGAAGAGATCAGCTTCACCGCGACAGACCGGGCCGGCGATGCGGTGGTGGTCGATGCCGCCTATGTGAATGAGCGTGTCGCCCCGCTGGCGGCGAAAGGCGATCTCAGCCGGTTCATTCTTTGAGCCTGGACCTTTGAGCTTCGACGCAGGGAAGGCGAGGGGCTCGGCCCCTCACGACGGCCTTTGTCCGGGAACCGAAGCGGACCCAGCATCGTCATTGCGAGCCGGCGAAGCTGGCGCGGCAATCCCTCTCTTGAAGCAGGCTGCATGAATCATCGCCTTCCCGCCGTCCTCACCGCATTTGCCGCCGCCGCCGCCCTAGGGCTCGCCTTTTTCGCGCAATACGTGCTCCTGCTCACCCCCTGCGAACTCTGCCTGTGGGAGCGCTGGCCCTATCGCATCGTCATCGCGCTCGGCCTGCTCGCAACGCTGCTGCCGCGCCTGCCATCCCGTATTCTGCTCGGCCTCGCAGCACTCACGCTGCTGGGCGATGTCGGCATCGCGGGGCTGCATGTCGGCGTGGAATTCGGCTGGTGGAACTCGCCGCTCCCGGAATGCAACGGCATGCTCATCCCCGGCGCGCCGCTGCCGCTGACGCCCGCCACACCGTGCGACCGCCCGGTTTATCTCATCCCGCATCTGCCCATTTCCATGGCCCTGATGGATTTTTGCGCCGCCCTGGCTTTCGCATTGCTTTTACTGGCCTATGTGTTGCGTAAACCAAGGCGGACCCCATGAGCGAAGCAGAAACCAAACGATTCATCCGTGTGGACCATGCCGGCGAATATGGCGCGGCGCGCATCTATGCCGGGCAACTCGCCGTGCTGGGGCGCGGACCCCATGCGGAAACGCTGGAGCATATGAAGGCGCAGGAACAGCACCATCTGGATACGTTCTCCAAGCTCATCGCCACACGCCGCGTCCGCCCCACGGCGCTGCTGCCGTTCTGGCATCTTGCAGGCTTCGCGCTGGGCGCCGCCACCGCAGCGTTGGGCCCGCGCGCGGCGATGGCCTGCACGGTGGCCGTGGAGGAGACCATCGACGCGCATTATTCGGCGCAGGAAGCGGCTTTGGATGAGTCCGAAGCACCCTTGCGCGCCACCATCGCGCAATTCCGGGCCGAGGAGCTGGAGCACCGGGATATCGGCCTCGCCAATGGCGCGGAGCGGGCGCCCGGCTACCGCCTGCTCACGGCGATCATCAAAACCGGCTGCCGCGCGGCGATTAAAATCAGCGAGCGGCTGTAACCCGCCGGGTCAGCACGCCCTCCAGGAGCTGCGCCACCGCCGGGTCGCGCCAGAGCAGCAGAATAACGGCCAGCAGCCCGCCATGCAGCAGCAGCGCGCCAAGGCCGACATGCACGAGACCCCAGATCAACACCGGCCCCGCCGCCATGGCCGCACAGCCCAAGGCATAAGCGCCGAACCAGCCCGCCGAGGCTGCCACCCCCAATCGCCATAAAACCGCAGCAACCGCCGCCGCCGCCATCAGCGCCTTCAGCCCCGCCATAAAACGCATCAGCCGCGTCATCGCGGCGCCGTCATGCTGCGCCGCCAGTGCGCTTGCCTGCGGGTTCCATGCCAGAAATGCCGTCAGAACCACCGCCGCCAATAGGGTCGTCAGCAACGCCAGACGCGTATTTTGCGAATGTGTCGCCTGCACCGGCACGGCTGTGTATATGCCCGTGGAAACACTCATCTCAAAGTTCCCCTTGTTTTCAGAAGGCTTATTTGTTGCGGCTTTGATTTGGTAGGATATCCGCCGAGCCCGGCAGAAATCAAAGTTTTTGTTCAGCGTTTTGCCCGCGACCGGAAACCGTTGGTTTCCTTCGATAAATTCTCCTGTTCATAGCAGCAATTCGTCCACCCTCCTGTCTCTTCATTGCATTGCGGCATAGGAGCAACCGATGTCCGCAACGCTTGCTGCCTCTTCATCCCATGACGGCCTGTTCGGTGCGGCGCGCACCAAGGCCATGTTCGCCGTGGCACTTTCCGTGTTGCTTTCGGTGCTGGATTACGCGGTGGTCAATGTCGCCCTGCCCACCATCGCGCACGACATCCATACCAGCGCCTCCGCCGCCATCTGGGTCATCAACGCCTATCAGCTCGCCAGCGTCATCTCGCTGCTACCGCTGGCCGCCATGGGAGACCGTGTGGGACATGCCCGCATGTGCAGCATCGGGCTGGTGCTGTTCATCATCGCTTCGCTGCTCTGCGCCGCCTCGCGCAGCCTGCCGGAACTCGCCGCCGCCCGCGCGCTGCAGGGCTTCGGCGGGGCATGCATCATGAGCGTGAACGCGGCACTCGTACGCTTCATTTATCCGGGAAATATTCTCGGCCGGGGCATTGCGCTGAACGGTCTGATCGTCGCGCTTGGCGTGGCGCTCGGCCCCACCGTCGCGGCTTGCGTGCTGGCCGTGTCCACCTGGCAATGGCTGTTTCTCATCAACCTGCCGCTCGGCGGTGCTGCGCTGTGTTTTGCCCTCACCGCGCTACCCGTCACGCCGCGCATCCGCGGCGCGTTCGATTTCCCGAGCACCGCATTCCTGGCCATCGGGCTGGGCGCGTTCATCATCGGGCTGGACAGCTTCGCGCATCACGGCGGGCTGGGCTTTGCCTGCGCGCTGCTGGTGGCAGGTGCGGCCAGCATGGTCGCCTTGGTGCGCCGCCAGCTTGGCCGGACGGACCCGCTACTGCCGATCGACCTGCTCGCGCGCGCCGGTTTCCGCACCGCCTTCCTCACAGGGTTTTTCGCCTTCGTCGCCTCCAACTTCTTCATCATCTCAATGCCGTTCAACCTGATGAATGTGCTGCATCGCGGGCCCGTCGCCACCGGCCTGCTCATTACGCCCTGGCCGGTTGCCATCGTGCTCGTCGCGCCCTTTGTGGGCCGGCTGACGGATCGTTACCCGGCCGCCACCCTCTCCACCATCGGCCTGTGCATCACCGGACTCGGCTTTTTGCTCCTGCGCCTGATGCCGCATGCCCCCTCGGATCTGGACATTGCCTGGCGCATCGGCGTCGCCGGGGCGGGGTTCGGCCTGTTTCAGCCGCCCAACAACAAAGCCATGATCACCACCGCGCCGAAGCACCGCACCGGCAGCGCCAGCGGCATGATCTCGGTCGCCCGTCTGCTGGGCCAGACGGTCGGCGGCATGCTGGTCGCCCTTACGCTGGGCCTCGTCGTACAGGGGGCGACCATCACCTGCCTCACTTTGGCCTATTGCACGGCTTTTTTCTCGGCGGGGATCAGCGCCCTCAGAATCCGGCGATCCAAACATTGACACGTGTGAATGTTGTGTTCAGAACCGGTCACGCCTGAGGAACGAAATTTTTGGGAGGCCGTATGCTCCGCCGCATCGCTGCATTTTGCCTGACAGCCGGCATCGCCAGCCTGGCGCAAGCCGCACCCGCCCCGCAAATCATCTGGACGGCATCATTGCATGTTCCGGTCTATATGGACCCGCAGGCAGCTGACGGAAAACTCTACCTGACCAGCATACAAGCCACCGGCCCCAATGTCTTCGCCATCGGCGCCGACGGCAAAACCCTCTGGTCCTATAACACACAGGGCGCGGTCGGCATTCCGCCCACCATCGGCCCCGCCCAGGTTTTTGTGGCCTCCGATATCGGCAACACCCATTACCTGCGCGCCATCAACGCCAAAACCGGCGCGCTGATCTGGCAATATACCCGCGACCAGCCGCCGCAATGCATGTGCAGCCAGGCTTCGATCCTGAGCGGCGGGTTGCTTTTCGCCCAGAGCGACGGGCATAGCCTTTACGCCTTCGCGCCCAGCGGCGCGGCGCCCTCCAAGCGCATCTGGCAATTCCCCGGAAATGGCGCGCCGCTCACCGCGCCCGTTGTGTCGGATGGAATCGTCGTCTTCGGCTCCGGCGACCATAACGTGTACGCGCTGGACGCCAAAACCGGGAATGTCCGTTGGACCGGCACGACCGGCTATGTTTTCACCGCAGCACCTCTGGTCGCCGACGGCATGGTCGTCATCGGCGACCAGGGCGGCAATATCGACGGTTTCAATCTGCATACCGGCAAAAACATCTGGAGCGTCGCCGCCGGGGCGATCGACAATGCCGCCATCGCCGAAGGCGACACGACCTATCTCGTTTCGGAAGACCATAATGTTTACGCGCTGAACATCAGAACCGGCGCGCAGCTTTGGCAATATACGATGGATGACTACGCGCAAACTGCGCCGATCCTCGCGGGCAATCTCCTGCTAACCGCCAACCGCGCCGGGCAGCTCATCGCGTTGAACGCCGCGACCGGCGCGCTCGTCTGGCAGAGCGATCTGGACGGCACGCCCTTCTCACAACCGGTTTTCCTGCCCAGCGAAAATGCCGTCGCCCTGAAAATCAACGACCATACCATCGCGGCTTTCAGCGCGCCCACGGGCAAGCCACTATGGCGCTACACCTCACCGCTGGTCATTACCGACCCGGTTGCGAATGACGGCAATATCGAAATTGCCACCAGCAACGGGCAGGTGATTGCGTTTCGGTAGCGCTGTCGTTGCGCTGTAGATCATTATATCTTCACCCCCAATAAAAACGGCCCCGCACATTCGCACGGGGCCGTTTGTTAGTCGCGGTCGAACCAGTTTAGAACTGGTTCATCGTGTTATGCACGCCGCCCGCTTTCAGCGCCGATTCACCGGAGAAATACTCCTTGTGGTCATCGCCGAGATCCGAGCCTGACATGTTCTGATGCTTCACGCAGGCAATCCCCTGGCGGATTTCCTGGCGCTGAACGTTCAGCACATAGCCCAACATGCCTTGCGACCCGAAATATTCGCGCGAGAGATTATCCGTGGAGAGCGCTGCCGTATGATAGGTCGGCAGCGTGATCAGGTGGTGGAAAATCCCGCTCCGCTTCGCCGCATCCGCCTGGAAGGTGCGGATACGCGCATCGGCCTCGGTCGCCAGCTCCGTCGTGTCGTAATCCACGCTCATCAACTTGGCGCGGTCATAGGCGGAAACATCCTTACCCTCTTTCGCCCAGGCATCGTAAACCTGCTGGCGGAAATTGAGCGTCCAGTTGAACGAGGGCGAGTTGTTGTAGGCGAGCTTCGCATTCGGCACGACGGCGCGGATGCGGTCCATCATGCCCGCAATCTGCTCCACATGCGGCTTCTCGGTCTCGATCCAGAGCAGATCGGCGCCGTTCTGCAGCGAGGTGATAGAGTCGAGCACACAACGGTCCTCGCCGGTGCCGGCGCGAAACTGGAACAGGTTGCTCGGCAGGCGCTTGGGCCGCAGCATCTTGCCGTTACGGTTGATGATGACATCACCGTTCTGGGCATTCTCCGGCGTGATCTCCTCGCAATCCAGAAAGGAATTATACTGGTCGCCCAGATCGCCCGGCTGATGGCTGACGGCGATCTGCTTGGTCAGGCCCGCACCCAGCGAATCCGTGCGCGTGACGATAATGCCGTCTTCCACGCCCAGCTCCAGAAAGGCGTAGCGGCAGGCGCGCACCTTCGCGATGAAATCTTCATGCGGCACGGTCACCTTGCCGTCCTGATGCCCGCATTGCTTCTCATCAGACACCTGATTTTCGATCTGCAGCGCGCAGGCGCCGGCCTCGATCATTTTCTTGGCGAGCAGATAGGTCGCCTCGGCATTGCCGAAGCCCGCATCGATATCGGCGATGATGGGCACGACATGGGTCTCGTAATTCTCGACCTTGGCCAGCAGCTCCTGCTCCTTCGCCGCATTCCCCGCCTTGCGGGCGGCGTCGATCTCGCGGAACAGCAGGCTTAGCTCGCGCGCATCGGCCTGACGCAGGAAGGTGTAGATTTCCTCGATCAGCGCCGGCACGGAGGTTTTTTCATGCATGGACTGATCGGGCAGGGGGCCGAATTCGGAGCGCAACGCGGCCACCATCCAGCCGGAGAGGTAAATATACCGCCCCTTGGTGGTGCCGAAATGCTTCTTTACGGAAATCATCTGCTGCTGGGCGATGAAGCCGTGCCATGCGCCGAGGGACTGGGTGTAGTTCTTGGGGTCGGCGTCATAGGCGGCCATATCGGCGCGCATGATGCCTGCGGTGTAGCGGGCGATGTCGAGCCCGGTGAGGAAGCGGTTCTGCAGCCGCATCCGCGCCACGGATTCGGCGTTAATGCCGTCCCAGGTGCCGTTCTTGCGGTTGATAAGCTCGCTTACATGGCTGATATGGGCCTGGTAGCCCCCCGTGCCGGATGTTTGCCCATTCGCGGGGGCGATTCCGCCGGCCAGACCTTCGGGAGCGTAATTCGGTGTGCGCATTTTCGGACTCTCTTTCGAATGATTCAATTCGGTAGCGAGCGTGTATCTAGTCTGCTGCAACTGCGAGGGGCAGTGTAAAAAACCTACAAAATCTCGAAAGATGTAGGTGAATTTACTGTAAATTTTTACGATCTGTAAAACGTGTCAAAGCTTTTGCCGCCGCTCTGGTCCCGGTGCCGGCATCGCGGTATGAGGCGCCAATGCAAACAATTTATCGCGGTGAATTGCGCAGCCGGGCGGGCCGGCGGAACGCCTGGGCAGATGCGCTGTTCGTCGACCACGCCATATTGCGGATGTTCTGGACCAATTTCCACGCGGTCGAGCCGGGCGCTTTGTACCGCGCCAACCACCCCACGCCGCGCAATCTGCGCCGCTTCACGCAAAAGGCCGGGCTTAAAACCCTCATCAACCTGCGCGGCGCCACCGGCAACGGGTCGGATGCACTCTCGCGGGAGGCGGCAGGCCAGCTCGGGCTGGATTTCATCGACCTGCCGATGCGCAGCCATGCCGCGCCCAAGCGCGAGCAGATTCTCGCACTGGGGGAGGTTTTCCGCACCATGCGCAAGCCCGCTCTGGTGCATTGCAAATCCGGCGCGGACCGCGCCGGATTTGCTGCCGCCATTTTTCTGCTGCTGGAAGGCAAGACGACGGCGGAGGCCAAACGCCAGCTTGCCTTGCGCTTTGGCCATCTGCGCCAGTCCAAAACCGGCATTCTCGACCGGTTCCTGGAGGTCTGGGCCGCCACGGGGGAGGGGTGCAAACCCTTCCTGCAATGGGTGGCGGAGGATTACGACGAGCAGGCGCTGATCGCCGGCTTCGCCACCAACCCCATCGCCCGTTTTATCAATGAGCGTGTTCTGGTCCGGGAATAGCCGCACCCGTTTCGCTGGGTGCGGAAGTTAAATCCGCCGCAGTGTGAAGATTTCTGCCAACGACGCCTCAATCGCCGCGCCATGCGCCGCATCCCGCGCCTCGATCATCACCTCGAGCTGCGCATCCTGTACGGAGGGAGAGGAGAACAGCCGGTGATGCGCGACCTCGATGATATTGCCGCCCAACGCGCCGATGCGGGTTGAAACCTCCGCGAGCATTCCGGGCCGGTCTGGCATTTCCACCACCACACGCAATAACCGCCCGTCGCGCAGCAGGTTGCGCATGAGCGTATTGGCCAGAATCCGGGAATCGATATTGGCCCCGCACAGCGCGATGCCGACCTTCTTGCCGCGGAACCGTTCGGGATGCGCCAGCACCGCCGCCAACCCGGCAGCACCCGCGCCCTCGGCCACCTGCTTGGCCGATTCCACCAGCAGCGCAATGGCGCGCTCCACGTCATGCTCGGAGACGACCAGCATCTCCACCTGCAGCGCGCGCAGCACGTCCAGCGGGTTCAGGCCGATATCGCGTACCGCGATGCCTTCCGCCACGGTCGGGCCGCCGACCGATATTGTCTCACCCCGTAATGCCTGGGCGAAGGCCGAGTAATTCTCGACCTCCACGCCAAAAACCTTGGCTTCGGGCCGCAAGGCGCGCGCAACGGTGGCGCAGCCCGAGACCAGACCGCCGCCACCGGTGGCAATCGCCAGCACGTCCAGATCCGGCACATCCTCGAACATTTCCAGCGCCATGGTGCCCTGGCCGGCCATCACGGCCGGATCGTCATAGGGGTGGAGAAATACCAGCCCTTCGCTGGCCGCCAGCGCATGGGCATGGGCAGCGGACTCCGCCAGAGTCTCGCCATACAGCACCACATTGGCGCCCCAGGAGGCGGTGCGCGTGACTTTCGTGGCGGGCGTATGGACCGGCATGACGATGGTGGCCTTGATGCCCGCGCGCTGCGCGTGCCGCGCCACCGCCTGGGCGTGGTTCCCGGCCGACATGGCGACCACGCCGGAAGCACGCTCCGCGGCACTCAGCAGCGCGATGCGGTTCGCGGCACCGCGTTCCTTGAACGCCCCTGTGGCCTGCAAATGGTCGTATTTCAAATAGATTTCCGCGCCGGTGAGCCGCGAGAGCCCGTCCGCCCGCAAAAACGGCGAGCGGAGCACCGCCCCCTCAATTCGCTTGGCGGCGGCCTGCACATCCGCGAGGCTGATCATCTCAGCCTCAGCCGTAGGTGATTTTGAGGATTTCGTACGACCGGTCGCCGCCCGGGGCGGGCACCGCCACGGTGTCGCCCACGCGCTTGGCGATCAGCGCCTTGGCCAGCGGGGAGGTGATCGAGAGCCGCGCCTGCTTCACATCGGCCTCATGCGTGCCGACGATCTGGTAGGAGACTTCTTTTTCCGTATCCTCATCCACCAGCAGCACCGTTGCGCCGAACTTCACCGTGTCGCCAGAAAGTGTTGCAGGATCAATTACTTCAGCAGCGGAGGTAATTTCTTCCAGCTCCGCGATGCGGCCTTCCACGAAGGATTGGCGCTCCCGCGCGGCATGGTATTCGGCATTCTCTGACAAATCGCCATGGCTGCGGGCTTCCGCGATGGCGCGGATAATGGCGGAACGCTCCTGGCCCTTCAGAAACCGCAATTCGTCTTCAAGCGCGGCAAGGCCGGGCGCTGTCATAGGAAATTTCTGCACTGCATCTCCTCAGGCGAAAGCCCGATGGGGTAGGGGGTTAAAAACGACACGCGACGCCGGAACCGCTCTGGTGCCGGCGCGCGATTAGAAAGGTTGTGGAAAGTACGACTGAAGCGGCGCAACTTCAAGACTGCCCGATATCAGCGCAGAAATGGCATGCGCCGTGGCCCGCGCGGCCGCGATAGTCGTGAAATTCGGCACGCCCTGGGTCAGCGCCGAGCGGCGGATATCGAAGCTGTCCGTCACCGACTGCGCACCATGCGCGGTGTTGATGACGAGCTGGATTTCGCCCGAGCGGATGGCATCCACGCAATGCGGCCGCCCCTCCAGCACCTTGTTCACCCGTTTTACCGGGATGCCCGCGGCGGCGATATGTTTGGCCGTCCCGGATGTCGCCATGATCGCGAAGCCCAGCTCCGCCAGCCGGCGCGCAATGGGCACGATGGCGGCTTTGTCGCTCTCTTTCACCGAAAGGAAGGCCGTGCCGGCGAGCGGCAGGGTCACCCCGGCGCCGAGCTGCGCCTTGGCGAAGGCGCGGGCGAAATTCGTATCCAGCCCCATCACCTCGCCGGTGGATTTCATCTCCGGCCCCAGCAGCGTATCGACATTCGGGAAGCGCGCGAAGGGGAACACCGCCTCCTTCACCGCCACATGCGCCAGCGCCACCGAGTCATCGAGCTTGAAGGTGGAAAGCTTCTCCCCCGCCATCACCCGCGCGCCGATTTTGGCCACCGCCACCCCGGTCGCCTTGGCGACGAAGGGCACGGTGCGCGAGGCGCGGGGATTCACCTCCAGCACATAGATCAGGTCGTTCTGGATGGCATATTGCACATTCATCAGCCCGACCACGCCCAGCGCCTTGGCCATGGCCACCGTCTCCGCCCGCAGCTCCGCCACAATGGCGGGCGAGAGCGAATAAGGCGGGATGGAGCAGGCGGAATCGCCGGAATGAATGCCTGCCTCCTCGATATGCTCCATCACTCCGGCGACGTACACCGTCTCGCCGTCGCAGATGCAATCCACATCGACTTCCGAGGCTTCGTTGAGGTAACGGTCGATCAATACCGGGTTGTC